>Ga0307425_1000249_pt1 | contig 33900 bp, 25 predicted proteins | sample SalMarWE160330MG_FD_202152 | JGI IMG/M metagenome (GOLD analysis project Ga0307425, IMG submission 202152) | Salt marsh sediment microbial communities from the Plum Island Ecosystem LTER, Massachusetts, United States - WE1603-30 | ecosystem: Environmental > Aquatic > Marine > Intertidal zone >... | reverse complement strand
TCAAAATCGGAAAATGATCGGCATTCAGGCCCAATCGATTCAGCCTGGCCGATAATTTATCCGTATTGATTTGCTCCAGTTCATGGTGTGCTTGAAATTTTGACATCAACAGATCGGCAAGATACACTATGGTAACAAGTTCTTCATCTCCAATTGACGCTTCGGGCTGATGGTGATTTGCAATCACATTGATCAGATTGTTCGGCAGGGTCCATAATTTACCCAGCTGCATTCCGGCTTCAGTGTGATCTACACCGAACTTTAATCTTTCCGTCTCGCACAATTCACCGCCCTTTTCCTGTGTACATCTATAGAAAAAAGGAGCGTTTGCCGCCATCACCTGATCCAGGGGAATTTTCCCGACATCATGTAACAGACCGGCGGTATAGGCAATATCAGGTGCCGCCCTCCCAGTAAAAGCGGCAAGCTCTTGAGCAATCATGGCGGTTCCGACAGCATGATGGAAGATTCCCCCTTTGCACAGGGAGTAACCTTGGGATGATTGAGGGAAAAGCGATTTGACAGATGCCGTAATGACGAGTTGCAAAAGTCGTTTTTCTCCCACCAATATAAGGGCTCGATCTATGGAATCAACGACTGTTTTCAGGCCCATGATAGCAGAGTTGCAAAGATTTAAAACCCTTCCGCTGATCACCTGGTCCCGGCGGATTTCACTCCCAATTTCTTTCATTGTATAATCATCCTGGTGTATCATACGGATGACTTTAAGTGCCACCTGAGGTATGGGTTTCACTCTCTGAATCGCTTCATCAATATTGAAAACAATATCGGTTTGAAAAGGACTCATGGAAGGCCTTTCAACTTGCCATGCCGGTTCAATGGTCGTATCCCAGCGATAGAGATCGAGGCTCATTTTACGCCCGGAATATCCGCCGGTTTCACTTTCAATGATTGGAATCCCCTGGTCTTTAAGATACACTTGAACGATTTCAGCGGTTCGTCCCCCGATATCCAGGGATAGGTCCATGTCTGATACCGGTCCTATAAGCGATCCCCCGGCCACGCAGGCTTCCAAATTTTCTTTCGAGGCACCCGCATCAATCAATTTGTTTAAAAAATGCGGCATGCCGATGGTTGCATAATTTTCAGAATCAAAATGTTGATCTGACCCTGTGGGCTCGGCCAAAAGAAGGTGGAGCAATCCTCCCACATCGGCCTGGCGATCAACCAGAGTGACCCCTACACAGGTTCCCAGAAAGGCCTCAAGGCTTTCTTGCTTTTGTTTAGCAACGACGGATGTGCCTGAAGTAACGATTTGTTTTTTCATTTCTCCTTCATCCTTACTTTAACTTTAACGCAGCGGTTTTAAGATATTGAAAAACATCCGAGCTTTCTGCCGAGGCCTTCTCCTTTCCTGCGGCAACGCGCTGAACAAATTCAATTTTTTCTCTATCAAAACTGCCAATCTGATAATCGATCAATTTTAGCGTGTTGTGTATCAAACTGTAAAGGACCATGGGACCGAACATTTCTTCTCCGCTTTCTTTTTTTTCCAATGCTCCGGTAATCTTTTGGTGGCCGACGCTAAAAACTTTGGGTGCGTTTCTGTAATGTAGAATTTCTGCAAAAAGATCAAGGCATTCAATGACGCCGTCCGAGTATCCATTTTCAAAAGACGCCAAACCGTCCTTGGCGATGTCATCGAGATCGGATGCGTTAAAGGAGAGGTTCAGTTTGGCAATGCATTCCTGTTGAATGGTCTTAACGGAGTCTTCCTTTTTGCTTATGATTACGTCGGTATCTTTTAATATTTTGACCACATTAAAAGGGTTCATCATTTCCTTGACAGTGGGACTTTTGCGCATGGCCACATCATAGGCAGACGTATTGTAAATGGCCAGATCATTGTCGAGCACCAGAATCCGGGTCTTTTCGGCATCGATATCTTCGATATAAAGATCGAGATCCCGTTTTCTTTTGTAAGTATAGTCCGCCATTTCAAGAAGCTCACGCATAATTTTTTTATCTATCTTGCGACCGCTGTCTATGGGGCCGATGGAAGCCACAACCTGTCGCCCCATTTTGTCTATTTTGATTTTTTTTAAAAGATTTTTTTTAAAAGACATAATGCCTCTTCATACAAAGTGCAGGATAAAGGATGCATGACACCAATGATAAAAGATATCCAATATTATTTTAAAACTATCATACTCCGGGTGGCCGTGTAAACGATAGTTTTTAAATATTTTTCAACGGTTTCTTGACGTTATAATGATATTCATGTATACAAAAGCTTTTTCCAAATTAACATCGTCTCAACAAATGGGGATGTGTCAATTCCGATGGTCCTTATAAAAGCGTTTCCGTCCTGTTCAGACGTATGATCATATTCAGTTTATCGGCATGCCAAAGCAGCTGATATAATAGGAGGTTAATCACTTTGTTTAAACTGGGGATATTCAACGGTAATCACTCATTTGGAACACAGAGGTGGGATATGGAAGATAAGGTTAAACTTATATTCGAAGGCAAAACATATGAACTTCCAATTGTTACCGGCAGTGAAGGCGAAAAGGCCATTGACATTTCAAACCTTCGCCAAATGACCGGGCTCATTACCCTGGACCCGGGATATGCCAACACCGGCAGCTGTGCCAGTTCCATTACATTTATGGACGGTGAAAAAGGAATTTTGCGGTATCGTGGTATCCCTGTGGAACAGCTGGCTGAACATTCGAGTTTTATCGAAACCGTCTATCTGTTAATCAATGGTGTGCTGCCCACTAAGCAACAACTTAACAACATGTCGGTTTTGTTTAATGATCAATCACTCGTGCATGAGGACATGCAGATTTTTTATCAGAACTTTCCCAGGGCCTCTCATCCCATGGGAATACTCTCATCCATGGTGAATGCTTTAAGGAGTTTTTATCCCGAGCTTCATAACATTGAAGAGGAGATGAATATCACCGTTACTCGTCTATTATCCAAAGTTCGGACCATGGCCGCCATGTCTTATAAAATATCGAGAGGTCACAAGGTTGTTTATCCAAGACCCGATCTGAAATACTGTGCAAATTTTCTAAACATGATGTTTGATACACCGGTCAAACCGTATCCCATTGATGAAGACCTGGTAAAGGCACTGGATGTTTTTTGGATTCTTCATGCTGACCATGAGCAGAACTGTTCTACTTCAGCGGTAAGGCTCGTGGGGAGTGGGAGAGTGAATCTATATGCGGCGATTTCTGCCGGTATCGCAGCCCTATGGGGCCCCTTGCATGGAGGCGCCAATCAGGCGGTCATCGAAATGCTTACCGATATTCGAGAAGACGGCGGGAACTATCGTCGGGCCATTGAACGCGCCAAAGATAAAAACGATCCGTTTCGACTCATGGGTTTTGGACATCGCGTTTACAAGGCGTATGATCCGCGGGCCAAAATCATGAAAAAGATGTGTGATAAGGTTCTTGCCAAACTCAACATTGACGACCCGCTGCTCGATATTGCCAAGGAACTTGAAGCAGCGGCATTAAAAGATGATTATTTCATTGAACACAACCTGTATCCAAACATCGATTTTTACAGCGGCATCGTCCTGCAAGCCATGGGCATTCCCACCAACATGTTTACGGTCATGTTCGCCATCGGCCGCTTACCGGGCTGGATTGCTCAATGGAAAGAGAGTCTGGATGATCCCAAATGGAAACTTGGACGACCTCGCCAGATTTATACCGGACCTCTTAAAACCGATTATATTCCCATAGACCAGCGATAGTCCGATATCAATGAATGCCACGGATAAGAAGCTTAGAAGTTTACTGCAACAACTTACCCTGGGTCAGGTGGTGAAGCCGGCAAACTTGCTCGAGGAAAAAAAAGCTTTTCTGCACCCTCGTTTTTCTAACAAGAGAAAATCTCCTGCGTTTAAATATAGAAACGCACCTTCAAATTGGACGGACTTCAAGCCGGTTTTGCCTCTTGAATCCATGGATGCTCCGGATGAAGTCGTCGAAATCTACCGGGAAAAACAGCTTGAGCTGGAACGGACTAAAGATATGTTCGCTGCGGTGGGCACAGAAAAATTTACCCCGTTTGCCGTTGAAATCTTCGGTGCCCCTACCGCTAAAGACGCCCTAAAAGCCCGTCGAGTCCTGGAGAGACTTTCAAATGTTAAGCCCCTTGAACGAAGCTTTTCAGCCAAGGACTTTGCAAGGTTGCTCAAGACCCGCTTGGAAAAGCTCGGTATTTTCATGGATATTGAGCTGGTTTCTTCCATGGCCACAAAAATATCGGTAGACAGCGTTTCCCGCATCATTCATCTTAATCGAAATGCCCTATTTGCACCCCAGGAAGTCAAACGCCTTCTGGTGCATGAAATCGATATTCATGCTGTTCGCATTCACAATGGTTCTTGCTTTCCATGGGGTATTTTTGCCATGGGTACGGCAGGCTACCGGGAAGCCGAAGAAGGGCTTGCGGTTTACTTTGAACGCCGGTCAGATCACCTTTATCCCTTCCAGGAGAAAATTTATGCTGGGCGCTGCCTGGCCGTATACCTGTCTCTCTCCGCCGGATTTGCTGAAGTTTTCGAAGAACTTTTGGTGTATTTCGATGAAGAGACGGCATATACGATTGTGGAACGGGTGAAACGGGGATTGGCCGACACCTCACGTTCAGGCGCGCTGACAAAGGAATTTCATTACTTTACCGGGCCCAATAGGGTTCAGTCATACCTTCATAATAAAGGCAGTCTTAAAATGCTGATGGGTGGAAAAATAGCTTTCAAACATGCTAAATTTATACACCGGTTGGTGCAAAACGGTCTTATGGATACCTCGAAATGGATTTTTCCAATGGAAATGAACAATGATAAAGAATCTGGGCCAACTTAAGGATGCGCTGAGTAACTGCCGGGGAACCTGGGCCTGGGTGGGACAGAGAGGCATCGATGTGTTTACGGTGCTTGATGTTGTTTCCGTAGATACGGGATTTTGTTGTGATTTTGGTGAGGCGTATGCAAGACTTTGGACAGAAAAGTCTCTGTTTTCTGTGGAAAAAAATCTCGGGGGGCGAGAAAACTGGGGGAATCAGGATCTTGAAATGCTATGGGAAGGGCCGACACGGGAACAGATTGAAACCTACATTGGCGGCGTGAATGAACCGATCAATACGGTTTGCTATCGTTCCCTTAAGGTGTTAGAAAAAGACAGACGTTTTCGTGTATTGGCGCCTCCCTTGATGCTAAAGGATCTGTTTGACGACAAATTGCGGCAACTGGAGCTGTTCTCAATGTTGGGTGTAAAGACGCCGGTGACGTTTGTATGCCCTTTGAATAAAACAACCTTTTCCAAAGCCGCCGAAATTTTGGATGGCTCGTTCGTTGTACAGCCCCCGGTTGGATCCTCCGGGGAAAACACATACTTTGTGAACAATGAGATCGACTTCGAGAGAGTTAAAGATATATTTGAACCTGCACAACGCGTAAAACTCTCCAAATATTTGCCGGTGCCGTCTTTAAACGGGCATTGCGTCGTTCTGAAAACACCTGAAGGGTTGCGGTCAATTGCTGCCTGTCCGTCGGTTCAGATTGTCGGTACCCACGGATGCACAAGCCGGGCTGAAGTTTACTGCGGGAATGATTTTTCAGCTGCCGGCAGCGTACCCAAATCCATAAGAGAAGAAATCTGTACAATTATGGAGAAAATCGGCCTTTTCATGGGCGACAAAGGCTTTTTAGGTCTCTTTGGTATGGACTTTCTCTTAGACGGCGATGAGGTGCTGGCTCTGGAGATAAACCCGAGATTTCAGGGATCAACCATGCTTTTATCATTACTGCAAGTGGACAGGGGTGAAATTCCTCTGGCAGCGCTTCACGTGATGCAGTTCATGGGCCTAATAGAAGAATTGACGCAAGATTTTTTAGAACAGTCCAAAAGGTCGTACCGGACGCCTTATAAAGGCGCTCACTTAATTGTCCACAGCTTGAAAGATGAACCTTACTGTATTGAACACGATATAAAAGCGGGTATTTACACTCTTGTGAATAACTCTATCGAGAGGGTTCGAAATGGAACGACCTACCGTGACATCAAAAGTCCCAATGAGTGGTGTATCCTGGGTAATCTCCCCAAAATGGCGACTAAAATTTACAAGGAAGCCCGTTTTGCCATGATACAAACACGTGAAAGCGTTCTGGACAGCCGCTTAAAACAACTGGAGCCTTATGCTGCGACCTTTGCAAATGAATTACAGGGCCGCTGCAGAATGCTCCCCTTTAATGGAGGTAGTGAATGGAACATTTTTCACCGGAAACTTACGACATAAAACAACGGTTTGTCGAGCTGTATTCCCTTGGCCATGAGGGCCCAAAAACCGAGGCGCCGTTTTATCTTCACGCTCTTGGCTTTGACAGCGAACCGGGCAAACTTGGCGTAGAACTCATCTCTTCCTTTAACGAACTGGCACAAAAAGATGAAGAACTTTCCAAATACGCCTTAGAGCTTCCAAATACCAGTCGTTTCCCAGATACGATTGTCTTGATTGATGCCTCAAACGACCGGCTTCCCACAGGTCCGGAATCCTTTCGGGTATTGCAGGATGAAATCAAAAGATTGGGTATTAAGGCGCATTGTCACCTCGTGAATACCAGAGAGGAACTGATGACGGCTGTCAATGAAAACCCAAAATCTACTTTGGTTATCAGCGAGTGTGTTGATTCGAGTGCATACAACATCGAAGTTCTGGACATTCTCGAGGATATGGGTGTTGTCGTGCTGCCCGGGAGGGTCACAGCACCCGGGGCTATATTTTCAAACAAGGGGAAAACATACCAAATGCTGCAAGATGCGGGTCAGGAAGACTTACTGGCGCAGTATGTCACTGTGCCTGCATCGCAAATGAACACGTCGCAAGTGGTTTCGACGATTTTAGATAATGTCGATAAATTTTCTCAACATTGGAATACCAGCCGTTTTTTTGTGAAACCGGTCACAGGCGGCAGCGGCGTCGGGGGCTTCCGGATCTCGCTCACAAACAGCGGATATTACGTTCCCGACCTTTCCAAGGTCACCGGAGATGCTTTGGAAATACTTCCCATCCCCATGGATATAGCTCCTGAGGACGATCATCGACTTGAGGAGCTTTTGTGGATTTTTTCTTTGTTTTCAGCCGACCCATACTACAGTAAACAATACATGTGGGTGAATTTAGAAACACTAAAAAATCGTTATAATACCGGCGATGACCGTGAGGCGCTCAGACAACATCTTTTAAAAACAGCAGCCATCCAGGCAGCCAGAGCTGAGGAGAGAAGCCTTGACCGCGAAAGCATGCAGGCAAAACTTGAAGCGGCGGTCAGGCGATATGAAGCCCATTTTTCTAAACGATATGATCCTGTGTTTTGCGAGCATATCGATTTTGGTGCATGGGGGCTAAGAGCTCACTACCGCTTAACCAGACAGAGCATACAGTTAGAGTCCGTATACGCCAGGATTTTTCAGCTGGCTCTGACCGAAGAAGGAGTGAGTTATGTCGGCTCCGACAACATTTCCAACAAGCATACCGGAGTGCTCGAGTCGGTGCGGCTTACGCCGATTAAAGAAACCATGGTGAATACAGTGGGTGGGCGCACGACTTTTTTGGATCTTCTTAAAAGAGGCGGCCTTGCCGCTTCGGCGCTGGTCGCCACCCAGAAGCCTGAATTGCGCTGCCGCATCCCCGTTCGCTGTCAATTGGATATCGCACCAATTGATGGAAAAATAGGAGAAGGCAACGCTGACACCGCAAGAGGACAGGCCCTGGGGACATGTTGGCCCGACTTTGTCGCAAACATACGGGAATGGTTCCAGGATTGTTTAAAATGCTACTCCATGCAAAAGTCTGAATTTAAGAGTGAAGCTTAAGTTATAGTTATTGTCAGAATAACATTTCGTTTCAGCCGCCGGATAATTTCGTTTAGATCGGCAAGAACTCGGCAAACAAAAGCGCGTAATAGAGAACGCGGTGAAGATAAAAGAAGGTCACACAAGGAGGAAAACATGAAAAAAGAGACAACCTTAATACCTGCTGGGTTGATCCTGATTGCTATTCTATTTGTTCTTTTTTGTGGGGGATGTTCCAAGGCATATTACGGCGCGATGGAAAAGGTGGGGATTCATAAACGCGATATCCTTGTGGATCGGGTGGAGGGCGCCAGAGACGCTCAATCTGAAGCGCAGGAACAGTTTAAGTCTGCCCTGGAACAGTTCAGTGCGGTGATCAAAATTGAGAATACCGACCTGAAGAAGGCCTATGACAAGCTCAATGCAGAATATGAAGATAGCGAAAAGGCCGCAGAAAGAGTGTCCGAACGGATCGACAAGGTGGAATCAGTTGCCGATGCCCTGTTCGAGGAGTGGGAGGAAGAATTGAAACTCTATAAGAGTGCGGAGCTGCGTCGGTCAAGCAAAAAGAAACTGCAAAACACCAAAACCCGTTATCGCGAGATGCTCGCCAGTATGCATCGGGCTGAAAAAAGTATGACTCCTGTGTTGCGTACCTTTCGCGATAATGTCCTGTTCCTCAAACACAACCTCAATGCTCAGGCCATCGGGTCTTTACGGGCGGAGTTTTCCACCTTGGAAGGAGAAATCGACGGTTTGATTAAAAATATGAATGAGGCCATTAAGACTTCCAATAAGTTTATTGCCGACATCAAACAATAATTACCATAGCGAAAGATGGCGTATCCCATTGTTCAAAGAATCGGCTAATTAGCCGCCCTCTAACATCGGTTAACGGTTTTTGGGGCTCAAGGCAAACTGATGTAACCTATCGTCAAGAAAGAGGTCGTCATGCAACCGATAGTTGTGCTCGTTATTTTTATTCTTTTTGTATCTATCGCCTGGTTCATCAACACTTATAACCGGTTTATCAAGTACAAAAACAGGATTGAGGAAGCATGGAGTGGTATTGATGTTGCGTTGAAGCGCCGTTTTAACCTGATTCCCAACTTGATTCGCGCAATCGAACGTTACGAGGAACACGAAACTAAAATCTTTCAGTCTAAAAACGATTACTTGGCCGGCCCGACCGGTATGTCGAATCGGGTTGAAGAGGAAAGTCAGATTTCCAAATCTCTGCGTGGACTTCTCGCTCTGGCAGAGGCGTATCCGGATCTTAAAGCCAGCGCGAATTTTCTTGATCTGCAGAACAGTCTGAGTGAAATTGAGGAGGATATCCAAAAGGCCAGAAATCGATATAACAGTACCGTAGGAAGATTTAATACACTTATAGAATCTTTTCCTGCCAAATTTATCGCAAGAAAGTACGGATTTGAAAAGAAAAACTATTTTACATTGGACCTGGCGACCCAACGTGAATTACCGGAAGTGGGCTTTTCAGCGTCCCGTAATTTGTAAAAATTGAAATTCGATCTTACATCTCAGAATTTTAGTTCAAACCAAGTCTGACACTATTCAAATATCCATAAGGTATCCACACTTTGCCCTTTTTTCAGATATGTCTATGGGACACAGAATACATTTGATTGAAAAAACCATGCGATCGATCGCAGCGAACTGAAAAATCACTTCAGCTGATAGAAATGTATATCACATGTTTGCTTCCGAAACTGGAATTGATGATATCATAACAGTTTGGTATGAAAAAATAATTTTATTGCAAACTGTAATAAAAAATTGATGAGCATTTCTCCTGAGATATCCTAATATGGTATCTCAATGTGGTGTAAATTTAGGTATTTGCAAGGTATCACCAGAGCGCCATTTCAAATTTTAACAGAAATTTCTATTATACTTTCTTTTTATATTGGACAATGCTCTTGATCGTAATTGAGGAATTTAGATGTGTATCTAAAAGCGAATAAAAGAACAGTCCTTCTTTTTACTTTAGGAGTTGAGTTTTTGAAATACGGTTACATCTTTATCAAAGACGAAAAACTTCCAGTCCTACCACAGAGGGTGCCTCCTAATACCGAAATCTGAATATGTGCTTGACAAGTAGTTCCTTAAAAAATATTTTTTAAGTAAAATTGCGACTATTGTGCTCAATCCTGATCAAGGCACTCAATAGCGACCAATTATCTCTCATCATTATATTCGGTTTTTCTTCGCCCATTAAAAAAACATTACGGTTTTTCAAAATCTTGGAGTTTAGAATGAATCGATTGAAGTTAAAAACACCCCGCGATTTTTGTATTTTCCCTTTAACATTTTTCGTCCTTATGATGCTGGGATGCGCAACGACAAAGACACTGCCAGTAGATTTATTGGCCTACAAAAACAGGACGAAAAGCATCACCAATGAGGACGTTACGGTCACAGTTGCCGTACCGACTATCTCGGAAGCCCAGACGCTTTATGGTGTTGATCTGGCATCGAAACATATTCAGCCGGTATGGCTGGAAGTCAAGAACGACAGCGATGACATATACTGGTTTTTACCTTCAGGGCTGGATCCCGACTATTTTTCACCGTCAGAGGCGGCCTTTGCTTTTAAGGCGGACAATGAAAAATTTCAGAAGCTACAATTTAAAAACCCCATTCGACCGGAATCAACAAAGGCAGGTTTCGTGCTTGTCAACCTGGACGAAGGCTTCAAAGCCGTCGATATCGATCTAATTTCTCATAAACAAGTCAAGAGCTTTTCGTTCATCACCGCTGACCCGGAATTCAAAGCCGATCACAAGGAGGTTGATTTTGAATCCCTTTATGCTGCTGAAGATATCATCAACATTGAAGATGAAGAAGAGCTGCGTCGGATGCTTGAAGAGCTTCCCTGCTGTACCACCAATGCTGATGGGGACGAGTACGGTGATCCCCTCAATCTGGTTATCATCGGTGAAATAAATAATATCCTGCCGGCCCTTGTTCGCCGCAACTGGCACGCCACGGAGACCACTTGGTCCGGTGCCATCATGCGTACGATCAACTCGTTTTTAAAAGGTGAACGCTACCGATATTCACCTATAAGCCCACTGTATGTTTACGGAAGACGCCAGGATTTAGGCTGGCAGAAAGCGCGCAGCACCATCAATGAACGCAATCATATGCGTTTTTGGCTGAGTCCTATCCGTTTTCGAGGGAAGCCGGTACTTGTAGGTCAGATCAGCCGGGATATCGGTGTGAAATTCACGTTAAAGTCGCCGACCATCTCCACCCATGTCATCGACCCGGACGTTGATGAAGCACGGCGCTACTTCGTTGAAGACCTTGCGTATTCACAGGCACTGGCAAGATTCGGATTTGTCAAGGGTGGGCCGGTTGTCACCAAGGAGTCGCCCATGGTGAATCTTGTGGGTGATCCCTTTTACACCGACGGATTACGGGTTGTGCTTTTTTTCGAGCCAAGACCCTATACTCTTTCCGACATTAAAATGCTCGAATGGGAAGTCCCACCGAAATCCTATAGTAAAAAGGATTAGGGCTTCGAAGGTTCACCCTCTACAGCCGGGATTAAAGAACCGTATCAAGGAAATTAAAAATATGAAAAAACAATCCATTATCATCGGCACCACGATCGTTCTTGCACTGTTCATGAATGCCTGCGCGATCTTTAAGAAACCGGCCACGATTAACGAGGTGCCGATAAAAGAACGGGCTGTGACAAAGGAAGCCAACGGGATTCGGGTATCGGCCGCCGTTTTGGGTGACCAGGAGGCCAGCCAAATCTTTGGGATCGATCTTGCCCGAAAAAATATTCAAGCCGTTTGGCTCGATATTGAAAACAATGCCGATCGTCCGCTTTATTTGCTGCCGACGGCCATCGATCCGGAATATTTTGCCCCGCTGGAAGTTGCCTTCGCATATCACAGGGCCTTTTCCGCAGATACGAATGCAGCGCTTGACGAGCACTTGCTGAACCTGAATTTTCCCATTCGAAGCCCAATCGTATCGGGTTCGCGTACGTCTGGATATATCTTCACTAACTGGAAGAAGGGAATGAAGGTCATCGATGTCGACCTGCTGAGCCGCGAATTCATACAAAACTTTACGTTTTTCGCCCCCAATCCGGATTTTGCTCAAAGTGGACAAGCAGTTATCGACCGCATGAAAACAATGTTTTCAGCAGTCAAATTGCAAAATTTGGAAAGCGAGTCTGCGCTTCGTGAAGCATTGGAGCAGCTGCCTTGCTGCGTCTCAAACCAGAAAAAAGGGCCTTCTGGTGAGCCCCTCAACATCGTAATTATCGGCGCGATTGATGACTGGATCACCGCATTTTTAAGAAGGGGTTACGCATATCAAGAGCTGAATCCTCGCTATGCTTTTGGGCGCGATCAGGATCTCTCCGCACACAAGCTGAGCCTGGGATACACCAAAGCCCAGGCTCATACCTTTCGGCTCTGGCAGACACCCATACGGTACAACGGCAAGCCGGTATGGGTGGGTCAAACCAGCGTTCGCTTGGGGGGGCGTTTTGCAGACAAGGCACCTTTAGGGATGACACTTCCGCTGAATCCTAACGTGGACGAAGCACGTGATGATCTTATCCAGGATCTTGCGTACTCGCAGGCTTTAATAAAGATCGGCTTTATCAAAGCCTCAGGACGATCCCAACCTAACCAGGGAGCGGCATCGTCAAAGGGCACTCAATATACAACCGATGGTCTGCGCGCGGTGTTGGTCTTTGGTGATCGTCCATCGTCTTTGGAAGAAATAGACTTTTTTAACTGGGAACGGCTCGCCGACTATCGATAAGAGCAGATAATACGATAAAATGAATGATAACTCTCAGTATGTACTGGCCGGTTATATCCTGTCTCCCAATACCACAGCGCAGGTGGCAGACATAATCCACGGCTTTATAATCCCATAGAAGCTATATCATTTTTTCGGATTGTTAATTCCATTTGAAAAGATTTGGATTTGCAGTCATCAGTGCGGTTTTCAACCGCTCGATATAGTCATTTGGAAAGGTCCATATCCGGCGTTCTGATGTTGTTACCAACCCTCTTTCGTTTGGATCCAGGTCGTACATCAATGACATCAGGATGTCGCTGCTAACCCAAGGGCTGTTCCGAAAATAGGCATGCCCGTTTCCTTCGGCCGAACCTTCAGCATCCGATACATCGATGAGAATGAGCTGCGGTGTGTTATTGAGGTATTGAGCAACAATCGAGTTGAGGGCCAGTTTATCGGTCTGGCCGAGTCGATCGCGACGAAACAACCATCTGGAGATGTTAAGGGCCTTGTCCTTGTGCGACATATAGATGGTCATGGTTTCCGGTATCTTGAGAATGCCTTCGGCAAGAAGTGCGCCGAACAGTTGACGGTCGTAGTCGCTTCCGACCAAGATGATCCGCCCGATGTGGCACCTGCGACGGATTTCGGCCTTATCGTCATTCTTATGGATAAACGAAAGCTGTGACAGTGTGTTTAGGACAACCCGTGTCCCGGCACTGTATCCGAGGATGTGGATCCGCTCGGCTTTAGTGTCTTCGGCAAGAAATTCCAACAGTTTCCGAAGATTGTAAGCCGAAAGCACGGTGGTTTCCAAGTCTGCTGTGTATGCGAGCGTTTCCGGAGTGGACGGCCAGGCAAAGGCGATGAAAACTCCGTCGTAGGCAAGGTAATGCCACAGTTCGGTGGCCACCAGAACCGGGTTGCTGAATACGACCTTGTAACCGTGTACGTAAATATAAACGTCTTTTTTTTTCGAGATGGCCAATTTGGCATTGATCAATTCGGCAAATCGCCTTTCCGCGGCTTTCGGATCTGCCGGCATCATTTCCCGGGTGAAAATCGAAAAACTCCGATCCAGGATGCCGGTCTCCTCAACCGCAGTCACCTTAAGCGGGTAATTATCCGCCCGGTTTTTCAGCAGGGAAATCCGCCGGGCCTCCTCCATGGTATACTGACCCTCACCCATTTCCACCTTGGCTACACCAAGCCGCAGTACAAATCCTCTGTTGTTTAAGTAGAAGGGCTTCTCGGGTTCCGGGTTCGGCTTTCGATCGGTGGCGTAAAGCATTCCGTGATAAGGGGTCTTGACGTTCAGATCGATTTCGGCAAACGGATCGACGCTTTTGTCAATGTAGACGTCTGGAGCCGGCATCAGTTCAATAATGTAGGGATTTTTTCTGGCACATGCAGTAAATCCAAATATCAGCGCAATGGCTACGATCAGAATCCACAACCGGAACCCGCTCACTGCAATATACATGTAGCTGTGTTTCATAGGACGGGCCCTTTATTGGGTCCAGGTCGGTGACAATAAAAATCGCATCAGCATAAATCATGTCATCTTCCGTGGCAACGAAATATCAACTTGAGATCAATGATGCGTGAATAGCTCTTTTACACGATATTAAGACCCACTTTTTGAAGTCCATCGATGACCCGTTCGACGATATTTTCGAACTTTATATAGTGTTTGATCAGTATACGACCGCGTTGAGAAAAATCAGGTTTAAGCTCGAGCAGATTTTTCACAAACTGTTTTCCCTCTTCGTATCTTCCCAATAACCCTAAAGTGGCTGCCTTTACCAGCGGATCCCAGAAAATTGAGGGGCTTCTTAAGCTTTGCGTTTCAAGATACGCGCTTTTGTATTCTTCCTGGCGGAAACAATCCAACCAAAGGGCATAATGGACGACCGGTTTATAGTAAGGATTAAGCTTCATGGCTTTTCTGATCAAAGCCGGTCCCCGTTCCCATTCCCCCAGCAGGGTCATCAGGTAGCCAATACCATCGAGGATAAAAAGAGAATTGGGATTCAAATTCAAAGCCCGTTCAGTTTCTACCAGTGCCCCTAAGATTTCATTGTCAAACATTCGAACAAGGCCCAATATGGCTCTGGCCCGCTGATTGTCCGGATTCATTAGAACTCCCTTTTCGGCAAATCCAACGGCCTTCTTGATGCCTGTCGCCTCATAGCCTGGCAATTCAAGACTGTAAATATTGGCATGGAGACGTCCGAGCATGCTCCAGACCTGACCGCATTCCGGTTCCCTATCCACTGCAAGCGTTAAAGCTTCCATCGCCCGTAAAAAACTTTCAGGTGTGAGAGCCTGGTCGTATTCGTAATATCGCAGCATGGCCTCATAGGTTTTCAAGTCGGATGGGTGCTTATTTCTCGATTCAATGGACAGGGTTTTAGAGACTATGCCGTCTTCACAAGACATTTTTCCGGCAATCGCCTTTGCAACTTCTTCCTGGAAAGAAATCAGTTGGGCAGTTTCAAGATCAGACGTGTAGGAGTTTCCCCATATTTGCATGCTCGTTTTAGAATCTAGCAAATTGACGGTCACTTTGATTGATGTTCTATCTTTTTGTACGTTGCCGTTGACAATAAATCTGGCAGCAGTATCAGATGCCCTCTTTCCATCTCCTTCCGGGCCGAACATCAGCACACGGATCTCCTGATACCGGGTGATTTCCGTGGCGAGCTCTGTTGTCAATCCGACTGCCCAATGATTCAGAGTTGGATCCCCTGTCAAATTCTGAAAAGGCATGACCACCAGCGAAGGCCAAGATCCCTCAAAAATTTCCACCGGACTTTTGCTGTCGAAAACGGTTGTATATGGTGTAACACTTAGCTGCTCGCAAAACGTCGGGACATAGGTTCCCTTAGGGATGTCGATGCGGATCGGGTCAGTTTTGCCCGCAATCAGATAATAACGTTCCAGAGCCCGGCGGAGCCTGTTGGCCTGAACGCTGACGATGGGATCCGAATTCTGATCAAAGTCATCGCTTCTGCCGAAAACACAGGTGGCGATGGTGTACCCCTTGATTTCTTTTGCTCTTTCGGAAAGGGTCTCCTTAACGACAAATTCGAAAAAACTGCGCTGCTGTTTGGCGGCATTAAACTCAGGACTGTCAAGAATCCGCTGCAGTTGCCGTTCGATTTTTTCAACCCCTAACTTTTGTATCTGGTCGGAAAGGATTTTGAAAGGCACATTTTCTTTTGAAGCCATTTTTATTGTCCAACGGGTGATGGTAAGATAAATTTTATATGGTATAAAATCAACAAGTTGCTTAATATTTAGGGTAAAAGTTTACCCTAAGTTAGGGTGACAACTTATATGAATTAAGTTAGATAAACATAAAATATTTCATGTTACGGCAAAAAAATCAATATTTTTCAACACTAATCCTTCGTGCGTTTATTTATTACAGGAGCTAATCGTGAAGGTTATCCAGGCAGGATTATTTTTTGTTTTAAAACGGTTTCCTAAACACAAGGACAATGCAAAAAGGCTTCTTAAAGAAAGCGAGAGTTTTCAGACCATATGTGAGGATTATCTGAAGTGTGTTAAGGCTCTGGATCATTGGAATCAATCTGGGGTGGATATCGCGCCTTTACGCCGGGCAGAATATTCAGTCCTCATACAAGAACTGGAAGAAGAAATTTTGGAAAAACTAAATAGATTCAGACAATAAAAGTTTATTTTGCCAAATTTGTTTTTTGGAATTTTTATAGATTAAGAAATGAAAAAAACACGGGATTCTATACTTTTACCGATGCAAATTTTCACGAAGGCACAAATGATAGACCTCATGAAAAAAACGGAGGGGAATATGACGCATCATACATATAGGTTTTCAATATTATTGCTATGCGGGTTAATCTTTTACCAGATAATGTCTTCCTCCGCCAGCGCAGATCAATGGGAATTCCAATTGGCGCCCTATGCCTGGTTGGCAGGCCAAAATGGAACGGTGGCGACCCTGCCAGGTTTGCCTCCGGCCGATGTCGATATAAACTTTTACGACGATATTCAGGGGAATATCAATTTAGCAGGCAACCTGGTCGCCGAAGCTCGCAAAGGGCGTTTTGGCCTGTTCACGGACATTTTGTACTCCGATATCGAAACAGAAGACCCGTTACCATATGGGATTCTTTATTCTGCGGTAGATTCACAAACAAAATCTTGGATCGTATCAATTGCCGGATTATACCGCCTGGCAGAACAACAAAACCGATTTCTGGATGCCATCGCAGGAGTTCGGTATTGGTCCGTTGATACAGACTTGACCCTCAAGGCCGGCCTTTTGCCCGAAAGGAGCATATCGAACAGTGAGGACTGGTTTGATCCTTTGATTGGTCTGAAAGGTTTTACACCGATCGGGTCGTCCCGGTTTTTCGTCAGCAGCGCCATCGTCATCGGTGGATTCGGCGCGGGTTCCGACTTCATGTGGGATGCCAGTGTCAATTTCGGCTACCAATGGACCAAGGGTTTTTCAACCACTGTCGGCTACCGATATCTGGATGTGGATTATGAGAAAGATGACTTTTTGTACGATGTTGTCCAGGACGGTGTTACGCTGGGGCTGTCCTGGCGGTTTTAAATCAGTCCAACCACCTAAATAAGGAGATGTGAGAAAATGAAATGTTTACGGACACGAATTATTACCGGATGTTTTCTCGATTTTATAACCATAGGGATCGTTCAACCCCATGAGACCCTGACCAAAATGCCAAAAATGGAGATGACTACAGACATACCGGTGTCGATGTCTATTTCGGACCTAAAGCACCTGTCGGTAAGGAGAAAAGTTGGATTCAAACGGTATCTCGGAAGGGTTTCTTCCTGATCCTGCGTCTTTATGGACCGCTGGAGCCGTGGTTCGACAAAACCTGGCGTCCCGGTAAAATCGAAATGGTTCAATAAAAATTAAGTACACTATAAAGGAAAGATCAATATTAATGTTAACCATAATCTATTCACTAAATCATTGGAGGTACACGTATGGATTTTTTAAAAAAAATTAAAGGATTTCTTGTTGCCTGCATGGTCACTCTTTTCCTGGCAAGCGTTATCAGCGCAAAAGAAATTCCAAAGGGCTATAATACACCGATCCCCAGTTCTATAATGACACCGGACAAGGTGAAAACCCGCATTGGAACGCTTGAGTTCTTTGACGGGGTTCCGTCCAAAGAAACAGCGGAATTGGCTCTTGATAACCTGACCTTCCTTCGCGGTGTAGAGGTGTTTCTCAACGGCGTGCCCATGGCATCCATCCATGCACTGGTGGAGGGATATAAAAGTATCGGGGTCACGGAAGCCAACCACATGATCGTGACCGATAAATTGATGGACTCAAATCCACTATTTCTTACCGCTAACACAGATACGGTTTATGCCTTCAGTTTTTTCGATTTGGAAAAAACCGGGCCGCTGGTTATTGAAGTTCCGCCGGGTACCGGTCCGGGAACCGTCAATGATGCCTTTTTCCGTTTTGTTGTGGATATGGGCATGCCGGGTCCGGATCGAGGCAAAGGCGGCAAATATCTGATCCTTCCTCCCGGTTACGAGGGCAAGGAACCTGAAGGTTACTTCATTGCAAAATCGCCAAGCTACATCAACCTGTTCGTTCTCAGAGGTTTTCTTGTGGACGGCAAACCCGAGGCGGCGGCCAAAATGTTCTCTGAGCAGGTGCACGTCTATCCACTATCGAAAAAAGATAACCCGCCTAAGATGGTTATCACCTCCGGCTCGGGCATTTCTTATAACACGATCCACGCCAATGACTTCAGCTTTTATGAAGAGATTAACGATGTGCTGCAAAAAGAACCGATTCATTTTATCGACCCGGAGCTGCGGGGTTTGTTCGCCAGTATCGGCCTGCAAAAGGGTAAGGAATTCAAGCCGAGTCCCGAACTCAAAAAGATCCTGACCGATGCGGTGGCGGTCGCTAATGCCACTGCACGATCCTTGATTTTCCGTACACCTCAGAAAGAGGCGTACCTGTATAAAAACAGTTACTGGAAAGTAGGCTTTATCGGTGGCAACCATGAGTGGTTGAAAGATGACGGGGCTGGTGGACGCTACTTGGATGCACGCACCCTGTTCTTCTATGGTGCAACAGTGAATACCCCTGCCATGGTGCTTAAAATGGTTGGTTTGGGTTCACAATATGCCATGGTTACCCAGGATAGCGACGGTAATGCTTTTGATGGTTCCAAAACCTACAAGTTAAATATCCCTGCCAACGTGCCGGCCAAAGATTTCTGGTCTGTTGTGATTTATGACCCTCAAACACGATCCGAACTGCAAACATCGAACCCGTTCCCGAGCAAAAATAGCGAGACAGGAAATATGGTCGCCAACGCCGATGGTTCGATTGATATTTATTTCGGGCCTGAAGCACCCAAAGGAAAAGAAAACAACTGGATAGAAACGGTACCAGAAAAATCCTGGTTTCCTATCCTTCGCCTTTACGGCCCCCTGGAGCCATGGTTCGACAAGAGCTGGAGACCCGGTGAGGTCGAGTTGATCAAATAGTTGCTGTGCTCTATGTCAAAAGTGGTTCGTCTACCTGCGTCTGTATGGACCGGAAAAAGTGTATTTTGAAAAGACATGGATTCCGGGTGATGCTGAAAAGATAAAATAATCAAGTTCGAATTTTCTGCGATTTCGAACAGAAAAACAAATGGAGGAAACAATGAAATCATTAAAGACCGTAATTTTGTTTTTAAGTATTTTCGCCATTGCGTTCTGCGGTCAGGTAGCAGCCGCGCAAAAGAGCGGAGACGGCAACGCCATTCCCTATCCGTTGGAGGAATGGAAAGGGGTCCAGGGGAAAACACTGGCGGACTCAAAACCCGATTTTATCGGACAGAAAAAAGCTCCCAAGGATGCTCCCAATGTCCTGGTCATCATGCTGGATGACGCGGGTTATTCGAATGCAACATCGTATGGGGGGGTCATGCGCACACCCACTTTCGACCGTTTAGGTGATCAAGGCATTCGATATACGCATATGTCTGTGGCCGCAGTTTGTTCCCCGACCCGTGGCTGGTTATAATATCCACCAGATCGGAACCGGCATTATATCAGAGTTTGCCACCGGTTATCCGGGATACAATTCGCAAATTGATTACAGCACACCATCTATTGCCAAGATTTTAACCGACAATGGATATGCCACGGCAGCATTCGGCAAATGGCACAATACCCCGATGGAAGAGGCCTCACCTGCCGGTCCTTTTGAGAGCTGGCCCACCGGTATCTGGGGATTCGAGTATTTCTGGGGATTCATGGGCGGTGAAACCAACCAGTTTCATCCATTATTGTATGAAAACACCACACCTATTGAAACGCCAAAAACCAATGTCGATGGATCAGAGTTCCATCTTTCCCATGGAATGGCCGATCAGACGATCAAGTGGCTGGACAACTGGAAAGGCCTGCGGGACGCTCCTTTCTTTATCTACTATACGCCAGGTGCTGTTCACGCACCCATCCAGGTGCCAAAAGAGTGGCGTGACAAATACAAAGGACAGTTCGATGAAGGATGGCATGCTTACAGGGCGCAACTATTGGAACGTCAGAAAAAACTGGGTTTGGTTCCCAAAGATGCCAAAATGGTGGATTGGCCGGAATCCATTCCCAAATGGGATTCCTTCAGCGAGGAGGGGAAAAGGTATTTGGCACGCCAGATGGAGGTCAATGCCGCTTTTCTGGAGCATGTTGATTATCATGTCGGACGGGTCATTGACCATATTAAGGAAATGGGCGAGTTGGACAATACACTTGTTATTTATCTTACCGCTGACAATGGCTGCACGGCAGAAGGAACGCCCACAGGGACATTCTCCGAGCTGTTGATGCAAAACGGATTTCCACCGCTTACCATGAAACAGCAGCTGGAAAAACTTGAAGAGTTCGGAGGGCTGGATGCCTGGGGAGGGCCAAACATGGCCAACCATTATTCGGTCGCATGGGCCTACGCATCATCAACCCCGTTCCAGTGGACCAAACAAATGGCGTCCCATTTCGGAGGAACCATGGCGGCTACGGCCATAAGATACCCCAAAGCCATAAAGGCCAAAGGCGAATGGAGAAGACAATTTCAAAATGTCACCGATATCGTTCCCACGATTCTGGAAGTTACCGGAGTTCCGGCACCCGACTACGTGAACGGCCAGAAAAGAAAAGCGTATCCGGGGAAATCGCTGACATATGCATGGAACAACCCTGATGCAAAAACAAACCATCCGACCCAGTATTTTGAAATGACGGGCTTCATCGGTTTGTATCATGATGGCTGGACAATTTCCGGGAAACCTTATCGTATTCCCTGGTCTGTGGATCCCTCGGCTCTGGCAAACTTTGATCCCCTGAATACAACCTGGGAGTTATATAATATTAATGAAGACCCGATACAGCAGGTTAACGTGGCTGATAAGTATCCGGAAAAAGTCAAAGAGCTGGAAAAAATATTCTGGGAAGAAGCTGATAAGTACGATGTTTATCCTGTCGGCGGTTCCCTGGGCAGAACGCTGCAACCGGAATCCAATCCGCAGCGGGCTGGAAAAAGACACTGGGAGCTCACAACCAATGTATACCGTGTGCCCGAACTGGCCGGACCCGAGATTAAATCCACCAATTATGAGGTGAATGCCTATTTAACGGCTGATGATACGACCCAGGGTGTAATTTATGCGGTTGGTGACCATATGGGTGGACAGGCCCTGTTTATTAAAGGCGGGAAACTGAGGTACAGTTATTCTACCCTTGGCCTGTACTGGCACGATTTTCATGGAAATGTAAAGATACCACACGGTGATGTAAAAATCACATTAAAACATACCATGAAGGAGGCAAAACTCAACGGCCCGTCTACAGTTGAATTTTTCATCAACGATAAAAAAGTCGGTGATATGGATATTACTGCTACCGTTTATGGAGCATATACGGGTCATGAAACTTTTGATGTTGGCCGGGATGAAGGCATGGCCGTGAATGAGGAATATGCCCAGATGGATAAATTCAAATTTACGGAAGGGCAATTACATAAAGTGATATTTGATATAAAGAATCCCGAAGAACAGGTGGGTGCCGCTGCATACAGCGTAATTGAATAATTTGATTATTAATAATTGCCAGACAGGGAATTACTGCCATTCAAAGTGACGATAAAGTTATTCAAAACTGCGAGACAAAATGATCAGTAATGACGGCAGTCGATGTGGAGACAGAACCATTATGATTCTTATGTAAATATGAAAAATTATTATGAAGTAGGTGAGACCATGAGATATTCACGAAGTAAAAAGAAACAGTGGTTTTTTAGAAACGGTTATTTCGGTATGACGGTGTGCGTTGCGGTTTCAGTGTTTTTTTTGTCTGGGTTGGGATTTGTCATTTTCGCGAATGCGGGAATGATGATCTACCCGGCAAAGGGCCAGAGTGCCGAACAACAGCAAAAAGATGAATTCGAATGCCATCAGTGGGCGATTCAGCAAACCGGCTTTGATCCGACGAAAACTCAGCAGGCTCCTCAGCAGCAAACGACCCAACAGGGTGGCGTACTTCGTGGAGCAGCAGGCGGCGCGTTGCTTGGTACAGGAATTGGAGCCATTGCCGGAAACACGGGTAAGGGAGCAGCAATTGGTGCAGTCGCTGGGGCGGCTGGAGGAGGTGCGAGACAAAGACAGCAGCAGAAGCAACAGGAGGCGTCAAATCAGCAGGCCCAAACACAACAGCAGGCCCAGATTGATAAATATAACAAGGCGAAAGCGGTTTGCCTTGAAGGGAGAGGGTATACAGTGAAGTAATATAGATTTTTATCAATTAAAGAATTCTTTTTATAAATCAACAATATTACATTAGGAGGAACTACTATGAAAAAATTACGTATTGGATTATCAAAGGCTCTAATTGCAGCCATTATCAGTTCTATGGTTTTCGGATGTTTCATTCCGTCAGTACTGGCTAAGCCCGCTGAACAGCAGCTGCTTGTGGATAAAGCGCGCGTGACTTTTGATACCTTTATGAAAGATAAAAACCAGGCATGGTTAAAGGAAAACCTGAACCAGGCCAAAGGACTGATTATCATTCCGAGTTTGCTGAAAGCCGGATTTTTTATCGGGGGTTCCGGAGGCAGTGGTGTGCTCATCGTCAGGGACGAAAAAACAGGCCAATGGAGTCAACCGGCGTTTTACACCCTCGGTGCCGGATCTCTCGGGATTCAGTTCGGTGCTGAGGCAGCGGAAATTATAATGATGGTGAGGACCCAAAAGGCTGTGGATAAACTGTTTACCTCTTCTTTCAAACTCGGAGGTGATACTTCCATTGCCGTTGGGCCGGTGGGTGGAGGTGTCAAATCGAACATTGTGGCTGACATTCTTTCCTTTTCGCGAACCAAAGGCGCTTATGCAGGTGTTTCATTGGAGGGCTCAGTCATCAAGACGAAAGACAAATGGAATGAAGCCTATTATGGCAAAGCAGTAAGTCCCGTCGATATATTTGTGACACGTTCTGTCAGCAATCCCGGATCGGAGAGTCTGCGGTCAAGCGTGGCCAAGGCTGAATCTGTAAAATAAAATACGGTGCTGAATGAAACCTCAAAAATATGTTCTATTGGGATACGCAATTTTTTTGTCTAAGATGAATATATACAGGTTAGAGAGTTCACTATGAAATCGATTTTTCAACATCATTAGGAGGTGGAATTATGAGAACAAGGGTTACATTGAAGTCAGTTATAGTCATCGTTGTTCTTCTAAGCATGATGGTTGGCGTTTCTTTTGCCGTTGAAGCTGTAGTTGAAAAAGAAAATGTTCCCGGTATTGTTATTACGGAAGAAATTCATAAAACAGCGGACAATTTCATTATATTGTTTAACAGTTCAAGCAACATGGATAAGCCTTTTCAAAACACGGGGCTTACGATTTTGGAAGCCGCTGTAAAATTTCTCAAAGATAGAAATGAAATACTGCCAGACCTCGGATACAATGCAGGGTTATACACATTAGCACCCTTTAAACCCATTTACACCATGCAAAAATATGACCGGGCTAAATTTGCGGCTGCCATCGACCAACTGCCGACAAAGGCATCGGGGCCAACTTTGCTTCAGCGAGGTCTTCTCAATTTGGATAGCATACTGTCTGGACTTTCCGGCCGAACCGTAGTGTTTTTATACAGTGATGGAACTTATAGTCAAATGCCAGGATCCAGAAAACCGGTGGACATCGCAAAGAATCTTGCTGAAAAATATAATGTTTGCTTTTACGTGATCAGTACTGCAAAAGGTAACCTGGAGAAGGATGTCCTGAAAGCGGTTTCGTCGGTCAACGAGTGTTCCCGAGTTGTTCCATTTGATCAAATGTATGAAAAGCCCGTTTATCTGGCCGGAGCGCTTTTTGTCATTGAAACCAGAATCGAAAAATTCCTAACAACGACCTACCGATTGGCTGATCTTAAAATCGATAACATCCTGTTTGATTTTGACAGTGTTCAGATTCGTCCCGAATACGATGACGAATTAGCTGTACTGGGGGAATTTTTAAAAAACAATCCGAGCACATATGTGGTCCTGACCGGTTTTACAGACAATGCCGGATCTCCCGAGTATAATCTTGGGCTAGCACGACGAAGAGCTGAAAGTATCGAAAAATATCTGGTTGACAAATTCAATGTAAGTGTCGGCCAGATCGTCATTCAGTGGTATGGAATAGCTGATCCGGTTGCCGAAAATGACTCCAGTGACGGCCGTCGCCAAAACCGACGGGTTGAATCTATAGTCATGGGGTTTGATTAAACATCAATTGATTGGTTTAAAGTGCTTCATCAACTCATCATTTTCAAGCCTCCGTTTGTAAAGCGTGAGGCCTGAATTTACATTTAAAATATCTCTAATTTTTAGACGTTGGGTGAACCACAATTTATAGAAATTTTTCATAAAATAAAGGAGAGAAAATGAGACACAAAATTTTAGCGATTCTACTGGCAATGTTTTTTTTCGTCGCGATTTTGGGCTGTGGTGGCTATTACATGGTCAAAGACCCGGCCAGCGGCAATGTTTATTACACAACGAAAATTAAAGATGAAAGAGGCGGTGCCGTAAAATTCGAGGATAAAAAGACTCAGACCAGTGTGACTTTACAGAACTCCGAAGTCAAAAAGATTTCCAAAAAAGAATTTAAAAGTGCCCTTGAAGCCAAAGAGGCCATTGAAATGAAAGAAGCCCCTGAGAGCAAACCAGTCAAAGAATAAAACGCTTTGCAGATATGGCTAAATGCATTGAAACGAGAACTTAATGACGTTTACCTTGAAAATTCGAAATGCCAATCCCAAGTTACAAAGAATTTGGACGATGATATAAAAATGCGACAAAAAAGACTGATCATTGCGTTTTTCCGTCTGCAACCCCTGGTATGAATGTTGTGGCTCCGATTCTGACGCTTCCGACAGGATAGAAAAGTGTAGTCGGAGGTGGTGTTATTGGAAAATGATAGGGCTTTTTGTTCTTAGCATCCTCTCATTAAATAACCGGAATGTGAAAAACAAAAAACATTGTATACTTAAAAAAAGGAGGCCAGTCATGTTTATTAAAAGAAAGTACTTGTGTGTATGTTTGGCAGCTAGTTTGTTATTTATTATCCAATCTGCATGGGCCGAGAACCCGGGATCTCAGGATACACCATGGGAAAAATTTAGCTTTAACGCTGGGTATTTTATTTCAAATACGAACACAGACCTTAGCCTCGGTTCGGGATTGGGCGTCACCGTCGATGTCGAAGAGCTACTTGGCTTAGACACAACCAATTCAGTTTTTCGAGTGGACACCTTCTGGCGCTTTACGGAAAATCGTCGACACAGACTTGATTTTACATGGTTTTCGTTTCGACGTGATGGCAATAGAACCATCGGAAAGGATATTGAGTATGAGGACGATGAAGGTAATATCATCACCATTCCTACCGGTAGTCAGGTAAATACCAAATTTAACCTTGATATTTATAAAGTTGCATACAGCTACTCGTTTTTTCAAGATGATCGGATGGACCTTGCAGCCAACATCGGCCTATTTATCATGCCCATTGATATTGGTTTAAACGCTACCGGACTTATTAATGTTGATGAAACCGAAAGATTTACCGCCCCCCTTCCGACACTTGGAATACGAATGGATTTTGCCATTACTCCCAAATGGTTTTTGCGATCGGGTTTCGATGTTTTTTATCTGGAGATCAAGGAATTCAAAGGCGCGATCTACGAATCTCATGCTGCAATTGAATATCTTCCCTGGAAACATTTGGGATTCGGTCTTGGTTTCAATGCATTTAATCTTGATATAGAAGCAGATGGAGAAGATTATCCTCAGATTGATTTTGTGGGTGAACTTAATTTTAGATACTCTGGACTGTTGCTTTATGCAAAGGTGTTTTTTTAGGAATGTGTATAGCATATTAACATCCTCTCAACGTTAATGTTGTACGTATAACAAAAATAAATAAAGGCACTGCATGAAAATCCGACGATTTAACCTGTTCATGATTTATCTGTTTATCCTGCTATCGATTTATGGTACCAAGCCTTTAGCAGGAGAAACAACCACCAACCGAATTTCTTTGGCTATCAGCGGCGGGGCAAGTAAAGGGGCTTATGAGGCCGGGCTGATCTGGGGCCTGATTGAAGTCATCCGGCAGGTGGAAAGCACCAAAAACTGGTCATTCGGCGGTGAGCCTCGGCCTATCGAGATTGCCAGTATTGCAGGAACATCGGCAGGAGGTATCAACTCCCTGCTCGCCGCAATGATCTGGGCCGTGAACCCCGAAGACAAAGGGGGGTTCACCAACCGTATCAATGACAATATATTCCGTGATGTTTGGCTGACCCCCGATGTGAATCGATTGCTGCCACCCAACGCAGATCCACACCAGTATTTGCCTGATGACGCGCTGCTCTCTCGAAAAGACCTCGTTGATGCCGCCAGGGAACTTCGTAAAAAGTGGCGCCATCCGGGAACGTTTCGTCCCGGTCTTCGGTTACCTCTGGGATTAACGGTTACCCGTGTGAAACCTGAAACAATGATCGTCAGAGGTGTTGCTGTTGACAATCAGCGTTTCTACATACCCTTTGAAATAAGAACCCAAGACGATGGAAGCGCTAAATTCTTCTTCGACCCCCATGACTATCCCTCCCTGGCTGATCCGGCAATGATTATCATGCCTTGGCCTTTTAACAGTTCTCCTTTAACTGTTTCAGACCAGCAGGTTGAATCCGTCCTGATGACAACCAGCGCTTTCCCCATGGGTTTTGGACGCAAGCGATTGCAATACTGTCGGCAAAAGACGGTCTCTGCAGATGATGAAAACAGCCCAAATATTTCGTTGGAGTCGGCCGAAACTAAAGAAAATAAGCTGGTGTGTCCGGATGGTTACGAATTAACGGAAGCCGAATTTGCCGATGGCGGACTGTTTGACAACCTGCCCATCGGGCTGGCCCGTTTACTTTCCGAGTCAAGCTCGCTGCACAAAAAAGAGCCCCTGCCGATAAAATATATTTACCTCGATCCGGATCGTGAACGGTTTGAAACACCTGCGTCGGAAGATAAGCGGGCCTGTGAAGGCCAAAACCCTCCGGAAGCCTGTGACGAGTTGACCTTTGATTTAACTTCTGAAGCCGTGGTCCTAGGTGGTGCAATCGGAACTGCCCGCAAATATGAGCTTTATCGTGAGTTAACCAGTGAAAACTGGAAACTCAGCCTTCCACAATTAACCTACGAGATTGCGGATATTATCGATGCGAATACGCTTGACGTGAAATGTTCTTCCGTCCTGCCCTACTTTGACAGTCAACTGAAATGCAGCGACCGTTTGCGATATACCGGACGTCTCTTGGAATTCGCTTACAGTTACCGTATCACACCCATAAAAGAACCCATGTCCTCACAAGCTTTGTTGCAAAATCGTATAGCCACTAAATGCCGCGCATCTGCAGTAGATACCTTCCAAGGCTTCACTTCTGAATGCATCATCGACATCCCACACTTGAGAGAACAGCTGGAAAGCGTTCTTTCTGATCTCTCAGTGAAAACTGTATCTCAAAGAGAAAATCTTAAAACAGATATCCAGCGTTCTAGCTTATCAATCGATTCCGACCGATCGATTCACGTAACCAGCCGTGGAGGCCCCATCACCGGGTCTTTACTAGGGGGCTTTGGCGCTTTTCTCGAATATAAATTTCGCGAATTTGACTACCTTGTAGGTATTTACGATGCCATTATGAATTTTACCAATTTTCAGTGCGAACGGAATTTTCCTTCCAAGAGCCGGCAGGATCAATCCATGGGCTGCCGTGACCGACTGAGCGAAGAACTATATCATTTTTTGGCTGTGGCCGATGATCTCAAGAGTAGATACGTATTTGCATTAATGGCAAAGCAAGAATTTGGCAAACAAGGTGGATTTCGGTATGCCTATGATCCAATGCCTCAAGAAGATCGAGATATTCGAATCATCTACGAAGGACTCAACAAATCAGTTCTTGCCAGAGATGAAAGTAACAGCAAGTTGGAGGGAACACTTTCCACCGAACGCAGGTTTTTCGAGTACCTGAAAGCTCAAGGATTCGAGCCCACCCAACCGTCAGGAGATAGGAAATCCATGTTGGCTCTGATCATGGATGATCCGGAATACTGGTCTCACGAGTTGGTTAAACGAGCAACCAGGCGCCTTGCTTACCTCGAAAAACAAGCTGAAACAATTTATCAGGCCCGCGAACCTGATCCTGAAAAACGGGAGAAAGCCAATACAGCCATTATGGGAGCCGGTGCTCTAGTGCTCAGAACAGCAACTTATAAATACCCGAAGTTCACATTCTCACCATCCACTGCACCCGAGGACTGGTTCTGGCGCAACATCATTCCTTATGAAACTGCCTTCGATTTCAATGATGGCGACCTTTTGTTCTTATGGCAGCCAACTTGGAACTTTAAAACCACGAATGCAGGTATCCACTTCGGGTTAGGTTTTGCCGGTGGTGTATTCAATTCCAATGCGTCCGAAAGACGTGAAAATTATGGCATTCTCGGCTTGGATCTTACGCGAATTGCAAAAACGGCAATTTTCTCCGGATACGGGATCACACCGGCTGTTTATCATAACTGGAAAAACCCGGAAGATGGTGACCAAACGACATTCGGATTTGGTGTGCATGCCAATCTATTTAATAATCGGTTTCGCATCAGCCTGGGTGCACGTGACGTTATCCACGATGCTGAGGATACAATCTTTCTGACGATTGGGATTGCTGATCTGCCTGGCCTGGCCTACTGGTTGAGTCGTTAGGGACTCATTTTAATGAAAACCTTTGTAATCTGCGAGAAATTTAGAATTGTGTGTGCGAACAAATGTAAACTCATTAAAAGATGAAACTCTTCTTGATCATATTATCCTGTTTTCTGGTGGTCACTGTGATTGCTGCTGTGCAATTCATCTTCAACCCACTGGGACTAGGTCCGGAACCTGACACTGTTTTACCGGATGCGTTTTTTAACCAGCCGAAAAAGGAGGATGTGGAACTCAAACTTCTCGTGGATGGGAAGGAAGCATTCGATGAAATATCACATGCCATCGATGCCGCTCAATCATCGATCCATATCCAAACATACATATGGAAAGATGACCACATAGGACGGCTGGTTGTAACAAAACTGAAGGCAGCGGCAAACCGTGGCGTTAAAATTACTGTCCGCAAAGATGCGCTTGGAACGGCTTTTGAGCTGGCGGATATGCTAAAAGGTATGCCGAGTCCTGTATTTACGAAATCCGGACTGAAAGATTACAAAAACATCGATGTAAAGGTCGATATTTGGGCTGATACAGATCACAGTAAGTACTTTATTGTGGACCAACAGGAGGTTATTTTTGGCGGAATGAACATCGCCGATGAATATCACACACAATGGCATGACTATATGGCCAAGATGCGAAGTAAACGATGGACGAAAGCTTTTGAAGACAGTGTGTTTAAAAGTTTACCTTGGCCGAATCCATCTCCATTCGTAATCACTATAAACGATAATAAAACTACCGAAATTCGTACAGCACTCATTGAAATGATCAACAATGCAATACAAAACATCATTGTAGAACACGCATATTTCTCAGACGACAAAGTTATCGAGGCTATAGAAAGGGCTGCTGGAAATGGTATTCAGGTGACTATCATATTGCCCAAAAGGCCGGACACGCATCATTATGCTAATATGGTTACGATTAATAAGTTGATTCAATCAGAAGAAAAGACAGCGCCCAGAGTGTTTCTCTATCCTCAAATGATGCATGCCAAAGTGGTCTTAACGGACGGTGTGATCGCCGCTATCGGTTCCGCCAACCTTACCCCGCGAAGTATGAAGACCAGTCGAGAAGTCACCATGTTTGTGCACGGCAATCCCGAAGATCTCTTTATCAAGAGATTGCGCGAACAGCTCGAAGCAGATATGGCCGAAAGCGAAGCAGTCCTGACCCCGTTCAAACTCGGTATCGCAGATAAAATTAAAGCACTTTTCGGTAAGTACCTCTGGTAGTGAACGAGTAACTTGAGTAAGAAAAATCAAAGTATAATATTAAATAGGAAGACGAAGACTCCTCACCTAATTCACAAGAAACATGAAATTGTCAAGAAAGGATGTGTTTTCGAATATATTTGAAAATATTTGGTATAAAAGCCTTTATGACGTTATTTTTCATTATTGAAAGGAAGATGATTCATGTTCAATTTTTACATAGTCCGATTAAGGGAAAATAGTCCCAATTTTATCGTGTCAACTATAATAAAGAATTTGATCCTCCTCATTATTTTGTTGTCAATTCTACCTGGGATCTCGATAGCCGATAAAAAAAATCCTCAGCAAGGAATACCTTTAAAAACTAAAAAGATGCTCGGCGATTTTGATGAGATGGTTCAACATCGAAGGATTCGTGCCCTGGTAACCTACAGCAAAACATTCTACTTTTTAGATCGAGGGCGGCAATACGGACTCTCTTATGAGACGTTGAAATCATTTGAGAAGTTTGTCAACAAAAAGTTGAAAACTAAAACTCTGAAACTCCATGTTGTATTCATCCCTGTCAGTCGTGATGAGCTCATACCTTCCTTGCTTAATGGACTTGGAGATATTGCCGTCGCCAACCTGACCATCACAACCCAACGTCAGAAAGAAGTGGATTTTTCTAATCCATTTTTGACGGGTGTAAAAGAGCTGATCGTCACCGGACCGTCAGCACCGCCCATAAAAAGTATCGACGATCTGGCAGGTAAGAAAATTCACGTCCGCCGTTCGAGCAGTTATTACGAAAGTCTGATCCAGTTGAATGCATCTTTTAAAAAGGCCAGAAAATCTCGGATGAAATTGGTTCTTGCCGACGAGACATTGGAGGACGAGGATTTACTGGAAATGGTCAACGCCGGTCTTATCCCAATGATTGTAGTGGACAGCCACAAGGCTCGATTTTGGAAACAAATCTTCAAAAAAATAACAGTTCATCAGGACATTGCCGTAAGAGACGGGGCCGAGATTGCCTGGGCCTTTCGAAAAAACTGCCCGAAACTCAAGGCTGTGGTCAACGAATTCGTAAAAGGTCACAAAGAAGGAACAATGCTGGGAAATATTCTGTTCAAACGGTACTTGCAAAATACCAAATACGTAAAAAACGCCTTGTCCGAAAAGGAACTGAAAAAACATCGATCGATGGTACAACTTTTCAAAAAATACGCCGGTGAATATGGCTTCAATTATTTGATGATAGGTGCCCTGGCATATCAGGAATCAGGTCTTGACCAAAGCAAACGAAGTCCTTCAGGTGCCGTCGGCGTCATGCAGGTGCTGCCGACCACCGCAAAAGATCCCAATATCGACATCCCCGATATTGAAAAGCTGGGAAATAACATACATGCCGGCACGAAATATTTAAGATTTATCGTCGACCGGTATTACAAAGACGAACCAATGGATGAGGTCAACAAGATGCTCTTTGCCTTTGCATCCTACAACGCCGGTCCTGCCAAGATAAACGAGCTTCGCAAAAAAGCCAGTAACATGGGGCTTGATCCGAACGTGTGGTTTAATAATGTAGAAATCGCTGCTGCAAAATCAATCGGCAGGGAAACCGTTCAATATGTCAGCAACATTTACAAATACTACATCGCCTATCAAATGATCCGTATGCAAGCTGAAAAAAAACAGAAAGGCCAGGCTAACTAAAAAAGCAATATGAAATATCCGCATAAGTGAGGAATGATGAAAGAAGAAAACAAGAAAAAACTTCGCCTGAGTCTTTCGACCATGATCCTTATTGGACTGGGTTTGGGAATCGCCTGCGGAATTTTTTTTGGTGAATACTGTGGCTTTCTCAGCATCATTGGCGATGCCTTTATCCAATTGCTTCAGATGACGATCCTGCCTTATATTGTTGCCTCCTTAATTTTGGGTATTGGAGGACTCTCCTTTAAGCAGGCAAAGCTATTGGCATTAAGAGGTGGAATCATTATGCTCCTTTTCTGGGTGATTTCATTCACCGTGATCTTGCTGATACCCCTGTCATTTCCCAAGTGGGAAACCGCCTCTTTTTTCAGCACCTCTTTGGTATCCCCGCCAAAAGAGGTCGATTTTCTGAAGCTCTACATCCCCTCTAACCCTTTCTGGTCTTTGGCCAACAATGTTGTTCCGGCTGTGGTATTATTTAGTATTTTGGCGGGAATTGCGTTAATCGGCATTAAAGAAAAGGACTCGCTTGTCCAGGGTCTGATGGCAGTTTCGGGAGCATTGATACGGATGACGAACATTGTGGTAAAACTCACCCCCATCGGTGTGTTCGCCATCGCTGCATCTGCGGTCGGTACCATGACAGTCGAAGAATTCGGCAAGCTCCAGGTCTATCTGGTTAGCTACAATCTGGCAGCTATCGTGCTGACATTCGCTGTTCTGCCTCTGCTTTTAAAACCGGTAACCCCTTTTAAATACAAAGACATCGTCGGTCTGTCAAAAGATGCTCTGGTGACTGCATTTACCACCGGCAACCTGTTTATCGTCCTGACCGAACTGACCGAAAACTGTAAATCGCTTTTCAAGAAATACAACTTAACCCATGAAAAAACAGAGGCCTATGTGGATGTCCTGGTACCGATTTCTTTCAATTTCCCGAATACCGGCAAACTCATCATGCTGCTGTTCGTCCTTTTTGGCGCCTGGTTTACCGGAACATCCTTTTCTTTTTCTCAATACGGAACCTTCGTTTCAGCCGGTTTGCTCAGCTTCTTCGGCGGTGTGGATGTTGCCCTTCCTTTCATGCTCGATTTGATGCACTTGCCCAAAGACCTTTACCAGCTCTATCTGGTGACCGGTGTCATCAACGGAAGGACCGCAACGCTTCTCGCAGCCATGAATCTTCTGGTGTTTACCCTCCTGACAACCAGTGCACTTACTGGTACGCTTTCTTTCAATAAAAAGAAACTGATAAATACATTATCTCTCATTATCGTAATCATTTTTTCGTCCATTGGAGTCACCCGCTTATATTTTGATCTGGCCGTTACAAACGAATATACCAAAGGCCGGATACTCTCTCGAATGCATGTTAAGAACAATCCGCTCCCTCAAGTCGTTTACAAGGAAGTACCAGCAAAACTGAAAACCGGCAGCGATGGGATTGCAGACATCGACAAAATTTTAAAGCGAGGCAAACTTCGAGTCGGTTACAATCCGGACAGTTTGCCCTTTTCCTTTTTCAACGCTGCGGGCGAGTTGGTGGGTTTCGACGTTGAAATGGCTTACATACTTGCCAATGAACTAGGTGTAGATGTGGAATTCGTTCCTTTCCAATATGATACGTTGGCCGATCAGCTGAATCGCGGGGAGTTTGATATCGCCATGTCTGGAATCAGCATGTCGACCAGCCGGATCGAAACGGTAAATTTCTCAGATCCATATCTTGAATTGACAGTTGCCCTTATTGTCAGGGATTATCGACGCGATGAATTTTCTAGCATAGAATCCATCCGCAATATTAAGGGACTTACCGTAACCATTGAAAAAGATAAGTCATATGTCCAGAGAATCGAGGAACTTCTTCCAGGGGTTGAGGTGATACAATTTGATTCTAATCGAGAGTTTTTCGAGCGAAACGTGGGGTGCGCTGGGAGAAGCTTGTGTCATCTTGCGGGTGAAAGTCCCGTCCGGCCAAAGCTTAGCGAGCGGGCC
>Ga0307425_1000248_pt1 | contig 34115 bp, 28 predicted proteins | sample SalMarWE160330MG_FD_202152 | JGI IMG/M metagenome (GOLD analysis project Ga0307425, IMG submission 202152) | Salt marsh sediment microbial communities from the Plum Island Ecosystem LTER, Massachusetts, United States - WE1603-30 | ecosystem: Environmental > Aquatic > Marine > Intertidal zone >... | reverse complement strand
CCGTGGCTCGCGCCTATCGGCATCGGGCTCGGCCTTTGGCTTATCCTCGGCGCGCTGTCTGAAATCGCTTACCGGGTGAAACGTACCGGTGCCGATTCCGCCGAGGTCTGGCGGCGCTTGCGCAATCTGCCGCGCGCCGCCTATGGGTCGGCGCTCGCTCATGCCGGGCTTGGATTGACAGTAATCGGCATCGTCGCCACCACCGCCTGGCGCTCGGAAGCGATCGTCGCGCTCAAGCCCGGCGATACCGCGGAGATCGCGGGATATGAGCTGACGTTCAAAGGTGTTGCGCCGAACCAGGGGCCAAACTACCGGGAACGGATCGGCATATTCGCCGTTGCCCGTGGCGGGCGTGCCGTAACCGAACTGCTTCCGTCGAAGCGCGAGTTCACCGTGGAAAAAAGCGATACCACAGAGGCCGGGATTCACGCGAGCTGGCGCGGCGATCTTTATGCCGTGCTTGGCGATCCGCTCGACGGTGGCGCTTACAGCGCTCGCCTCTACTTCAATCCGCTGGTGCGACTCATCTGGCTCGGTGCGCTGGTCATGTTCGCCGGCGGCGCGGTGTCGCTGTCCGACCGGCGTCTGCGCGTCGGTGCGCCGATGCGCGGGCGGACCAAGGCAGCGCCGGTCGCCGCAAGCAAGTAAACGCAATGGCTCGGCGCAAACCCCTTTTCGCTCTTGCTTTTGGACTTTGGATTCTTGTTCTAGCAGCCGTTCCGGCGGGTGCAGTCCAGCCTGACGAGATCCTTGCCGATCCGTCGCTTGAGGCGCGTGCGCGGGCGATCTCGGCCGGCTTGCGCTGCCTCGTGTGTCAGAATCAATCGATCGACGACTCCGACGCGCCTTTGGCCCGGGATCTCAGGTTGCTTGTGCGTGAGAGGCTGCAGCAAGGCGACAGCGACGGTGAGGTCGTCGATTTCATCGTGGCGCGCTATGGCGAATTCGTGCTGCTCAAACCGCGATTTACGTGGACGACGGCGCTGTTGTGGTTTGCCACGCCCGCTGTCTTGGCGGCGGCTCTTGTTTTGATTTGGCTCGCCTATCGGCGGCGGGCCGGGAGTGCGGGTCTCGCTCCGTTAAGCGCGAGCGAAAAGCGCCGCTTGAAACGCCTCCTGGACGAAAGCTGAGGCTTGCGCTAATTGAGAGGAGCGATCGCCTTGCCGAGGGCCGTTTTCGCCAGCAACCTTACTGAAATTTAATGCCGTCGAAACAACGGCGTAATCGGCAAACGCTTATATGTTGGTTCTGTGTTGATCCGAGAGGCCGCGTGCGTCTGGTGCCAGGCTATCTATCGGGATTCGCTTATCTCAGGAGAGAGGTGACTTATGAAAACTGACCAGAGCTCCGCTGCGAACGAGAGCACGCGCTCGCGGAAACTGACCCGCAAACCTGTGCTCCTTGCGGCTGCCGCCCTGATAGCCACCGGTGCATTAGGGTTGATCCTTGGCAATAGCGTGCCGAGTGCCGTCGCCGAGACCGCGACCCAGAAGACCATCGAGACGCCGTTCGGGCGCGCGCCGCTGAGCTTCGCCGATCTCGTGGCCAAGGTCAGTCCGGCTGTGGTCAGCATCAATGTGAAGGGCGATGTCAAGGTTGCCGATAACGACAGTGAAATCCCGGGCATGCCCGACATTCCCGAGGACAACCCGCTCTACGACTTTTTCAAGCAATTCCGCAAAGGCATGCCGCAAGCGCCGAGCAGGCCCACGCCGAGCCTGGCGCAGGGTTCCGGGTTCTTCGTTACGCCCGACGGCTTTATCGTGACCAACAATCATGTGGTCGAGGACGCCGACGAGATCACCGTGACCCTTGAGGGCGGCGAAAAGTATACCGCCAAGCTGGTCGGCAACGACCCGCGCACGGATATCGCACTCTGCAAGGTCGATGCCCCGGGAAAAACCTTTCCGTTCGTCGAGTTCTCCTCCAGGGCTCCGCGCGTGGGCGACTGGGTGCTCGCGGTCGGTAATCCGTTCGGCCTTGGCGGCACGGTGACGGCCGGCATCATCTCGGCTCATAACCGCGACATCGGCTCCGGCCCTTACGACTATCTCCAGATTGACGCTGCGGTGAACCGCGGCAATTCGGGCGGCCCAAGCTTCGATCTCGACGGCCATGTCGTCGGCATGAACACCGCCATCTTCAGCCCAAGCGGCGGCAATGTCGGTATCGCGTTTGCCGTCCCGGCCGCTCTCGTCAAGGAGGTGGTCACCGAGCTGCAGAGCCATGGCACCGTCGACCGGGGCTGGCTCGGCGTGGTCATCCAGAATGTGTCCGACGACATCGCCGACTCGGTCGGGATGGCCGAGGCGAAGGGCGCCATGATCACCAAGGTGACGGAAGACGGCCCTGCATCCAAACAGGATCTCAAGCCCGGCGACGTCATCATCGAGGTGAACGGCAGCAAGATCGACGACTCACGCGACCTTGCCCGCAAGATCGCCGAGCTTCATCCCGATACTGACGTCAATCTTGGGATCGTTCGCTATGGCGACAAGCGCACCGTCAACATGAAACTCGGCAGATTCCCGAGCAACAAGCAGCTTGCCGCGCTTGAGGAGGACAAGCCCGATACCGGCGAGCAGATGGAGGATCTCGGTCTCTCGCTGGCACCGGCCGCAAGGTTCCCCGGCGCCGGTGACACGGGCGTGGTGATCACCGAGGTTGATCCGAAGAGCGACGCCGCCGACAAGGGCCTGAAGCCCGGCGATGTCATCCTCGAGGTTGCCGGAGTTACCGTGTCAAAGCCTGCCGATGTTGCCGCCGGTGTCAAGAAAGCCATGTCCGGCGCCCAAACGGACAAGGATACGGTGAAAGTTCTGATGCAAGTGAAGACCGGCGATCAGACGCGCTTCGTCGCGCTCTCCTTGAAGAAGGCCTAATTTAAGCCTTCGCCGCCGGAGGGCGGCGCGGTTGCTCCCCCCGCCGCGCCGCCCGCCCTTGTTTTCAGATCAGCGTCCGCCGTCCGGTGATAAGAGGCAGCGCCACCCAGGAGATCCCCGAAGATGCGTGTGCTGGTCATTGAGGACGATCAGGAAACCGCGTCCTTCCTTAGGCGGGCATTGAAAGAAGCCGGCCACGTAGCCGAGTATGCGGGCGACGGCCAGACCGGGCTCGAGCTTGCCAGGGCCAATGCGTACGATGTGCTGATTGTCGATCGCATGCTGCCGAAGCGCGACGGGCTTGCAGTGATTGGTGCGCTGCGTGCCGAGGAGATCAGAACTCCGGCTCTGATTTTGAGTGCGCTTGGCGAGGTCGATGATCGGGTCAAAGGCTTGCGCGCCGGCGGCGACGACTATCTGACCAAGCCCTACGCGTTCAGCGAGCTCTTGGCCAGAATCGAGGTTTTGGCCCGGCGCAGCTCGCCTGAGGAGGGGAGTACGCGCTTCGTGGTGGGTGACCTCGTGCTCGACCGGCTCACGCACAAGGTGACGCGGGCCGGCGAGGCCATTACCTTGCAACCGCGTGAGTTCCGCCTGCTCGAATATCTTATGAAGCACGCGGGTCAGGTGGTAACACGCACGATGTTGCTCGAGAATGTCTGGGACTATCATTTCGACCCGCAAACCAATGTCATTGACGTCCATATTTCCCGGCTTCGGTCGAAGATCGACAAGAACTTCGAAAACCCGCTCCTCCACACGGTCCGCGGCGCCGGCTACAGCATCCGTGACAGCGCTCACTAAGCTCTTCCGGACCACCACTTTTCGCCTCTCGCTGACTTATCTTGCGCTGTTCAGCACTGCTGCGATCATCGCCATCGCCTATATCTATTGGAACACGACGGTTCTGCTGTCGCGGCAGCTCAATCAAACCATCGACGCCGAGCTCAAAGGTCTTGCCGAGCAATATCGGGCAGGGGGCCTGCATCAGCTCGTCCGTATTGTGGCTCAGCGCAGCGAGACGCCGGGCAACAGCCTTTATCTCGTGGCCGAGGGCAAGGGGCACCGGCTCGCCGGCAATCTCAGCGCCGTCTCGCCGGAGCTGTGGAATAGTTTGGGTCCCGTCGAGTTTTATTATCGCCGTCCGGCCCCCGGGGGCCTCGAACGAAGGCTCGCTTTCGCCAATGTGTTCCGTCTCCCGAACGATTACCGGCTGATCGTCGGCCGCGACATCGAGGATCGGCACGAGCTCGCGCGGGTGGTCCGCTCGGCCATGTTATGGGGACTTGGCGTAATGGCCCTGTTTGGCATCGGGGGCGGCTATTGGGTGAGCCGTAAGCTGCTCGCCCGCATCGACACGCTGGCCGCCACCACGCGCACCATCATGACGGGCGATCTTGGCGGACGCCTGCCCATCACCGGATCCGGCGACGAACTCGACCGTCTGTCGGAAAGTCTTAATCTCATGCTTGCGCGCATCGAGCAGCTGATGGCGGGCTTGCGCGAGGTTTCCGACAATATCGCTCATGACCTCAAGACGCCGCTTAGCCGCCTGCGCAATCGTGTCGAGGCGGCTTTGAGCGAACCGTACGGCGAGCCGGTCTATCGCGAGGCCCTTGAACGAACCATCGAGGAGGCCGATGAGCTGATCAAGACGTTCAACGCGCTGCTTTCGATCGCGCGAATCGAAGCCGGCGCCAGCAGCGAAAACCGCGAGCGACTCGACGTCTCGGCGCTCTTGTGCGACGTGGCCGAACTCTACGAGCCGGTCGCCGAGGAACGGGGACTTGTCCTCAAGGCCGAGGCGAAACAGCCCGTGTTCGTCCGCGCCGACCGTCAGCTCCTCGGCCAGGCCATCGCCAATCTGATCGACAACGCCATCAAATATGGGACGGCGAAGGAGCCCGAGGTCGAGGTCACGGCGACGGAGAAGGACAAGACAGTCGAGATCGTTGTCAGCGATCACGGGCCCGGCGTGCCGGCCTCCGAACGCGAGCGCGTGCTCGACCGCTTCGTCCGGCTGGAAGCGAGCCGGTCGGAGCCAGGCAGCGGATTGGGATTAAGCCTTGTCGCGGCGGTGGCGCAGTTGCATGGTGGCAGTCTGAGACTTGAGGACAATTCTCCCGGTCTCAAAGTGATCCTCGCCTTGCCGAGCGCGGGGGAGGCGATTTCAAACGGGGTGCCGGCTCAGCAGCAGGCGGGATTAGAGACCAAGTCGGCGTGACGGCGTTCGTCGAGCGCATCACCGAGGTTCCGTGCGTTTATGACGCATCACGGGGGGCCGAAATCCTCGAAAGCCTGACCAAGGCATTTCGTGGTGCGGCGGAGCTTGCCCCGGCCGCTGACCTTCTCGCCGGGTCGCCAAAGGCGCAAGATCTCCTCAAGGCCTCGTTCTCGGCGTCTCCCTATCTCGCCTCGCTCGCGCTCCGCAATCCAGCCGACCTCGCCGCGTGCTTGGTTCAAAATCCTGAGACCTATTTGGCCGAGGCGCGCACCGCGCTCTCCACCGAGATGGCCCAAGCGCAGTCCTCACAGCAGGTCTCAACGCTGCTGCGGCACTTCAAACGGCGCATGGCTTTGCTCACCGGCCTCGCCGATCTCGGCGGCGTATGGTCAACCGAGGAAACACTCACAGCGTTGAGCGGCACGGCCGACGCCGCCTTGGAAAATGCCACGGCATTTCTTTTCCGCAAGGCGCGCGAGGCCGGACAAATCGTGTCCCATGCGGATGCCGGATGCCCGGGTTATTTCATCATCGCCATGGGCAAGCTCGGCGCTTTCGAGCTGAACTATTCGAGCGATATCGACATCATCGTCTTCTATGACGCCGAGCGCGCAGGACTTAAGCCCGAAACCGAGCCGTCGACCTTCTTCGTGCGGCTTACGCGCGAACTCGTCCGTCTGCTCCAGGAGCAAACCGCGGACGGCTATGTGTTCCGGACCGATCTGAGGCTTCGTCCGGATCCGGGCGCGACCCAGATCGCACTCTCGGTCGATGCGGGTCTGACCTATTATGAAAGCTTCGGCCAGAATTGGGAGCGGGCGGCTTTGATCAAGGCGCGGGTGGTGGCCGGCGATCTCGCTGCGGGCGAAGAGTTTCTGGATCAGCTCGCGCCGTTCATCTGGCGAAAATATCTGGATTTCGCGGCGATCGCCGACATCCATGCCATGAAGCGGCGGGTCTATGCCTTCAAGGGGCATGGCGCCGTTGCCGTGGAAGGGCATGACATCAAGCTTGGGCGCGGCGGGATCCGCGACATCGAGTTTTTCGTCCAAACCCAGCAATTGATTGCCGGAGGCCGTCAGTCTGAGTTGAGAACCAGGGGAACGATCGCAACGCTCGAACGCCTGGCCGAGGGCGGCTGGATCGCGCCGGAGGCCGCGAGCGAACTGACAAGCGCCTATCTTTTCCTGCGCCGCATCGAAAACCGGCTGCAGATGGTGGAGGATCAGCAGACCCACATTATCCCCGCCGAGCGGAAAGACCTCGACCGCATTGCGCGGCTTTCAGGCTTCCCCGAAACCAACGCGTTTGGCGATGCGTTACTTGCCCGTTTCAAGCAGGTCGAGACCCATTACGGCGCCTTGTTCGAGAAGTTGCCGCCCGTTCCAAACACAGCCCCGAGCCTTGTCAGCGGGGATGAGGCGGAGCCGGCTGTCATTGCCGATCTTGAGCGCCTCGGCTTTCAGAATCCGGAGGCCGCAATCGCCGCTGTCCGCGCCTGGCAGTCGGGCCGCTACGCCGCGACCCGCAGCGCGCGGGCGCGCGAGCGGCTGATCGAGTTTCTGCCCTCGCTGCTTGAGGCTTTCGGCCGTACCACCGAGCCGGATCTTGCCTTGATGACTTTCGACCGGGTGATCGGCGAAATGCCGGCCGGGGTTCAGCTTTTTTCGCTGCTCGCCGCTAATCCGAGCCTGCTGCGCTTGGTCGCCGACATTATGGGGACAGCGCCGCGGCTTGCCCGGATCATTGGACGAAGGCCGCGCCTGCTCGATGCCGTGCTCGATCCGGGCTTTTTCGGCACGATCCCAACGCCGGAAAAATTGAGGAAGCTGGCGCGAGCCGCTTTCGCCGAGGCGAGCGATTATCAGGACGCACTCGATCGCGCACGCATCGTCGGCCGCGAGCAGGCCTTCCTCATTGGCGTGCGGGTGATTTCAGGCACGATCTCGGCGCGGCAGGCCGGAGCCGCTTACGCCGATCTTGCCGAAGTCTTGATCGAAGTGCTGGCCGAACGGGTCGAAGACGAGCTTGTGCGAAATCACGGACGAATCCCAGGCGGGGAGACGGCGGTCTTGGCGATGGGCAAGCTGGGGGGGCGCGAGATGACCGCAGGCTCCGACCTCGATCTCATCGTCGTTTACAATTACCCCGATGGCGATGCTCAGTCCGACGGCGCCAAGAGCCTACCCGGCACTCAATACTATACCCGCTACACGCAGCGGCTGATCGCGGCACTCTCGGCCGATACCGCCGAGGGCTCGCTCTATGAGGTCGATATGAGGCTGAGACCCTCGGGCACCCAAGGCCCTGTCGCGACCAAGCTTTCGAGCTTTGCCGCCTATCAAAGGGAGTCGGCCTGGACTTGGGAGCATCTGGCGCTGTCCCGGGCGCGCGCCATTACCGGTCCCGTTTCTCTCCGGCAGCAGATCAACGAGACGATCAAGGAGGTGCTATCGGCTCCGCGGGATCGTGCTGCGATCGCGAACGATGTCAGAACCATGCGCGACAAGATCGCCGGGGAAAAGGGCAGCAACGATATCTGGGATCTGAAACAGGTGCGGGGCGGATTGGTCGACCTTGAATTCATCGCCCAATTTCTTCAGGTCGTGAGCGCCGCCAAGCACCCCGACGTGCTCGATCAGAATACCGAGGCCGCGCTCTCCAAGCTCGCGGAAGCAGGCGTGCTTAACGCCGGCGATGCCGAAATTCTGGTGCCGGCGGCGCGGCTCTGTCACACGCTCACTCAGGTGCTGAGGCTTTGCCTCGATAAGCCGTTCGTGGCGGATGAGGCGCCAAAGGCCTTGAAAGACCTGCTCGCCCGGGCCGCGGAGATGCCGGATTTCTCTACGCTCGAAGCGACGCTCAAAGACACGCTGGATGCGGTGCACGGCGCTTTCGGCCGCATCGTCCAGTGAGGCGGGCAGGGGCCTAAGCGGAGGCTGCGAGGTCCGGCGCTTCCTCGGACATGGGAGGCCTGACCGGGAGCGTGCAGGAGACGGTCGTGCCTTGGCCCTCGCGGCTGGTAATGCGCAGGGTTCCGCCATGCAACTCGACCAGCGCACGCGAGATGGCGAGCCCCAGACCGCTTCCCTGGTGACTCTTGGAGAACTGGTTCTCGAGCTGCTCGAAGGGCCGGCAGAGCTTGGCGATGTCGGCTTCGGCAATGCCGATACCGGTGTCCCTGATGGCGATTTTCACATAGCCGCGCGAGTGTGACAGATGCACGTCGACACTGCCGCCTTCGCGGCTGAACTTAACCGCATTGGACAGAAGATTGAGGAAGACCTGCTTGAGCGCGCGCCGGTCGGCCTGAAGCGGAAGATGAGGCGGTCCATGCCGGGTGAGCGCGATGTCGCGCTCGGCGGCGGCCTGGCTCACCACTTTCATGCTGTCGGCCACAAGATCGGCGAGATCGACACGGCCGACATCGAGTGTCATGCGGCCCGCCTCGATCTTGGACATATCGAGAATGTCGTTGATCACTTCGAGGAGATAGTTGCCGCTCGCCAGGATATCGCGGATGTATTCGTGATATTTGGGATCGCCGAGAGGGCCGAACAGTCCCTGTTGCATGACCTCGGAAAAGCCGATCACGGCGTTCAGCGGCGTGCGTAACTCGTGGCTGATATTGGCCAAGAACTCCGACTTGGCGCGGTTGGCCGCTTCGGCGCGATTCTTCTCCAGCGCATATTTTTCGGCGAGGTCGACGAGCTGCTGTTTCTGCTGCTCAAGTTCGCGGCGCGAGAGCCTGAGCTCGGCGACGCTTGTCCTGAGCTGCTGTTCGCTGTCGGCCAGGCGTTGCTGACTTTGCTTCAAAACGGTGATGTCGGTTCCCACGCTGACATAACCGCCGTCGCGGGTGCGGCGCTCGTTGATGTGCAGCCAGCGACCGTCCTCGATCTGCGCCTCATAGGTGCGGCTTTCGGCGTCGTGGGATCCGGTCACCGCAACGCGTTTGGAGACGATCGGCTCCGACGCCGCGGCGATGACCTCGTCATAGGGGCTACCGGGCCGGACCAACTCGTCGGAAAGCCCGTGGAACTGCTGATACTTGCTGTTGCACATCACCAGCCGGTTGTCTTTGTCCCACAGCACGAAGGCCTCGGAAATCGTCTCGACGGCATCGCGCAGCCGCGCATTCTCATCGGCCGAGCCGGGCGTGACGGCATGGTCGGCGATCACGGCGATGCCGGTCAGCCAAGGCTCCCCCTGCGGCTGGCTGCGTGTAATTTGGCCGCGCAGCCTGATCGTCACCCAATGGCCTGTGTCGTGGCGCAAGCGGAAGCGCCCGTCGAAGAGCGAAGCACCCTCGCGGAGATGCCGGTCCATCTCGCCGCGGAGATCGTCGTCCGGATGCAGCGCCTTGGCGATGACGCCGAAAGCCATCGCCTCGATCTGAGGCTCCAAGCCGAGCAAGCGGTACATCGGTGCCGACCAATTCACGTGACCGCGGGCGAGGTTCCAATGCCAAATGCCGCAGCCGGGTAGGGACTCAGTCAGTTCATCGGCAAGCGTGCCGCGGTTACTGCGAGCCGCGCCAGGAGCGAGGTACCAAAGGCCGCCAGCCAGCAGCGCCAAAACCAGGCCGGTGAGCACGAGAAGCGTGATTTCGACGCGGGCCCGCTGCCGCCAATCGGCAAGGGCGGCGTCAACCGGCTGAATGAAGGCAAGTTGGGCATCGATCTTCGGCACGTTGCGCACGGTGACGATGGCGTCGGTCCCATCGGGCAGCGCAAGACGCAATACGCCGGCATCGGCGCCGAAAGTCGTGAGCGGCTGCTGGGGTCCCAGCGCGTTGATGAGCGTTCCGGAAGGCACGCCGGTCAGTGGCGCACGGGCTTGAATGTCGCCTTCTGCGTCGGCGAGAAGGACCGTCCGTTCGTCTGTGGTGGCGCCCTTCGGCAGGCTGGCCGCCAGAGCATTTTGCCAGCCGTTTCCTCGCGTTCTGTCCTTGAGTTGGGAGGCGGTGCTATCGGCGATCAGCTCAAGATTGCGTTGGGCCGCGTCGAAGGCGGTCCGCTTGCCGTGGCTCAATTGGACAGCAAAGCCGATCACGACAAGGGCGGCAAAGCCTGCAAGCAAAAGAGGCGCAAGGCGGCGAAGCCGTTCGGTGTCGGAAAGATGTCGGCGGGCAAGGGCGCGGAGGTCGTGCCAATGCGGTACCGCGAAAGCGAATCCGTCATGCGCCGAACGCGCCCGAGCCATTCGGTCCCCCTCTGACGTCCCTCTCGTCGAGCCGGAGACGTGCCGCATCTCCGAATCACCCCGAATCCCATTGGAATCGATCAGGACGTACTCTGTCCAGCCTAAAGCTGTGGAAAATGGGTTAATAACCCGTTGACGTCCGCACGACTCTTTAGGCCGAGCCCAGGGTTTTTCCGACGATTTCGTAAGCGTCGGTCGACAAAGATTCGGCTGCCAGGCCCTCGAGCGCGGCCTTGGCCTGGGCCTGCCGGCCCGGCTCGAGGATCCGCCAACTCTCGAAGGCCCCTAACAGCCGGGCGGCGATTTGCGGGTTGAAGCGATCGATGGCGAGCGCCTGGGAGGCGAACAGCCGATATCCGGCCCCGTCGGCGCGATTGAAGCCGGTGGGATTGGCATGGGCAAAGCTTCCGATCAGCGCGCGAACGCGATTGGGATTCTTCAGCGAAAATTTTGGGTGCGACAGTAGTCCTTGCACAGTTTCGACCGAGTCGGGGCGCGCGGCACGCGCCTGGACCGCGAACCATTTGTCGAGGACGAGGGGCTCGTCTTGCCAGCGCGCGTAAAAATCTTCGAGGGCTTGGTCGCGCACGGGTCCCGGCACATGCGACAGGATTGAGAGGGCCATGATCGCGTCAGTCATGTTAGAGGCATCCCGATAATGGCGTTCGGCGCGGGCCGTCTCGGCGGCCGATCCCGTCGCCACAAGGAGGTCGAGCGCGGCGTTGCGGAGCGCCCTTAGCCCTGCGCTTTCCGGATCGGGTGAATACGGCTCGCTCGGCGTCGACGTCTCGAAAAGTTCAGCCAAGGTGCCGCCGATCGTCTTGCCGATTACCGCGCGCAAGGACTCGCGGACCCGGTGTATGGCGTCGGTGTCGACATTGCGGGCAAGCTCCCGCGCGATGTCGGATTCGCTCGGAAGCTTCAGAAACTCGGCCCGATAGGCGGGAAGCAGGGACTTATCGCTGGCTGTGATACCGAGAGCGCGTGCAAGCCGCGCGGCCCCATCTCCTTGCGCAAGCTCAGCATTGTCGCCATTGCGCGCCGCTTCGGTCAGCAGGTTGGTCGCGTAGGTCTGTGCTGCCTGCCAGCGGTTGAACGGATCGGAGTCATGCATCATCAAGAACTCGATCTTGTCCGGATCGAGATTCGTGGTGACGCGGACCGGCGCCGAGAACCCGCGCAACAGCGAGGGTGTGGGCGGCGAGGGGACATCGCGGAACGTGAAGATCTGCTCGCGATCGGTCACCTCGATCAGACCGTCGGTCAGCTCCGTGCCGTCGATCTGCAACGGAAGCTCGTCGCCATTGGCGCCGATAAGCCCGAGCTTCAGTGGGATCAGCATCGGCACCTTTTGCGTTTGGTCGGACGTGGAGGGAACGACCTGGCTTACCGAGAGCCGCGCGGTTTTGGCATGGGCGTCATAATCGAGCGAGCAGGCAAGCTCGGGCGTTCCACTTTGAGTGTACCAAAGCATGAACTGAGAGAGATCGCGGCCCGTGGCGTCGGCCATGGCCGCGACAAAGTCCTCGACCGTCACCGCTTCGCCGTCATGGCGCTCGAAATAGAGATCGAGCCCTTTGCGAAAGCCGTCGCGGCCGAGCAAGGTCTGCAACATGCGGCAGACCTCGGCGCCCTTCTCGTAGACGGTGGCCGTGTAGAAATTGCCGATCTCGATGTAGGACTCCGGGCGTACCGGATGGGCGAGGGGACCGGCATCCTCGGGAAACTGATGGGTCTTCAGCATGCGAATCTCGGCGATGCGCTCGACCGGGCCGGAGCGGGTGTCGGCGGTGAATTCCTGATCGCGGAACACAGTCAAACCCTCTTTGAGGCAGAGCTGGAACCAGTCGCGGCAGGTCACGCGGTCTCCGGTCCAATTGTGAAAATACTCGTGCGCGATCACGCCTTCGATCGAGGCGTAGTCGGCATCGCTTGCGGTGTCGGGGCGCGCGAGCACGAGCTTGTCGTTGAAGATGTTGAGGCCCTTGTTCTCCATCGCCCCCATGTTGAAGTCGCTCACCGCCACGATATTGAAGACGTCGAGATCGTATTCACGCCCGAACCGCTCTTCGTCCCAGCGCATGGCGCGCTTGAGCGACTCCATCGCCCACGCGCAGCGATCCTCCTTGCCGGGCTCGACATAAATTGCCAAGTCCACCTTGCGCCCGGACGCTGTGACGAAGCTGTCGGGGACGCGCGCAAGATCGCCGCCGACCAGCGCAAAGAGATAAGACGGCTTGGGGAAGGGATCGTGCCAGACGGCGAAATGGCGCCCGGTACCCGGAATATCGCCTTGCGCCAGCGGATTGCCGTTCGACAGGAGCACAGGCGCGGCGGCGCGGCCGGCCTCGATGCGGACGGTATAGACCGCAAGCACGTCGGGCCGGTCGATAAAGTAGGTAATCCGCCGGAAGCCCTCGGGCTCGCATTGGGTGCAATAGGTCCCGCGCGAGCGGTAAAGGCCGGATAGCGCGGTGTTTGCCTCCGGATTGCACAGGGTCACGATTTCGAGGGTGAAAGGTTCATCCGGGACGGAAGCGATGGTGAGCTTGGACGCCTCGAGCGTGTAGTCCTCCGGCGAAAGACGCTTGCCGTTCAGCGCGAGGCTCTTGAGCGTCAGTTCCTCGCCGTCGAGCACCAGCGGCTTTTTGCCTGCCTCTGCCTTGGGATTGGGCCGGAGTTTGAGCTTCGCCGCGACGCGTGTTTCGCTTGGCTCCAGCGCAAAATCGAGGTCTACCGCGTCGATCAGATAATCCGGCGGCGCATAGTTTTCGAGCAGTTTGGGCGTGCGGCGCGGTTGAGGCATGAAGCGAGCGGTTCCTTCTCAAGTGTGTGGCAGATTATTCGAGGTCGATATTGCGCAAGCGGAGCGCATTGCCGACCACCGAGACCGAGGAGAAGCTCATAGCCGCGGCAGCGATGATCGGCGAGAGCAAAATTCCGAAAGCGGGATAGAGCACGCCTGCCGCGACCGGAACCCCGAGCGCGTTATAGACAAAGGCGAAGAACAGGTTCTGCTTGATATTGCGCATGGTGGCGCGCGCGAGCTTGACCGCGCGCACGACGCCGCGGAGATCGCCCTTGAGCAGGGTCAGGCCTGCGCTTTCCATGGCAACGTCGGCACCGGTGCCCATGGCGATGCCCACATCGGCACGAGCCAGCGCCGGCGCATCGTTGATGCCATCGCCGGCCATGGCCACCGCCTCGCCGTTGCCCTGCAAATTCTCGATGATCGTCAGCTTGTCCTCGGGACGGAGCCCGGCATGGACTTCATCGATACCGAGGCGCGCGGCGACAGATTTGGCCGTGGTCTCGTTGTCGCCGGTCGCCATCACAATCCTCAAGCCGAGGCGATGAAGCTTGGCGATGGCCTCGGCGGCCGTGGCCTTGATCGGATCGGCGACGGCAACGAGGCCGGCAAGCTTGCCGTCAACGCTCAAGAACATCACCGTCTGACCGTCTTTCCGTCTCGCTTCGGCGGAAGCGGCAAGCGCGGCCGGATCGAGTCCGGCGCCCTGCATCAGACGCTGATTGCCGAGAAGCAGCTTGCGGGCGCCGATCTGTCCTCTCACGCCTTGACCGGTCACGGCATGGAAGCCCTTGATCTTCTCAAGTTTAAGCCCTTGCGCTTCGGCGCCGCGCAGAATGGCCGCCGCAAGCGGATGCTCGCTACCGGCCTCGAGCGAGGCCGCAAGCCGCAAGACCTCGTCAGGCTCAAAGCCGCTTGTGCTTTCCACGCCGGTGAGCTCAGGCTTGCCTTCGGTGAGCGTCCCGGTCTTGTCGACCACAAGCGTATTCACCTTGGCGAGACGTTCCAGTGCGGCGGCATTGCGCACCAAGACACCGGCATGGGCGCCGCGTCCGGTCGCCACCATGATGGAGATCGGCGTGGCGAGCCCGAGCGCGCAAGGGCAGGCGATGATCAGCACGGCAACCGCGGCGATGAGCGCATGAGCCAGCTGCGGTGAGGGCCCTAGGAAATACCAGGCGATGAAGGCGATCACCGCCACGGCAATGACGGCCGGAACGAAATAGCCCGCGACAATATCGGCCAGCGCCTGGATCGGCGCGCGTGAGCGCTGGGCTTCCGCGACCATCGCCACCACTTGAGACAGCGTGGTCTCGGCGCCGGTGCGATCGACGCGCATATCGAAACTGCCCGAGCCGTTCAGCGTCCCGCCGGTGACCCGATCGCCGTCGCTCTTCTCAACCGGGATCGGCTCTCCCGTCAGCATCGACTCGTCGACCGAGCTCCTTCCGTCGATCACGGTACCGTCGATGGGGATCTTATCGCCGGGCCTGACCCGCAAAGTGTCGCCGACCTTGACCGAAGCGAGCGGCACGGTCTCGGTCTTGCCGTTCTTCAGCACGCGCAATGCGGTCTTGGGCGCAAGATCGAGAAGCGCCCGAATAGCGCCGCCGGTCTTCTCGCGCGCTCTGAGTTCGAGCACTTGCCCGAGCAGCACGAGCGCCACGATCACCGCGGCCGCCTCGAAATAGACCGGGACCAGGCCGTGCGCGTCGTGCATCGATGAGGGGAAGAGCTGGCGCGCCACCGTGGCGACGACGCTGTAGAGGAACGCCGCGCCGGTGCCGAGGGCGATCAACGTAAACATGTTGAGCCAGCCCGAGCGGAGCGAAGCGATCCCGCGCTCGAAGAACGGCCAGCCGCCCCAAAGCACGGCCGGAATGGCGAGGGCGAGCTTCAGCCAGCTTTGGGTCTGAGGTGCCAGGAAGGGGAGGAGATCGATGCCGAAGACGTGGGCGCTCATATCGAGCACAAGCAACGCCAGAGCGAACGGGGCTGCGACCCAGAGTCTCCGGGTAAAATCGATCAGCTCAGGATTCTCAGCGTCCTCCGGCGCAGCGCCCATCGGTTCGAGCGCCATGCCGCAAATGGGGCAGGAGCCGGGGCCCTCCTGCACGATTTGAGGGTGCATCGGGCAGGTGTAGAGCGTGCCCGGCGGCAGCGGCTCCGGCTCTTTGTCCTTGTCGAGGTAGCGGCCGGGATCCTTGGCGAATTTGCTGCGGCAGCCCTCCGAGCAGAAGTGGTAGGACTGGCCGCGAAAGGCTTCGGTGGGCTTGCCCGCATGCGGGTCCACCGCCATCCCGCAGACGGGATCGGTCGCCATGTGAGCGTTGTCGGAGGCTTTTTCGTTCATGGTTTCGGATTGACCGGGCGAACCCGCTTGCGGGGCCCGCTTGCGGGATTGCAAGCAAAGCTAGCATAGGCCCTAACGAATATGGGGTCCGGGGGTCAATCCTGCGACCTAACGGGCACAGGCGAAGCGGGCGCTACTTGCCGGCAAAATCCATGATCAGCTTCACCAGTTCCTGCGGCCGGTCGAGCGGCAAGAAATGTCCGGCACGCTTGACTGTCTTGATTTCCACGCCCGGTATCAGCTTGCCGTCGTGGGCGCGCTCTTGCGGTGTAGCCCAATCCTGGTCTCCCCAAATGAGCAAAACCGGAACCTCGATGCGGCCGTAATCCTTGGTTGCTTCCTGCCAGCTTCCTTCGTTCCGCAGCAATCTGATGAATGCCCGATAGTGACCGGGGCGATTTCCAACCAGATACATTTCCTCCATGAGCGGGGGTGGAATGCTGTTCGCATCCGCGACACCGCCGCGGATCACAGACCGCACGACGATAAAGTTCCTGAGACGCGTAATGGTCTCGCCGATGAAGGGAACGAGCGATGTGTAGGTCACGAGCCAACCGGCGAGCGACCCTCGTGCCACGCCGTGGCCCTTGTAGTCGTAAGGATTGATCGCGACCACCCGCGCTACGCGGGCATTGCGGCGGGCGGCGAGGAGAAGCGCGAGCGCGCCGCCGATGGAAACGCCGGCGAGCGTCACGTCACGAAGATCGAGCTTGTCGAGAAAACCTTCGACCGACTCGATGAAAAAGTCGGCGTCGTAGCGTCCCTTGGGAATGTCCGAATAGCCGTGGCCGGGATAGTCGAAGGCATAGACCGTGAAATGCTTGGAAAGCTCCGGCACGACCTTCTCGAACAGATCCAATTGCGTTCGCAGCGTGTGCAGGAGGACCAGCGTCGGGCCTTTGCCGGTTTTGATATAGCGAAGCGTGTTGCCGCCGACTTCGACAGTCTGGATCGGAATGTCGAGCGCCCAACGCAGCTTTGCCGGAGGCTTCGGCTTTGGCCTGAGCGCCTCGACCACAAAGGAGACCAGCCACATGCCGAGTCCGACTGCGACGAAGATGAGCAAAGCGCAGAGAAACGAATTCATGCCGGTATCCTCCCTAGGCTCTGAGGATCGTGCACCAAGCAGGCGAGGTATAACTATAATTAAACAAGTGACTAGTCAACAGCAAATCACTTGATAATAAAGAGGAACAGGGCTATTTAGCTGTCATGGCAAGCGGTTATCGCCAAGAGGATTGCCCGGTTGCGCGGGCGCTGGATGTCGTCGGCGAGAAATGGTCCTTGCTCGTGCTGCGGGATCTGTTCCGCAAAGGACCTTTGCGCTTTCAGGAGCTGGAAAAGGGGCTCGGCGGGGTCGCGCCAAATACGCTATCCGCGCGCCTCAAAGGCTTGGAGAGCGCCGGCGTGATCGGGACAAGGCTTTATGAAACCCATCCGCCGCGCTACGAATATTTCCTGACCGATAAGGGTAAAGCGCTCGGACCAGTGCTGAAGGCGCTTTACAACTGGGGCCAGCGCCATCGCTGAGTGCTCGCCTTCGAGTTCGCAATCAAAATCGCTTCGAGAGCCTAAGTCGTTGAAATCTTACTCACACCGCTTCTGCGTCGCGCCCATGATGGAGTGGACCGACCGCCACTGCCGCTATTTCTTGCGGCTGATCTCGCGGCGGACCTTCCTCTATACCGAAATGGTCACCGCCGAAGCGGTGCTCTACGGCGACCGCGGGCGCGTGCTCGGCTTCTCCGAGGAAGAGCATCCGGTCGGGCTTCAGCTCGGCGGCAGCGATCCTAAGCGGCTGGCTGAAGCGGCGAAGATCGGCGCCGCGTACGGTTATGACGAGATCAACCTCAATATCGGCTGCCCATCCGATCGCGTGCAGTCGGGGCGGTTCGGCGCCTGCCTCATGACCGAGCCCGATCTCGTGGCTCAATGCGTGGCGGCGATGGGCGAGGCGGTCGATCGGCCCATTACCGTGAAATGCCGCATCGGCATCGACGATCAGGATGCCGAACAAAGCCTCGATGCGTTCATCGACCGCGTGGCGCAGGCCGGATGTAAGACCTTCATCGTGCATGCGCGCAAAGCCTGGCTCGGCGGCTTAAGTCCTAAAGAGAACCGCGATGTGCCGCCGCTCGATCATGATCGCGTGCACCGGCTGAAAGCGCGCCGGCCCGACCTTGAGATTGTTCTCAACGGCGGCATCGAGTCCTTTGCGGCGTCGTGCGAGCACTTGCCCGAAGTCGATGGCGTTATGCTGGGCCGCGCCGCCTATGCCGATCCTTATCTCCTGGCGGAGGTCGATCGCGCTCTGTTCGGCGATAACCACGCAGTGCCTTCACGGCTCGACGTGCTCGACCGGTTCGTCCCTTATGTCGAGGCCGGGCTGTCCCGCGGCGTGCGGCTCAATGCCATGACCCGCCATATCCTTGGCCTGTTTCATGGTCAGCCGCGCGCGCGCGCCTTCCGGCGGCATCTTGCCGAGAATGCCCATCTCGACGGCGCCGGACTAGAGGTGCTGCTGGCCGCCCGCGACATCGTGGCAGGCACAGGCAAATGCGAGCCGAGCACGGTCGCAGCCGAGTAGGGTTTCTCTAGATCTTTTGATTGTAAGCGCCGACTTCAGGCTGCTTGGCAAGCTCGGCGTCGATTTCGGCGAAGATCGCGCGCATGTTGGCCTCCGAGGTCGGGCTTTCGACCACGACCACAAGCTCGGGCTTGTTGGAGGAGGCGCGCACCAGCCCCCACGTGCCGTCATCGAGGACGATCCTAATGCCATTCACGGTGATGAGTTCGCGGATGGCCTGGCCTGCCAGCGTCCCGCCATTGGCAGCAACCTTCTCGAAATGCTTCACGACGCGGTCGACCACCTCGTATTTCACCTCGTCGTCGCAATGCGGCGACATAGTGGGCGATTGCCAGGTCCGCGGCAGAGCGCGTTTCAAATCGGCCAGCGACTTGCCGGGATTGCGGTCGAGCATGTCGAGCACCGCGAACGCCGCGACCAGACCGTCGTCGTAGCCACGGCCGAGCGGGGGATTGAAAAAGAAATGCCCGGACTTCTCGAATCCGACCAGCGCACCGGTCTCGTGGCTGTAGCGCTTGATGTAGGAATGGCCCGTCTTCCAGAACTTGGTCGTCGCGCCATGCTCTTTCAGCACCGGATCGGTCAGGAAGAGTCCGGTCGACTTCACATCGGCAATGAACAGCGCGTTCTTATTCTGCGCGGCAATGTCGCGGGCGAGCATCACGCCAACTTTGTCGGCGAAAATTGCTTCGCCCTCGTTGTCGACCACGCCGCAGCGGTCGCCATCGCCGTCGAAAACGAGCCCGACATCGGCGCCATGCGCCAGCACCGCGTCGCGGGTTGCGTTCAGCATGGCGAGATCTTCCGGATTGGGATTATGGGCAGGGAAGGTGTAGTCGAGGTCGCAATTGAGTGGAATGACTGTCGCCCCGAGCCCTGAGAGGACATGCGGGGCAAAAGCGCCGGCGGTGCCGTTGCCGCAGGAGACCACGACCTTCAATCGGCGCTTGAGTTTCGGCCGGGCCAAAAGGTCGGCCATGTAGCGCTCGGGCAGATCGGGCACGAAGACATAGCGCCCGGCTTCGTTGCGCGGCGAGAACGCTCCGTTCAACACGATGTCCTTGAGCGCGGTCATATCGTCGGGAGCGAAAGTCAGCGGGCGCTCCATGCCCATCTTGATTCCGGTCCAGCCATTGTCGTTATGACTTGCAGTGACCATGGCGACCCCTTCCACGTCGAGCGCGAATTGGGCGAAATAGGCCATGGGGGAAAGGGCGAGTCCGATATCGTGCACTTCGGCCCCGCCGGCGAGAAGCCCGGTGGTCAGCGCCGCTTTGACCGCGGCCGAATAGGAGCGGTAGTCGTGCCCGACCACGAGACGCACCGGTACGCCACGTTGGTGCATCAAGGTGGCAAGCCCGAGCCCGACGGCCTCGAGCCCGAGCAGGTTGATCTCCTCGGGGTAGAGCCAGCGCGCATCGTATTCGCGAAACCCGGTCGCCTTGATGAAGGGGAGACGCTCGAATTCGGCCGTGTTGGGGCGAAGGTCTTGGCGCGGCGTGGGAAACATCGTGGGCCTTGATAGGCTATTTTCGATCACGCACCAACGCGGTTCACCCGCGCAGCGTAAGAAAATCGCCGGAAAATTCGTAGGAGCGCAAACGACTCAGGAAACTCATGCCGAGCAGGCTCTGGGTCAGCGCGCCGGGTTGGGCGACCAGCGCCTCGACCTTGTTGCGGTCGAGCGGTCCGATCGCGACCTGCTTAAGCCGCACGCGCGCCGCAAGGGTGCGGCCATTGGCGGTAATGACCGGCACGCGATAGGTGAGGCTGTCAATGTCGATGCCGGCCTTCTTGGCATCCTGTGGCCTGAGCACGATCGATGAAGCCCCGGTATCGACTATCATCGAGATCGTTTTCCCGTTGACTTCGACGTGGGCGGTGAAATGGCCGTCGAGGCGCTTTCTGATGCGCACCTCGGTGAGGCCGCCGGAACTCTGCTCCACGGTCATGGCGGCGCCTGGCAACAATTCGCCGACGACGCGTGCCGCCATCGGCATCAAATCGTCCTTATAGGCATAGAGCGCAACGAGACCGAGGCCGAGCGCAAGCCAGGTCACCCCATCGCGCACCATTGACGCCGCGCGCCCGCGATAGCTTCCCAGCATGCCGCCGCCGACAAAGACGAGAAGGGCAAGCAGAAACGCGACATAGCCGAACGTGGTGCTGTCGACGCCGGCGATCATGCCGGAGTCGTCGGCAACAAGCATGACGGCGGCGAAAGCCAAGATGAAGAGAGCGAGCCAGGTCGTCACGTGATCAGCCTTCTGCAGTCTTGAGGCACTGAATCCGCAACGGGAGCTCCGCCATGACCGCGCGGCGCTCGGCGTCGCTCATTTGCGCCCAGTTTGCGATCTCGGCCAGCGTCCGCCCGCAGCCGAGACAGGTCCCGGTCGCGGTATCGAGCTCGCAGATATTGACGCACGGAGTCTCCAAGACGTTTTCCCTCGGCCGAAAGACGCTGGGGGAATGTAGGGGCTAGCGCCCGCGCGGGCAAATGGCCCGGACGCTCTTTGGAGCTGGTCGATCCAGAGCCCCCCACAGCATGAACCTTGAGCCGGCACGCCGCGTCAAACCACCGAACGGCGCGGCATCAAACGCTTAGGTGCCGCCATCGAAATGTAAACCCGATGGAGGAGAACATGTTGAGATCATTGGCTAAGACGACGCTTTTTGCTTTGACCCTCAGCGTCCCGCTAGCCCAGCCGGCAAGCGCCGATTTCATGAAGAAGCTGAGCGTCAGTCCAGCCAGCAATGGCATTGGCGGTCCCGAAATCGAGGTCGAATCCGACGGCGAATCGTGGACACGCATCAAGCCGGTCTCCCGCGTGCTCGAGATGCGGGTCGATATCGAGGCCGGGTCGGGCTGGCGCGTCACAAACGCCTATATCGGCGTTCCCAGTGCCGATTTTGGTGGCACCAGCAATCAATCCGACGGGACCTTCCGACTGGGAGGCGGCAAGGATGTCAAAAGCTTGAAGTTCGTTCAGCTATTCAACTTTCACACCGACCATCTTGCTGTCGATGCGCAGGCAATCGTCAATGCGTGCAACTCGGGCAATCATCCGGCAACGCAGGAACACACCGTGTTCTCCGATATTGGCGTAGGGATCAAAGCCTATTTCCGGACAAGAAGAGACGCGAAGTGGGATATTGAGGAAGCTGGCCAAAATGCTAGTGGCCGCTCGCAGACCGCCTATGCCCGCGCACAGGTGACCATTCGCTGCCTCGCGGGTCCAAGCCATGTCGAACTTCCGCCGAAACCGGTGAGCGTCGATATCCGTGTCACCCAGAAGGGCAACAGCTGCCCCAAGGACACCGAGGTTACGGCCTTCATCGACTATGAGAAGCAAATGACCGGCCGGTTCCAGGTGGTCCATAACGGCAAGCCGGGTGAGACGATCGAGATCAAGTCGCACAAGGTCTCATTCGCCGGCAAGACCTGGTACCGCATCGAGCGGCTCGAGCGTTACAAGCTCGATCCCGGCAAGCACGACTTCCAGATCAAGGTTGTCGGCGGCGGCGAAAGCAAGAAAGAGTCGATCGACGTCAAATGCCCGCCCTTCAAGGTGACGAGCGCGTGGCTCAACTATGACGTGGAGAACAAGGATGTTTGCAAAAAGCAGGTGACCGAAACGGCGACGATCTTCGGTAACGGTCCCGGCGAAGCAGCCTACCGCGTCACGATCCAGGGTGGCCTCGTCGCGACGCAAGGCGTCGCTCAAGTCAAGCGCGAAGGCGACAAATATGTCGCCCGCCGTACGCGCAACCTGACCATGGGCGAATTCGACAAGATGATGAAGCTTGAGATCGTCAATAATACGTCCGTCGGCGATCAGAAGCCGCTCAAGGTCGAATGTGTGGAGCCGCTCTCGGGCAAGCTGACCTTGAAGAGCTTTAAAGCGAACGCGTGTAAGGGCGAAGCGCTTGTCGCCATCCATACCAATGGCGCCGGCACACTGCCCTATGAGCTCGAGTGCGGCCCAGGCAAGTCTTGGCAGCGCCATGTCAAGTCCATGGGCAACAAGATCGGCGTCGACAAGGTGCAGTTCGACGTGACCAATAACGAACAGGTCACCTGTGTCTTGCGCACGCGAATCGATGGCAAGCTCAAGCCTCTCGACGGCGCGTCGATGACATATCAATGTCATAAGACAACCGGTCTCGATGGCAGCAAAGATCTCGCCCCCGAGACGAAGCCCGATGGGCAAAAGCCTGACAAGCCAGGGAAGCCCGACAAGGTCGTGGTCGATCCGCCGCGGAAACCCGAAGCGCCGATGCCAGACAAGGTCATCGTCGACGAGCCGAAGATCCGTTGCGCCAACGGCACGGTCAAGAACGGCGATTGCGCTTGCAACCGCACCGACAAGAAGGTGAAGGCCGGCAAGAACACCTGGCGTTGCGTCAAAGTCGTGGTCGATCCGAAGCCGGTTAAGCCGACCGTATCAGAACCGAAAATCAGTTGTGCAAACGGCACGGTCAAGAATGGCGCTTGTGCTTGCAACCGCACGCACAAGAAGGTCAAGGCCGGCAAGAACGCCTGGCGTTGCGTCAAGGTCGTGACCGACCCACCGAAAAACAATAAGGGCTTCAACGCGTCGAGCAAGACTAAGGGGAAGGCGAAGTCCTCGAAGAAAACGGCCACGCCAAAGAGCAGGGCTGGGAGGCGGGCGTTGACCCTGGCTCCTCGCTAGTCAGGTTCCTACCAAGCGAAGGGAGCGCGCCTCGACCGGGGCGCGCTCTTTTTGTTTGGACGAGCTAGCGAAAGAGTCCCTGGAACGGCCAGGAAGGCGTGACCCGGGGCTTGGCGCTTTGCTGCGCGCGTCCGCGGGTCTGGATCTTGGTCGCGGCATGGTAACCCGGGGGGTCCGACCCGGCGACGATGACTTGCGTCGTGCCCATGCCTCTTGCCGCAACGAGCTGATAAAGCGTGGCGGCGTTGGTCAGAGACAAACGCACGCAGCCATGCGACACGGGCGTGCCGCGGCCGGGATGATCGGAGCCATGAATTGCGTGCCCTCTCGAGGTGAAGAAAATCGAGTGAGGCATGCCGGCATTATCCCACTCGCGGGAATAGTGCATGACCTCCATGCGGAAGGGCTTATAGGAGCCGGCCGGGGTCGAATAGGCTGTGGCACCGGTCGAGACGGCCCAGCGATATTGGAGTTTGCCATCGACCGACACGGTCATCGTCTGGGTTGGCTTGTCGATCCTGATAACAATGTTGGCGAGGGCTTGCGGGCTGGCCGCGCAAACAAGGCCTAAGGCAAGCAATAGTGAAGCAAGAAACCGAGGCGTTTTCATCTTGCCGTGCTCCCTCATCTGCCGTGCGCGCCAGCGGCAGGGGATAGTCTAATCCTGATTGCGGTTTAGACAAGGGCGGTCCAGCCGGGCAACGGTCAGGCCTGGCGGATTAGGCTTGAGCCCTCACATGCCAGGTCTCGCGCGCAGGCCTTTGGCTGGTCTCGTGAGGCCCGGACACACGCGGCACAGCATCCATCACGCGCTTGGGCGGGAAGGCGACCAGCACCTCGGTGCCGTGGCGGGGCCGGCTGTTCAACTCGAACGTGCCGTCATGCAACTCGGTCAAACCCTTGGTGATGGGGAGCCCAAGTCCGGTGCCGCCTTCGGCGCTTTCTTGGGCCAGCGAGCCCTGGCCGAAACTCTTCAACACACGCGGGATCTCATTCTCGGGGATGCCGGGGCCGGTGTCCTTCACGCTCAAGAATTGGCCTCCGCTTGGCGTGCGTCCGACCTTTAGCGTGACGGCGCCTCCGCTCGGGGTGAACTTGATGGCGTTGGAAAGCAGGTTGAGGCAAATCTGGCGGAGCGCTCGCTCGTCGGCCCACAGCTGCGGCAGGTCCGTCTCGAACTCTTCGATCAGCTCGAGGTCCTTGTCCTCGGCACGCAGACGCATTAGCCGGTGGCAATCGCCGGCGACTTGGGCGAGGTCGAGCGGCGCCTCGCTGAGTTCGTAGCGGCCGGCTTCGATGCGGCTGATATCGAGAATTTCATTGATGAGGTTGAGCAGGTGCTGGCCGCTCTGATGGATGTCGCTGGCATATTCCTTATAAGTCGGATTGGCGTGGGGACCGAGAATCTCACCGCGCATAATCTCGGAGAAGCCGAGGATGGCGTTGAGCGGTGTCCTGAGTTCGTGGCTCATGGTGGCAAGAAAGCGCGATTTGGCGAGATTGGCTTCCTCGGCTCTGAGACGCGCATCATCCGAGATCGACTTGGCCTGTTCCAGCTCGGCAATCAGCGCATCTTTTTCGGCGCGATACTCGAGCATAGCGACGACGGTGGAATTCAGTCCCTTCATCAGCCAGATGAAATAAACGTAGATGCCGACCGCCATGGCCGCCATGGCCCAGTAGAACGGATTGTCGAGCAATAGGAAGCGAAGCACGATCGCCGCCGTCATCGGCAGAGTGCCGGCATAGACGATCGGCATGAGCGTCGAAGCGAACAGCACCCGCATCGAGATGACGGCGAGCAAGGTGGCAAAGATGAAGGTGTGGGCGGCTTCGCTTTGAGTATCGGGACTAATAAAGGCGACACCGGCCCAGCAGACGCCATAGAGAAATTCCGCGGCGGTAATCTTGGCCCGCCACACCGGCGTCTGTGTGTCGTCGCGCGGGGCGCGGGCAAATTGCCGGCAAAGGCTGATGAGGATGCCCTTGGCCACGAACACGGTGGCGAGCCATATCAGCAAATCCCGCGGCGGCGCCCAGAACATGGCGCCCATGGCAACGATGACGGCGAGCAGGGGGGTGGTGACCGCGGCCGACAGCTCGCTGCGCACGAACATCGACAGGAGCTCGTATTGGGTGTCTGGCTTCCGCCCCGGCTTGTAGGGACGCCTTTCCCGGACTGCTCGAAGCCTGCGGAAGATTCGCCGCTTGCCGCCGGCAGCTCCCGGGGCGGCTCGGCGAGCCTCGGCTGACGCGTGCACTGACATGCTTGAGCGAACCCGAAACAAAACTGACTGACAAAAACACAATATATCCCAATGGCATAAGCCATTGAGATATCCCCCCGGCCTTTGCAAAGGCCGGTCTAAGAACTATGTGCTGAATTCCCTAACGGTGCGTTTACTCTCGCTCCGCGCTGAGACGCGGTTAAGATTGGAGCAATGCAACTGACCGTCATCGGCTGCGGGGATGCCTTTGGCGCCGGCGGCAGCCTCCAGACCTCATTTCTGGTACGCGCACCGGCCTCGATCTTTCTGATCGATTGCGGAGTCACCACGCTGATCGGCATGCGCCGGCTGGGCCTTCAGCCCAACGATATCGACACCGTGTTCGTGTCCCATCTCCACGGCGATCATTTCGGCGGGCTCCCTTGGCTTCTGGTCGATGCCATTTATGCCAGCGCCCGGACGCGGCCGCTCACGGTGACCGGGCCCAAAGGCATCGCCGCGCGCTTCGTCATCGCCGCGGAGGCGCTCTATCCCGGGATCACCACGATCGAGCGCAAATTCGAACTCACCTTTCTCGAATATGAAGAGCGGACTCCGCTCGAGGCCGGCGGGGTGACTGTCACACCTTTCGAAGTGCATCATCCGTCCGGCGCGCCGCCTTACGCGCTGCGCTTTACGCTCGACGGCAAAGTGCTCAGCTTCACCGGCGATACCGGTTGGGTCGAGGTCTTATGCGAGGTGGCCCGCGGCGCCGACCTCTTTATCTCGGAGTGCTTCCAATACGATGTGACTCTGCCCATTCATCTCGACTACAAGACCATCGACGCCAATTACGAACGGCTTGGGGCAAAGCGTGTGCTCCTCACTCATATGGGGCAGGCGATGCTGGTGGCGGTCGGCAACGTCGACACCTCGCGCTATCTCATCGCCCATGACGGCCTCGTCCTCGATCTATGACGGAACCTTCTGGCGAGCTTGCGCATCTGCTCGCCGCGATCCGCGCCTGCCGCCATTGCATCGAGCAGCCGCAAGGCAAGCCTCTGCCGCATGAGCCTCGTCCGGTCTTAAGGGCAAGCGCGAGCGCGCGGCTTGCCGTGTGCAGTCAAGCACCGGGGACCAAAGTGCACGAAACGCGCACGCCCTTCACCGACCGGTCGGGCGACCGCTTGCGGGAATGGATGGATGTCAGCGACGGCGAATTTTACGACGAGTCCCGGGTCGCCATTGTGCCGATGGGGTTTTGCTTTCCCGGCCAGGATGCCAATGGCGCCGATCTGCCGCCGCGGCGCGAATGTGCACCGCGCTGGCATCAAGACCTATTCGCGGTGCTGCCGCAGATCGAACTCGTGCTGGCCGTCGGTTCCTACGCGCAACACTGGCATCTCGGGAAGAACGCGGGGGCGACTTTGCAGGAGACCATGCTCGGTTGGCGCAAGCATCTGAAGCGCAAATCGCGTCCTCGCGTCTTCCCGCTGCCGCACCCGTCGTGGCGGAATAACGCTTGGCTGGAAAAGAACCCGTGGTTCGAGACGGAGCTTCTCCCCGTTCTGCGGCGCCAGGTGAGGCGGCTGCTGTGACCCAACAATATTAGAAAAAATGGCCTATCGCGGCGGCCGAACTGTTGTATTATTAGAATTCAGTTCCTGAACTAGCCCCAGAGCAGCAAAAGAATTGTCGTTCCTGCCATGCTCGACCGTATGGACCGCAAGATTCTCGACATCCTGCAAAGCGATTGCACCTTGCCGGTCGCCGAAATCGGCAAGCGTGTCGGGCTGTCGACCACGCCATGCTGGCGGCGCATCCAGAAGCTCGAGGAACTCGGCGTGATCCAAAGGCGCGTGGCCGTGCTCGATGCCAAAAAAGTCAATGCCGGGGTGACCGTGTTCGTGTCGATCACCACCAGCCACCACACCCAGGACTGGCTCGACCGCTTCCACGCAACGCTCAATGAATTTCCCGAGGTCGTGGAATTCTATCGCATGAGCGGGGAGGTCGACTATCTGCTGCGCGTCGTGGTCCCCGACATCGAACGCTACGATGCCTTCTATAAGAAGCTGATCAGCAGAATCGAGCTGGCAGAGGTCAGCTCGGCCTTCGCCATGGAGCAGATCAAATTCACCACGGCGCTGCCGCTCGACTACGCCTTGGAAAAAAATTGAGTGCTCAAGACGGTGAAATGGACGGCGCCTCCAAGCCATTCTGCGTACAAGCGGCCTTCAACGTGTTCAGCATGAGACAGGCGATGGTCATCGGACCGACGCCGCCCGGGACCGGCGTGATCGCGCCGGCGACTTGAGACGCTTCGGTAAAGGCCACGTCGCCCACCAGTTTCGATTTTCCACCTTCGGCCGGCACGCGATTGATGCCGACATCGATGACAGTGGCGCCCGGTTTGATCCAATTGCCCCGCACCATTTCAGGCCGGCCGACGGCGGCAAAGACGATATCGGCGCGGCGGCAGACATCTGGAAGGTCGCGTGTCTTCGAATGCGCAATCGTGACCGTTGCATTTTCCATCAACAGCAGCTGCGCAAGCGGCTTGCCGACGATATTGGAGCGCCCGATCACCACGGCCTCAAGCCCGGTGAGCGATTTATGGACGTGCTTGGCAAGCATGATGCAGGCAAGCGGCGTGCACGGCACGATCCCCGGCAAGCCGGTCGACAACAGGCCCGCGGTCAGCGGATGAAACCCGTCGACGTCCTTGGCTGGAGCGATGGCCTCGATCACCCTTTGCGAATCGATCTGCGGCGGCAACGGCAATTGCACCAGAATTCCGTGCACGGTGGGATCGGTGTTGAGCTTGTCGATCAGCTCGAAAAGCTCTTCCGCTTTAACCGTCTCCGGCAATTTATACAAAAGAGAGCGCATATTGGTCGCGGCGGTCTTGGCCGTCTTGCTGCGCACGTAAATTTCGCTGGCCGGGTTTTCGCCCACCAGCACGACGGCAAGTCCGGGCTCAATGCCGTGTTCCGCGGTGAGGTGTTTGACCGCTTCGGCCGTTTGTTCACTGAGTTGGGCGGCGATGGCTTTGCCGTCGATGATGCTTGCGGTCATTTCCTTACCTCTGTTGAAACGATTGTTAGAAAACGGGTGAGGGGAGTTGCGGCTCGTGCTTGAGGCTCATGGTTTGCGCTGCACGAGGAGAGATCATGCAGGAACGTAGGTCAACCAGACCACATCCTCGCCAATCCGTTCATGTGACACCAGGCGGAGTCGGGGCCGGGGCCCGGCGAAGTAGGGTGTGCCATGGCCGAGTACCACGGGGTGAAGGTAAACTCGGTACTCGTCGATCAGGCCGAGGTCGGTGAGGCTTCGCGCCAGGTTCGGACCGGCAACCTCGATCTCCCCGTCGCGCTCCGCCCTCAGCCTGCGGATTGTGCCTTCGAGATCATCCCCGACAAGCCTTGCGTTGGGACCGACCGTCTTCAGGGTGCGCGAGACGACCCATTTCGTCTGTTTCCGCCAAGCCGCCGCGAAGGCCCATCCCTCCGGCTCCCAATCGGTATGGTCATCGTCCCAGTACCGCATGATCTCGTACATCTTGCGGCCGTAAATGCTGCCCGCCTGCCTCTCGGCCTCGTCGATGAAATGGCGGAAGAGAGTGGGGCCCGCCTGAAATGCCATGTGATCGACATAGCCATCCAGTGACACGTTCATGCCGAATACGAGCTTGGCCATTCCTTTCTCCCTCAGCATTGTTGACTCGGCGGCTTCGATTATCGCGAAACCGGCGATCGGCAGATCCGAGTACGTGAACGGGCCTTCGCGCGTTTCCACACCCGCCGCGTCCGGATTGCGCACCTGCACCGGCGTGCCGGCGATGCCGATCAGGGCGCCTTCCGCAACCAGCTTCGTGTCCCGCGCGTGCGCTCGAGAAGCGCGATCAGGCTCGATGTGTCCCAGCGCGCGCCGCCCATGGCTTGAACCTCGGCATAGAACTGGTCGACCAGCGCCGTCACCGGAAGGCTCGCGCCATTCCGCCGCGCTTCCTCGAACACAAGCGCAAAGTCCTTGCGGACCCAATCGACGGCAAAACCGAAATCGAACTTGCCTTCGATCATCGTGCGCCATCGATTTTCCATCTGCCACGATTGAGCGGCGCCCTTCGAAATCGTATCGATCACCTTCTCGATATCGAGACCGGCATGGCGCGCGAAATGGAGCGCCTCGGCCAGCCCCTCGATGAGACCCCCGATGCAGATCTGGTTGACCATCTTGGTGAGCTGGCCTGAACCTGAGGGACCGATCAGGTTGAAGGCCCGCGCATAGGCCGCGACCACGGGCGCGGCCCGGCGAAAAGCCGCTTCGTCGCCGCCGGCCATGACTGTGAGCGTTCCATTCTCGGCGCCGGACTGTCCGCCCGACACCGGCGCATCGAGCGCGCTTGCGCCACGATCTTGCGCGGCGGCGTAAAGCTCGCGGGCGATCTCGGCCGAGGCCGTGGTGTGGTCGATGGCGATGGCGTCGGCTCCAAGCGCACTGAACGCTCCATCCGGCCCGAGGGTCACCTCACGGAGGTCGTCGTCATTGCCCACGCAGGTAAAGACGAAGTCCGCGCCGAGCGCGGCTTCGACGGGGGTGGGCGCCAATTTGCCGCCGAACTGCGCCACCCAGGTCTCGGCCTTGGCGCGGGTGCGGTTGAACACGACGACCTCGTGGCCCTGTGTCTTGAGATGGCCGGCCATGGGAAAGCCCATGACGCCGAGCCCGATCCACGCAACTTTGCTCATTGGCTCAACTCGTTTGGCAGGTGTTGTGACCGATGGCGCCTCAGGGTGAGGGGAGTAAGTGCCTCATCGGCGCCGGGATCGGCAAGCCAAAAGAAAATGGCCGGACAAGAGGCTAACCTCAAGCCCGGCCATGGCCGAATTCGAACCGAGCGCCGCGCAAACAGGCTACGCGATCGGCGCTTCAGGAAAGGCGAGCTGCTCGCGGGCGCGCCATTCATCCGTCACATAATTGATGATCAGCGACGTGCGCACGCCGTTGATCGGCCGTTTCTCGAAGCCGTGATAGGTGTTGTTCGAGGGCACGAAAACCATGGCTGTGTTGGAGGCGAAGGGCGAGCGGCCGGCATGCTGCTTGTTGCCGTCATAGATGTCGGTGCCAAGGTCGCGGTGGCTCGGGTCTTTCGACAGATAGGCCAGCATGGTGAAGACCTTCACACCGAGATCGGTGTGCGGCTCCAGCCAAAAACCGTCGACGTCCTGCGCGAATTCGATGCGCAGATAACTGCCGCTGAGGTTCGTGCCGCAACTCTTTTCAATATGGTCTGTGATGCGCTTGTCTTGAAAAGCTTGTGCCACCGCTTCGCAGACCGGGAACCGTTTGCGGTTATCGGCATCGAAATATTTGCGCGTGTTGTTGTGCAATTCGCGCTTGCCCGAGATGCCGTCAAGCGGAGGCGCCTCGAAAGGCAGGGTCAGAATGTCTCCAATAGTGTCGGCGGGAAAACAGGACTCGAGTGTCCACATACGATACGGCTCATCGTCGCGTTTGGCACTGTCAAGGCTCGCAACGAAGCAGCGAATGATGTCGTCCGCCCCACTCTTGTCGTGAGATGCAGCCGAAGGCTCGACGGCAACGCTATCCGTCATGATGCCGGTCAACTCCCCTTAAAACTAGGAAAAATGCTGGCCATCCAGCGCCCAGGCGGCCTCGTCTCTGAGCTTCAATAGCACCCATGGCCCCGCTCGCGCAAATGCGACACGTTCGATGTCTTGCGGCATCGGGCCGCGTAAAACAGACCCAAATCAGCGAAGCCGCCCCGCGTCCCTCGCCGATCGTCGCGACGTCAGTTCAAATCCAACCAGCGAATAGAGCGTGTTTGCAACTCGTCGAACGAAACCTCGTCCTCCTCATCCGCCATCACGTCGGAGCGCAAGCATCTTGCAATCATCTCAAGAAGCGATGCATGGAGTTCGCGCTCGCCGGCGAATTGAGGCGGGTTCGCGGCGAGGAACTCGAGAATCTCCCCGTAATCCGCCATCTTTACTCCTCACTCTTACCGAACCCAAGCAGGCTGCCGAGCCTGTGTGTCAAAACTTAGGCTTGAGGCAGGTCCGGTCTGAGGGGGGCTTGGCTTATGAGGCTGCCAGCCGATAGCGGCCGATGAGGCGCATCGGCGAGCGGCCGCCGCTCTCGCCGAACAGCGACAGGGCGTCGACGGTAACGCCTGCGGCGCAAATCTCATCGAGCACGGGCCAGAGCGCCTGCGTCACGCGTTCGAGATGCGCAGCTTCGAGCGGGCCGGTCAGCGAGATCGAGAAACGATTTTGGAAGGCCCGGTCCTCGCGAGCCGCCTCGGCAGGCGAGACGGTAAAATCCTCAAAGCAAGTGGCGCATTGGGCGGCAAGCCAATCGAGGCCTGGAGTCGGCTCGACCGGGCGCAACACCAGGAAGCGGCCTGCGCGTGACAAGGTTAGCGGGCCGGTGGCAACCGGTTCGCGCCGGGCGGTAAAATCGATCAGCCGCGTCTTGATTGCGTCAGGTCCAATGCCGTCGCGCGGCGTGAACGTGGCTCTGATCGGCGCATGCAGACCGGTGTAGCGGCCCGGTACAGGCGCGAGCCTCGCGAAGTTGGTGCCGCTGAGACCGGCGTCGGAAAACGCCTGCAAAGTGACGCCGTCATTGGCGCGGCCGAACCACGAGCGTCCGAACGCGGCAAGCGCGGTGCCCGGCCGCGGCGTATAGAAAATGGCAAAGCGCGCGAAACCCGGCTCGGCCGCTGCGGCGCTTGGCTGCTGTTCTTCGCGGTAAGCATACTCGGGCATCTATTCCTCCCTGTCGTCCGCATCGATTGGCGGCGATCATCCTGATGTAACGGCTAGCATGGCCCTGTGGCGCGGGCGCGACAGGTTCTGGGCAACAGCAAGGCCGAAAACTTAAGGCTTTATGAATCGCGTTTTACGCAACTGCGAAAGGCGGCGTGCGCGCCCTTTGACAGGACGGCGTTTCGCGGGCATGCGTCTTTCGCGCGTTGCAACAAAGAGCAAAACCATGATCGAACTTTACACCTGGACGACACCGAATGGCCAAAAGGTGTCGATCATGTTGGAAGAGGTCGGACTGCCTTACCGCGTTCATGCCGTCGATATCACCAAGGGTGAACAGTTCGCGCCCGCCTTTCTTAAGATCGCTCCCAACAACCGGATCCCGGCGATCGTCGACACCGATACCGGGCTCCATCTGATGGAGTCGGGCGCGATCCTGCTCTATCTTGCCGAGAAGACCGGCAAGTTATGGCCGCAGGATTTTCCGACCAAGTGGCGTGTGGTCGAGTGGCTGATGTGGCAGATGGGGGGTCCGGGACCCTTTCTTGGCCAGGCTCACCATTTCGTGAAATTCAATCCGGGCAAGAGCGCCTATGCCGAGGAGCGCTATGCCAAGGAAGCTAAGCGGCTGTGGCGCGTGCTCGACCGGCGTCTTGCCGACACCGAGTATGTCGCCGGCGATTACTCCATCGCCGATATCGCGATTTGGCCGTGGATCTCGCGGTTCGCGTGGCAAACCGTGGACTTCGCCGACTATCCGCATGTTAAGCGCTGGTATCTGGCGATCGCCGGGCGCCCTGCGGTCAAGCGGGGCTGGGATGTTCTGAAGGAAGGCCGTGCCTTGCCCTTGCCATGACTTTCGGCGATGCTGGTAGCTCAATCTGCGGCTTGTGTGGCAGAATACAGTCGGTGCCGGAGCGCCCTGTCGGGCACGAGAGGAGATCCACATGACAAGTCCTGTCACGATTGTGATTCGCACGATCAAACTTGGCGCACTGCTCGCTGCAGCACTGCTCGCCGGCCAGGTCCTTGTCCCGAATGCGGCGTCCGCCCAAGTTATCGAGCGCGGCGTGCAAGGCGCTATTGGTGGCGCCATCATCGGCGGCCTTATCGACGGGGGCAGAGGAGCCGGCCGTGGCGCGGCCATTGGCGCGGGCGTGGGCGTCGTGACCGGTGCCATTGAGGCCGACAACGCACGGCGCGACGAAGTTTACGGGCCTGGGCCTTACGAAGGTGCTCCCAATCTCGTCTACGATACGCAGGTCGAGCTCCAACGGCTCGGCTTCAACCCCGGTCCCGCCGATGGCGTGTTCGGCCAGCGTACGGCCGAGGCGATCAGTGAATATCAATATGCTTATCGCCTGCCGGTAACGGGACAACCGTCGCCCGCTTTGCTGGACCATATGGCGCGGAATGGCGGCTGACCGCGATCTGAGCGGGCCGCAAGATTTGCCGTAGCGAAAGAGGATGAGAAGAGGGGAGAGCCGTGGTTAAGGCTCTGGTGGCTCTCTTCGTTATCCTCGTTGTGGGCCTTGCCGCCTTCTATGTCTTGACGATCCCCGCCAAGGTGCCGGCAGCAGCGCTGCCTGAACACACGCCTGATCTTGCCAATGGCAAATATCTGTTCACGGCGGCCGGTTGCGCCGAGTGCCATGCGGCCCCGCTTGAGGGCTGCGACGATCTCAAGATCAAGCATGCCGAAAGACTTACCGGAGGCCGTTGCCTGAACACGCCTTACGGCACGTTCCATGTGCCCAATATTTCGCCCGACAAGGAAACCGGGATCGGGAGATGGACCACGCTCGACTTCGTCAATGCGATGAAACGGGGCATAGCCCCGGATGGGACTTATCTCTATCCGGCGTTTCCCTACACGTCCTACCAGCGCATGACGTATGACGATCTCATCGATCTCAAGGCTTATCTCGACACGTTGCCTCCGGTGAAGAGCGACGTGCCGCCATCGGAGCTGCGTTTCCCCTTTAACATTCGCCGCGGGCTCGGCCTGTTCAATCGTCTTTATGTCGACGGCAAGAGCTTTGAGCCCGACTCTGACGCAAGCGCCAAGATCAATCGCGGCGCCTATTTGGTGCGGGGCCCGGGCCATTGTTCGGAGTGCCATTCGTCCCGCAATCTCCTTGGCGGCATCGTGAAGGAGAGCGAGTTCGCCGGAGCCCCAAGTCTCGAGGGCCGAGGCTCGCCCCCGAACATCACGCCGAGCGAAGACGGCATCGGCGATTGGAGCGAAGACGACATTGCCTATTTGCTGGAAACCGGGAATACGCCGGACTTCGACGTGATCGGCGAGACCATGGCTCCGGTGCAACGGAACATGGCCAAGCTTGCGCCGGAGGATC
>Ga0307425_1000246_pt1 | contig 34383 bp, 28 predicted proteins | sample SalMarWE160330MG_FD_202152 | JGI IMG/M metagenome (GOLD analysis project Ga0307425, IMG submission 202152) | Salt marsh sediment microbial communities from the Plum Island Ecosystem LTER, Massachusetts, United States - WE1603-30 | ecosystem: Environmental > Aquatic > Marine > Intertidal zone >... | reverse complement strand
CCGGCAATGGAAAATCCATTCAACGGCTTTTCGTTTTTGAGGACAAGGCCATCACCAATGTTGGTGAATTTCAGCCGGATTCTATCATTTTCAATCCGCATGCTCTCATAAATGGGACCGGAGGCGGCGATATCCTGGCCATACGCGATCTTTAGAGCGTTCAAAGCCAAGCGCCTGCCAACTTCCTGTTTGTTCTTGGGGTGGATATCGTTGGCATCGCCAACATCAATAGCTACAGCCATCCCGGTGGATGGTTCGTTAAGAGCCATCAATTGAGCTTCCCGCAGTTCGGCCCAGCTATCTTCGGCGGGCTGATCTTTTACGGCCATAAAATTTGCCAATTGAACAAACAAGAAAGGAAACTCGCCCTGATTCCAACGTCGACGCCAATCTCGGATGAGCCGTGGGAACAGCTCACGGTATTGGTAAGCACGTCCAGTGTTTGACTCACCTTGATACCAAATCACACCGCGCAGGGCATATGGAATCAACGGCTCGATCATCGCATTGCTCAACAATGTCGGATAATTGGGGCTGTTCGGATTAAGGGCTGGCGTTATGAGTTCATTCCAATCCAGACCAACCTTAAAATCCCATTCACCCGCCAAGGACATCACCTCTTGACCACTCTGACTTAAATTCAGCAGATTGGGATCGCCCCAAATGCCACCTCCGCCTTGATTGTCCTGAACCCGAACAACAATCACATTTTTACCTGCTTTGATCAAGCCCCCAGGGATCGCATAGGATCGTGGTGTATCCCAACCTTCGGTACGGCCGACCAGAACGCCGTTAAAAAAGGTTCTGTCTATATCATCCACGGCACTCAGGTTAAGCGCCACTTCCTTCCCGATCCAGGAGCTGGGTATGTCGACCACTCTGCGGAACCAAACGATCCCGTCCAAACCAGGAAGGCCTCCATTTTCCCAAGTGTTGGGTAGGTCCATTTTGTTCCAACCAGACTTATCTATTTGGATGGAAGACCATTCTCCGGCAGGATCATGAAGGCCACGGTCTTTTTTTTGAACTTCATTCTGCCATTCTTTTTTAATCATTTTGAATAGGTCATCACCGGCTATATCCCCGTGTTTTGTTTTGATTATTTCAGCAATGTCATTGAGTTGTACGATCTTTTGCTGAAAACCGGGTATGGGTTCCAGGGCGTCTGCGCTCATCCACGCTTCGATTATGGTGCCTCCCCAAGAACTGTGAATTAATCCTATGGGGACATTCAGTTCCTTATGAAGAGTGCGCCCGAAAAAATAGGCGGTGGATGAAAAATTAGGAATATTTTCAGGTGAACACACTCGCCAGCCGTCAGCGGGAACCTCATTTTCGGGTTTTAAGCTCATCTTGCGATTTACCTGGAAAAGGCGAATATTTGGATAGTTGGCCTCTGCGATCTCCTGCTCATAATTCTGGACCTTGCCCCAGCTGGCCAAGGGCATTTCCATATTCGACTGACCGGAGCCAAGCCACACTTCTCCAACAAGGACATCACGAATAACGAATGTATCTATTCCTGTAATATTTAGTTCATACGGACCCCCTGCTCTCAAAGGCTTGAGCAGGACTTTCCATTCGCCATTATCAGTGGACAGAGTGTTGACTTTTTGATCCATAATTTCAACTGTTACAAGACCGTTCGGTTTTGCAGTTCCCCAAACTGGAATAGTCATATCTCGCTGCAGAACCATGTGATCTGAAAATAGACTTGATAGACTAATATTGGCCGCAGGGTGTGGTCCGCCGCAGGATAATAAAACTGTTAACAAAGAAAAAAGACTCACTGAGACCATTCGTCTGATATTCATGTCTTACACCTTTCAGATCTAGATAACATGATCGCGCTAGCTTGATTTTAATGTCATCATCGTACCCTTCCAAAAATCAAGTCCCCCCACTCTGCACTTAAAAATATTTCTGAAAAACACTTTAATTTTTTAAAGATCCACATCCTGCACATAAAGGAATTAAGAGGCAGCAATATGGCTGTATAGTGGGCTTTTTGTTCCTGCCTTCTTCATAAAGGGAATTATCATAAATCATCGATCTTATCAAGATTTCAGTCATGCGGCTTCATCCGTGTGTTGAATTACTGCTTTTGTCGCGCAAATCATTCTCTACGCCCTTTTTTTTAAGCGAAACCGAGTGAACGAGATACCCTGGACATGTGTATGGAAATTACGGATGAGTGGGATTCAGGTCACACAGACAGAGCACAGATTATCGGGTATAAGTCCCCATCAAGTTCGACTGTGAGAGAACATGTCCCTCCATGGCAATCATGAGTTGGGACTTTGATGATCCCGCGGGCAGATCGAGTTTAGTGTCCAGGGCATAGATCTTGAAAAAATATCGATGCGTCCCTGATGGCGGACAAGGACCTCCATAGCCGATCTTATGAAAATCGTTCATTCCCTGGTGCGCACCATTTTCCAATTCTCTCTCGGGCGGCACATTCTCCGTGAGGCGAGTCACACTTCCCGGAATGTTGAAAATTACCCAGTGAACCCATGTTTTCATGGGCGCATCCGGATCATCACAAATAATCGCAATGCTTTGTGTGTCTTCAGGCACATTCACCCATTCAATTGGTGGAGATACATCAAGATCATCGCACGTGAATCTCTCTGGAATCGCTTCCCCATCCTTAAAAACCGGACTCGTAATCTGAATATCCATGGCAAATCCTCCTTTGCCTGGAGTTTTGCGTGTGTTCTATTCTTTGAACTTAAAGGAGACCTTTACCTTCGCGCGAAAGGATACCACCTTCCCCTCTTCCACCCTCATATCAAATTCTGATACTTCGGCAATCCTGATGTCTTTAAGGCTTCTCGCAGCCATTTCTACGGCATTCCGCGCTGCTTCTTCAAAGGAATTCGGACTAGTCCCAATAAGCTCAATGACTTTGTATACACTTTCCATTTTTTTCCCCTTAGATCAAGTTTGTTTCAAAGCGACAAAAAAAATGTAAAACTTTCCACTCCTATTGTCAATCTTTTTCATCTTTTTCACGCGTGAGTTAAGATTTCTAAATCCATGATCGTATGAACACAAGTTGGTTATTGAGTGTCCCGATTGGGTGGTGGAGAAAAACGTGAGCGAGTCTGGCTCGGACGTCATTCATCACCGATTAGAAATGCTAACCATGCATGATGAAATTTTGATATTTTTGCAACTTAAAATATGGTATAAGGTTTTTAAATGGGTACGATTTCAGGTTTGGTTGCGATAGGGAGATTGTGAAAAATGGATGTTTTTGCTACAAATTTCAAGACTATTGACTGGGTCATCGTAACGATCTACATCTTCATCCCTGTTATTATCGGCGTTCTTGTCAGGAAATATGTCCGTCAGCTCAGCGACTTTATCGTCGCGGGCCGCTCTCTCCGCCTGTTCATCGCCATCGCAACCTTAACCGGGACAGAGTTGGGTTTAGTGACAGTCATGTATAACGCCGAGTTGGGTTTTTTACACGGTTTCTCAGCTTTCCACATCGGTATCATTGAGACGGTCTGCATCTTAGCCATCGGTATCACAGGATTCATCGTATACAAATTGCGCGAATTACGAGTGATGACAATTCCAGAGTTCTATGAGATGCGTTTTGGTAGAAATGTCCGCATCATCGGGGGAATCCTCCTTGCCCTCGGCGGCATCCTCAACATGGGCCTCTTCCTCCAGGCAGGAGCGAGATTCATGATGGGAGTCACAGGTTACAGCAATCCCGCCGGTCTCAAACTTTTCATGTCCGCCATGTTGATCTTGGTCCTCATCTATACAGTCCTTGGAGGCATGGTCTCTGTCGTCTTGAACGACTTCTTGCAGTTCGTTGTCCTGTCTATCGGGATGATCATCGGATCCTTTTTTGCCATTCGAAGCATCGGCTGGGACAACCTTTTTACGGCCCCCGCGACTGCAAATAACTCATCATGGTTTAATCCCGTAGCTGAAGGCTCTGGATTTGGCATGCTCTATGTCTTCTTTATGGTGGTTTTGACCTTCTCTGCTGGAGCATTGTGGCAATCAGGGACCCTGCGCGCTCTCTCAGCAAAAACTCCCAAAGTGGCCAAACAACTCTTTGCGTGGAGTTCTGTTTCCTACCTTGCCAGGCGTGTCATCCCCATGCTCTGGGGAATTTGTGCCTTTGTCTTCGTATCCCGGTCATCCAAACTTCTGTCTGCATTCCAGGGGCCGGAGGCGCTCAATAGCCAGTTTGGCATGCCTCTTTTCATCGCCAAGATTTTGCCTTCGGGATTCTTGGGGCTGATCACTGCAGGCATGGTCGCCGCCTTTATGTCCACCCACGACAGCTATCTTTTGAGTTGGAGCTCAGTCATCACCCAAGATATTATCGCACCGTTAAAAAAGGGAAAGCTCTCAGATAAAAAGCGCCTCCTAACTACACGTATCTCAATCGTCACTATCGGGCTTTTCCTTCTCATCTGGGGTCTTTGGTTTGAAGCCCCTGTCTCTTTGTGGAATTACATGGCGGTGACAGGAACCATCTATCTTGCCGGCGCCTTTACAGTCGTTGCAGCCGGATTGTACTGGAAAAAAGCCAGTAAAACCGGAGCCACAATCGCCCTCTTCGCTGGTCTTTTGGCCATCCTCGGCATCGGCCCTTGGACACAGGGCGAGAATGTCCCTTTTTATCTAAGCGATAAATTTATCGGTCTCATGACTTTTGTTATCGCTTTTCTCGGCATGATTTTTGGCTCTCTGCTCTTTCCTGACAAAAGTTCCCGACAGGAGGATTCAGGATGAATTGGACTCTTTTGTGGAAGGTCGTCCTCATTTTTACGATTTCCGCTTACTCATTGCTCGTGATCATCGTCATCATCGGCGGTTCAAAAAATATCGTCGAAATGCTCAAAGAATTAGGCGCCCCCAGAGAAGAACAATAGGAGATTGCCCCAGCATCCCGGGCAAAACGCATAGACTTTCAAAGGATTTTGATATTTTGAGGTCCTTCACCTTTATCCTCAGTCTTATTGTGCTGGGAGGCTTATTCTCGCCCATCATTCATTTTTCTGGGCTGTGTGCCGGGCCTCATTCTCAGACCCAAGAATACAATTCCTCATTCAATCCGTCGATTGACCTTAATTTGAGAAATACCCCAGAAGTAAATGTTCCCCCGTCCTCTCAAAAATGCATCCGTGATCAGCAAGCGATCATACGCGGTGCTGCGGGGGAAAAAAAACTTGCCCTCATTTTCACAGGCGGTGATTTTTCTGATGGAGGATGTGTTATCAGAAAAACCTTGAAGGAGGAAAGGATCCCCGGGTCCTTTTTTTTTACGGGAGATTTCTACAGAAATCCCTCCAACTCAAATCTCATATCCGGGTTGATCTCTGACGAGCATTATCTGGGCCCGCATTCAGATAAACACCTGCTCTACTGTTCCTGGAAAAAAAGGGAGAAAACTCTGATCACAAAACAAGATTTTGTTAAAGATATCCAGGACAACTATGCGGCCATGGCGCGTTTCGGGATTGAGGAGGAAAAGACCACCTACTTTGTTCCACCCTTTGAATGGTACAACACAACAATTTCCCATTGGGCGAGAGAGCTTGGACTCACTCTCATCAATTTCACACCAGGAACATTATCCACTTCAGATTACACAACTCCTGAGATGGCCAACTACAAAACGTCGGACCTGATTTATGACAGCATCATCAATTATGAGAACAAAACTCCGTCCGGTCTGAATGGCTTTATTCTGTTGCTGCACATAGGCACTCACCCAAATCGAGAAGACAAGTTTTATACCCGGCTTGCACAATTGATCCATTATCTCAAACAGAGTGGGTACACATTCCTCAGGGTAGATCACCTACTAAAAGATTGTTAGCAGAGATAGGACCTGTATTGGAGCGATCCATTGCCGTGTGTCTCTTTTGAAAAAAAAGGTGAATAAATTCTTAAAAATTTGCGAGAGGGAAAATGGAACGACGAAAATTCCTGAAAAACGGAGTGCTGTACAGCGCTGCAACAGGGGCATCGCTCTTTGCTAGGGAAAAAAATTTCCCTCAAAAAGCAGCTTTGAGTGAAAAAATCGAAAAAGTAAAAAGAGCCATGCTCGCTATGCAGCGGTATGCATGGGAGCAAGGTGTGGCAGCCCAGGCTATGCTGGAGTCTGGGGAGACCGAATGGGTGATCCTGATGGCCAAGGATGCTGTCCTTCGCCAGCTCGATGACGGAAGGCTGGCTGTTGTCAGCTCTAATCAGGGGGTGACTGACCCTGCTGCGAACGGGGAACCTGTCCTCCATGCCGCTAAAATCACTGGGGATCCAAAGCTAAAAGCCGGATCAGAAAAGATGCTCGATTATTTGCTGAACAAGGCTCCAAAAACCAAAGATGGTACGCTCTATCACATCGCCCATAAACCACAGGTCTGGATCGATTCTATGTACATGGCTCCCCCCTTTCTCGCAGTTGCCGGTCGGCCGGACGAGGCTGTACAACAGATAGAAGGATTCCGGAAATTGCTCTGGAATCCGGAGAAAGAACTCTTTTCCCAAATCTGGGACGATGAGCTGAACGATTATTACAGGAAGGATTTTTGGGGTGTGGGAAATGGATGGGCAGCCGCAGGAATGACAAGGGTCATTAAGGCTCTGCCTCAAAAAATGACCTCAGAGAAGAAACGGCTGGTGACATATGTCCGAGAGGTTATCGATGGATGCCTCTTGTATCAGCGTGCAGATGGGCTTTTCCACGATGTCGTCGATAAACCCGAGACATTCATCGAGACAAATCTCGCCCAGATGCTCGCCTATACCATTTACCGAGGAATTCAAGGACGATGGCTGGATGGTTCATACAGGAAATACGCAGACCACATGCGTAGCGTCGCCCACCAGAAAGTGGATGAATACGGCCTTGTCCAGGACGTGTGCGGAGCTCCCAATTTCGAATCCGCCGGGACTGCCGCAGAAGGCCAGGCTTTCTTTCTGCTGATGGAAGTTGCGGCCTCAGAATGTTCATCCTCATAAAATAATGAACGCGATTTCGAAATCACCAATTGGGACACTCGGATCTCACTTATCACGGATTTAAGCATGCATCACATTCTCATGTTACCTTACGGAATCTAGACAATTGTTTTCATCTCATGATTTTTTTATATATAATAAAACTGACACACACACTGAAAAAATGAAGCTCCTGAAAATTGGCATCTCGGGCGTCAGAGGAATCGTGGGAGACACTCTCACGCCCGAGCTGATCATGGATTTCGCCAGCGCATTCGGGACCTATCTGAATTCAAAAAAAGTCCTTCTCGGCAGAGACACCCGCATCTCCGGGCCGATGCTCCATTCAGCCACAACATCCGCACTGCTGGCTGCAGGCTGTGATGTGATCGATCTGGGAATCTGTCCTGCACCGATCTTGCAGTATATGGTCATAAGGCTCAAAGCTGAGGGCGCTATTTCCATTTCTGCCGGGCACAATGATGGCGACTGGAACGCTCTGACCTTCATAAATCAGGAAGGAACATACCTGAATTCCTATCAGGGCGAAGAGGTCCTTGACATCTATCACCTGGAGAAATTCAAGAAAATGTCCACGGACAAATTGGGCAAGGTGACTCCTCACCCAGATTATCTAGATACCTACTTTGATAAACTCACCCAGTTCCTGGATAGCAGGGCGATCAAAAAAGCGGCCTTTAAAGTGGTTATCGACGCCTGCAATGGCGGGGGTGCACAAATAGTCGATGCCTTCTGCAAACATCTCGGCTGTGAGCTGATTCCTGTCAACAACGAGCCGACAGGATACTTCCCCCACGACCCCGAACCCCGGCCGCGTAATGCTTCAGAGGTGGCTTCCATCACCAAAATCATGAAGGCGGACGTGGGTTTTTTGCTCAACAGTGATGTCAGCCGTATCTCTATCGTTGCCGAAGATGGAGAAACGCTATCTGAAGAATACGCCCTCCCTCTGATCGCAGGATATTATTTGCGAAAACAGCATGGAGCGGTCATCACCAATTATTCCACATCCCGGATGATCGAAGATGTCTCTCAATGCTATGGGTGCCAGGTTATCAAAGCCAAGGTCGGTCAATCCGACTGTATCCAGAAAATGATCGAAGAGGATGGAGTGATGGCGGGAGAAGGGAGCGGAAGTGTCGCCATCAAAGAATTCCAGCCGGCCTTCGATGGTTTTTTGGCAATGGGAATGATATTGGAGATGATGGCGGTGAAATCTAAGAAAATTGCAGGGATGGTCAAAGAACTTCCCAAATACCATATCGTGAAAGAGAAGATATACTGCCCGCCTGTCAAAGCCCATTCGATCGTCAGTGACATTAAAAAACTTTATCCATCCCATCAAATATCCTCTGCGGATGGGATAAAGATCGAATGGAAGGATGGCTGGATCCACATCCGTGCCTCTGCTACAGAGCCCATGATAAGGATCATTGCAGAGAGTCGTTCAAAGGAAAAGGCACAAGAGAGATTGGAGAAGGCGACCAACTTCATCTCTCAGCTCATGTAACATGAAAAAAAGACTCCCGCTCAAGATCAGCATTTCTGGTGTGCGGGGAGTTGTCGGCGATAGCCTGACGCCCCAGCTCGTTGCCCGCTTTGCCCAGGCATTCGGGTCTTATCTTGGCCGAGGAAAAATCCTTGTCGGCCAGGACGCTCGAGCTTCAGGAAACATGATCAAAAATGCAGTTTTTTCCGGTCTTCTCTCGGTCGGCTGCCAGCCTGTCGATGTTGGCATTTGCCCGATCCCCTCCTTCCTGGTTATGACTAAAGAAAACAGTGCCATCGGAGGAATAGCTGTAACCGCCAGTCACAATCCCAAGGATTGGAACGGGCTCAAGTTCATCAGCGGAGAAGGGTTGTACCTAAATCCATCACAAACACAAGAATTTTTGGATATCTACCACCAAGGCGAATTCTCTCTTGTTCCTGCGGACAAGCACAAAAATATTCTCCTTGAAAAAAATCCCACAGGCCCTCATCTCCAAAAATTACTGAACACTCTGGACGTGGAAGGAATCCGCAGGAAAAAATTCAAAGTCGTGATGGACTGCTGCAACGGAGCAGGCGCGATTCTTGCCCCTCGATTCCTGGAGGCACTGGGCTGTGAAACGATTCTGCTGAATTTCACTCCGGATGGAGCACTCGCCCACCATCCTGATCCCGTACCAGAAAACCTCAACACGCTTTGCCGGACTGTTGAAGAGAGCGGTGCGGATGTTGGATTCATACAGGATGCGGATGCGGACCGACTGGCTATCGTGGATGAAAAAGGCGCGCCTTTAGGGGAAGAATTGACTCTAGTATTAGCCGTCAAGTATGTGCTTGGCAAAAACTCGGGATCCGTCGTCATAAACCTGTCCACGTCGCGGGCCATAGAGGACCTGGCGCATGATTTCAATGTCCCCCTCATCAGGACAAAGATCGGAGAGGTCAACGTCGTGGATGAGATCCTCAACACAAAAGCTGTGATCGGAGGAGAGGGAAACGGAGGTGTGATCCTCCCGGCTGTTCATCCGTGTAGAGACAGCTTTACCGCCATGGGATTAACTCTCGAATATATGGCTAATACAGGGAAAACTATATCTCAACTCATAGAACAAATTCCTCATTATTTTATGCTCAAGGATCAGATTCCCGGTTCACCGGAGGACGCCTACCGGATCATAAGAAAATTGAAGAAAAAACACACAAAGGCAGAAAACATATCCACACTGGATGGCCTCAAGCTCAACTTTGTGGATTACTGGGTTCATATCAGGCCATCCAATACAGAGCCCATAATCAGAATCTTGATTGAAGCCAGGAGTCAAAAAAAGGCTGAAAAGATTATGAGCCATTTTAAAAACGAAATTTCAGGACTGTAAAAATGGAAGTGATTATCAAAAAAGACTACAGTGAGATTTGTGAGGAAGCTGTTAACGTGATTCATCGATCGTGGCACAAGAAAAGAAATCTTGTTCTGGGTTTAGCCACGGGAAAAACACCTTTGGGTGTATATGAGGGTCTTATCCGGTTGTATAGTGAGCGAAAAATGGATTTTTCTGATGTTTCCGCCTTCAGCCTGGATGAATACTTGGGCCTTCCGGAGGATCATCCCCAGAGCTTTGCTTTCTATATGCAACATAATTTCTTTCGACACATCAACATTCCAAGGGATAACATTTTTCGTCTTGACGCTCTTCCCGGGGACATCGAAACTCACTGTCGCGAGTACGAAAAGAAAATTCAGAGTGCCGGAGGGATCGATATCCAAATTTTGGGCATAGGTAAGAACGGCCACATTGGCTTTAACGAGCCCAGCTCATCTCTCTCATCAAGGACAAGAGTCAAAACTCTCACTCAGGAGACAATCGAAGCAAACGCACATTTTTTTCGCGACAGAGAGGATATCCCCAGATATTGTCTGACTATGGGGATCGGAACCATCATGGAATCCAGAAAAATTCTCCTCCTCGCCTCGGGCAAGGAAAAGGCCGAGGCCATCCGACAAAGCATCGAAGGATCCATCACGGCCTCAATCCCGGCCTCCATTCTCCAGCTCCATCCCCAAGCAAAATTCATCATCGATGCGGAAGCAGCATCCCAACTGACACAGAGAAAATACTACGAATGGGTGTATGACCATAAGGACAAGGTTGACGCCTTTCTCGCGAATAAAAAGAAGTAATCCACAGTGCTCAACGGAATATTCAGGGCAGTCAAGGATTTGGAGTCACAACCAATTGTTCCATAGGAAGAAAATTCTAGACTATGCCGGCACGCCATCCGAATAACCCGGCTGCAACCAAGCCAGATTTTTCCCCGAAAAGAAAGGTGATAAGACCTTGCCCAGACGTGCCATCTCCTGCTGAGACATCGGTTTAAAATATTTCACCAATTCGATGTTTTTTTTCAGTACATCGAGACTATCCGTACCGATGGCAGCAGCATTCACATGGGGCAGGCTTAACGCATAGCGAATCAATTCACCAGGCTTGACTCCTTCTATTGTTTCTTGAGGACGGATGACCTTCATAGCCAGGATACCCATCCCTTTTTGAGCAGCTGTCGGGATCGCCTGTTTCTCGAAATCCCCTATCCGTTCCTCATAATGATTCAGTGCAATAAGCATCGTGTCAAAATCGTACCGTTCCGCCATCGCTGCCATCGATTCCGCAGAGAGGTGGCCGGAATAGCCGACGAAACGGGTTACTTTTTCTGCCTTCATCTTGTGGAGCGCTTTAAGCACACCGTCCTCGGAACCGATCTTCTCCACATCGTCAAGCTGTTGAACATTATGGATCTGAAGAAGATCGAGGCGATCGGTTTGTAACCGATTCAGGCTTTCTTCGATATCTTTCATGGCTTCATCGTAGGTCCTTCTCTGGACTTTTGTTGCGAGAAAGATCTCATCCCGCCGGTCTCTCACGACAAGCCCGTATCGCTCCTCGCTGACAACACCCTCGAACTCATAATCATGAGCCGTATCCAAGTAATATAACCCATGATCCAGGGCAAAATTCAAGATCTCGATGCTCATTTCGGGTTCCTTGATCGTACAAAATCGACTTCCTCCTCCAATTACAATGAGCGGAACAGCCACACCTGTTTTCCCCAGAATCCGCGTCGGCAAGCCCTTTGAATCGTATTTCTCTTTCTCCTCCCTGGCAAAAGCTTACGATAAGAAAAAGCGCCCAGAGCTGCGGTTGAGGCCATGCATTTTTTGAGAAAATCTCTGCGATTTATGGATCTCTTACCCATTTTCCCCTCCTTCACTTTGAATAGCCTATGGAATTTTTTTTCCCCAGAGTCTGATATTGTCAAAACATCCTGTATCGTCAAAAGAACCGATACCCACAAGTCCATGGGTAAATGTCCTGTCCACTGCGGTCATGATGGGTGTAGTCAGGTCATCCATGTAGACGAGAACTTTTCCGGTTTTCCCTTCATAGGTGACGATGAAATCGTGGAATTTGTCATCGATAAGCCGCGGGATGGTTTTTCCCGCCGGTTCGTTGTTGATCTTGACCCGATCCTTTCCATTCACCAGCCCGATAATATTGTGCTTATCATCGCTGCTTGCGGAAAAATGAACATAATTGAAATGAGTAGGGTCTTGAAAATGAAAAACAACAACCATATCCCGATGCGGATTTTTTGAATCAGCTTTGCACTTCACCTGGCCCGTCAAAACAAAGCTTTCGACATCAAAGCCTTTCAAAACGGCCCATGATGTGGGGGCAACGATGGAACCCATTTCTCCAGGTGCTAAAAGATGAAAAGCCAGAGAACCTTCTTCATCGGACACTCTCCAGTTCTGAGGAAGATTCGGCCTCCATGCTCTTGCGTCACCGCTCTCAAAATCATCAAGGAACAGAAACGGGAGATTCGTTCCCGGCTGTTTTTTTTCATTCATGATCCTGGCCGTCTCAACCATCTTGCGGATAGCCGGGACAATCATGATCTTCAGTTCGCTTTCAGGTTTTTTCGGACGTTCCAACAAAGGACGGACGTGCTCATACCACTCCGCGGGTGGTTCCTGGCCCTGTTCAAGGTATTTCAAAGCCCATAGCCCTGCCTCGGCCAACATTTTCACGTCCTCTGAGAGGGGCAAAATCTCTCTCAAAAGAAATGAAGCCTCGAGAATGGGAAACAATCGGACATGGTTATCTCGCCATTCTTTGAGCAAGGTTTCTATAAGATATCGATTTTTATCATAGCGGGGAGCACTCTGCAGCATCTCATCAACCAACTGCCTGAATTCCCGAGCCTTAAGACTTTCCGGTCTGGCGGCATCCACCAGACGATTCAGGGGTGTCATCTGGGTGTATTCTTTTGTGTCGGGACGTGCATAATATTTGACAGGTTCGACGATGTCAGTGAGCACCTTGAGTGATTCAATGGGAAACTCACCCGCAAGCCGCTGAAGCATTTTTGAATAGTTCATATGGTGGGTTAAACCCAGCCAATCCAGCTTGGTATCCAGAATCTGCAAACGCCGGTACATGTCATCCGCATCCCTCACGCTGGTTTGAGACCAAAGCCTTTCGGCTATCGCAGCCACTCTCGGCCAAATCCGAGAATCAACGGTTTCGGGATTGACAAATTCCGCCCACATGCAGGCTTCTCCCCCGAGAATGAAAGCCCGTTCATCAGAGCTTAAGGCCGTTGCATCTCCCCCCAATGGATCTACGCTATAGTGGTCTTCTGCGGAGAGTTGATGGTCCAGATAATAACCATTGGATAGGATCCCCATGTGCCCCTTTTTGGCGATTTCGGCCAGAGCCTCGGGCCCGCGCCAGCTCTGCACCACGACATCGGCGGGGAGTTCCGGATGGAAGATCTCATCCCATCCCACCATTTTTTTTCCATGTTTTTTCACGATAATCTGGATTCGTTTATTGAAGTAAGCTTGCAGGTCATCATTATCCTTAATTCCATACTTTTTTTTGAAGAAACTGATATCCGGACTGGCGCTCCAATGTTTACCGTTGACCTCATCTCCGCCGATATGGAAGTATTCATCAGAGAAGAGCCCGGACATCTCACCGATAAAAACATCCAGGAATTCATAGAGTTCTTCCTTTGTTGGATCCATGCAGGGATCGAAAACACCCCATTGCCGTTCGATCTCATATAGACCGGGAGCGCTGGCCAGCTCCGGGTATCCCACTAGCCAGGATGTGGTGTGGCCGGGCATATCGAATTCAGGAATCACACGGATTCCCCGGTCTCGCGCATACTGCACGATTTCACGAATTTGCTCATGGGTGTAGTAGTTCCCGTCAGAACCCATCTCATGGAGCTTGGGAAAGCTTTTGCACTCGACTCTGAAACCCTGGTCCTCCGATAAATGCCAGTGAAGAACATTGAGCTTCACAGCCGCCATTCCATCCAGATTGCGCTTGATCACATCGACCGGCATCCAGTGCCGACAGACATCGATCAGGAGTCCCCTCCATGGGAATCGTGGCTCATCCTCAATGCGAACAACTGGCACATAAAAGCATTCTGTGCCCAATTGAATGAGCTGCAAGAAAGTCTCTATTCCGTGAAGGGCCCCTAATGGCGTGGGTGCCTTCAGCAGAGCCCGGGCGGACGTCACTTCTAGAGTGTAGGCCTCGACCTCCTTTACCGACTGATTCTTTTCTCCCGGACCTGTGCACTGAATCTCCAAAACGGCCTTGGAGGCATCCTTTTCCAATCCCAAGATGAGCGGTATTCCCGTCTGTATCGCCAATCGTTCGATAAGCCTGTACGCGGCTCTCTCCAGCCTTGGCTCTGTGTAGCCTGTCAACGCCACACGAAATCCGAAGTCAATGCCCAACCACCCCTGTCCGAGAGAAATCTTTTTCGGAACAGGCATGAGATCAAGAGCCTGATTTTGAAATGCAGGATTGATTGCGTTCGATCCCAACGAAAGAAAGGCCAATAAAACAGCCATCACGATAAATCTAAACATCGAATGTCTCAAAGCTACCATCTAGACTCCTCTTCACCAAGATTCGAACAATATGAAAAATAAAGGATTTTCCATTTTTTCCAAAGCTATCGCCGGGAGAGAGAAAAGTCAAGACCAGGAGAATGATCAGGCCTTTCATTTGAAGACATCCAAAGCAGTTGGATACTTTTTCTATTCCACATTCCTGTTCAGATCAAAATCTTTTAATTTACTTTGGGTGGTCGGCCTTGTGAGTCCGCACAAACACAGCTTATTGAAAGATTACATTTTTTTCGCAAAGTGGCGGTAGAGCAATAAGGTTAAAACGAATGAAAGAAGGAACACAGCCAGAGGGATGAAGATGCCGACCATCGTCAATCCTCCTTATCCTTGTGCTTTTTCTTGTAGGAAAAATAGGCCAGAAGAAGCCCCAGAAAAGAAAACAAATAGGCAATAGACATCCCGATGACGACAGCAAATCCTTGATTCATCTTATTCCTCCCACCTGGCAATTTTTTCCAGATCTTCGAGATACTGTTTTTGTTTGGATTCGTAGTCCTCTGAGATCGCTTTCAGCTTGGGATCAATGATCTTGATCATGACAATCAGTAAAACCGCACTCATACCGAGAATGACAAAACCATACCATTTAAGAAGCAAAGAAAAGGTCACTCCGATCGCCAATAAAAAATAGATCAAAGGAGAGATGATAAAGGTGACATGATCTTCCTTTGTCCAGCGATCCGCCTGTTCGGCTGTCCAATGTGTTTTTATTCCTCGCATTTTAGTTCTCTCCTTCTACGGCCGCGTCTTCCGGTTTCAACAGTCCTCTCCTCACGGCCTCTTCCCTCACTGGTTTCCACCAACCCAGCGGCCGAGACATGACATAGTATTTGACGAGGCGGTCCATATCTTCGGGTTTAGTCAGGAATGTGATGGGGATGTAAATCAGCGCACCCAAAACCATCATACTCCAAAACTGAAGATAATCCGGGAGGACCGGAATGACTTTAAACTCCGGGAGAATCCAGACGACCAACCAGCTGAATCCGAGGTTGGCGATCCAGGAAGAAAGGTATCCCCAGGCATTAAATCGCCACCAGACCACTTGCAAGATATTAGGAAGCCAAATCCCTGCAGCCATGATCCAGAGGGCAAAAATGAGCCACTGGGTGATCTCCTGCATCATCAGGCCATAGAGAAAAGAGCCCAGAAGGAGGATTAGAGTGGAAATTCTTCCCACCCAAACCAGTTCTTTTTCGCTAGCTTTTGGATTGAAGTAATGATGATAGAGATCCCGGGTAGCGTAAGAGGCTCCCAGATTGAGATGGGTAGAGATGGTCGAAAGATGGATGGCTACGATGGCAGCGAAGAAAAATCCCACAAGTCCAACAGGTAAAAACTCAAAGCCTAACCGGTACCAAGCCATCTCGGATTCGGCTGTAGATGGGATGTGGGGATACAAGGAAAAAAAAGCAAGGATCGCAACGGCCCAGAGCGAATTCCGGATTACGATCAAGGCAGAGCCCGACCAGATGCTGTAGCTGGCATCGCGGACGGTTTTGGCAGATTGAATGCGCTGGGCTTCAGGATACCAGTCGATAGCCGTTCCCATGCCGAAGCCGCCGATCACCGCGATGACCAGCATGGTCAAGAACCAGACTAGGGGGAAATCCCCGGATGTAACTCCCGAGAATGCAAAGGGATTCAGCCGCCAGCTCTCTCCCAACGCATCGAGTTTGGCGATGATGGTGTTGGGCCCACCGGCGGCAACGATCCCCCAAATAGATACGATAACAATGACCGAGAGAGCGATGACGCCCTGCTGAAAATCGGCCATGACGACACCCCAGTAGCCGGCAGCCAGGACGTAAATGGCACACACAGAGGAAAAGAGGATGAGGCCGATCCATTCGGGCCACCCGAAGAGTAATCTGCAGAGTTTGCCCATGGCTATCCCAACCCAACCTAGGACGAACATGTTCATAAAAACCTGCCAGCCTGCGATCCAGCCACGCAGAAGCTCGGCCCCTAGGCCTGAAAAACGGAGAGTTTGCCATTCGGCCTGGGTATAAGCTAGAGAACGTCGAAAGATGCGGGTTGAGGCAAAAGCGGAGATGGCGCACCAGGCCGAGAAAAAAGTATACCAGATGCCGCGCAGTCCATATTTATAGATGACTCCACTGACCCAAATCGGAGTATCTGTGGCCGTATGGGTGGCATATACAGAAGCGGCAGGAAGCCACCAGGGCAGGCCCCGTCCGGCCAGGAAAAAATCCGCCATAGATCTCTTTCCAAGCCTGTAGAAGAGCACCCCACAGAACAGCATGAGAATAATGAAAGCAAACAGCCAAAACCAGTCTAAGAAGGCGAAATTGACCATGTAGACTTCCCTTCTAAATCACTGGTTTTCCATAAACGTATGTCTGCTTGATCTGTAATTCTTTATCATACACAGTCAAGTTAGCATATTTCCCTTTTTCAATGCTTCCCATAACTTTATCCAAACCGAGTACACGGGCAGGATTGAGAGATGCCATCAACACGGCCTCACTAAGAGAAAGATCCGTCCAATCGAGAACATTTTTTACGGCTTTGTTCAGAGTCAACACACTTCCCGCCAAAGAACCGCCGTCCTTAAGACGTGTTTCATCACCCTTAACCGTAATGTTGAGTTTGCCCAGGATATAGTCCCCATCTCCCAAGCCAGCCGCAAGTATCGAATCTGTTATCAGGCAAACGTTTTCCAGGCCTTTCCGATCGAGAACAAGCCTCACAAAAGCAGGATGAACGTGAATGCCATCACAGATGAGCTCGACACTGACCTTCTCCGATTCGAGGACTGCCCCTACAACACCGGGTTCCCGATGACGGAATTCAGGTATCGCATTGAAAAAATGAGTCGCATGCGATATTCCAGCCTTGATGCCTTCGAGAGCTTGTTCGTAGGTCGCACCCGAATGCCCGATGGAAACAACAATCCCATTCTCCCTGAGTGTTTGGATAAAGTGCATATTGTCTTTGACTTCGGGAGCTATTGTAACGATCACCTTGAGTCCTCGGGTAGCTTCGATCAGAAGTTGTATCTCTTCTTCTGTGATTTCCTTGATATAATCAGCATTCTGCGCTCCGCACTGCTCCACATTGAGAAAGGGGCCTTCGACATGGACGCCTAGAGGCTTGGACACAAGGGGAAATCCAGGAGACTTTTTGACTGTCTCAACAACTTTGAGAATCGATGCGAACGGGGCCGAAAGCGTTGTCGCAAGAAAAGCAGTGACTCCTGTCCGGGCCAAGTGGCCGCCGATGATGTTGAAGCTCTCCATATCCGCGTCCATGAAATCCCTCCCCAGAGCCCCATGGACATGAAGATCGATAAAACCCGGTGAGATGTAGTGATTGCTGTGATCCAGAAAATAGCTCCTGCCGTCCCAGGTGCGCTCACTCTGCTCATAGATATCTGTAATCCTCTCGCCCTCGATCTCGATGACTGCTTTGGCGAGAACCCTATCTGGAAGGATGACATCTCCCTTGAGGATCGTTTTCTGAGCCGTTGGATTTTCGCCCTTCATTTGATTCCTCTTTTTATTATTTCTAAATATATCCATCAACTCCTCATTTTTCAATGTAAAAATGGAGATTGTTTCATTTTATGCAAAAACCGTGTCCTGATCGGTCTGTTCGGGGAACGGACCCTACACATAAAACTTATTTAGGGAATAGTCCCTACACAGAAAATGAGGTCTGACATTTCATTTCCTTTCCGTTAGACGGCGTCACACCCATAAAGTATAATACAGGTGATCCCAGGCGTATCACGGAGGAAAGATGGCATCACCTCGAAAGTGGCTTTTATGTGTGTGTATAATCTTTTCTATCATCATTATCCTGCCCTTATCGGATTCATTTTCTTTCACAGGGTATGCTCAATCAGAAAATCTACGGTATCTTGAAACCGCCAAACAGATTTTCCGCAAAGGGATGAGCGAACAGCATGCTTTCGAATACCTCAAAACGATCACAAGTGTGGGCCCCCGGCTTACAGGGTCATCCCAGGCTGAAGCAGCCGTGGAGCTCACGCGAAAGCTTATGGAAGAAATGGGATTAGACAATGTTCACCTGGAAGCCACAGAAGTTCCGCATTGGGTGCGCGGGGAGGCTGAAGAAGGATGGATCACCTCATCCGGATCTGGAACGATCTCTGTGCCCGTTGCCGCCATTGGAGGGAGTATCGCAACTTTCTCTGAAGGAATATCCTCGCAAGTTGTCGAGGTTAAGTCTTTCATCGAGCTCAATAAACTCGGTGATCGGGCAAAAGGAAAGATCATCTTCTATAACAAGCCCATGGATCCGAAGCTCCTCAACACATTTCAAGCTTATGCCGGAGCTGTCGCATACAGAGTTCGAGGGGCTACAGAAGCGGCCAAGCATGGTGCTGTCGGTGCACTCGTGCGGTCTCTAACGCTCCGGTCCGACGACTATCCTCATACTGGTCTCATGCAGTATGACCCCGGCGTCAAAAAAATTCCTGCGGCTTGCATCAGCACCAGAGGGGCAGACCTCCTGTCTGATCTTCTCAAAAAGGATCCTGAACTAACATTCGGCATGAAACTCTCGTGCGCAGACCTCGACCCGGAGATCTCCCACAACGTCGTTGGCGAGATCGAGGGTAGTGAAAAACCAGAAGAGATCATCCTCATGGGAGGACATCTGGACAGCTGGGATTTGAGTCCCGGAGCTCACGACGACGGCGCCGGATGTGCGCATTCTCTGGAGGCGATACGTCTGATCAAAGAATCGGGCCTCAAGCCGAAGAGGACGATCAGGGCAGTGATGTTCATGAATGAGGAATTTGGCGGCTCCGGTGGCCGGGATTATGTTGCCTCGGAGAAAAGACAAAGAGAAATCCATCTGGCCGCCATCGAATCCGACCGAGGGGGTTTTCTACCTCTTGGATTCGCAGTTGGCGATGCCCAGACAGCTGAAAAATTCAAGAAATGGGAACACTTTTTCCAGTCCATCGGCATGTTCTGGATCCGTCCGGGTGGTGGAGGCGTGGATATCGCCCCACTCGGTCAACAGGGAACTCTCTTGATCGGGCTTGTGCCTGATTCCCAGCGCTATTTTGACGTCCATCACTCGGGGAAGGACGTCATCGACACAGTGAATCCCAGAGAGCTGGAGCTAGGCGCGATCGCCATGGCTGTGCTCGCTTATATCCTCGCTGAAGAGGGCGTCTAACAGAAAAAAGGCCAGTCCCCCAATAGGTCGATGTAGGATCAGTTCCCCGAACTGACTGAAAGAGTAAGAATCGTTCCCCTGTTGTCTGATTTCACAATCACCAATTGAGACACACAGACACTATTCATCACAGATTTAAGGATGTTTCCGAGAAAATATCTGGCCTTAAGCTTCAGGCGATAAACTCTGAGCGAGTGCTTTATCTCCGTTGCATGTCCTCAAAAGTGAACTTGTCCTGCTTTGTGTAACCCTCGGGGACTGAGTATGTGCCCGCTGGAGCAGCTTTTTCGGCGATCTCCACGACCTCTTGCACGGTCTTCATATCGGCGCCCATCATGTTCATGCTCATCTCAGACCGCATCTGCCATCCTTTAATCTGCTTGAAGGCATTTAGAGCCTCTTCGCCTAAGGGCATGGTCGGCGAGAACATCTGGATCATCTTGTCTTGAAACTTCTTCCAGTCGAAGGGCACGTCTTCCGTCGCCCACACTTTCATCTTCATTTCCATCGTCATCATCATCATGATGGTCATGGTCACATCGTACTTTTCACATTCTTTCCCCGCAATGGTCTCTTTCTCACCCATTGGCTGCACGGCCACGCTGATGTTCATGTTGGCCATCATCTCCGACGCCTGTTCGGGAAGATATTTTGAAATATCCAGGGGCAAGTCCATTTCGATATAGGTTTTTTTCTGACTGTTCATCCAGAAGACCTTATTCTTCTCCAAGTCGATGATAAAAGACTGATCCTCGCTCAGGCTTGCCATCTTATTATCAGCCAGCCACATATGATTTATGACATCTTTAGCAGGTTGAGACTGCCCCATCACTTGGAACGCATCCGTGTGTGTTTTCTGCTGGATGTAGACATCCGCATGCACAAATACAGTCGAGAAGAGAAAAAAAACGATCAAAACCGATGCATATTTTTTCATTAGGCCTCCTTTTCTTGTCGGGACACATCCAAAAATCGAACCAAATTCATCCGACTTTTTTGACCTGAATTCCGTTTGTATCATAGGCAGAGGGGGAAGTCAATCATAACCGATTGACTTCGATACCGTATTGTGCAATATTGATATATTCTATAGATTTTCAGAGAATACGAGGAGGTTCCGATGAATAAGGCAGCGAGATTCTTCACCATAACCGCATGCCTGCTTCTTATATCGGCTTATGGATTTTCCTATGGCGCTGGGAACACCTTCTTTTTTAACGCGGCTGGATATTTCCCTACGGAGAGTCAGATCAAAACCGGATATGGGTCTGGGCTTGGAACGACATTGATGCTGACACAAAATGTCGTGTTCTCCCTCGAATTCAAATACGCGAGGTTCTCCGTTGATCCAGAGGAAGGGAAGTTTTTGGCCGGGAACCTCACCTTAACTCCGATCATCGCGAACTTTCAGTATTATTTTAATCCCAATGCATCCTTCTCGCCCTATGTCTTCGGTGGAGTCAGTTTCGTATTTGCACGCTTTAACGCCGAAGCACGTCAGATCGGCGAAGAAGCTTTAATAACAAAGCAAGATCCAAAAAATGGCTTGGGATTTCAAGGCGGCCTGGGAGCCACATTCAGTGTCTCAGAAAGAGTGGCCATTTTTTTTGAAGGGTATTATCTGTACAGGCAAGCAGTGGTCGAGACGTCCTTTTTAACGGGAGCCCAGGGACAGTTCGACACGAACTTGAGTCATCTCGGTGTTCTTGTGGGCCTGAAATACTACTACTAAGCGATAACATTTAGAAAACACTCCAGTCGCTAACGCGACACCCAAAACCCCTTCACAGAAAAGGCCTACTCACTTTCAATAGACACATGTTTTCGCCTCTTCAGCATATGCTTCGAGGAGTTCGATGTCTGCCTCGAAAAAATGATCCGACGTAGACAGAATATAACCGCCCCCTTCGCCTGCTTCCTCAAAACACCTTCGCACAGCCGCGCGCGTCTCAGCAGGACGGCATCCCTTAAAGTGATGGAATTGGTCAAAACCTCCGATCAGGCACACACGATGTCCGATCTGCTTTTTTGCCCTTGCAAGGTCAGCGTCCCCACCAAGAGAAGACGGCGTGAACGTTTCCATCGCGTCTGGTTTCATACCAGCGATCATATCTAGAAGTGGCATCATCCCCCCGCATGTGTGGTAGACCACGCGCTGTCCGGCATTGTGGGCGGCGTCGATAAGTTCTGCATCATAAGGGGCTCCTTTCATGGATTGGATGAAGCGGACTTTCCTTGCCTTTAAGATGGCCAGAAATTCATGCACCCACACAGGATCATCGTACGTGGCCATGATGAGGTCTCCGATGCCGTAAAGAACAGCCGCATCCTGCCAACAGCCGGGTTGGCCGTAGATGTCGAACCCGGGAATTGTCCCTCGGACCAATCCGCGTTCGCCAAAGGCCTCTGCTTCACGAGCCACGACATTGGCATCGCACAAGGGCACTGGAGCATATTTGGCAAAGATATCGATCTCCGACTTGTCTTTGATGAGGCGCTCCGTCACCCATGTTGTCTGCTCATCGCTCTGTAAAGCCATCGTGAGAGTCCTCTTCGGAGTGACACAACGGTAGCGCACAGATCTATATTTTGGATCGGAAATATAGTCCTTTTGGATGATCCAGTTGTTCGTTAAGATGTACCTGGGCTGCAGAGAATTCTCCCTCTGTTGAAAAGGATCAAAGTAATCCCCTTTAGATGGATCTGGCCTCTGAGCGACCACCCAATGGATTGGATCCAATCCAAAATGATCGAAAAACTCCTGGACAGAGATTCCGTCCATTGTGTGCTCGAGAAAATAGGGCATAACGTGGTGGGTTGTCACAGGAAGCCGGTCCGTTTTCTTCCGTTCCAGTGCCGTCAAGAGCCTCTGTTTCGAATCCATCCCACCCAATCTACCACCTCCCGAATAATTTTTAAATATTTTTACAAAAATCCCTTGACATATATGTATAAACTGTGCATATATATGCATATGAGAACAACACTCAACATCGATGACAGGCTCCTCGGTAAAGCCGCTGAACTGACGGGAATCACAGAAAAAACATCTTTGGTCAGGCGAGGCTTAGAGGCCCTCATCGCCCTCGAAAGCAGCAAAAGATTGGCCCGGCTGGAAGGTACGGAGAAATTTCTTCGAGTGAAAGACAGAAGGAGTATTCGTAAAAATTAAATATGGTTCTAGCCGACACCTCCATTTGGGTCTCACATTTGCGAGACAAAAATCCCCCGCATAAATCCCTGTTGATGAAAGGGCTTGTCGTTTGCCATCCCTCAATCATAGGCGACCTGGCATGCGGCAATCTGAAGAATCGAGACGAGATCCTATCACTCCTTGAAGCCCTTCCAGCGGCGACTCCAGCCACCCATGATGAAGTCCTTCACTTTATCGATACGAATCAACTCATGGGAATCGATCTCAATTATTCAGATGTTCATCTTCTCGCTTCTGCGCTTCTCTCCACTGCCCTCATATGGACCAAGGATAAAAATCTTCAGGAAGCTGCCGACCAACTGAGGATCGCTTATCATCCGAAATAGGTTTTCATACGAACACAAATATTTTTAGAGCGTTCTTTTTTCTTTTTTTCTCGAAAAAAACATGAGGGACAATGAAAGATTTTCGAAAATTTATAAAGATCTGGTCCAATTGCTGGATTGATTTTTTTTGAAACCTAGCGCGTATTTCGAAAACGGAATCGGTTCTTTTTATTGATCGGTAACGGTGAGGCCGGATGGAGAAAGGATAAAGCGGAGGGATTTGATGCCTTTGCCGAGGGAGTTGATCTCCTGGAGCATGTGTTCGCGCTCATGGCTTCTGGAGCTGCCCAGGATAGTTAGTGATCCTCCTTTTCCGCCTGCGCCATTGACCTTCCATCCTGCGGCGTTATATTTTTTTGCGATTGCGATGACAGTATCGGCCTCAGCAGGTATAAGGCCTGAATGAAGTGCTCGCTGACATTCGTTATTTTGAATCATCATTTTCCCATAATTCTTCAAATCTCCTGTTTTGAGATAATCTCTCGCCCGCTCAGCCAGGATTCTCATTTTTATGATCTCTTTGGACTGCGGTCCTCCTGTCTCGAGAGTGGAAATGACATCATCATGGATCTCTGAAGAACGATGGGACTTTCCCAGGTAGATCAAGCTTAGCCTCTGCTTCAACTCATCTCTTAAGCTCAAAGGCAAGAATAAATTTGTAACCTTGGCTTCTGGGTAGTTATACATGTGGATAAAACAAATCCCTCCGTAGGCGGCACATATCTGATCCTGGACTCCGCTTTGGAGACCGAGTTTTTCTGTTTCCACACGGTGCGCCAGGGACACGATTTCGTCTGTAGAGCGGGTTTGAGGTGAAAGCGCGGCGATCGCCCCGATGAGAGCTACACACACCGAAGCGGATGTCCCGATGGCGCTTCCGGCCGGAACATGGGCTGAAACACTGACTTCAAGTTCGTGTTTTATCGGAATCCGCAGAGAATTGAGAGCCCCCTGGAGATAGGGATGGACATCGTAAGCAGGCTCGTCCGGGTCCATCCAAAAGGAGTCTCTGTAATCTTTGGCTTTGACAAGGACTCTTTTTTCCCTTCTTCTTTTGTTGGGAAAGACCTTGATCTCCACTTCGACCGGAGGGGAGATAGCCAGGTTCAAAACCTTGCCTTCACCCGAGAACCAGGTGTCTGTCCAGCCGCCTATATCGTTGATGCGCAAAGGCGCTGTGGCATGTATAACTCGAGAAGGAGTTCTTGCAACCATAGCCCTAACCAAAAATATTCATCGGCTGTCAATCCCGCGTCACTGACCTCACTCCACCTCTAGAGATCGTATTATAAGCAAAATCCAACAAAAAAGGGAGAACATCAGAGGCAACCCCTCCAAATTCAAATATGCAGACTTATGGTGACTTGGTGGATATTTCAAAGGCGCCGAGCTTGATGGTGCGGTGGAATTGGCCGGGAGGTAAAGGCCGAGGAGGCATCGGGCTCAGAGGCGGCAAATCTTGCTTAAGCTTTAAAAACACCTCCTTTGCATCCGGCTCCAGAGTCAAAACGAGCCATGCGGAAGCTGTTCCTGCCCAGCTTGTCCGTCCTTCTGGGGGGTATATCTGGACGCGCATCAGGTGGCTTCCGATAGGCACATCCCGTTTATACCACGTCCAGCGACCCTTTTGGCTTTCTGTCTTCATCCCAACCTGTTCGCCATTCAAGCTCACGACAACAGTTGGGTCCTCTCGATCCACAGAAGCTCCTGATGGTTCGAGCAGAAAGCAGAATGTGCATTTTTTTGTAGGCTCATGGAGCCTGAAGCGGATATCACTCCAGAATTGTCCCTCTCCGGAATATTTCTGGACAAAGACCCGGCTTACAGGCTCTTGAATCTCAACGACCGGTATCACAGAATCAGGCGGATCGATCCTCGTCCCATCATAGACCATGGAACTGACCTTATGCGGGTTTAAAAGGCGGGGCTGACCGCCACTATTCAAGACTCTCAGTCTGTACTCACTCTGGCCTGCATGAACCCGTTCGAATGTCACTCCCGCGAAAAGCGGTTCAGATGCTTCTTCCAAGGGATAGATCTCATAAATGGATGTTTCATACCCTTCTAAAGGAATTTCGAGATTGGCGCCCGCAGGGATAAGATCGGGCGAGATGTGACGGACTGGATACACCCTATCAAAAACCAGGTGAGTTGCCGAAGGATCAAGATCCATAGATGGCGAGAGTTCGATCTTTAGGATCTTCGGCTCCACAAAGGGATTCCGCGCTGCAATAATCCCGTGATTTCCCTCAAAATGGACATACCCATAGGGATTCCGGCCCTCGGGATTCCCCCCGACCATCTCTGCAGAATCCAGAACAGGAAACCGATCCTTCGCCCAACGAACAGAATCGGCCAACGCATCCCACTCAGCATCCGTGAGCAGATCAGGAGAGATATAAAGCTCACCCATAGATATGCCACGCGCAAAATAGAGCAGAGCGTTATCGGTGAATTTATCAAGAGGCTCGGTTTCCCCTCCCAACATCTGAAGATGTCCTTTGATAATGCCGTGGGTCATAAGGTTGGCGATGGGGAACCAGAACTTCTTTTCCAGCAAGTCATCATAAAGGATTGTATCCCGATAAGTCATGGCCCGGTCCCGCTGACTGATCGAAGGGACATCGGCATAGCCGTAGTCCGACCCCTGCATCCATATGGTATTGGCGTATTTCAACCACCACGGACTTAACCACGTTCCGGAAGTGATATTCAAAAAGACGTCAGGACTTTCTGCGCGAGCTGTACGGCAGAGGTCGATCACAGACTCCATGACAGCCCGTCTTGAATAGACATCAGGAAGATGGCCGTGGTCGGGCTCACTGCAAGAGAACTGGATGCCATCCCACTTAAAATAGCGAATGCCGTGATTCCGCACGAGGTCGATAACACGTTCTTTGAGGAGGGCATGATATTTTTCTCCGGCTACACACATCTGATCGCCGACAACTTCGTATCCGTTGGCTCTCATCCATCCGATCCGCCAATCCCTGTGGGAGTAGCCCCCCGTCGGGCCGATCCATATCCCTAACCGGCTCCCCATTGGCTGCAAAGCCGCAGCCACTGGCGCCAGCCCGTTTGGAAATTGTTCGACATTCAACACCCAGTCGCTTTGGTAGACATCCCATCCATCATCCAGGACAAAAGCGTCCAGTTTGACCCCCCGTTGCTCCACCATCCGGCGACGAAAGGATGCGACTGTCCGCAGGATATTCTCTTCCGTGAGGGATCGGGAAGGATCTTTGACCATAACCGGAGCCCTCAAATCATACCAGCTGTTGTAAAGGAGATAGGGTTTCAAAGGGGCCACACGCATTTGATCCAAATACTTCCAGAACCACTGTTTCACCTCGACGTTAGGGGAGAGCCCTTCGACGACGCTTTCGCTTTCAACCCAGGAAGTGCCGATCTTCTCTCCTAAAACCTGTCCACACTTCAGCTCTAAATGTCCAATGGCTGAGTGCTGGAGGAGATTATCCGATGTGGGATACTCCAATCCAAAAAATGCGCCGCCGCCTCCCTGAAGCAGTGCTACAGGCTGGCCGAATCCACCACTCTTCAAGAGTGATGGGATTCCTTGTATGGAGCCCCTTCGAGGCCAGATCCAACGCAGGAAGTGAAAACCGAATTCCTCATCCCGAACGGCCAATTGACGATGGATAAAAAATGTGCCGGGCTCGACACGATAAGTCAAACGGATCTCCATCGGCATTCCCTCGCCTTTAAAATAAAGCTCAAGATTAACAGTCCCATCGGGAGATTTCTTGAAGATATATTGCACTACACTGAAATCTTTTTTACTCAACAAGACAGGGTTTTCTGCGTTGTTCACCTTGCCGGGCGCCTTCCACTTCGACCACATCACATCCAGGGCAAAGTCCGCATCCGTTTTCACTTCGAAAGGCTGTGTTCCATACCTTGAAAGCCATCCGGAAAGCGCTAAGAGCTCGTCCCCTTTGAGCATCCCGTTCTCGACAAAAACCGCACAACGAATCTGATCATTGCTCAACCAGAAGACCTGGATCCCATTAACTTTTTGCTGGCCCGAGCGAACAGAGTCGGCCAGCACTAATGGGACCTGCATCAATGAAACGATGACAAGCAATAGCAAAATGACACGGGATGATCTCATCCTTGCCTCCCAGACTTATATTTATCGTAAAATGTCTGTTTCCTCAGGAATAATTCCTTACATCCCCGCGCTTGTTTATCCTGGAGATGAGAATGTCCTATGAAATGGTTTCAGACGAATTCGCCCTTAGCGATTTTAAAGACTTTGCCACCGACAAGAACGTCAATGGCACCTGAGTTATCCTCAGCCTTGAGATAGAGGAGAGATGGCCTTCCGATCTCGTATCCCTGTTCCACGCGCACATTGATGCGCGGCTCTCCAAAGTAGCGGTGTTTCACCAGGTAGCCAGCAAGACATCCATTGGCACTGCCTGTAGCTGGATCCTCCGGAATATTGTAATAATCCACAAACACACGACAGTTCAAATCATTCTTTGGACTGTAGGTCTCCGAGCAAAAGATGAGTGGAGCTTTGGCATCAGTGTGGGCGATCAAATCAAAAAACACATCTCTGTTAACCCTAGCCTTTTTCACCACATCCAGTGTCTTCAGGGGGACAATCAAAAAGGGAAGCCCTGTGGAGACTTCCTCTACAGGAAACCTGTCATCGATATCTGCCTCATCAAGATTCAGAGACCTGGCGATCGTCGCCTTATCAAACGTACGCCCAAATTCGGGGTGTTGCTGTTCCATCCACAAATCATCCGCCTCGCCCTTGCTGAAACTCAACGCAACTGGAATCTGTCCAATCCTCAAATTGAGGATCACTTTTTCGATGGGCTTTCGAATAATTTCCTGCTGGATGATAAAGGCTGTACCGAGAGTGGGATGTCCGGCAAAGGGAATCTCCTCAGCTGGCGTAAAAATACGGACATCGTAACCACCTTTCCGCTGTTTTTCTGAAAGAATGAATGTGGTTTCCGAATAATTCATCTCTTTTGCGTAAAGCTGCATCTCTTCATCAGAAAGGTCAGCCGCATCCAAAAAAACCGCCAATTGATTGCCTGCGTATTTTGTTTCTGCGAACACATCCACGATCGCAAAGGTGTGCGTTCTCATCATTCGCCTCTTTTTTTCTCTGGAAAAAAAATGATGAATTCAGTTCCGTGTTCCCTGTTTAGTTCGATGGTTCCCTCGAGCTGGTCGACCAACATCGTCACCAGCTGCATCCCCAGAGATTTTGTTTTTCTGAAGTCCAATTTTTTAGGAAAGCCGTTGCCGGAGTCCTTGACGATCAATGTGTATCTGCCATCTCCCGCTGGAAGCAGAGACACTTCGACCTCACCGCTTTTGCCTTTAGGCAAGGCATGTTTGAATACATTAGAGACCAGTTCATTGATGATCAATCCACAGGGTATGCCCACTTGGGCATCCAAGAACACATTCTTGACGTCGATCCTGAGCTGGACAACATCTAAATCCACATTGTAGGAGTGAAACAAATATTTTGTGAGCGTTTTAATGTATTCCTCGAAGTTTATGTTTCCAAGGTCACTAGCCCTGTAGAGATTCTCATGGATAAGAGCCATGGAGCTGACACGGTCTCTGGTTTCGTTAAAAATTTCGCGCGCCTCTTTATCATCCAGTTGCTGAGATTGAAGTTCGATAAGCCCGGAGATCACCTGCATGTTGTTTTTCACACGATGGTGCAGTTCCTGGAGGAGTATTTCTTTTTCTTTGAGTGCCGCCTTGATTTTCTCCGTGGCCTTTTTCCGGTCAGTGATATCCATCATCATTCCTATGATTTCATTACCTGCAAGTGTGGCACTGATAAGAACGTTTTTGCTTTCGCCTGACTTCGTCAATAACTCGATCTCATAATAATTCAACCGCTCCTTTTCTTTGAGCTCTTGAACAAACGCTTCGCGGTCCTCATGATTCTTGTACCTGGCTACGACACCCTCTTTGATCATTTCTTCCGGTGCGGAGAATCCCAGCATCCTGAAGAGTGCCTCATTGACAAAAAGGTAATCCCCCGTGAGATTTGTCCGATACACACCCACCAGAGCATTATCCACAAGGTCTCTGTATTTTTGTTCGGATATTCTAAGGGTGGCTTCCACATGCTTGCGTTCGGTAATGTTGCGGAGCGCTCCTTCGATACCGACAGGGATGTTATTATCGTCTAAAACAATCCGGGCACTGACCGATGTATCAATCAGCCTTCCATCTTTGCTTTTAAGTTTCAGCTCGTAATCATTGATCCATCCTGTTTCTTTGATCTTTTGGACAAAAACATCACGAGCAGCAGGTTCGACAAAAAAAACAGTGACCGGGCGGCCGATGACCTCATTTGGCTGATATCCGGCTTGAGTGTAGATGGATGGACTGATATCTATGATCTTCCCATCCCGGTCTGTACGATAGCATACATCGTAGAAGGATTCAAAAATGGTCCGGTACTTCTCCTCGGATCGGCGGAGCATTTTTTCCTTTTTTTGACTTGTGACCAGAGCATTTTCGAGCTCTACGACTCTTTTGCGAAGAGCGATCAATTCTTCCAGATCCTGTTCTTTGGGCCTTTGTTTATCCATCAGTAACCGCTCTTGCCGATGCTAAAGACGCTAGGCCAAAATCATCCCCACAAGCTTCATAGCATGCGTACATAGCTATCTATTGACTTTTTATATCAACATTGAAAGAAAAGTGCAATCACCCTTAGGGATGAATTTTGAGGTGATTTGGGAGTGAAGCGAGTCTTAAGATTTTTTATGCGCAATGGCGAGGAGGTGCTGACTTGTCCCCAGAAGCGACGGCTCATCTTCCACCCAACTCAACGCTTCGAGGAGTTGATTGCGTTTTCTCAGATCCTCCCATCGCGTCTCGAAATCCGGCAAGAATCCACCCAATCCTTCGACGGGAAGGACCTTTTCGCATTGAAATCCCGCGTCTTCGATCTCCGCCTTCAAATCCTTGGGGTGGTGGAAGAATCCTGTGGTGAAATAAAACGGATGATCCGTGGGATTTCTATGCTGGCCGTCTCTCAAATCCTGTTTGACGATTTTTTCAAACTGCGGATCATCCAGGAATCCGGAAAACAATCCGTCCAAGATAGATGCGAAACGGGATATGGCTGCAACGAATAAAATGCCGCCTGTCTTCAGGATGCGGTTGGCCTCCTGCAGGGCACAAAGCCGTTCTGTTCGCTCATTCAGATGATACATGGGCCCAAAAAAAAGGACAAAGTCAGCACTCAAATCGGGGAAATCCAGGTGACGGGCATCCCCCACGCGACAGCTTTTGATGGGAACATGAGGCTGCCTCTGGGATGCACGAATCGCTTTTTCCACATGGGAAGGGACCGGGTCGACAAGGTGTACTTCATACCCTAATCCGGCTAGCCAACAGGAGTAGACTCCCGCCGCACCCCCCACATCATAGATAACCGCAGGAGGAGGAGTCAGATAGCGCTGGATGATCTCCTGTGTGCGCGCCAATTCAAGTTTACTCGTCCCCTTGAAAAGGCGACTCTCTTCGTCGAAACTCTGGTAGTAGTGATCAAGCTCATGGTCAGATGTTTTTTTTGATGATGAAGATTTTTTCACGGTTTTCACTTTAATGTGCTTCCTGAGCCTAAACCCCTATTTATTCCGAAGTCTGTAGCCCGCTATCGAAGACGAATTTCCAGCTGCCATCAGGCTGTTTTTTCCAGATCGTTACATAGTGGCCATAAGATACACTTTCCTTACCAGAAGCATCTGAGACAGAGCTTTTGTATTTACCGAGTGTATAGCCAAGGTCTGCGGAATCGGAGACCTCTACAAAATAGGATTCCCATACGATTTCTCCCCTGGCCCTTTCAGTTAAAAACTCGAGAATGGCATCCCTCCCTATAATCGGTAGGAAATTGTTCTGGAAAACGCGGGCTTCATCGGACATGAAAAGATCGAATGCTCCTGCAAATCCTTTTTCAAAGGACCATTCACGGAACATCCCTACAGAAAATGCTGAAAAAGGATATGCCATCTTGATTATTCTAATAAGCCGGCGAATGATTTCCAGGATGCGCCATTTTTATTGATAAGCAGAACACCCGCATTTTCGCCGTTCGCAACTGCCGGCCTATCTGTCCGCAGCCACCCGCCTGAGTTTAAAAGCGGATAGATTTTGCCATCGACCATTGCCTTAGCAGTCGCCATGTCCTCGTTTTTGATGGGATTGTGTGTGTGGCCGAAAACAAAGGTAAAGGGAACGGGGATATCCCTATCCGTAGGAAGGTCAAAATCTTTGGCTTTGTCCTTTTGATAGCGTGGGATGATGTATCGACTGATATAATCCTCGATGCTTTTGATCAGCATATCGTTGAGAGTCGATCTGTACAATCCGCTGTTCTCTGACCATGAGATCTTTTTGATCTTCCGCATCAAGAAATGCTTCAAAATCCATCCGCTCAGCCAGCTGAGGTAACCTTTTTGCCTTAACTGTCGAAAAATCTCATCGATCATGCTTTCCATCTCAGGGTTGTCTTTAAGGTTCCATCTATGAAAAGTCTCCAAAAATTTTCTGACAAAACTGGAGAGTCTTCCCGCATGTCCCATATGGTAATCGAAGGATTCCAGCCAGAAGTTATTGAACGCTTCCAACTCTTCGAGATGTGCGGGCTGAATAATGGCATTCACGGGCCTGAACAGATCCTCCAGAAAGTGCCCATGGGTGAAGAGATAATGCGCATCAGTCCCTTCGTCTGAGGGAACGGTCACAAAATGATGGGGATACTTGACAACGATCTCAGGCATGGGTTTTTCGTCCGGCCACACTTCACTGAGCACTATGGGAGGGATCAGATCTTCATCGGCTGTCGAAAATCGCATGTCCACAAAACATCTGGTGTATTCATGATGGCTGGGAGGAGCGAGGTTTCGCCGGAGCCGTTCGTTTATACAGACCTCCTCGCCCAGCTCTCTCCAGAAGTGATGGTCATGATTTCCAGGGACAAAAATGATCCGGTTGTAAGGGCCTATTTCAGAGATAATGGAGAAGAATTCCTTCGCATCAAGGAAGACTTCATCCAAAGATCCCACTGCCTGCTCAAGGAAATCACCGAGGATGATGAACTCGTCTTGGGGCCCGAGCTCTGAAAGAAAAACCTGCAGAGCCTGGCTGTTTTTTTTGAATCGCTCGTCTTTGGAGTACAGATAGCTCGATTCTCGTCCCAGATGCAGGTCGGAGAGAATAATGGCGCTCTCAATCCGGCTCATCTCTTTCCCTTATTTCTTTAACATATATATGCTTTATGGCCAAAGTCGTCAAGACCAACACAAAAATCGTATTTTTTACGCTTTACGGACTCGTTTAAAGCCCCTATAATGAGAGACTTCATCTAGGAGAGAGTCGAGGAGTCAAACAGATGTTCAGCAAGGTCAAAATAGTTCCTATTGTCATCATCCTCATTTTTTGCTTGAGTTGCTCTCCAGCTGTACAAGAAGACAACATCCGGTGGGTGACGTTTGATGACATCGTGATCAGCCTACAAAACCAACCTGCGATGAATGTGGGTTTTGACATAGACGACACCGTTCTCTTTTCAAGCCCGGCATATTACTATGGACAGCAGAAGTATTCGCCGGGAAGCCAGGAATTTTTGTCCGATCCAGAGTTTCAAAAAGAATTAAACAACGGACTCGACAAATTCAGTATCCCCAAGGAGATCGCAAAAAAACTCATCGCATTTCACAAAAACCGCGGCGACAACTTATTCTTTATTACAGGAAGAGATCCGACAGAGACAGAGACGCTGACTGAATTACTGGCACAGATTTTCGACCTGGAAAATCCCAATCCCGTGATATTTTGTGGAGCAAATCCCGGAGAAAATCCAAAAATCAGGCCTCTCCAGGAGAACAATATTCAGATTTATTACGGGGATTCTGACGGGGATATTCTCGCCGCACAATCCCTGCGCATTCGGGCCATAAGGATCATCCGTGCGGACAACTCCACACACAAGCCCTTACCAGAAATCGGGAGGCTCGGGGAAGAGGTCTTGGTGGATTCGCAGTATTGAATAGAATCACTCCCAAATCCGTGATCACATAAACACAAGTTGCGTTAATAGGTGTCCTAATTGTGTGGCGGAGAAAACCGTGTGAAGGGCTGGACGGGCATGGGACATCATTATTCTATTTGATGATTTGTATTCGTTCTTCGATCTTACACTTGAGCACTTCATGCTGCTCGAGCCATTCCACGAGCACTTGATTCAGGGGAAAACCCGTATCTCTTGAGTTAGAAACTGAAAAGTTAAAGTATTTATCTTTGGCCTGCCCAACAACATAGTCGTTGCTCACGACTGTGAAGATTTTATTGGGAGGGAGAACTTCGCCTTTATTGACGAGTACCTCACCATTCACTTCCACATGATTCACCCTTTGCCCTAAGGGTTTGGCCTCTTTCGGATAATATCTATACTTTAGGCCGGAGATCTGCAGCCTGTCCCATCCTCTCTCCACATCATGCTCCAGAACTTCTTTGATTTGCTGGCTGGTCAATTCAAACATTACAAGAACATTATTGAAGGGTGATACCTCGTATATATCCCCTGTTGTTATAGGGCCGGCTGCGATGTCGGCCCGGATCCCGCCGCTGTTCTGGAACGCGATCTGAGCTCCGGTCTTCCACCGCATGACGTCCGTGATCCAATTCCCTAGAACATTTTCCACCGGACAAGGATCACGCGTCTGATCAAACTCACAGACACCGATAACACGGGAGTATTCATCTTTGATGGACTTCTGGACATCTTTAACCAGCGCGCTCACTTCAGGAGAAGGATTTAATGCGACATCCGCCCAAAGCCATATGAGGCCTTCTTCGTAATCAATGATTCTGTCGTTTTGGATCGTGATCTTCAATGATCCCAGTGCCCTTTGGTATCCTGGAGTCGATTTGAGTAAAACCCCATTGATCTCTTCGAATTTAAAGCTGTCATCTCCGAGTAAAACCACGTCGACTCCTTCCACTCCCTCCGCGATCTGCTTCCCTGCATCATACTTGGCTTGGGCAAGAACGATCACCAGATCCGTCTTCTTGTCCAGTTGAGGAACATAAGCGTTGAGAGTGGGGACGATGGGCAAGACTTCGAGTCCCACAGTGTGTTTTCTGTC
>Ga0307425_1000245_pt1 | contig 34387 bp, 40 predicted proteins | sample SalMarWE160330MG_FD_202152 | JGI IMG/M metagenome (GOLD analysis project Ga0307425, IMG submission 202152) | Salt marsh sediment microbial communities from the Plum Island Ecosystem LTER, Massachusetts, United States - WE1603-30 | ecosystem: Environmental > Aquatic > Marine > Intertidal zone >... | reverse complement strand
TTAATCATGTGGCAACCCACAAATGCCAGCAAGCCGAAAGCGATCCAATGATCGTAATGTTCAATATAGTTCCGTATGGATAAACCCGCACTCCAACCGATAATTGGCATGAGGGCTTGAAATAGTCCAAAATGCCAGGACAAACGGAACATTTGTCTTGCATTGACATTTTTTAAATTTACACCGGTCGCTATTGAAACCGCAAAAGCATCCATGGCCAGAGCCACTGCAATGGCAAGAATTCTTATAAATTCCACAATTATTCTTAAATGTTATATAAAGTTAGATAAATCCTTCATGACCCCTCAGAAACGGTTCAAATAACCACCGCACCCACAAAATTTTTAAGCCTCAGGACATTTTTTATTATAAGATCTTATTTATTTCGGCATAAAAAACCTGGTCCTCTCCCGCAATGCGGGATCTTCGATGGGCCAAGCCTGCCCCGCATTGCGGGGGATTCTTTACTATAGCTTGTTTCAAGGAGAATGGATGCTCTCCCTTTAAAGCAAGGGGCCCCACCTCTGATTTGTCATTGAGGCCAAATAGCCCCTTTACGCTCCTTGACGAAGTAACAAAAACGGCTCCATTCGAACTCCCGAAACGAAACCGGACAACGGAGCTTAACCTTATGTTCACTGATACCGATCACTTCCCAGTCACCGCTGCGGGGGCCGTCTTCGATGTTTAGTTTGTCACCCACCTTGAAAGGATATGGTTTAAACACCAAAATGTCATGTTTTTCCATAATAATCACCAATCGTTGGTTTTATTTTTGAGGCTTATTGTACCGATATTAAATGTTGAGCTATCGCTGTGCATATTCAAAATAAGACAATAATTCAGATAATATTATTTGAAAAGTTATACCGTTATGTTTTTTCAATTTGTTGAAACGTATTCATAAATTTTCGATCAATATAATCTTTAATCTTAAAAGCGAGTCTTCCGTCAAAGATCAGCCATCTTTTACACAAAACCCCTGTACCGTCCCCCATATTGAATATCAGCAGATAATCTCCGCCAGGATCAAAGGGTTGAAGCGCCTCCCCTTCTATCGATGCCATAAGATTCCGATATAGCACCGGGTTTTCCCGTACAGCATAGACACCCACTTTATCGAGTGGCTGGTTTTTAAAATAAATACAGTCACCTCCTCCAAAAATCTCAGGATATTCAGAACATTGAAGGTATTGATTGACCAGCAATCCTCCGTCCGCACCTATTGGCAAATCTGATTTCTTGATTATTGATGACGGTTTAACGCCGACAGCCAGAAAGATAACATCCGTATCGTAACTTTCACCTGATTCGAGGATAATCTCATTGGTTTTGATTTTCTCAACATATCCGGATTCGAAAATTTCGATGCCACGTCTTTTGAGCGATCGGGAAACCTTTTTTTTAACATCAACCGGGAATCGCGACATAAAATCTTTTCCGGCAAAAATTATGATTCTGGATTGGTTTGTGCCATAATCCTGTGTCAGTCGCCAGGCGTTGCCGGCGATTTCAGCAGCCGACGGTCCACCGCCGATGATGCCAATGACTATTTTCTTTCGAGAAGCAAGCTCTAAAATACGCGCCTGAGCATCAATGAGTTTTTCAATCGGCTTAACGGTAAAAACATCCCTGGCAGTATCCACTATACTGGTTTCCGGGACATAACTTCCGACATTAAACGAAAGAACATCGTAAAGAACCGTTTCACCGGAATCAAGAATCAGTTTTTTTTCCTTTGGGTCAACACAAACGGCCTTTCCTAATATGAAAGACCCGCCCTGTTTTTCGACAACATGTTTTGTGGCAAAACGAATATCTTCGGGTGCATACACTTTCCCAAGCATGCCGGGTCCCATACCAGAGTAATAATGGTACAAAGAGGGACCAATCACCGTAACCTTGTGGCCTTTTTCAATGAACTTGTGAAGGTTCGCAAGTGTAACCATGTGCGCATGACCTCCACCAACAAGTACAAGATGTTTTCTCATAAATCCTTTCCTAAAAAGAAAATTGTATTATGATGTTATAGAATCGAAAAAGACACATTACCACTAAGCAATATCTGTGCCGTCTTTTAGAATATTAATCAAAGGGTTTTTTTCCCAATTAAAACAATGGAGGAATGGGGCATTGGAATAACACTTGATTTATACCTATAAAATATATACATCGAACTCAAACACAATTTACATAAAAGGTTTTAAAATGCCTCTGAATTTTGAACCGATAAGTTTGGATAAACAAAATAAATACTTGAAATGTTTTTCGCAATGTTCCCAAAAAGCTTCTGACTATAGTTTTGTTAATCTTTGGGGCTGGGCTGAAGTGTATGGACTTTATTGGGCATGGTCGGATCAGATCGTTTGGATAAAGCAGACGATTCCGAATGAAGTTCTATGGGCTCCCGTTGCTTCATGGTCGGAAATTGACTGGAACCGGTATTTTAATGAATATTTCGAGATATCAACCACTTTCCAGCGCATTCCTGAGGACCTGCTGACACTCTGGGAAAAAAGGATTGGAAATCGTATCATCGTTGAAGAAGCAAGAGAACACTGGGATTATCTCTATGATGTCGATGAACTCGTTCAACTCAAAGGCAATCGTTTTCATAAAAAAAAGAACTTGTTGAATCAATTCAAGAAAAAATATGATTTCCAATTTGTTCCTTTTGACATAGAGATGATTGACATGGCCGCGGCCATGCAGGAAGACTGGTGCACATGGCGGGACTGTGAGTCATCCGATGCCCTGGCCGCTGAAAATCAGGTGATTTCACGCGTACTCGATTCCTGGCAGAAATTGGAAGGGCTGACAGGCAGTGCCATTATTGTCGATCAGCAAATGGCTGCTTACACCATAGCTGAACCATTGTCAGAAGATACTGTTGTTATTCATTTCGAAAAAGGCAATGCAGATTTTAAAGGAATTTATCAGGCGATCAATCAAATGTTCCTTGAGTATTCCGGGAAAAAACATAAAACTGTGAATCGTGAACAGGATCTCGGTGATACAGGTCTTCGAAAGGCGAAATTATCCTATAACCCAATCGATTTCCTTAAAAAATATCGAGTGACTTTAAAATAGGCAATTCTCATAATTGGATAAAACATTTGAAAGGAGCAACCATGCGGCCTGTATGCTTGATCATTCGTGACGGATGGGGATATAGCGAAATCGTACAAGGCAACGCGGTACTTGCAGCCAAAACACCCAATATCGACCTGTACAAAGCCATCTATCCATGGACACTTTTGGACTGTGCCGGAGAACCTGTCGGCCTTCCAGATGGATACCAGGGATCATCGGAAGTGGGACACTTAAACATGGGGGCCGGCAGAATCGTTACTCAAGAACTCAAGCGTATTGACGACGGATTAAGCACAGGTGAACTTTTTGGAGTAAAAACATGGAAAGAGCTGGTGAACAACTGGAAGGAACACCAAAGTCGCCTTCATTTGTTCGGTTTGCTCCAGGACGAAGGCGTTCATGCACATCAGGAACATCTCTTTAAGATCATACGGCGGGCAAGGATAGAATATCCCGATGGTCCCATAATTATCCATCCTTTTTTAGACGGGCGAGATACACCTCCGCGAAGTTGTCTGGAGTACCTGGCAAAGCTCAATCAGGTGATGGACGAGGTCGGCGGATGCGTCATTGGCACGGTTATGGGGCGTTATTATGGAATGGACCGTTCCAGGAACTGGAGATTAACCGATATTGCCTATCATTGCATTGTCGCCTGCCAAGGTCGTCGAGCCTCAAATGCTGAAACCGCGGTTAAAGAATCCTATGAAAAGGACAGGACTCCGGATGATGTAGAAATGTTCGATGAATATATCCCCCCTTATGTCATCGGAAACTATGACGGTGTCAGGGACGGCGATTGTATTTTGCATACCAATTACCGGCAAGACCGTGCCATTCAACTTTCCATGGCCTTTGTTGATCCAAAATATCCAGGGGATCTGAAAACAACTCGAAATATAACTTATGTTGGCCTTACACGGTACTGGGATGAATTTGAAAACTACATGCTGGCTGCTATGGACGCAGGCGGAGGCATGGAACACCTCCTTGGCGAGGTGATTTCCAATGCAGGTTTTCGCCAGCTACGAATTGCCGAAACCCAGAAATTTCGTCATGTTACGAGTTTTTTTAACGGGAAAGCAACAACCCCATACCCCAATGAGGATCAGGTCGACGTTCCAAGCAGATTCGATCCGGCCACCTTTGCCAGGCATCCGGAGATGGAAGCTTACAATGTTACCGATGAACTCCTTAAAAGACTCCGGAAAAATCCCTATCACTTTATTGCCGTAAATTTTGCCAACGGAGATATGGTCGGCCACACCGGTAACCTGGAGGCCGCCACAAAAGCCATTGAGGTAGTGGACGATTGTATCGGCAGAATCGTCGACCGTCTTCTCGAAATTGATGCCCATATTCTCATTACATCGGATCACGGCAACGCCGAACAAATGATCGACGATCAAACCGGTATGACCAAGACCAGCCATACCTTGAATCCTGTTGAGATCATATATCTTGCCAACGATTCCCAGGACAAACAGCTTATTGACCATGGCAAATTGTCGGATATCGCACCAACGGTTTTGTTTCTACTTGGTTTGGATATCCCCAAAGAAATGACCGCACAGAATTTGATTGTAACCTAAGCTGAGCAATTGTGATCCATCTCTGTCGTTACACTTTTATGAGACATACTGTCTCATAAAAGTGTCCGTCCCGCATGTTTACCGCACACCTTCATTTTTAAAATCATTCAACTTATAGATATTTCAAGGATATATTGGCCTAAAAAATATCATTCATAAATATGGCATGAAATTTGATTACTAATTTAAATGCGAAAGTTTCGAACCATATTTTAATGTAAATTCATGGTATTGAAAATTGAATGCTTAAGTTCGCCAAAGTTCGGTGGCGAATTCCAACTTTATTAATGAAAAGACAGAGCAAACCTCGGTTAAATAAAAGCAAAAAACGTTGATTTAGCTGAGCAGAGCGATACCACAAATCTTCAATCGTCAATTTTCAATTTCAAAGCCCTATGTCTTCTTTAAAAAGGAGAGAAACCGTGGAAATAGAAAAAGCCATACAGACAGCCATCGACTATGAAACTAAAATAAGGGATGTTTATCGGAATGCCGCCCAAAGCGTTCATGATCCGGAAGGCAAAAGATTTTTTAAAATGATGGGAGATGACGAGCAATTCCATCTCGACTATTTGATGAAAAGACTCAAATTGTGGCAAGAATCAGGAAAACTGTCCGCCGAAAAACTGGTATCCGCTGTTCCCTCAAAAGAAACTATTCAGAAAGAAACCGATAAAATTAGGTCCCATATGTCAGCAAAAGAACTTAGCAGCGTAAAAGTCATTCTCAGTAGAGCCCTTCAAGTAGAAGTTGAAACCAGCAATTTTTACGAAAAAATGGTGAATGAAATGACCGATGAAGGTCAAAAGATGTTTTCCCGGTTTCTGGAGATTGAAGAAAACCACATTGCCGCGGTTCAGGCTGAACTGGATTACATCACAAATACTGGATATTGGTTTGGTTTCAAAGAGTTCGATATGGAGGAATTATAAAAAGGCAAGCATGACGATTCTCCTGGGACGTTCAATTATACAACCATTGAAGGCCTCAAAAAAATATTGACATAACCACATTGTGGTATTATCTATATTTTGAGCTCTACTATGCCAGCAAATTTTGATCCGAGAGAAGGAGTTAAGTAATGAGAAAATACAGAAAGCCTGTGCAGTCCAAGGGATATAGAAATGTGTTTTGCCCTTACTACAGAAAGTGTTTGGACCAAGCCAGTAAAAAACATTGGGAATATTGGACATGTTTACATTGCCGGCATAAACAGGTACAAGAATCGATTGCAGATGAACCCGTATCGCCGACCAGCACAGATCTATACTATTCGATTTCTCCGTCAGTTGGCGGGAAACTAAAAGATATCGCAATATAAACACCATCATCGCAACGATAAAGCAACAGGAGGTGAGCCCTATGAAGCATTTTATGATTCCTAGAGTTGCACACTGCAGCAACGGCTGTAGTCTTTGGTCCCGGGCATGACGTTAAACTGCCCGCACCTTCCATTGATTCATATCAATCTTATTCCATTCATCTTTCAACATCAAGGAATTAGGGATAAGTCTTACCTTCTTATCGAAAATATTAACCAAAACCTGAAATTCTCTTGAAGTTATCAGCACAAGCTGGCATACGTAATGTGAACATAAACTGGTATTTATATAAAGGAGGATATGATAGATGGCTAAAAAAATATTGGTGGCAATTGATGATTCTGAAAATGCGATACGTGCAGTTGAATTTGTGGCAAATACGTTTACCACTGATAACAGGGTCACCCTATTTAACGTAGTTCAAGATACAGCAACCATGTGCGAAATGAACAGTCCGGAGCTAACCCCTTATTTTACATCTCAACAAAAGTCTTTTTGTCTGCTTGAAGAAAAAAAGAAAGAACTGGTTACTAAAGCTTTACAAAAAAGCAAAACCATATTTATGGATGCCGGATTTGAAGAAAAGAATATCACCTTAAAAGCGGAACTCAAAAAAAACGGCATTGCAAGGGATATTATACAAGAAGCCAAATCCGACTATGATGCTATTGTCATGGGAAAAAGGGGCGTGTCCGGAATTAAAGATTTTTTATTGGGAAGCATCTCTCAAAAAGTTTTTAATCTGGCAAAGGATGTATCTGTTCTGTTTGTCAACTAACATATCTTTTAATTTCATTTTCAGCGCTTAACACTCTGATTGACTTTGCATTACCGATGACCTATGTTTATTAAAATATTATTGAGGTGAATACCGTCGAAATTATAACCACCGTCAAGGAGATGCAGGCACGCTCTGACAAGATGCGCTGTCAGGACAAAACCATCGTTTTTGTCCCCACCATGGGATTTCTCCATGAAGGACATCTATCTCTGATAAGAGAAGGCAAAAAATACGGCAATGATATAGTGGTTAGCATTTTCGTAAATCCAACACAGTTCGGTCCTAGTGAAGACCTGGCGACCTATCCCAGGGATCTTGAAAAAGATCTCGAATTGCTCCGAAAAGAAAGTGTCAATGCTGTGTTTGCACCGGATACCGGCGACATTTATGGGAAAAACTTTCAGACCTATGTTGAGCTAGAAAAACTTCCGAATCATCTTTGTGGTCTTTCAAGGCCTGTATTTTTTAAGGGTGTCGCAACCGTTGTGACAAAACTGGTTAACATTGTTAAACCCCATGTAACGATTTTTGGCCAGAAGGATTATCAGCAACTCACGGTCATACGCCAAATGGTGCGTGATCTTAATTTAGATATAAAAGTTGTCGGAGCTCCCACGGTTAGAGAGTCAGACGGGCTTGCAATGAGTTCACGAAATACTTACCTGACACCGGAGCAGCGGAACAGCGCTCTGTCATTGAACAAATCATTGAAAAAAGCTCAAACCCTTGTTGAAAATGGTCTGCACGATGCCGCTAAAATTATCGACACAGCAGCAACGTCGATCCGATCCCACCCGGAAACTGAAATCGATTATATCACCATCTGCGACCCGGAAACTCTTGATGATATGGAAACCATCGACAGACCGGCCCTGATGGCCCTTGCCGTAAAAGTCGGAAAAGCTCGCCTGATCGACAACATGATATTAAAGCCCTAATCCATCTTAATCGTCGAATCGGAACCCAAACTCAAAGGGTGAATCAATGCGTACGAAAACATTCGCTGAAATCAATCTCGACAATCTGGTCCACAACATCAACGCCATAAAAGAAAAAATTGCCCCATCTAAAGTCATCCCGGTTGTAAAAGCCAATGCCTACGGCCACGGTGCCATTGCCGTAACCAAACGCCTTGTAAAAGAAGGTTTTACAAGATTTGCCGTGGCACAGTTTCAAGAAGCCATGGAATTGCGAGACAGCGGAATATCCCATCCGATACTGATTTTTGGGCGATTGTTTCCGGATGAAATTTCAGAGGCCATAAAAGCCGGCTTCAGAATCAGTCTGTTCGGGATAGAAGACATTCGCTGGATTGAAAAAGCCGGACAGGAACAACCGGCGAATGTGCATGTGAATGTGGAAACCGGTATGGGAAGAATTGGTGTCCTTCTTGATCGGGAGCCCGACTTCTTTGACGTGCTTTTGGCATCTAAACACTGTGTTTGGGAAGGACTCTATTCGCACTTTTCCACTTCAGATGAAACAGACAAAACTTACGCAAACCTTCAATTGTCCAGATTTCAGGATATTCTTTCCCGATTGAAAGAAAAAGGCAAAACACCGTCCATTATTCACATGGCCAATAGCGGAGCAGTTTTGGATTTACCTGAAAGCACGTTTGATGCGGTTCGTCCCGGTATACTGTTATATGGTCATTATCCGTCATCGGAGACCTCCCGCTCAATAGAAATAAGACAGGTCATGACCCTGAAAACATTTGTGGGGCATATCAGAAAAATCCCGGCCAATTTTCCGGTAAGCTACGGCAGACGGTGGACATCGGAAAAACCTACAACCATCGCTGTTCTTCCCATTGGTTATGCTGATGGGATTCAGCGAAGTCTGACCAATATCGGAGAAGTTCTGATTAAAGGAAAACGTTACCCGCTGGTGGGCCGGGTCACCATGGATCACATTATGATCGATGTCGGCAATGACCCGATCAGCCCCGGAGATCCGGTTGTCATATGGGGTGAAGACCCCCAGGGTGTCATCCAAGCTCTGGATGTTGCCCAAAGCATCGGAACCATACCCTATGAATTGACCTGCGGCGTATCTATCCGAATTAAACGAATTTATGTTGGCAAAGGAAACTAATCTTGTATCTGGCACAAACAACAGTTAACGGTCAAACCCACTATTCCATTCGAGAATCCTATTTGCACAAAAATCAATTTTTAAATCGAAATCTGCTTGACCTCGGAATTGATCCCGCCCAATACATCGTTTATCCGGGTGGAAATTCATTTTACATTCACGAATCCATAGAAGAACGATTGAACGATCTGGATGTCTACCCCAAAAACGATGAACTGGAGGATATCTTCTGGCGTTTTCTGGATCCAACCATTAAAAGAGCCCTGGAAACCTTTCGAAACCGCCAAAATAACTTAAAACATCGGAAAGTCCCCAAAGCAAGAGATACACAAGCAGCATCAAAGTTTCACGGCTTTGATCAGCGTAGAATCCTCTATTTGCGATGCGGAAACACGAATCAGAAAAATATTACCTGCGTGCCGCATAAGCTGTTCCAGGTTCTAAAGGATAAATCCAGAGATGAAATCGAACAGATGTTTATGGAAATGGAAAGAAACCTTTCCGTCCGGGAATATAAAACCTATGCATATGTCATTTTTAACCTTCAGGATTTCTTCACTCAGTGGTTTGCCCAAACCGCACCCAAATTGCTGGATAAAAAGGCGGTGGATGAGCACTTTATGGAGGAAATTTGTCGTCTGAACAGCGACATAAAATTCTGGAGTGGCATGGAAACCGGTAACAGCCTGAATGAATACCTTGTTCGTTATGCTGTCATGTATTTCGATTACGACTACGCCCCAAAATCATTTATTGAAGAATACATTCGAAATTTTATCAACAGTAGAAGGGATTACCATCCACCTTTTACATCTCAGAAAGCGACTCTGGAGGAGGCCGGCACCCTGTTCAAAACAACGTCGGACGAATTGAAAAAATTGAGTCGCAAAGATCTGGTCCGACTTTACCGTAAGCGGATTCAAAAGCTTCATCCAGACAAAGGCGGTGACCACAACAAATTTATCAAGCTAACCCAAGCATATCACCATCTGCTCAGAACCAAGACCTAAGATACAAGATTGGCACTCTTAATTTTCACCTAAACTGAGCGTTTCAAATAATAACAGGGCTATAACAAAATTATAATTATTGATGAGCTCCGAGGAGTTTCTCTCCTAAAGCCTTGAGTAATAGCGGAATGGATGATCTTTTTTTAAAGCGAGTGCTGTTTGAGTGGCTTAGGGATCGTTATAAAGAACAGGCACATTCCGAAATAATATCTTTAAAAGATATGGCAGACCGTGTGGCGAACCTATTGATTTTTCAAAGACAGGTTCCTGTTCTTTCTTTACGAGCCCTTGCCACAAGTTTTATCCGCCTCGGGCGTGATCACGCGTTTTAAAAAAAGATTATCCATGGAGCGGCTATTTAGAAAAACTCCCCGACCCCTCAATTTTAGATAAACGAAGATTACTAAAGTTGCTAATGGGTCTCATCTACCGGGTGGATTTATTTAAGCAGTAATTTTTGGGAAAGGTGTGGTCCGTTGCCCTTTTTATCCTCAAGCACTTTCATTGCTTTATCATAGGAAATGACTTCTCCTTCTTTATTGAATACCGTATGATCATCAAGGATAATGAGGCCCGACATCTCGATAACCCTTTGTTTATATTCCCACTCTCTTTGTATGTTAAATTTTTGGAGTTTAAATTGCCAATAGAGCCAGAAAATCAAAAAAATCAACCCCCCGGATACCAGCACACAAAGAAGAATAAAAAGATAAAATGCCGTTTTTTCACCAATATGTCCCAATACCTTTAAGATCACATCAAGTTTAAACAAAACAACAGAACCGATACCTATAATGAATAATCCGGCAAGAACCGGCACCTGTTGAATGATGGAAAACAGAAACTTAAAGCTATGTCCGAACCGTTTCAATTTGGTTCCCACAAAGGGACTCTCGTCAAGATCAAAAGCCGAATGCTGGCTGCCGTATAGGTAATAGTTAAACCCGATAACAACAAGACCGATAATAAACATCAGTACAACCGGAGCCATAAAAGATACGAAAAAATATTGCTTCCAGGGAAACGGCCCTTTTTCCGCACCCATGGAGCCGATAAAATGGGCGATGAATATGACGAATTCAATGCCCCCAACCAATATAAAAAGAGTATCGAAATACTCTTTGATTTCCGTTTTCTTTAGAATGCCGGCGATGCCGGTCATTTTCTTAAATCCACTGCCTTTCATGAAATCGTCCTTAATTATAAATTTCGTAAGTTTTTCTTAATACTCAAAAGGGAGTTTTTTGTCAAACCTGTATAAAGCGCTCTGTTTAAATCCGCCAATAAAATTATCAAAACGATTATTTATAAGCAAATGCCCTGGTGGGAGAGGTGTCGAGGGCATTAAAAAAAACCACGTAGACGTATGAAAGGTGTAAAATTAGGAAAAATTGATATTTGTAGGATGATCGATTGTGTCCAGCCGTCAAGTCTGAATCTGCTTTGGAATTAATTATCGAAGCCTAAACTTCTTTCAATTTCCTTCCACTTGACAAGGGATATCGGTTTTAATCCTATTAGATCACATTGAGGAATCCAGCCTACTGTAGAGTTTGGGATATAAAAACAATTTTGCCCCTTGAAGGGTCCATCTTCAATTATCCATCCATCTTGTACGGCAATTTTCTTACCTGCAAGCTTCTTTGCCTCGGTGGTGTAATTCATCTTTTTCGACGGTTGAAATATCGCTTCATAAAACATTAAAAAATACCCTCACAAAAAATTAAGGACACTCCCTCAAATTTTGGGGAATGTCCTTTTTTCTAATTAAAATTGTCAGCTAAACAACCGTGACATTTGTTGCCGCTGGACCTTTTTGACCCTGCTCTATGTCAAAGGTTACTCGGTCGCCTTCCTCAAGAGTCTTGAAACCTGTTGCATTGATTCCAGAATGATGAACAAATACATCCGGACCATCTTCCTGCTCGATGAATCCGTAACCCTTGCTGCTATTAAACCATTTTACGATTCCATTCGTCATAGAAACACCCTCCTTTCAAAAAATTCTCATAGTTCCAAACTGTAGGCTGCCACTTTGACAAATGGATATTTCCTTCAGAACGAAACTGGCCCGCCAATTAAGGACGGTCCTTTATTGATTGTAGAAATTATAATATATTTTTGAAAAAAGTCAAGCTGATTATGCAGTTACCTTTTTGGATTTGATGTAAACATCGCATTAACTCCCAGGAACAATAATACGAGATTCCTGTTTTTCCTTCAATTTATCGAGTTCCTCCTGCATCTTTTTCAATGCGATTTTCATGGCGCCCGGGTACATTTCCATGGCTTCCTTTAAATTTCTGGCATCAATCGGTGCCTGAATGGGAATCGGCCCCTGGGGGGTCATTAAATTGAGATGCCCCACAAAAATCTGTTTGCGACTTTTGTCTTTTAAGCCATTGGGTTTGACCGGTGTCAGACGGCGGATAGACCCCATGTCGAGATCGCTGAAAGACTCTTCCAAGTAAAGGTTGTCTTGCTTTACCGACAAGTCAAGGGTGTTGAGATCTTTTTCGTCAAACATATTTGTCTCCTTTAAATAAAATCGTATGACAACTTTATGTCAAAAATTTCTTTTTAAAGCATTATCAAAAATCCGGCCGAGGAAAAAGGTGTTCACTCGATATTTTAATAATATCCCATGTTATCATCAAACAAAAGAGTAAACCTTAAAGAAAACCCATAAATAATACAAGAAGGAAACATCATGGCAAGTATTTCGTTAAAAGGCATCACGATAATTACCATTTTTAGAACTGAAACCCGGGATTTGACCGTATGGGCATTGAATTATCTTGAACTCAAATCGACACGCTTTCTTCACGCAACAGGTTGGGTTTCATATGTGTTTCAAAAAAGTACTTGACAAGGAAATCAACACAATGTAGTATTTTAGCCATAACTTAATTGGATGGTCGAAATGAAAAGCAAACAAGCAGATTTGTTTAAAGTTTTAGGAGTCGATACACGCATCAAAATCATTGATCTTCTGAAGCAAAAAGGTCCTTTGGGTGCAAACGAGATGTCCGAGATGCTAGGAATTACACCTTCTGCTGTTTCTCAGCATCTGAAAATCCTTAAACACGCCGGATTGGTTCGAAATGAGCGCAAAGGGTATTGGATACCTTATGAAATAAATTCGGATGCATTGGAAAAATGTGGCGAATTTTTATCTTCCGTCTGCACCTGCGGCTGCAAAGGAACTGGAAAATTCCGAGAGGAAGAACTTAATAATGCCGAGGATGAAGATAAGGTTGCACGCTTAGAAAAATACGAAAAAGAACTTCGAGAGGAACTCAATAAAATACAAATTCAGCTTGAGGAATTAAAACGAAAATTATAATTTTTTTTGCCGAGGTATTTTAGTGTTTGCTTAATTCCTTAACAGTCAACTCTGGAAAGGAGGTGATACAACATGTGTCAGCCAAGAGAAATCCCAAGATACACAGGCATGTCCGGATGCACCTGCGGCTGTTGCGGATGTGGATGCAGTCCGTCTTTTCGAAGTTTTTTTTCTGCCAAAGAGGAACAAGAACGCTTGGAAAGCTACAGAGACCAGCTAAAAAAGGAACTGGCCGTAGTCGTGGAATGCATCGAAGAACTCAAAAACAAATGATACTGGTGCAAACAGAAAGGAGGTGATATAGATGACTGATAAGAAAAATAGTGCTTGCGGGTGTGGCTGCCTGCCTGAGCCGAAGAAAGGCGCCAAGACTTCAAAGCCGGAGGTCAAGAAGTCGGGAAACTCTAAAAATTGATCGACCTAAAGGACTTTGGGTACGGACCGGGGCAGGTGAGAATTAACCTCTCTTGCCCCGGTTCTTAGTTTTACAAACTGCCCGCTTATAAATCAGAACAAAGAATTATGGTTTTTACGGTATTTAGGTCATGGCTTTAGAATATGACAAACCTCAGGCCAACATTCCAGAAACCAGTGGCTCCAAAGCCAGGACAAGAGGGGCACATCGGTTTTTAAGAACGAAAAGTTGAATATAGACGTTATTCTGACAGCCCATACCGAATCCTGCTTTTAAGACAAATCTTAAGCGGGAAGACAGGCCTCCTATATCCAAAATCCTCTATTTTCAGACAATTAAAAGACAAATTGTCTTGACAATACGACCTTCATTTGGTATCCGAACCTCGATTGTCTGAAGCCGGTTGGGACTTGTTGCCGCATCAGTGGCAGCATACTATGTTGTTACCCATCTCCATCCGTCACATAACATTAACAACCTCAGTTTTTTGCTTTAAAAAGGGAATTCTTATCCTTTGTTGGGAGAGTACGCTACTTAGGTTTCGAGACTCTATTTTTGGGAAAGTGGATCTTTACTGACTATTGCCGGATCTATTGAGAACAGGTTTTGGAAAGGGGGAGAAAAATGAAGAAAAGATGGAGTTTTGCCTTTGCAGTCATATTCATGTGCATGGTTGGTAGTAATGCATTTGCTGGGGAAAAAGTGAAGTTTGTTATGGATGTTAGCCCCGGAGCATTCATGATCTCCCCTGACGCAGATGGCTTTTCTGTCACCAATACAAGCGGTTGGATTACATGGACGGAAAGTGTCGATGGAACCGGGTCCTGGGCGCCGAACGCCACACTAGGTGTTGGCTACGACGCGGGAGACATGATGACCATCGATTTGACTGGCGGCGGAGGGTTCTGGGTTAACGAAGCTTTCGATGCAACAACGTTCCTTATTGGCAAAATCTCGGCTGCTTTTAGGCTTGGCAAGTATTTCACGCTGGGAGCACAAGCTGGAGTGATACACTTCAATGAGCCGGAATGGCAAGGAATCGCACAAGTTAAATTCTCGGACTCCGACGGTTTCTTGGCTGGAGGTGCATTCACGGCGGGTACAGACAAGATATCATTCTACCTTTCAGTCGAATACATGGACATTGACCCGTTGGACGTCACTACCTCAGGAGGGTGGCAAGCCAATAGTAATGAGTTAGATCTTTCTGGGACCATGGTAAACTTGGGGGTAAAATTTCGGTTCTAGCTGCACTACCCTTGGGTGAAAACTGAGTATCCTCAGGATGCTGTCCCGATATTAAGTCGGGATGTCCTGGAGCTTATATCATAACAAAAAAAACCCAGCTGTGGTTGCTGAGCTTTAATGGTTTTAGTGGCGTCCCCAAGGGGATTTGAACCCCTGCTGCCGGCGTGAAAGGCCGGTGTCCTGGACCTGGCTAGACGATGGGGACGCAGGATGTAACTAAACAATAATATTAATTAAAAGAACAATAACTCTTACAACATATGAATAATTGTCGTTGGCCTAAATCCCCTGCGGTCCCGATATAACGTCGGGAGGCCTGGACCCCCGCGGAGCGGGGACGATGGGGACATGTATGGTGGGCCGTGCGCGGCTCGAACGCGCGACTCTCTGCTTAAAAGGCAGATACTCTACCAACTGAGTTAACGGCCCTTAAAAAATTATATTAAATAACGATAGAATTAATGATTGTCAATAAAATTAATGCCAATTTTTAGGTGTTTCTGTCAATCTTTTTTATAATATAATTATCAAACACAAACACACAACCCCTATAAGTGCGATCCAGTCTTTAAAACCGGAAGACAGCCGAGAATCGGTTCTGTTTTCAGAATAACATCTGGCTTCCATGGCAAGCACCAGTTTGTCCGCCCGTTCAAAGATTCGACGCATGAGCGGAATTCCCAACATTTTTAATCGATATGCTGGATTTTTCCGGTCCTCCACACCCCTTGCCCGCTGGGCTTCCATGGTTTTTTTGGCCTGTTCGAAAATAATGGGAATAAACCGAACAACCAGGCTCATCATGGTGGCGATTCTTTTGGCTGGAATCCATGGAAAAGGTTTCAGCATCCACTCAACAGCAGCTTTGATTTCCGACGACCTTGTGGTTAAAACAAATGATAAACCGGTCATGATCACAATCACTAGACGCCAGCAAACAATCACCCCCTCGTAAAGTCCTTCCCGAGTAACAGAAACAGCTTTAAATTCAACAACCGGTGATCCAGGGACGGAGAGTGATCGAGCGATAAACACAAAAAGTAACAGCAGAAAAACATAGCGAAGATCTTTTAGGGCCATTTTCAATGGCAGTCCGGCATGAATGAGTGAAACCATCAGCACCAGTGTTAAAAGAGATAGTGAAGGCACAAAAGCATTTAAACTTGTCAAGCTGATGACAACAAGAAATATCAGTTTAAATCGAACATCCAATTGGTGCAGCACAGAACTGCCAGCATGAAAGCCCAATACGTTCAATTCAGCCATGAATGCACCTCCATCCCCCATCGCGAGGCACATGGTTCCCGAATACCAAAAGCCTCGAGATCCCCGAATAGCTGAGAGGGCAATCCGTCCCTGACGATGCCCCCATCTTGCATAATGACCAGACGATCTGTATGGGCGATCAGCTTTTCCAGATCATGCGCAGCAACCAGAATGGTGTGTCCGGCCTGATGCAAAGAAACCATCTGTGCTAAAACCTGCTTGACCCCCGGATAGTCCAGGCTGGAAAAAGGCTCGTCAAAAACGAGTATTTTAGGTTCCATGGCCAGAATACCCGCTATTGCGAGCCGACGTTTTTCTCCACCGGACAATAAATGCGGTTTTTGATCTTTGTAGTGATGTAACCCCACAGTCTCCAATGCCCGGACGACACGGCGTTTGACCTCGGCTCGGTCCAGGCAAAGATTCTCCGGTCCAAAGGCCACATCGTCTGAAACGGTTTCACCGACAATCTGGCTGTCGGCATCCTGAAATACCATGCCCACCATCTGCCTTGACCAGGTAAGGTTTTTAGCCACAGGCACACCAGAGAGTTTGACGACGCCTTTTGTAGGCAAAAGAAGGCCGTTCAGGTGTCTTAAAAGCGTGGTTTTCCCGGACCCGTTACGCCCGGCAATGACAACAAACGCCCCTTCGGAAATGGAAAGATTGATAGCCTCAAGACCAACGGTGCCGTCTGCAAATCTATGACTCAGATTTTCGATTTCAATGATTTTATTCAAAGCTTTTTCTGCCACTGTTTACTTATTACTCTTTACTTGTCACTTATGAATTACCGGTCGCAATGCTTTTGCGATGGGAACCGCCGCAGCTATTTTAAGCGCATCCCCCGGGAGAAACGGATACATTCCCACAGCCAGCGTTTTTCCCAACGTCATGCCGGTCAGTATTTTCAGCCACGACAATCCGCATGCATAAATGATGAGACTGCCACAGATCATGGCGAGCAGATCTTTAACCACATTTGTTTTTGACACATTTGATATGAAGCCAACCACGCAGACAGCCGGGAGAAACCCCAAAAGATACCCACCGGTGGGCCCTGCAAACCGTCCGATACCGCCGACACCGCCGGCAAACACCGGAAGTCCCAGGATACCGGCCAGAAGATACACCCCAACACTTGCCGTTCCCCAACCGGGTCCCAGCAAAAGTCCAGCCAGAAATATAAAAAGATTCTGAAGAACAATCGGCACCGGTCCAATGGGGATGGCCAGGTATGCGCCTGCCGCAACCAAGGCAGCCATCAATGAAGCATATACCGTCATTCTAAGTGAAGCGGCAGAACCTATGATCGATATTTCTTTTTCCTTCATACCCCCATCACCTATCCCCAATCATCAATCAACAATCATATATCATCAATCCAATCACCCATTACCTTTGTCATTCATGAAAGCAATCGCCATATATAATTTTTTTCACCGATCCGTCCTCAAGTTTCAAAATTAGCGCACCATTGTCATCCACATCCACGGCAAGACCTTCGGAGACTTCATGGGTCGTAACGATCCTGACATGCCGGTTCAACGTTTCGGTATATTTTTTCCACTCGGAAACCACATTATCAAAATCCGATTCATTTACCTCATCTTCGAAATGATCGAGAAACGCTTTTAACACCTCTATCCTCGGCACCTTCTTTCCGAGGATTTTCTTTAAGGAAGTTGCCATGGGTTCATAGGGCGTGGGATCATTGTTCACGTTGATGCCAATTCCGATACTGATAAAGCTAACTCTGTCGATTTCAGCCTCCATCTCGGAAAGGATCCCCGAAATCTTTTTTCCATCCACCAGGATATCATTGGGCCATTTGACCATGGCATTAATGCTAAACATGTTGCGCAGGGTTTGGGCCAGAATCATCGATGCCGCAAAGTTGACCCTTGAACTTAAAACAGGCGGTATTTTTGGCCTGACAACAATTGTAAAATAGAGCCCTCCTTCCGATGACAGCCAGCTTCTTTTGAGTCGCCCCCTTCCTTTTTTCTGACGACCTGCAATAACCACCGTAAAATGGGGGCACTGTTTTCTTGCCAGTTCTCTTGCGATATCCATCGTGGAATCCACTTCATCAAAATAATGAATGTTGTGTTCTTTTTCCCCAAATTCCCATGGATAAAGGGCGTCAGGAGCACTGATAAAAAGATAGCCCTTGGGTGTCGCTTCAATATTATATCCAACTTCTTGAAGCTTTTTGATATGCTTCCAGACAGACACCCTTGAAATCCCAAGACTGGCGCTGAGTATCTCACCGGAAACAACATCTGTTTCCGTTTTCAGTATGTTCAGGATTTGACCTTTCACTATCGATTCCCGCCTTTGGTTATCCCTGGTGGTTGTCGTGGTTAACGAAAAAAGGCTGAACTGTCAATCATTTTTATTAACCGATAATAAAATCTTTTATTTAGTGTCCATCCATAAATAGGATTTTTATTAAAAATCACGTCGAAGATCCCGGACTTTGAGCTGGGGCATGTGAAAAAATAACCACCCCGATGGAAAATCTACCGGGACAAGCCCCGTTAAAGCACAGGGACAGACCAGCATATAGTTGATATTCCGAGGATTATCTTTTTAGCATACTGACAAAGGTGAGTTGTTTATTCTGCGATCTTCCAGAACCAAATTACCAACCGGACACAGGTGTTGATTTTATTTGTGGCTTTTGTGTCATTCTATTGGCCAATGTAGACCAGGAAGATTTAAAGAGAACTTATCAAAAAGCATTGAATAAAGCCATTGTGGGCTATTTTTCGGGTTTTCCCTCGGTCACATTTTTTATGATCTTTAATAACACAATATCCTTTATGGGCAAAGATTGAAGCCCAGACAAAAACTTGAGGGCTAAGTTGTGGGCACCGAGTCAGGATGCTCGGGAGACACCCTGTTCCGGCAGGTAGGAAGCCTAACCGAAAAATCGCATTTCTTCTGATATCAAAACTTTTGGACCGGCTTTTGGGATTACAAATATATTGAGACTATATGGTAAAAACCACACCTTTCAAAACCTTTTTTTCTTGATATATATAAACCATTTACAACAAAAATTGATGTCATATTTTTTTGGTGTCAGGTTGAGTTTCGTTAAAAATAAATTACTTTTTCAGATAAAATCCCAAATTTTTTTCAAGTATCTTTGGATCGTTGAACTGTGCACCGACATTGCGTTCGATTATCCATAATATTTTGACGAGTGTGCAAACTTCAATTCTCCATGGATTGTCTAAAGTAAATTTCAATTCAACTAAATCATATTTGGAAAAATCATTTGGCTTAAGAGTTGCAAAATTGATTCCGTTCGCTGAAATATTTTCAATTATGATTTCTCCCTTTTCATCTTTTTCTCGGACAAAGTATTCGCCAGCAAGCCGGACATTCTTGCGGTAATACTTACGAAAATCCAAGGTGAATCGAAAAACTTCGCCACATTTACATTTAGCCTTTAGCCTCTTATGAGTATCCTTAAATTTAAATACAATTATTTTTTTTTCTAACCCGCATTTGGGGCAGATTATTTTTACATGATTGGTATAGTCTACATAAACTTTTTCCATTTATTTTCCTTGTTAGTTCAATACAAAAACAAAACCCCGCCTCTATTAGAAATGGGGTCTTGATATTCAGTCCATGGCAACCTCTCGGTTACAGGTTGTTTTTTATCTTTCTTTGCTATTTTTATGCAACTTTTTAAGACATTTTTTATCTTCACGGACAATCGCACAAATTTTCTGGTTATCAATCTCTCTACAGTTGTCGTGATTATACAAAGGGCATTCTGGATATTGTTTTGACATCTCTGTTTTTTACCCTTCTTTTCGCACTTTTTGAGCAGGTCCCGGATGGCTTCTTCAAGGAGATCGTTTTGCCGTTTTTCCAGTTATGCGGCAAGAATTCTTAATTCTTTTATTAAATCAGAATCCAGTGTCGTATTATACATTTTTCTTTTTCCCGTAAGGTTTAGATATCTTATAGATATAAGGAAATCAATATCAATAGATTTTTCCCTTGATTTTTAGGATTTTGATAATTGTCATAACGTTTCTGTATAGGGCAAATTAAGTTTTTAGACCAAAAACCAAATCCTTTGCATTCGACTTTGGTTGATGTATTGTGCGCCAACATTTCGACCGGCAATTCTTTTTATTATGACGGGTTCTCGGACTTTCGTTCTCATTGGATTATCGAAAGTAAATTTCAATTCAACTGTATCATCTATGGAAAAATTATGTGGCTTAAAAGTTGTAAAATTGACGCCACTCATCGAAACGTCTATGATTAGAACATCATCCCTTTCCCCTTTCTCTTGGATAAAGCATTCACCAGCAAGCTGGACTTTCTTACGGTAATGCCTTCGAAAATCCAAGTTAAGCCGAAAATTCTCTCCACATTTACATTTGGCTTTCAGCTTTTTATGAGTATCCTTAAATTTCGTTACATCTAATTTTTTATTTAAACCGCATTTGTGACAGGTAATTCTAGCTTGATTGTTTTCATCAACATAAAATTTTCCCAATTAATCATCCTCCTTGGTTCAATGTAAAAACAAAACCCCACCTCTATGAGAAATGGGGTTTTAATATTCAGTCCATGAGAACCTCTCGGTTACGGGTTATTTTTATGGGCTTCTTTCTATATAACTCTATTAATTTACAATAAAACGAAATGCAATGAAAAACCCCTATAATAATTATTTACAGAGGCAAATCTTTTTGACAATTTGGTATAACTCTTTCACTTAATGAAAAACTTTGTCCTTATCTGTTAATTTCAAACCTAACGCTAAAAGGATTTTTCGTTTTGTTTTCATTCTGCATGGCATACCTTGTTCTATTCGTGTGATGGTGAGGGGTGAAATGCTGGCCTTTTTGGAAAGCTCAGTCTTGCTCATCAAAAGACTTTCTCTAATTTCTTTTAAGGAATTTTTTTTCATTTTTTTAGGCCCAAGTGGGCTTGCACTGTCACTGTAATAAACAAACCATATAAACAGTGAAATCAACCATGCTCCAAGCGCTCCAAATGGCTACTATGGTTGAAAAGACCAATAATATGCTAACTATTACTTTCATGATGACCGCCTTTTTACTTGCAAATGCAAAAACCATGCAAATTTAGTTGGTTGCGATATGCTATATCTAAGTTTAAATAAAATTAGACGGTTACATCAACTGAAAGGTCTTATTGGCAGTACTGATTTATACCAAAGTGTCTGAAATTTTGACGTATACGACAAAATATTTATGGAAAATATTTTATAAAATCAATCCCACGGGATAGACCACCGGAGCTGAAAAGATGGTGTTCCTGACCATTCTGCCCGTGGGTTAACTTAGAGATAAGGCGAGAGGCTTATGGAAAAATTAGAAAATATTATAACGCTTGGAGAAAATTTTTTGAATGCCTTACAATTATTAGATGCAACATCATTAAGCGAAAAAGAGTTATTGGAGATGGATGATCTTAAAGACAGAATGAACAGCCATTTTGATTTCTTTCTTGCATCTTCGGTTCACTCTAAAGAAAAAATAAAAGATTGGTTTGGAAGCAATGACAGTAAATCGTCTTAAATCTGTTTATGACCGTCTGGATACCTCATATTTCGGACGATCTGTGCTGGTTTCATACCAAACATTTCCATGAATTCTAGTAGTTATTAATTATATATAATATTAATATTAAAAGTGTTTGATATGTATTATAATAATGTTTATTATGACACTAAATATTATTGAAGGAGGTGTGCATGGCAAGTTATAATCTAAAAAACGTAGATGACAAATTGTGGAAAGAAGTGAAAATTCTGGCAATCAAGAAAAGTGTGACCATTCAGGAATTAATCGTTGAGTTATTGGAAAAGGCTATTAAGAAAGGGATTACCTGAAAAAACAGAAAAAACGATAAGGGAATGAACAATAAGCTATGAGAAAACACCGATTCTATTATCATGTCACAGATTTGAAAAACGTGGACCAAATCAAGAAAGACGGACTAAAGGCGAATAAGGAAGGGCTTATCTTCGTTTTTACTGATATGGTTGTCTCAGGTTTAATAGCTAAAGAGCAATACGGGTTAGAGGATCGGTATGCCGTGTTTAAGATATTATCAAAGGGTATTACAGGTAGGGTTATTAAGGACCGGGTTGCCGAGTTTTCAGCACCTTATCAACGGGTAATTATTCAGGAAAAGATTTCAATAATGTATATTGTGTTTCTCGGGATATTCAAAGTTGAACCTTATGAGCCAACAGAATGGGATCTTTTATTACTGAAACGTCTTAAAGGCTCAACCTCAAAAGATTCAAGAAAGGTTTTTGAAAAAAGGCGTCAATTCATCAAAAAAAGAATCGGAAGGAGGAATGATTGATTATGGAAAACAAGATAAAAACTTTATATCCCGATAAAGCAATGCGGGAATTGGCTGAAAAATTAGGAATTGATAAAAAGACACCTGAAGAGATAGGGCAATACATACAAAAAACTATGGATGATCCAGAAACGAGGAAACATTTAATGAGAATGTTTGACATAATAAAAAAAGGAGATACACAGGATATCGGGAAAGAGTGGAAAGAAGATTTAGAGAAAATGGAAAAGCTTGAAAAAAAGTTGGTCGGGATACAGGAAAGGAAAGGCAAATTTATATGTGTTAGCTGCATGATAGATGAAGGTCGGGAAAATTATTATGAGGATGAAGCTGTTACCTTGTCAGATATTGCAGGGCTGAAACCAACTTCATTTTACCAATGTCACAACTGTAAGAAAAAATTCAGCATAGAGGGAATCACTGAATAAAAGAAAGGGGGCGATTGATTATGGGAGTAAGCGTCAGACAAAAAGTAAACGGCAAGGGAAACCCCTGGTGAGTGTTTATATCCCACAACATTTTTCATAAAGATTTCAATAATCTTTCGTGAATATTGTCAAAGCCTCCGTTTGACATGACAAGTACAAGATCCCCGGATTTTGCTATTGTAACAATAAAATCAATAATCTCATTCGTATCCGGGAAATAGTGCGCATCCTTGCCTTGACGTTTGAGATCATTCACAAGTTGCTGAGAAGAAAAACGTTCTTTAGGCGGGATTTTCTCCAAAAGTGAGGGCTGGCGAATGCAGATCATATCTGCACCATCAAATGAAAGGGGATAGATGTTTTGAAATATATTGCGCATGCTGGAATTGGTTCGAGGTTCGAACACGGCAATGAGACGTCCATTTGGATAAAACGGTTTGACCGCCCGGATAGTCTCACGCACTGCTGTTGGATGGTGAGCAAAATCGTCCATGACCGTTACGCCGGATTTTTCGCCGCGAACTTCCTGGCGCCGCTTAACACCCTCAAACGATTCAAACGCCCTTGCAATGGCTTCCACCGGCACCTTCAGCGTGTCTGCAACGACAATGGCGGACAAAGCATTGAGCAAGTTGTGTTCTCCCACCAACCGTGTCTTGAAATTTCCCAAAACCGTACCATGCTTTAAAACGTCGAAAAAAGTCCACGGCGGTTGAATAGTGGCGGAACCCAGTCGCCAAACTGAGTCGGTATTTCGACCGTATTTAACCATTTGGCAGGATTTTCCGTCCACGAGATCAGAAACATTTTTATCATCGTCAAATGCAACGAGCGTATGTTGAGCTGAGATACCGGTGATAAAAGCATCAAAGGCTTGTTTTACATGCTGAATATCTCTAAAAATATCCGCATGATCAAATTCGACACCGGTCAATATAGCGATTGATGGGTCATAATGCAGAAACTTTGCCCCTTTATCAAAAAATGCCGTATCGTATTCATCGCCCTCGATGACCATGACCTCACCGTTTCCCAGGCGATAATTGCTTTCAAAGTTTTTTAAAATCCCGCCGATCATGAAGGTCGGGTCCAGCCCGGCTGTATACAGAATCCAGGCTAAAATTGAAGAAGTGGTGGTCTTGCCGTGGGTACCGGTGATGACCAGGGACTTTTTTCCGGATGCAATAAATCGGTTCACTGCCTGGGGCATGGAACAGAATTCAAGCCCCATTTGATGCATTCCAACAACCTCAGGATTGTCCTTTGATACGGCGTTTCCCACGATAACCAAATCCGGATCGTATGCTACATTTTTTTCGCTGAATCCCTCTGTAATCTTAATGTTTTTGCTGGAAAGAAATTCGCTCATGGGTGGATAGACTTTCTGGTCCGAACCCGTTATTTCAAAACCCATATCTTTAAGCATACTGGCCAGCGCTCCCATTCCGGTGCCGCATATGGCAATCATATGTATGCTTTTTACAGGGTCGGGAATTCGATTTTTCATTAAATCCATGCGGTTGAGTTCCTTCTGATCTTTTTTTGAGTCAATAATAGGGTTATATTCGTCAAACCGCAATAAAATTGTTCGGTTTAAACGTTACATAAATACTTATCATTCATTTCCAATCAAATCTTTATAATTTAATGCAAAATTAGACGGTTAACAACACTTTCACGCAAATACAGATGTTCTTTGTTTGGTTAAGTTTTTTTAAAAAGGACCGATATATAACAAAAGGATTTATTATGATCGATAACTTAAAAACACAACAACTGATCGAAGAAATGCGGAGCAAAGGGAATCTCCCTGCAATCAATGAAAATGTTCAGGCAATTACCCAAATTACACATCAATCCCATACACGGACCGTTGACCTCGCCACTGTAATTATGAGGGATTGCGGCTTAACCTCCAATATCCTGGCAACTGCCAACTCGGTGACGTACCGGCCTCGTTATCCTATAAAAACAATCACGTATGCCGTCACGTTTTTAGGATTCGAAAAAGTTCGTTCTCTGGCACTGGGACTGTCTATATTTAATCAGACAATGAAAACAGCCAAGACTCAGCAGCTGGGTCAGCTTTATGCCAGCTCATATTTTTCCGGAGCCTTTGCCAGTTCTCTGGCAGCGAAAAACAATGCTGATAATCCCGAGGAAATATTTATTGCGGGTCTTCTTTATCGGCTTCCCTGGCTGGCACTGGCCAACACATTTCCTAAAAAATTCAAAGAAATGGAAAATTTGATTACAGAAAAAAACATTTCAAGCAATAAAGCCTGCAAGGACGTGTTCGGTGTTGAATATGATGAAATTTGTAACGCATTGACAAACATTTACAATCTGCCAGACAAAGTCGCCAAAGTACTCCGAAATGATGATGCCGACGATCCGTTAATCGCCTTGATACGAGAGTCCGGCAATATTTCAAATATGCTGTTTAGCAATAAACTTGGCGGGGAAAAGGCCATGGAAAAAACCGAGGCGCGCATAAAAAAGATACTTGAAACCGATGAATTTAACATTTCAGATTTTATCAAAGATACCTGTGAACAGGATGCAAATGTTGCAAGATTCTTTAATCTGGAAAAAGACGATGTTGACATGATGGTCAAGGCTCTTGAATGGGGAAAAGGGAACCCTGCCCAAATTGCCGGCAAAGCAACCTTTGGAGATGCACTGACCGAAGAAGAAAAACCTGAAGACCCGGATTCGCTTATCGGTCAGTTTCTGACGGACCTGATGATTGCCTGCCGCAAAAAAACGGAAATCAACCAGGTATTAATGCTGGCCCAGGAAGCATTGTACCGCTGTCTCATCGGAACAGAAATATTTACAGCATTTTTTAATAAATCAAAAACAATGATGACCGGAAAATTTTATGCAGGCAAAAATACCCTTTTGAAAGCCGAAGATTTTAAAATCAGTATGACTGATATTAACTCACCCATTGTAAAATCGATTAATAAGAAGGAAACAGCAGTTTTTGATCTTACTGAAAGATCCTTTCAGATTTCCCTTTTGAAAAACCAATCGCATTTTCAAACTGCGATGATCTCTCCCATCATGACCCTGAATCTTGTCATCGGGGCATATTTCATCGTCAGAACCAACGATATCCCCTTCTCGGAAAAAGAAATTGCCTGGTTTGAACAAATTGTTATATACGTCGGACAGGCTTTTGAAAATTCTAAAAAATAATTTTTCATCAAGCATCCCAGCGGCAAAGCTTTACCGGACATTGTACAACGGTTCAAAGCCGTTTTGAAATAATGATTCATGACTAAAAACGCCTCTCGAAATTTTCATAACATATTCGGGTTAAAGACGGTCTATAGATTCAATCGCTGAAAAAGGGTGTCAAGATACACCGATTTCATTTGTCGGCTGGCCATTGTCTGTTTGATTGGCGAAAGATTCAGGATGACGCCTAAAACAGTGGCCATGGCCCGGTGGCTTTTTGATATCTGATTATCAAAAATTAAATGTTGAAGTTTTCCCTGTTCAATGGCCATTAATACGACCCTGTGGGCCGTGTTTAAAGGCGTCACCACCCGTCGTTTCCTTGATCGCAGTGAAATGCAGTCTGCCGGACAGACCCTTGCACAAACACCGCATCCCAGACAGATATCTGCATTCAGGCTGGCCTTTTTCCTTTTGGGGTGGTGTGGATCGCCGGCAGAAACCAACTTCATGGCCTCTACCGGACACACGGTCACACACTTTCGGCATCCTGTGCAGGTGGCCTCATGAATGTGCGGAATAAAATTGGTGGTATGAACCGGATGAAAAATGGCAAATTTCCGGGCGGCAACCATTGCCTCACAGCAGCAACCACAACAGTTACAGATAAAATTGACGCCTTCCCGGACATTGTCTCCGAACTGGACCAGATGGTGTTCATAGGCTTTACTGAGCAGTTCCAGACATTCCGGCGCCTCGACTTTTTTGGCAAAACCGTGCTTGATCAGAGACGCTGCCGTCATATTGAAAGTCATGCAGATCTCCTTGGGCGCATCACAGTCCCGCCCCACATGCGACATCTTATGGCGGCAGTAACAGATGCTGATACCGATGGATGAAGCGGTTTGAATCACCTTGGTGGCCCGCTCATAATCGAGCACGTGCAATTCATTCTTTTTTGAAAGCACAGGCTCATGGACAAAAACGCGTCCCAGTTTGGTTTCTCCTTTTAGAAACAAGTCCTTGATAAAATCTTGTTCAACATTGAGATACTGATAAAAAAGCTCGCTCAGTACCTTCTGGTCAATGTCGTTCCTGATCCGCATCAGGGAAAATTCAAAAAATCCGGCCATCGGCGGTGGAAGACAGTAAACCCTGCGACCATTTTCTTCCATATCCATCAAAATTGCCCGACTGCACAGTTCGTCCAAAATTTTTTGGCTGGTGCTCGGATCCTTCCCCCACACCCGGCCGGCTTTTTCGGCGGTAAAGGGCTTTATGGGGAGTAACGACACCAGCCTCGCTTCTTTTTCACTATAGAGCATCTCCAGAATTTTGTATAAAAGTTCTGAAGGGGGCGCCCCCTGGGGAAGTCGGTTCAGCCGATCCACAAGTTCCACATAACCGGATTTTACTGTGTGATGCGCCATGATCGCCTCATTTTAAATTAGTATCTATCCTGACAAGCTAGGAAGAAAGGATTCCGGGACTCACGGGGGTTTAAATGGTTGTCTTTTTGCATTTCACTTAAACCCTTGACCCCTTGAATCCTTTTAAGGCAAACAACTCTTTTAAATACGCTCCTCAAATTATAAGTGTTTTTATATAGTTGTCTGCTTTAAGGATTTCCCGTTCGCTGAAAACTCGAATGCCGTTTTTTCCCAAAAGGGCGGCAGTAACCCCTTTTCCCGGTTTTTTAATCCCGGAAAAACTTCCGTCATAAATATAACTGCTCCCGCATGAAGGACCCCCTTCTTTAAAAATCGCAAGTTTGATTCCCAATGAACCGGCAAGTTCAAGTGCTTTTACGGCACCCTCTAAAAAATATTTTGTCACATCCTGCCCGTTGATATTGATGACTTTATTATGGCTGCTCAAGACCTGATTCCCATCACCTCCGGAGATCTCCGACCTGGGCCGGGGCACAGGAAGCCCGCCGGCAACTTCAGGACAAATGGCCACAACCCTTCCCCGGCGATTCCAGGACTTAAGAATATGACTTTCAAAGCTTTTAACGACACCATTGTAACGTACACGTTCTCCCACCAGACAGGCACTGACAAGTATTTTTTCCATTTTTATTCACGGTTGATAAAAAACAAGTTTTTATTTGACGACCTCAATCTTTTATATTTTACTTAAAAATAGGTTGCAAATTATATTTTCTGTTGTTAATGCGAGCAAAATTTTAACGAATCATTAGCTTTTTATGACCATTTCGGAAAAAGAGCCGGAATATCCACAATGCCTGACATATACTTTTCCAATTTTCAATTGGAAGAAGACACACAATATTTTTTATACATAGGCGAACTTAAAAATTACAGTCTGAACACATTTTTAAAAGAAGCGTTGTCCCGCATATTCAGTCGAAAATTTGATTTTATCTCCATTGTCCCGGATGTATTTGAGCAATACAACTATGACAATCTCATCGTCATCAACCCCCATGCTAAAAATTTTGAATGTCAATACGGCGCCGATGTTTGTTGCAGGGTTTCAAGTGAGGATTTTGCGACAGTGGTCTCAAAAAACCGACAGATTTGTACCTTGATCAAAAGACTCTTGAGCCGGCAGGAAAATATTTATATTTACATGTATGAAAGTGTTCCGGAAATGACCCTCGATGAAATCACGGGGATATCCATTCTGGGACCGGATAAAAATATTGCAAGGCGGCTTAACAGCAAAATCTATCAGTATCAACATTTGAAAGATATACTCCCTGTTGTAGACTTTCGTATTTGCCATGGGTTCGATTCGCTCATCCAAACAGCACAAGAACTTTGTAAATCATGGCGGAATGGGCTTTTTGTGTGCCGGGAATACAGTGCCGCCGGTGTGAACAGTATTATTGCCCATAGTATTGATGATATAAAAGACAAGTTCGGCGCACTGGACGAGCCCTACCTGATTAGCCGATTCATTCCCCACGAGCAGGATCCCACAGTGCTGGCTGTTGTTGCCGGCGAAGAGGATGTTTATATTGCCGGAATTGCTGATCAGCGCATCGAACAAGGAACCCGGTTCACCGGTTCCTTGTTTCCATCCGTGCTGGATGGAAAGACCATTAAAAACCTTCGTGAGTATACCCAAATTGCGGGTCGGTGGCTTGCTCAAAAAGGATACAGGGGTATTTTCGGGTGTGATTTTCTGGTAGATGATAATAACGATATTTATTTTCTTGAAATTAATGCCCGAAAACAAGGAACCACACTGGAATTTTGTTGCACCCTTGAACAATCATTGCCTCCGGGTTCACCGATGCTTCCGGAACTCGAATTCTATGCCGTCACAGAAGGGCTGTTCCCGGCCAATACCGTGGAAATGAAATCAAATCCCAAGAACCTTCACTGGGGCACCTATAACTACAAGGTTCATGATCCTGTTCAAACCGATGGATACATCCCTCAGAGCGCACAGGAACGCGAAGCATTCAAAAAAGTCGCGGAAGGGAGATTGAAGAAGGATTTCCTTATTTTGGAGCATACCGGATGCGACTTTATTGTGGCCCAAGGTGCATTCATCGCCCGTATTGTGGCCCTGGGACATAGCCCCGTTGATGTTCAGCAGGGTTTAAATCAAGGACGAAAAACCATAGATCTCACCATTAAAAAAAAGGATCCGGAGGAACACCATGAATTACAAGGAATCACTAAATGAAAGCACGGACTCCTTTACCCAGGATCTAATAGAAGATCTTTTCAGCCCGTCCGATCAAAAGATTCCTGAAACCCCAAAGGTTTCTAAAAAACTTTCTTTAGAAATAAACGCTCTATTTAAAGCCGCCAAAAACACGGAACTTACAACCCCGATTATTGATCTTTTTGTGCGCATTAAAAACGTAAATCAAGACCTGAATATCACACCTGATGTTTTCGGGATATCCAAAGACGCCCTTTTACTGCTCGCAAAAAAACATCAAAACATAGATGAGCACGGAGTATCCGTAGGCGGACGAGTGAACCGGGCGCTTCCAATTGTCCAACATGCAAATGAAAGAATTGTCGATTATCTGACTCGAAAAACAATCGAAGCACCGAGTGGTATTGAACTGTGGGACAGCATCCGGGAAAATGCCCTTCGCATAAAATCGATCTTGCATATCGCCGATGAAGCATGGAACTCCTATTCGGGACAGCTCAACCATTGTATCGACTCTATCGAAAAGCTATCAAAAGTAATCGATCTCCCTGTTCAAATTATCGAAGAAGTGGGGCGGGTGACCAAAAATTACCGAATGCGCATGACCCCTTACTATGCCAGCCTGATTCAACCTCATCAAACCAACGATCCGGTGCTGTTGCAATCGGTTCCCACCGGTGAAATGGTCGATAACATCGGCATCGAAATCCCGCCGGTGGCGGCAGACCATTCACCGGCACGACTGATCGATCAGTTTTATCCAAGGGTTCTCACCATCAAGGCCACTAACATATGTGCCATGTATTGCACCCACTGTCTTCGGATTGCCCACATCGGGAAAAAAGACCGCATTTATTCCGACAAAGCTTACGAAGAAGCTTTAAATTATATCCGCAACAACGCACACATTCGAGATGTTCTCATTACCGGTGGAGATGCATTTGTTCTCCCCAATCGAATGATCAAAAAAATTTTAAAGGCCCTGGACGACATCGATCATGTAAAGATGAAACGCCTCGGCACCAGAATTCCGGTGACAACCCCTTGGCGAGTCGATACCGAACTTTTAGAAATCCTCGAGGAGAGCAATGACAAAAAGCCGGTGAGGGTGGTCACACAAATTAACACGGCCCAGGAAATTACACCGATTTCTAAAAATGCCTTTAAACGCATCTCTAAAAGCGTCAGTGCCGTGTTGAACCAGGCCGTTCTATTAAAAGGGATCAACGATACCCAGGTGAAAATGTGGAAACTGTGTGAGACCATTCAAGAAAGTTATGTCCGACCGTACTATATTTTTAATTGCAGTTATCGAAATCCCCAGTTTGCTCACTTCAGGGTACCTATAGAAAAAGGAAGAGATATTGTTGAAAGCATGTACGGTAATATTTCCGGTGATGCCATTCCGCGATATATCGCCACCGCCGGAGGCAAAATCCCTTTGCACAGAAGCAATGTCGTGGGTCATGAGGGGTCTGACATTGTCATGAGAAAACCATGGAGCGATGAACAAGTCAAATATCCGGATGCCGACCCTGATGAATACGCCAATCCAAACTTTTCCTTTGCCAAAAAATAGATGACCATCCACAACCGCATAATTAGCTTTCTCAAGGCACACAGCCGGGATATGTTCGTCCTCCTTGAAAAGATGGTTCGGATTCAAAGCGGAACCTACAATAAACAGGGCGTGGACCGGATGACTCGTCTGATAATGTCCACGTTTCAATCCAATGCCGTCTTTTGCCAAGTGATGGAACAGGATACATTTGGAAATCATCTTGTTGTTAAATCACTTTGTGAAAAGCAGTTTGACAAACAGATACTTCTATCCGGACACATGGATACGGTGTTCCCCGAAGATACCGAATTTAACTGGTACAAGGAAGAAAGTACCCACTGTTTCGGCCCGGGCGTCATTGACATGAAAGGCGGACTCGTTGCAGGGATATTTGCGCTCAAGGCACTGGACAACGAAAAGCTTCTAACAGAAATACCCGTCAAATTCTTTTTTAACTCCGACGAAGAAATCGGGTCTCCCAGCTCAAGAGATCATATTCAAAAGGAAGCTAAAAACAGCGCTTTTGCATTTGTTTTGGAAACCGGGGGGCGCAATGGAGAAATCGTTACCGGCCGAAAAGGAAACCTTTCTCTTGAACTTACGATTAAAGGAATTGCCGGCCATGCAGCATTTGCCGGCAAAGATAAGGCCAGTGCCATTGTTGAACTGGCCCATAAAATTATTGCTTTTGAATCTTTAAACGATTTGGATCGAGGAATCAGTGTCAATGTGGGCAAGATCAATGGCGGGATAGGCCCCAATACCGTTCCTGAACATGCTTTGGCCCGTATCGATTTCAGGTTCACCAAAATAGCGGATAAAGCGAATCTGGAAAAAAGAATCTCCGAGATTACCAGGAACACAACCATCCACAAAACCAGCTCTCATTTTGCCATATTGAGCTCAAGACCTCCCATGCCGGTCTCTGAGAAGAACAAAAAACTTTTCAAAGCAGTCAGCGAAACAGCAGCATCCATCGGATTATCGGTATCGGAAGAATTCAGGGCCGGAGTTTCGGACGCCAATCTGATTGCCGGAGAACATACCCCGGTCATCGACGGTTTGGGGCCCATCGGCGCCATGGATCACAGTGAAGATGAATATATGATTAAAGCGAGCCTATTACAACGCTCAATTTTGCTGGCCTGCGCTTTAATAGACTGCTGGGAGAAATATAAAAAAGGGCTTTTATTCTGATAAAGACTTTAGAAAACCGGTAATAGTTTAGTCTTTTGAAATAAATCGTTTTCATTGGTCTTCGCTTCCAGCTAAGCCCGACAAGAAAGAGCTTCAGGTATGATTAAGTTTTTGGCTGGAAGCTGTCTGAGTGGATTAGGAATCGTTTTGAAAGAACCATCGGCGATTTAACTTTATGGATGAAACTTTCCGTTAAAACAAAGATTTTTATTAATAACCTGGGCAGGTTCTTTCATTACGAGCCCTTATCCACGAGTTCTTGCAGCAAAAATTTAATTATACCTGGAGCGGCAATGTTTTCAAAAACTAAAGCGTTACGAAAACAGTTAAGTTCATCCTTGCGGCAGAAAGGGCGTCAGATCGTGAACATATTCGGACAGTACTTTGAACCCGCCGTCACTTAATGCTGAAATCGCCCGATCCTTATCTTCCAATCTTACCCTCATCACCAGCTGATAAACGCCTGGATATTCTTTTTCCGGCCAGGTAACAAGACTGCGGATGTTGATCTTCTGTTCTTTAAGAATTTTTGACACTTCAGAAACAATCCCGATGCGATCTTCAACCAAAACGGCAAACCGGGCACTTTTTTCACCAAATCCAATGGAACGGAGCAATACGTCCATGACATCGGTGCTTGTGATAATCCCAACGAGCTTTTCAGTTTCGATAACCGGCAGTGCATTGATTCTGTTTTCCTGCATGATATAGGCGGCACGTTCAATAGTAGTACCTGGGGATATGGTGATAATCTTTTTCACCATAATATTTTCAACGGTCAACTGGGTTAAAAGATAGTTCAGTTCGTGAACACTGAGAGTTGTGGCAGGAGAAGCCCAGCTTTGTTTGACATCTCTGTCTGAAACAAGGCCGACCAAATCTCCACCTTTGCTGACCACCAAAAGATGGTTAATTTTTTTGCTTTCTATGATGTCTTTTGCTTTTTTTAAGCTTGTGTCCGGGGGTACGGTTATAAGGTGTGTATGCATAATCCGGCCCACATACATAGGACCACCTCCTTTTCTTCATAGAGACAGACTGAAAATAAAATCATGATAGGATGTTATAAAATCCATGCAAGACACGGCAGAACGGAATTTCCGCCACACAGCACAGGCGGACAAGTTCGCTTTGCTTTAACAACCCATTGGGAATACAGATTTAAATAATATCCCTGCTGTTTAAACAAAACCTGTCTTCTTCAGTACAATCGATGGCAGGTATAAAAAGATCGCTTTCATTTGATACCTGGTAAAGTTGAATGGCCTCTAGAATTTCGCAATCTTTTGCGCATAATTCTTTAGGTTGATTTTTCCATTGACAGTTTGCACATGGAGAAGAAATCATCTTGCCTCCTCTGGTATGCTAAGATTATCAGGGAAATTCAAATCTTTAACATCAAGCATCCATTATCAACCAACCTTCTTATAAACTTTAACCGGGTTTGGAAAATCGAAATTATGTCTTTCCTGCAACTTTTTTCTGGTCCTGAAAAACCTCACATTGTTTACACCAGTTGCGTATGTTCCCTTTCCGAAAAACTTCCTTACAAACTTCACGATAGTATTGCATTTCCGGATCTTTGGGGCATTTAATAAAAGATTTGCCCATCAACACCTTCCTCGTTTTTTTGTAATAGTTTGGTCCTTTGAAACAAATCGATTTCAAAGGAGCTTCAAGTATAATTAAATTGCCAATATTTTAAAATATCTTTGTATAAGATAAAATATCTTGTGTGTCAAGAAAAATATACCACAACATATTGAGCTGTTAACCCCAATACAGGTTGATTTTATGGCATCAAAGAGATTCGAGGTTG
>Ga0307425_1000244_pt1 | contig 34389 bp, 30 predicted proteins | sample SalMarWE160330MG_FD_202152 | JGI IMG/M metagenome (GOLD analysis project Ga0307425, IMG submission 202152) | Salt marsh sediment microbial communities from the Plum Island Ecosystem LTER, Massachusetts, United States - WE1603-30 | ecosystem: Environmental > Aquatic > Marine > Intertidal zone >... | reverse complement strand
CGTGTGCTACCTGTTTGTTTTGGGACTCCGAAGAAAAAAGCTTTAGCTGCGACCCGAACAGATGTAAGAAGCTTTCTAACTGGTTGATGAAACACGCCGGAGACAACACATCCGTCCAACAGAAAAAGATGGTTCAATATATAGTCTAAAAAATTCGATTTAACCCCTTATTACCACGGCTAGCTTTTCATACGATATTTCTGACTTTGTTGTGTGAAACTATCTTGTCAGCATCCATTCCATTTCGGAGACAGTCACAATCTTTCCTTTGTTGCGATTGCTTGTAGTATTGATTAAGCGTACTTTCATAAATCCTTGACCATCAAGTTGATGAATAATCGAGGACACATCAATAGTCGTCCATCCTGCAGCGGGTGCGCTTCCATCAACATAATAATCCGTATTGATGTTGTCTGCATCAAGTTGATATACATAAACCTAGAAATCGTATGGTATCACTTCTAAGGTTGAAAAGCAAACTCTGATTTCCACTTTGGAGTAATCGCTAGATTCAAAGTTCAGCCTATACCACTGAGCAGTATCTTTGTTATTTCCAGCGTAGTTAAAAACAACTTCACTTCCACCAGTTACATCGTCGTCAACTAGCAGATTTAGAATATCATCCGATGTGGTGGCACTACTATCGGCGCCAGATTCTGCAGTAATCTCTACAAGCTTTCCTGCGGAATCAGGATCTGAGATTGTAAAGATTTGTTGCGGAGTCATCACTACTGTCGCTGTGTATGTAACTAATGAATTTGCAATTGGAACCAGTATTAAAAAAAGAAGAGCAAAGACAAATATTAGATTTCTAAAGCTTCCGTTTTTACCTTTGATCAACAACTTCCATTTCCTCTCCTGTCTTCACAAAAAAGCCATCTTGGCTTAGCTTAGGTTCCATTTGGCAATATTTCTTAAAATCCACGGAAAGTTGCCACTCGGTCCTAGCACGTATCAACCATGCGGTCGCGTTTCTTTCGGTGTTGCGTTTACTGGTAATTGAAGCCTTTAAGGCGAAGAAGTCGTTTATCAATTTTCTTAAAACTAGAAAGTCGTTTATCAGCATTGCACCGAAGATCGTTGCTGCAAACCCCCCGTATGCACAAACATAACGAGCATATTCGCCTAAAAGGTAGTAAAAGCCCTCTCCCAGAAGAAAGAAAAAACTTCCTGGACTACTCCATCCAAATAATGCAAAGTTGGCTGCCCAAAGACCAATTATCAAGGAAACGGTACCAAAGAAGAGCCTTACCTTTAAGTAAGTAGGAAGTCGCCTAAACCTTAGGTAGCTTTGAGTTAGATTAGCCTTCATACGACTGGCTCCCGTTGCCTTTCTCTCCCATCAAAAAAAGGAAAAAAGGAAAGTTATGCTATGCTGGCAGTGGCGTGTACTGGAATGTAGCTGTTATAGGAGTTAATGTATCTACTAGGTCATAAGAGTATGTTACCTCAACCAAGTAGACAATATCATTTGAAGCTGCCTGCTGAATGTATCCTGGGTTGGTTGTTAGCCCATCGATTGAGCTTATTGGCGAGCCCCCTGTAGCAGAATTGTACAATTGAGTCGATACCCACCCTGTACCAGCTACCCATCGGCTTACAGTTATGTCAAAGTTCGAGAATAAAGTGTTGTCCATGGCAGACGTTAGCTCTATTTGTACTGCGCAGACTTTGTCTGCATCAGTTACAACCTCGAATGCGAATGTGCTGTCATCAAGTGGCGCAGAGTCACCACCAGGCAAATATCTAACTTCATTGACTTCATTTACATAGACAGTCCAAGAATCTGAGGATGTACCGAGAGTAAATTGCGATGTTGGTTGCATTGTTACAGCAGTTGTGTAGACTACTAGAGCCAGAGCAATTGACGTCAGCGAGGCAATGGCGAGAAGACCTTTAATTCCTAGTAACGCTCTTATTTTCCTTATTTTGCTCATTTTTGTTCTGTTTTGAGTTGCGCTGTGGATATATGACGGTTATGAAGTCAAAATTCATATTTTGATTACCTATTTGAGATAGTGCGGTTGGGGAGATTCTTAGCTCATGCTTTTGGAGCGTGCGTTTTCTTTTTTAACGGATTTCTCTCGCATCAGATTTAATCTTCAACTATGCGTGTAAGGTTTTTTGCGTTCCGTATCCAGACTTGAACAGTCCGGTAGGGGGGAACTCTTCTCACCAGATTTTTGCTTTTGTTGATTTCCCTTAGTTTCGCATACAGGTTTTTTGGGTTTCTTCTCGAGAGGTCCGGCACCGTGTTGACCCCCGCCGACTCCAAGAGGGCGGAGTATTGAGTCCCTATTCCCTTGATGCGGAAAAAGTCTGCGCGGTAAACCCACTTAAGCAAGGTCCCCTGAGCTACACCAACTCTGTTGGCCAAAATTCTTCTTCCCCTCCCTGTAGCGCCTGCTCTCAATAGGTCGTCTACGACCCTGACGCCTGAATTCCTAAGTTTGCTGCCGTATGCGGGTCCTATTCCTTCGATTGTCTCAACATCTTGATCTAAAGCAGTGTATGTTTTCCTTTTTTTAACTTCGGGGCGACGCTTTCTTTCTATTGGTTTCGCAGACATCGTTACTGTGGTTGCTTCTGTGGGTGTGGGTTTAGGTGGTGGTGGGTAATTTGGATGCATCATTGGAGGTAACGTTCTCTTTTTTGGAGGGCTAGCTAAGACGTATATTATGAAAACAATTAACCCCCAAACGAGCCCGTTTATTATGCCGTTTACAATGGTCAAGATAGAAATGCCCAATATAGATGTCGTTCCTGAAATTCCGACTAAGCTACTTATCATGTCACCCGGAGGTATGGCAGGTATCACTATAGTTACTGCGAAAAGAAGCAGGAAGACTATTACGAAAACTACTGCTCTTGACATGTTTAACTGATATGTTCAAACCACTTATATTATTTTTTTAAACTGAAATCTAGCGCGCGCTAAAAAGCAAAAAGGTTCAGAATCACGTACACGCATGGGTTAATGCTTCAATATCCTGCGATTTTAATGGTAAAACATGTGTAAAGTGGCAGTTTTGTGCCTTTATCAGAGTAGCTCTCGACTTTTCCGAGCATAAAGACGCTGAAATCATATTTGGATCCTAATAGCGGTTCTATGCAGAAACCATAGGGGGTAGGTCCGTGTTGACGCAGAAAACGCCCAATAGCATGCAGAAAACTATCAGAGTGTGACATACGAATTTCAAAAACTAAAAGGATTAAAGATGGGAAAAAGAGGCTAAGGTTGCCACTTGTCTATGATGTATTTGGGGATTTCTGAGGAGTCACGTGGTCCAACTTGGACTTTCCAGCCGCTGAGCTCTTCGATTTCCCCGCTTATTCTTGAGGCTTTGCCTGGAATTATGATTTTTCTGTGTTTAACCTTGTTTTCTATGCCTGTTTCTTTTATGGCGTCTGCCACTTTTTCCGCTGTCAGCTTGCGTCCTGCAACGGCGCTGTCCACCGCCGAGCCCTCGGTTTCCACCACAATCAAGTAGGCACTGGTCTTAGAGTTTTCAATGTCTGATGCCACAGTGTAATAAGTCAATGCAAAGTTTGTGGTGAACAGCACGGGCGAATTCTCGTTTGGCGTACCGAATTCTTTCAAGCCGGGTTCCACAGCCACGGGTTTACGTGGGTCAGTGTAGATGTTTTGCCGCAGCACCGTGTTCGGAAGAAGCGACCATCCGTCAGCACCATGCATAACGAGAACGTCAGCGTAGCGAACAATCAGCATACCGGCCAAGTAAGCTTCACGCCACTTCACAACCTCATCCGCAGCTTCACCCTTGTCCACCCAAGCAACCATGGGAACCCCCATCAAAGGAAAACCAGCCAGCTCCTCACCAGCCTTGCACGCAGCCCTACGCAACATAGTGAAGTTGTTCAGCGTGTCAGCCAAACCTTCATTCACGAAAGTGCCAGGATCCAACACCAAATCTTCCAAGCCGTAAGCCAGCAAAGTCTTAGCCAACGACGCCAGCATGCTTAAATCGTTAGGCGCGGAAACCACCAGCGGGCAATGGTACATCAACGCCAGCTCCGCCATGTCCTTCCAATTATCCATCGTCGCCGCATACAGCAAAGGCTTTACCTTGGGCGCAGCCATTAAACCTGCTTCAGCCACGTTCGCGTTCAAACTGCACAGAATCAAGGGCAAAGTAGAGTTTTCAACCACTTTCTTAACGGCAGCCTTGAACTTTTCAGGGTCACCTGATGTGGAGCGAACCGCAATCATGTCCAGCTTAAGCGTGTAGCCAATGTACTCGTAGCTGAAGCGCTCTGTCTGCTTTATTCGGTTTAGCAATTCTTCTTCAGGCATCTCATCTGTCACGTCAATCGCAATTGCCGTTGGGTTGGAGTATGTAAACTCGTGACGGTACATGACAAGTTTTCCGCCGAGCTTAACCGCGTTTTCGCCTTCCCCAACGACTACTTCTTTGACTGGAGGTTTCAGCATCTCCTTCAGCTGATTATAAGCCTTCGCGTTTTCCTTCTTGAGCAATGGAGGACACTGGTCGATGTTGACTTCGCGGTTGACGATTTTTGTGGCGAAAGCCATGCAGTTTTCTTCGCCGCATTCTTTACAGTTGGTCTTTGGAAGAAGCTTGTAAACGTCTATGGGACTTAGTTCCTTTACTCCAAGTCTACGTTTCTTTTCTCTTTCAGTCATACATAATCGCTCCTTTATGGTTTCAGGGAAACCCAATCAACAAACGTGGAGGCGTCAGCTTTCTTGCCGCTAACTAGCTGTCCAATAACTTCCTTCAAAGTCTTCACCGCAGCAGGATGCATCATCATGAACAAGTCCACGCCAGTCAGCAGAAGCGTCAACGCAGTTGTAACTTCCCACAGTGGACCTCTAAGCTCACGAGGCTCCCACTCAGGCTGCATCTTCAGCCACGCTTCCCGCGCAGCCCAAGCGTTAGTAGTGCCAGAAGACATAGGATGCGCAAGCTCCACGTCACCCATCAAACCTGCAAGCCTAGCGCGCTCCATGTTGGTAAACGCATAGTCTAGACCATAACCAAGCGCAGCAGTCGTCAAGTCCATCACAATGTCTTCACTGCCAAGAAAATCATACAACCGCCTGTTAAGCTCGCGAGCCAAGTTCAAATCCATTGGAGTGAAAGACAATGCCACATGACCGTTCTTCTTAACAAACTTGGCGCAACGCTCAACATCCATGTCCTGTGTCAGCGAACTAATCAGGAAACGTTCACCAGCAAACGTCTCAGCTATCTCCGCGAAAACAGCCTCGTCCTTAACCGGGTCACCGCAACCGCCAATCACCAACGGCACATCAACAGCCTGCAGAACCTCTTCCACTGTTTTGACAGCGTCTTTCGGCGTGGCATCCTTCAGCAACGGATCAATGCTAATCAAATGAATCGTAACCATGTCCGCCCCGAACTTTTCAACCGCAAGCTTCGCCCAAGCCGCAGGATCACCGATAACGTCCTTCACGTGCATCTTAACAGCCTTTGACAACGGAAGTTCCATGTCGAAAACGTCAAGCGTAACAACCGGCGGATGCAAAATAGGCCGCTCAAACGTGTAGAAAGGTGGTGAAGTCTCGCCGCCGATGATGATTGATCGCCCGCGTGTTCCGCCTTCGCCTTTGGTAGCGCCAAGTTTGACTTCGACGATTTTGCCTGGATAAGTCTCGACTGGAGGCACAAACTGCGCCTTCATCAACTCTGTAGGCTTGCCCTTTAGAGCAGGAGCCACTTTTAGCTGGGGCGTGACTTGCTGGGGTAAGGCGCCAGACTGAAGCCACAGCTCTAAGTCTTTTACTTCCAGCTCGAAATCTTCCAGTTCAATCTCTTTAAACTTCGCCAGCAGTTCTAACAGGTCAGGGCTGAAGTTTATTCCGAGGTTTTCATCCTTTTTCTTTTTTTCAGCCATCAGGCTTCACCCTCAGCTTTTTTTCTCGTCTTTCATCGAACGGATAATAACTTTTTTGGCGTAGATTTTAGCGTCTTTCAGGATTATCTTAAAGCCGCCAGCCATTATGGGTAAAGTTGCAGCCGACGCCACCGGTATCATGGCACCTTCTTCCGCCGTGGCTTCTGCAGGCGCTGCCTCTTCAACTGCCGCTGCTTCTGTCTCCCATCTAGCCAATACTGGATGGTCTTTCTCTTTCAGGAAAGCTTTCAGATCATCAATGCTCTGTGCGTCTTCTTCAGTAGCGATTTTGTCAACAACTTCTTTAGGAATGAAGTCTTTGACTCGTTCTTTGACTTCTTTGGGCACCCACACCACACGGTTCCATCCGCCGTCAGCAGCCAGAAACTTCGGGGACCGCATGTACTCGATGGATATTCCATGGAACCCGTCCACTTGTCGCCCACCCGCGGTAGAGTCAGCCAGAGTCGAGAAGGCTAAACCGTTCACCGTGACCCCCTTGAAGCTTCTGTTGACAAGACCGAATCCCTCCACTTCGGGAATGTAGAAAGCAACAGCCTCGAAGCAGCCGCATGAAGTGTGCGGATGGTCGAACGCCGTGTAAAGCCACACCCTGTCGACATCGCCCAGTGACTTCTTTTTGACCGTCTCGTTTACGCCTGTATACTCGCCTTTTTCCGCGTCCACCAATTTGCCTCTTTCGATAGCGAAAACGGGTCCCTTCGGATCGACCTGTGCTGAAGCGCGTCCGTCGAACCAGCTTATGGCGCCGCAGTTAGAGTAACGTTGTGGCGTGATCACGCAAACGTGGCTTGGGGCAAATGACTGGCACAGGATGCAGCCGTAGAACTTGTCAACCTCTTCGTCTTTCAAGCCTCTTGCCTTCGCGTCTCGGGCTTCGTAATCTTCCAGAGCGCGGGAGTAAAGCTCCTTTACTTTCGCTGGATCGGTGATGAATGTTATCTGCACTTTTTCGATTATGGGCAGTTCGCTCTTGAAAAGCTTATAAAGCACTTTGCCGATGTACTCGAAAGAGTTCAAGCCTTTCTGGAAGGATTTCTTGCCTAGCCGTATCCAGATGTCGTAGCGCTGATTGAGGTGCATGAAGCCTTCAATGAAGTTCAGGTAGCCGTGTATGCGCCTTTCGATAACGCCTTCAAGCGCCTGTTCAAGCGTGGAACCTGCAGCTTCAACCAGAATTCCCAGCGGATACGCTTGTCCTTCTTTCATATCTTTAATGTCGGGACCGATTATGGTTACTTTTCCATCTTCAACTTCGCCTAGGGGTTTAACTTTTGCTAGTTCAAACTTCTCTGTGATTGATGGACCACCGAGTTCCACTTGCATGTCGTTTCTGCGGATTCGCTCGCCTTCGTATATGACACCAACATCTACAGGTATATCTTCAAACATTGACATTTTTATTTTTGTCCTCCTTCAAATTTTGAAGTCATGACCGTGAGGTTTGCTGCCCAGTCTTCCAAAGACCCGTTTGGATAAGACCAGCTAGCATGCGGATGATAAAGATTATCCAACGTCATAGTCCTGAGGTCTGGAGCGAAATGCTTGAGACCTGAAAGAATAAGCGCCTCCATATAATAGGGCAAGCCAACGAACATTGCTAGGTCAGGGTGCCCTTTACCGTCGAGCCCCTGCCAGCTGGGATCAACAAGGCGATTGCCGATGTCCATGGCGGACATGAAGCCGGCTGGCTCAAAACCGCGTTTCAAGAACTCGCCAACCATGTGCGCCGTTGCGACCACAGGAACTTTTGAGGCTTTGGCGAAGTCTATGAGGTATTCGATGAGTTGCTTACCCTCCATCCACCGTTCAGTGGCGTTGCTGCCAACCACGAGAATGGGGCGCGCAGCTCTCTTTATCATCGCCACAGCCACTTCAGGTTTCGTTATCGGGTTTGCTTTCTTTGTGGCTGCTACTTCAGCACACTGCCAAGGTTCACACGACATTTCATTCTCACTCCTTCTTTTTCCTTATCATTCTCGGAAGCAACGTCGGGTCAGGAATAACCGTTTCCTTCCAGCCTTTCGCTTCCAATATCTTTACGATTTCGTCTTTCATGGTCATGGGCACATCAGCCATCGTGCGCACGAACAGGTGTATGTCTGGCGGCATGGTTCCGTAGTGGCGCTTGTGCAAGTCAATATAATGCGACAGCTTGATGCTGCGTCCTTTCCATGTGTCGTTGGGTCTTATGCACAGCTTGGCTATGGCAACCATGGCTTCTTGTGGGGTTTCAACCGTCTGGAACAGATGCTCAGGCGCTGGACCAACGTTCACTTTGTCGCCTGTGCGGGCGTCGTAGACTTCCCAATTTTCAGGCTTGTCTTCTCTGCCGAGAAGCATGCGCCGGTATTTGCTGCCGTGAGGCCCAACGAGCACTGGGACTCCTAGACTCCAGAAGCCAGAAGCGATTGAAGCTGCTTTCTGCGAGTATGCGCCCCAAGCCAAGCCGACAGCGCCGACGCGGTTGTGAATGTAATCAGCTATTTCCTCGTAGTTGCCTCTTAATGACCGCTTAGCGAATATGTTGGCGACTTTGATGGCTGCGCCTGCGATGTGAGGGTTTGAAACGCATGAGCCGACGTTAAGTACGCCTCCAGCCTCGAACGCGCCGGGGAATTCTTCGTAAAGCGTTTTGCCCTCTTCGTTCTTGTAGGAGCCAGCGGACATGGCTGAGCAGCCAGAAGTCATTACAATGAAGCGGCGGAGAGCAAACTCTCGGCATATGTCGTAAACGTCTTTGCCGCCGTGCGGATAGTTAGCGCAACCTACAACTGCGAGGATGCCGGGGATTTCGCCGAGCACAATTGGACCGCCGGCGCTTCTGATTTCCACATCTTGAACCGCGCCTCTGCCTGCGCGGCAAAAGTTCTTTTCCTCGATCATGCGCTTCTCGCCAGCTTTGAGTATGAAGCTGTGGATTTCGAGTTTGACTGGGCATGCTTGTTCGCAACGTCCGCAACCGATGCATTCCTCATACAGGTCAGTTAGCGGGACAAGGTTACCTTCAGCAGCTGCCTTCAGCGCAGATGGGATGTTTAGGTCTTGCGGACAGCTTCTCTGGCATAAGTTGCATTGCCTGCAGGTCTTCGCAAGCGCCACGATTTCTTCAATTTTGGGCAAGATCGTCTTTTTCTTGCGTATGGGCGCTATTTGCTGCGCGACTTTGACCGAGACTTCACCGACTTTTTCAGGGTCAAGAATCAAAACGCCTGGGACTTTGCCGCTTACCAAATCTGCCACTATTTCGTCTGCAGGGTCGTTTGTGCGGTTTTTGTAGCCTATGCAGTTCTTCTCTGACGCAGCTATAACTGGTGCGTTGACGCGTTCAGCCTCTAAGGAACAATCCGTTCTGACACATTGCTCGTCCAAAACCACTACGTCGGCAAACCCGCCTCTTATGAAGCGGAGTTCCCAACTGATTGGACCGACGATTTTTGCTCGGTCAAAGTATCTTGTGTTGTCGATGGCAGTGCAACATAATCCTACAACTTCCATCTTATCCTCGAGTTTGTTATCTTTCATGTAATCGATAATTCCAACCGAAGGCACGACGTTATGGCCGATGCACATGATGACTGGCTTTGACGTGTCAACTGTTCCGATGCCCATTTGAACGAGCGGGGCTTCAGGGTCAGCCTTTGGAAAGTCAAATGCGGAAATTTGAGCCATGTCCGCGACCTCCATGCCTACCTGGTCAACTCTCCCTGCGTGGAATGCCTTTGATTCAAAATCCAAGTTATTCGCTTCTTGACCTGTGTGTGCAGCAGATAGCAAATGTGTAACCTGTGTCTCGCAATATGTCAGAACTTCGTCTAAGTCTCCGAGGGTTTCAGGTCTTATTCCTGTAACAAGCCTAGTAACTGGAGCTTCAACCTTAACGTTTAAGCCGCCTACGTCGATAGGATACCTTCGACCATATTTTTCAATCAAATGATCAACAACGTGGCGAGCGTGTCCCGTATGGGTTGCTGCTCCTATGCTGCAAGCTATGAGCACTATACGGGATGACTGGGCACCTATGTCGAGCCCACAGGCTCCACGTTTTCCCGCGGTCAAATCGCACTTGCCATAAGTGCAAAGACAGCACAAGTCACAATCTGGCATGTAGAAAGGCTTGTACTTGTTAAGGAGCGTCATGTCCCAATCTCTTAACGTGGCAATGGACGGCATCGGTGTGGGTCCCATGGGTTCAGTCCAAGAGTCATTTACAACTTTGCCGATGGATAATTCAAGATTTTTAACAAGACCAGTGTTGGTCTTCATTTCACCAATTTTTACGTGCACGTTTTTGCTGGTCAAATTCAAACAAACCTCTGTAAAGGTTTTACTAGTAACAACATTACAATGTTTTTAAACTTTTCCAGAATTTTTTAGCAAAAGTCATGGTGCATCTATAGATGCGCAAGCTTCTTGAAAAAAGTAAACGAGAAGCAACTTTAGAGGTAGCCTGCGGTTTTCATGATTTCCTTCACCGAAGCATAAGCTGGATTGTCTGAAGGCAGCTCCAGCAGTGATTTTCCTTCAAGAACATACTCGTCCAAGGTTGCGTCTGCCATTATTTTTCCCAAATATTTGAAGTTCAGGGTGGTTTCTGCGTGAACGCCAAGTTCCGCGGGGAACCTGTACCCGCCTATGAGATAGAAGTTGTCAAACTGCATGTCAACTTCTTTGGCGATGCGATGCGCTCTTTTGACGTGGTCCATGGATTTCTTTGAGTGATCAAGAATGTCGAAAATGTCATTCACTTCTGATGTGATGCGCCGGTTTAAGTGTTCAAGCCCCGCCGGCGAATCGATAAGCACGTACTTGTAGTTCTTGGTTAACGATCCCAACGCGCCTTTCAGCGCCGAGTTTGGCATGCAATAGCATCCTTCAACCCATTTTGTGCCAACCGATAAGAAGTCAAAGTTATCGCTTTCAAATAAGCCGTTCTCCCAAATCCTGTTCTCTATCCTTTCTGTGGGTGGAACCCCAACGGTTGTTCCGCCTTTTTCAATGAAAGTGCTGACGAGCAACTCGGCGATTGTGTATTTTCCAGCTTCTTTCAGGTCTATTCCCACCATCTCAGCCAAGTTCTGGTCAGGGTCAGCATCCACCAGCAGCAAAGGAGTTTGACCCGCTTCAACGAAACACTTAGTCATTAAAGCCGTGAAGCTGGATTTTCCTGTTCCTCCGCGACCAATCGTAACAAGCGTTTTCATAAAAATGAAACCTCAATCGACTTAAACGGTCTTCTTAAGGAGAACGTCGCATATATTGTCTATGGCGTGCATTGCCTTAATCTCCTTGTTCTTGAGTGGTGTTTCCCCGAGCATGTCTGCTTCAGTAACTTTCTCGTCAAACGGAATGAAAGTGAGAGTGGATAAACCGTTTTTCTCTGCAAAACTTGTGACCGCTTCTTTCTGCGTTTCGTTCATGATCCTGTTTCCGATGAGATAGAGCTGTTTCAGCCCCGCGTTTGCCGCCAAATCATGTATGTGCTTCGCTATCTCAAGAGATTTCAGGTTTGAATCCGCAACAATCAGCAGAGCGTCTACTTGCCTCGCGGTTCCTCTGCCAATGTGCTCAACGCCTGCTTCCAAATCTAAAACCACAGCTTCGTTACGGTCCACGATCAAATGGCGGAGCAAAGCGCGGATAACGGCGTTTGGAGCGCACATGCAGCCAGAACCCATCGACTGCACCGTGCCCATGACTATCAGGTTCACGCCGAAAGGGGTGCTTACGGAATAGTCGCGAACTATATCATCAACAGTGAAGGATAGGCGATAAACGCCAGAATACCCTGTGCTAGTCTTGGATTCAACAAGCTCCTTGTTTTCAGATATAGGCACGATCTTACGTGTTTCTTCCGCGGATAAGCCTAAAGTTAACCCGAGATTTGGCGAAGAATCCGCGTCTATGGCCATCGTCTTCAATCCTCTCTCTGCGAACCCCCGAGCGAGACCCGCCGCGATTAGAGTTTTGCCGACGCCGCCTTTGCCAGAAACCGCAACCTTCATAGTGTTCTCCCCAGTGGAAAAATACTTTCATTTGATAGCTTATTTACGTTTCTTTGAAACAAGAAGGATTTGATCATGCAAAAGATTTTATATTCATTGCGCATTCTCTTTAGCCGAGATGATGTCGCGATGAAAATACTAAACGAGTTTGTTCCAACACGCAAATTTCTGAAACTTGCCGAGGAAATCAAAGATCTAGTGGATGGATGGAACGTCACCGACAGCGCTGCTGGTTTCCCAGCGGCTAGTGGCACAGCCGTTAGTTGCGTTCTTAAGTCTAAATACCCTGATAAAATAGTCGTACCCATATTCATACTGCACTACAAAGGTCCAGTGGAAGTGGGCGGCTTGGCTTTAGCGGCTGACATCATGGGTGTTGACGGCTTAGCAATCACCATGGGTGACGTGCCCAAGTACGGCGAACCCATAAAGATGTTGAAATCCTCCGAAGAAGGTCGAGACTTCTTACGCGCAAACGTGAAGCTCAAGAATCTGCAGCTAGGCTGCTTACTAACGGCGCGGCGGTCTGTGGAGGATAATCTCGCGCGGGTTAGGGCTCCATGGGACTTTATCTACTTCATGCGGCTTGAAGACAAATCCTTCCCCACACTGGAGCAGATAGCCAAAGAATGCAAACGCCTAAACAAACCCATCTACGCGTACTTCCTGGTGGGAACACCTAAAAACGTTGAGACTGTGAAGATGATTGGCTGGCCAACCGCCGCAACCATGGATACAGTTGAAGAAAAAGCAGCAAAGCTAGATGGCCTCGTTGACGGCATAATCGCCACATGCGCCGGAGACGCTGAAGGCGACAAAGAGATGCTGCACAAACTGCAAAAGTTCAGAAGCTAAACAGCACAATCACTGCAGAAATAGAGACTCTATAACCGTCTCTTCATCCAACGTTTCCACCTTAAATCCTTTTTTCTTGCATAACTGAAGCATCTTGTAGTTGTAAGCACTCACGTAACCGTAGATTTTGTCCACACGCATGTCTTTGCCGATCTCAACAAGCAGGTTCATGAGCTTGGACCCAAGCCCCAAGCCTTGCCATTTATCGCCCACTAAAACGGCGAACTCACCACTTTTCCCTCCAGGCTCAGCAATTAACCGAACAGCACCGATTATTGGCTTGTTGCCTTCTTGAAGTTCGGTTACAACAGCGATTTCACGGTCGTAATCCAGATTGCAGTACCGCGTCAAAGCCTCATGGGACATTTCTTTTATGATCTCGAAAAACCTGAACCGCATAGATTCCGCAGAGAGAGACTTCAAAAACTCGTTGAAACGTTCCTCGTCTTCAGGCTTTATTGGGCGGAGCGACACGTGAGTTTCGTTTTTCAGCCGCCTCACGGCAACGTATTTCTGGGGGTAAGAAGCGATGAGACGGTTGTCGTGATGCTCGGCAACCTCGCGCATCATCCTGTCCCACTCTATTGCGATGCGAGCGTCAACCGCCACAACACCATTCCCATGAGCAATCAAGGGGTTTATGTCAACCTCTTTTATTTCCGGGAAATCGGTGGCAAGCTGCGAAAACTTCACCAGAATTTCTTCAAGAAGCTTAACATTTAAGGGATACCCGATGGATGAAGCGTGTTTGAAAACGGCGGTGTCTTCTATTAACCGTTTTGCGAGTGTCTGATTTAGCGGAGGAAAACCTATGGACACGTCCTTGAACAATTCAGTGGCGGTTCCGCCCATCCCGAAAATTATTGTGGAGCCGAACTGCGCGTCCTTCTTAGAGCCTAAGATCATTTCGTATCCCTTTTCGTGTATCATAGGCTGAATGGATACGCCTTGGAACTCAGCAGTGCTGCTGAAACTCTTGACCCTTTTAGCTATCTCTCCAAAGAGAGTTCTGGTTTCTAATGAAGAACAGACGTTCAGCAAGACGCCTCCGATTTTAGATTTGTGCGTAATCTGCGGAGATAGAGCTTTCAGGACTACGGGGTAGCCCAGTTCGGAAGATAAGGCGCTGGCTTCTTCAGGGGTACGTGCCACAAGCGTCTTCACGGCTGGGATCTTGTACGCTTCCAAAAAGCGCATGGATTCAGGTAAAGTAAGGACTTGCCGTCCCTCGCAGAAAGCTCGTCTGAGAATCCCCTTTAGAGAAGTTAAGTTGGGTTTTTCCACTGGTAGCTCTTCAGGAGTCTGATACAGAAGCTCCAAGTTTCGAGAGTAATCGTACATGTGCATGAAGGTTGAAACAGCCTCTTCAGGAGTTGCAAATGACGGAACACCGTTTCCTTGAAGGATTCGGCGAGCTTTTCGGCAATGGTCATCTTCACCCATAAGAGTCGTGAGGACAGGTTTCTTGGTCTGTTTTGCCAAGTCCACTATGGTCTTTGCAAGGGCAACAGGTTTTGTTGCGCCTTGAGGCGTGTATATAATCAGGAAGCCGTGGCCGTTGGGGTCTTTCAGGCTTATCTCCAGCACCTTTCTGAACCTGTCTGGAGTAGCCTCCTCGTAGAGGTCGATGGGGTTTGCTATGCTGCAGTAAGGGGGCAAAATATTTTTCAAGGCTTGAACTGCCTCGGTGCTTAACTGCGAGAGCTTTCCCCCTCGCGCGATAAGGTTATCTGCAGCCATTATCGCTGGGCCTCCCGCGTTGGTGATTATCGTCAAGTTTGGACCAGTCGGATGCGGCTGCATAGCCAAAGCTTCTGCACAGTTGAAAAGATCACGGATAGCCTCAACACGAACTATTCCGGCACGTCGGAAAGCAGCGTCGTAGACGGCGTCTTCTCCGCCTAAAGAGCCGCTGTGGCAAAGGGTGGCTTGGCTGGTTTCCTTGAAACGTCCCGCTTTAATCAGCACGATGGGCTTGGTTCGGGCGGAACATCGGGCTGCACTCATGAATTTTCGACCGTCTTTTATTGATTCAACATAAACTAGGATGCTTCTGGTCTGGGCGTCAATTCCGAAATAGTCAATTAAGTCTCCGAGGTCCACATCAAGCACTGAACCTGTGGAGACCACGGCGCTGAAACCAACTTGGGCTTCCGACGCCCAGTCTAAGGCTGAAGCGCATAAAGCGGCGCTTTGGGAGATGAACGCGATTTTTCCAAGGCTTGCCTGCTTATCGGCAAATGTGGCGTAGAGATTGATTTTGGGTCTAATCACGCCGAAACTGTTGGGTCCGATTATACGTATGCCGTACTTTCTTTGATGCTCCAGAAGCTGCTTCTCAAGGTCCGCGCCGTCTTCGCTTATTTCTTTTAAGCCTGCTGAGATTATTATGGCTCCAGCAACTCCAGCTTTTCCACATTCTTCGACGACCTGCGGGACCACATGTGCTGGGGTCGCTATAACCGCGAGGTCTATCTTGCCAGGAATCTTGCTGATGCTGGGATAAGCAGTTAGCCCTTGCACTGTCTGCCTGAAAGGGTTTACAGGAAAAACTGTGCCTTTGTAGCCTGCGCTTATGAGGTTGCTGAAGATTTTGGCGCCTATGGAGTCTTTTCTTTCGCTTGCGCCTATGACGGCGATTCGCTTAGGATTGAAAATGCGGTTGAGGTTTTCGATTCCCAAGTTTAGGTGTTCCTTCATTTCGGGGGAGTAACTTTTCTGAATGAATGTATAGCCTGCGCATGGTTTTAAAACTTCCCAAAATCGCAAATTTAGATCACTCAAGGCAAAGTGACCAAAAAGTTCCGAGTAAAAATTAACTTTAGGCCACTCTTTAAGGTAGATAACCTTAAGTCTTATTGCAGAGTTAGCCATTCAGCTTAGAAATGAGGTTTGCAACTGTGGACGCTGTTGAAATAGTTGCTGTTGAGAATTTACCATTGATAACGAACGGGGACAACTTAGCTGAGCTTATATGCAACGCAGCTGAAAAACAGAACACGCCTATACAAGAAAAGGATGTGATAGTCATCACTCACGTTGCTGTTTCCAAAGCCGAGGGAAACGTGGTCAACCTTGATGATGTTTCGCCGTCGGAGCGGGCAACGGAAATAGCGCAGCAAACCGGCAAGGAACCCGCTTTAGTGGAGGCAGTTCTGCGGGAGACAAAAGAAATAGTGCGCCTAGGTCCCAACAGCATAATCACGGAAACCAAGAACGGCATAGTTTGCGCAAACGCTGGAGTGGACAGGTCCAATATTGAAGGAGAAAGAAACGTGGTGTTGCTTCCTAAAGACGCCGATGCGTCCGCGCAGAAGATCAGGCGAGAAATAAAGAGGCTAACGGGCTGCGATGTTGCCGTGATTGTTTCGGATACTCATGGGCGCCCATTTCGGATGGGGGAGATAAACGTGGCGATAGGCGTAGCGGGAATCAAGCCAATAAGGGATAGGCGCGGAGAAAAGGACCTGTTCGGATACGTGCTTAGAATAAAGCAGACCTCTGTTGCTGATGAATTGGCATCCGCTGCAGAGCTTGTGATAGGTCAGGCGAATGAGGGGATACCCGTTGCCATCATAAGAGGGTACAATTATCAGGCGATGGAAAACGCGTCGGCTGCTGAACTCACGAGACCGAAAGAGAAGGATTTGTTCAGATGACTGTTTAGGCGGAAACAAGAAATGAGCGCAAACACAATTAAAAATATCAGCGAGAGGATGGTGAAAGCCGGCAGGAAACTGCATAATCATGGACTGGTAAAAGGAACTGGTGGAAATATCAGCGCCAGAATCGCAGGCACAGATACGTTTCTGATAAAACCTTCGGGAGCCCGCATGGAAGCACTGGAGCCTGAAGAACTGGTGCTCGTGGATCTTCAAGGAAACAAAATCAGAGGAGAATCAAACGTTTCTATGGAGACGTTGATGCACGCGGCAATCTACAGAAAGCGAAATGATGCACAAGCGATCGTGCATTCACATGCACCCATAGCAACGGCTTTTGGAATCGCAAAAAGGGAAATTCTCCCATTACAAATAGAGATGTTTATGCTTCTCCCAAAAGGTGTTCCCGTTGTTCCTTTCAAGCCGCCCGGTTCTAAAGCGCTTGCGGAAGCAGTGCAAAAAAAGGTCGCGAACTACGACGCGGTGATTCTTGAAAACCATGGCATCGTAGCGGTTGGCTCAACTATTGAAGGGGCTTGTAGCCTGAACGAGATGGTTGAAGAAGGCGCCAAGATTCAGCTTCTGACTACGCTGCTGACGGGTAGAGATGCAAGTAATTTGGCTGAGCTAAAGGAAAAGTTCAAAACATAGAATACTGTAGAATAGCAGAAAACAGTCAGGAAGATGAGGCAGTGACGGAGGCTAAAACGCCTAAAGAGTTTTTCGAAAAAGTGTTGCCCAGCAGATTCAACCCAGACAAAGCGGGGGGCATCGATGTTACCGTCCAAGTGAACATAGTTGGCTCCAACGGGGGAGACTGGGTAGTTACAATAAAAAACCGGCAGTTGAAAGCTGAAGAGGGAACGCATCCTTCACCGACGTTAGAACTCAAGATGACGGAAACGGACTATATGGATCTGATCAACGGTAAAATTAGCGGCGAAAAAGCCTTTTTAGCAGGGAAACTGCGGTTTAAAGGCAACATAGCTCTTGCTTTGAAATTAAGGGAAACGGGATTTCTTTAGAACGGCAACTTTGCTTTTTGGTTTTGTTATCTGGTTTCAAAATATGGCGAGCAAGAAAGGAAAAGGTGGGCGGCAGAGTGTTGTTTTCTTCAATATTGATTAAGAACGTGTTCATTTCGTTTATGCTTGGACTCATGCTACGTTTTGTATGTTTCCTGAAAGCGTCGTAAGAGGCGTAATCCTGGTGAAATGAAACTATCACTGAGTCGTACCCTTAGCCAATTCCGCGATGAATTAAAACACCCCAAACGGCTTTTTACTCATTGTGTCAGGATGCGCCTGTCGAAAACCTTCAATTTCGTGTTCCGTTAGCTTCGGGTCTAACTTGAAAAAATTCAGAGCCATGATGGTGTAGCCAATTTTGCTGAAGTTCGGAATTATCGTGTATTCTTTGACGTATCCTTCTTTTTCCAGTTTAGTCCTAAGCCTTGTCGTGGTTGTTTGTGAAGTGCCTATTGATTTAGCTAATTCCCTATCGCTTCTTCGAGAATTTTTCAGAAGCTCAGAAAGTAATTTCCGCTCTAAATCTCTCAATTTTTATCGCCTTTCCCCTGATCGTAAACACTCTTAGTGCCACTACTGTACCGTTGAAAAATTATTCGCAACTTATTCCTTATTAACTTGCCGAAAAGAGACCTGCGACAAGAACTTGTACGATAAAGTCATTGCTTACTTATCTGAAAAACGGGTTTATGCGTTTCCGTTTCGGCACATTTTTATTCCGTCTCCAACAATCACAGGGTAAGTGGAGAATGAGTTATGTTGAAGGATGTTGTCAAGGATTACGAGTTCCACGGGGACATGTCGGTGGAGGAGCTTGTCAGCCAGATGGAGCAGGCTTGGGGCTTCACCGCTGGCAAAGTCTCTGTGGGCGTAAGCATTCTGGAGCGCATGTTCAAAACGCGGGACTGCGTGAATTTTCTCTCGTTCACTGCAAACCTCGTGGCGACAGGCGCCCGCGGCGTGTTCAGAGAACTTGTGAAGCGGAAGCTCGTGGATGTTGTTATCACGGCGTGTGGGACGTTGGACCATGACGTGGCGAGGTGCTGGAGAAACTATTACAAGGGTTCCTTTGTCATGAACGACGCCAAACTGCACGAGCAGGGCATAAACCGTCTGGGCAACGTGCTGGTTCCAAACGACAGTTACGGAACAATAATAGAGGAGAAGATGCAGGGGTTGCTGGAGAGCCTTTGGAAAGAGGGCGTACGAGAAATGTCAGGCAGCCAGTTGTGCCGGGAGATAGGAAAGCGCTGCTGCAACGAAACCTCAATACTGTACTGGGCAGCCAAAAATGACATACCGATCTACGTGCCGGGCATCACGGACGGCGCTGTTGGCTACCAAACGTGGCTTTTCAGTCAAGACCACGATTTCAGGATTAACTTGTTGAAGGATGAGGGGGAAATAAGCGACGTGGTTTTCTCGGCGAAGAAGAGTGGCGCGTTGATTGTTGGCGGGGGAATCTCGAAGCATCATACGATATGGTGGAACCAGTTTAAAGACGGCTTGGATTATGTCGTGTACGTGAGCACAGCTGCCGAGTGGGACGGCAGTCTTTCTGGCGCGAGACCGCGGGAAGCGGTGTCTTGGGGGAAGATAAGTGAGAAGGCGAAGCGGGTGATGGTTGAGGGGGATGCTTCGCTGATACTGCCTGTGATGATGAGCGCGCTTGTGGCTAGGCTTGGGAAGGCTTAGGATAAGCCCTTGAAGAGCCACGACATGTCTGGCGCGTTGCGCTTGGTTTTGACCCTTTCGTTGAGCGCGTGCGTTATCAGCGGCAAAGCGATTGTGGCGTCGCAGTAGCACACAGCGCGGGTGCCGCTTTCACTGTTGATTTTGCCCCAGCTTATGGCTTCTTCCAGAGTGCAGCCTGACAAGCCGCCCCATTGCGGCGCATCGACGGTTATCTGTATGGAGTATTTGTGCGGGTAATAGTACTCCTGCAAGCCTTTGCGGAGGTGCCCGTCTCTTCCAGATACGCCTTTATCGTTTGTTTTAGGCGAGACGGAAATGGCTATGAGCTGCGTTAAGTCTTTGGGCACTCCGCCGCCGATGTAGATTACGCCAACGTCTTTGGTTTTGGTGCCGATGGTGACAAACTGGTTGAATTCTTTTACGCTGTCGAGGATTACGTTATGTCCTTGGTTTTTTGCCATGAGAAAGGTTTCTCCGTAAGCGCTGTCAACCATGGCTGGGCTGAAGATTGGGACCGCGTTTCCGTAGGCGACCGCGGCTATGCTTGGAATTTTTTTCTTGCTAAGATATTTCCCCAAGAGATAGAAGAACTCTGCGGATGAGTAGGGATAATCGGTTTTCAGGGTCATAACGAAGTCGGTGACCAGTTCTTCCATTTTGCGGTAGTCGGTTTCTTTTCCGAAGACGTCGTAGTACCTGTTAATGTCTGCTTCTAACAGTGCCTCGTCGTCTACCATGTGGCTGCCCTGCCAGTAGCCGAAGCCCATCGCGTCAACTATGTCCTCGGACACGTTAGCGCCCGTTGAAACCAGCACGTCAATAAAACGGTTCTCCATAAGCCAGTTAACTATAGTCCATTGGCCAGCGGTGCTCATGGAACCTGCCAAACCCATAACGATGGTCAAATCTTTTGCTTTGAACATATTTTCCCAAACGTCAACTGCTTCGCCGAGTTTTCTTCCTTGATAAGCGGTTCGGCTCATTTCAGCCAGAAGTTGTGAAACGCTTTTTTCTTTAACCTTTATCGGCTCTAGTTTTTTGTTAAAGTATGATTCGTTCATGCGTTTACCCCGTTGTAGATTAGGCGACTTGTATATGAAATTTATCATTCTTGACCGTGTAGACAAGGTGTACACTGCTCTTTCGCGGGTTCTTCTCGTTTTCGACAGAAATCCAAAAACATTTTTAGGAAACAACGTTGTTGAAATTATGGAGTTTTGAGGAGAATAATCTGAAATGGCTAAGAAAAAAGTTGCCGAGAAAGAAGCTAAACCAGCAAAGCCAACTCTGGAGCCTGTCATGTACATGGACCATGATGACAAAAATTACTATATTCAAGTGGAACTGCCAGGCGTTAAGAAAGAAGATGCAGAACTTGAAGTGTCTGACCAAAGCTTCTGCGTAAGAGGAGAAAGGAAAGACATCGAGTTTTTAGGCTGCTATATTCTAACGCACGCGGCAAACGTTGAAAAAGTTAAAGCAAAATTCGATAATGGCTTGCTGAACATCGAAATCCCCATAAAGAAGATTCTCAAAGGAAAGAAAATAACAATAGAATAAATGCTTCGAGCCTCTTTTCTTTTTTTATTCTTCAGAGGTCACGTAGGTTGGGCTGTTGATGCCTGTTGCGGTCTTGTTTCGCATCCTCGATTGCTGAATTTGCCCAGATACCCAAACGGATAGGATAGTAAAAAGATTTCAGGTACTCCAATAATTATGGAAAAGGGTACGCCTGTGATTGTTTGTATCATTAAATTGATGGTGGAGAAGATAAGTAGAAGGAAGAAGCCGTTGAGCCAGAATCCTATCTGCCATCCTTCACAGGCGTACAAACGATGAAGAACGGCTATGTTTAGCGCGCCTAATATCATCGGTTGAATGCCGTACATAATAAACAGGAAAATGGCGAATCCTATCGGAGCCATGAAAAGAAGAAAGGAATCCTGAAAAGCATCCAGAAGGAGTTGAATGACGACTAGAGTAATTACTATGGCTAAGCCGTGAATGAAAACGGGTTTAGAAAGTTTAAGTGTTCTGCGCAATCCATTCACCCACTTTTTGTTCTGCGAGTCTCCCGCGTATTCCGTAAACGTTATCGACGCTGTTCCAGTAAACTATCCAGCAGCCCTTGAGCCCCATGCTTCTGAAGAGGTTGAGCCCACGAATTATGTAGTTGGCCTGTGCCGTGTTGTCGCTTGTTGACATGCCAAACTCTGAAATTACAACTTGTTTATTGGTTATTTTTTGAAGCAGCTGAACCATGCGCGGGGAAAGTGCTAGAAAAGACTCCATAAAAACGTCGAACCCTATAAAATCGAGTTTCTCGCTAAATTGGACGGGAAGGTTTGTTCGAACCAAGAAGGCGGGTCCAAAGTTAGTGTAGTATTGTGCCGAAAGCCGATACTGTTCAACTATTGAGTAGACATAATCAAATTTAGAACCTGCTTCATCATCAGTGAACAAGGCTCCCAAGTCCCATGATGACGCAACGTCAGGTTCATTGAGAACTTGAATGTAAGTAAGGTCGCTACCCCACCTACCAAGATAATAGTTTATGTTATCGGCGCTGTCGTGATTGTTGATTATAAGGGCGACTCTGATGCCAAGCTGCCTGACAGCACTGAAGAACACGTCCGTGAGCGTGTTTGAATACGAGTTTGGGCTTGTTGAGTCACAGACTATGTTAACGCGAATTACACTGAAGCCCAATTCGTTTATGTGGGATACTTGATCGTAGATTTGTCCGGCGCTGTCTTGTTCGTAAACGTAGGTTACGCCTACTTCAAATGCCGAGTTGGCGCTTCCAGACGAAATCGAATAGTAAGCGTAGGGAAAGAAAATTTGAGTGAACACCAGAAGGATAGATATACCGATTATCGTCAGCGTCCATAGCAGCCTGTTTTTTCCCAATGCTGCAAGGCGCTGTTTCTGGAATAAACTCGTTAAGCCTTTTTTCCTGTAATCCGAAAGGCTTTGTCGCTTAACGTAAGCCAGAAAAACTACAATGACAACGGCTGCAAGGGTTATGCCTATGGCAACTAATTCTGTTGGGAAACGAGCCGCTATGGTGAACTGAATTGTGCCCGAAGAACCAACCAGTCCCCCTGTGTCCTGAGCGGAGACGGTTAGGTTGTGTGTGCCAATTGTTAATCCAGACAAGGTTGTGTTTCCAGTTATGGTTACTTCAGGTTGACCGTCAAGGCTGTAAGCAATCCATGAAAGAGGCTTATTTACGATAACTACTAACGGAACGTCAGTGGTTTCGTATGTTTTGCTTTGTGGGCTTGAGACTGTTATCACGGGAGGCAGGGTGTCAGGTTCTGGTGAAACCTTTATCATAAATGCGGTGTTGCCGAAAACTGCGCCAGCAACGACGTAGCCGCCATCTCTTGTCTTTATCAGGGACGACGATTGATAACTTGAACCCCAGCCGCCACCACTGTTTAATGTTAATGCCCAGAGTTCACTGCCAGAAGAGTCTGTCCTTATCAACGTCGGACTGTTCCCTAGTGCTAATGCATAGCCGCTGTCATCGGTTTGCACTACTGCGTTGAAGCTGTCATTTAAAATATGCTCGTAATGAATGCTTATTTGTTCGTGTCCTTGAGAATCTATCTTGAGCAGCCAAGGAACGAGACCACCGCTCGCTTGATAGTCTCCAGTCCCCGCAAGCACAAATCCTCCGTCGTTGGTTGTCGCCATCGAGTGAACGATGTGCGCGTCTAGTGGTCCTCCGGAAGAGTAGGTTTGGCTCCATTGAAGGTTACTGTTAGAATCGATCTTGGCTAACCAAAAATCGTGTTGCCAGTTACCTGACAACGCGCAACCACGATCGTCGGTCTCCACAACGGCATAAACAGTGAATCCGCCAGTAAAAGTTTTGTTCCATAGTAGATTACCTTGGACGTCAAACTTGTACAACCAAGCAAAGTAGTTCCCATCAATTCCTATGCTATTGCCCACCACCACGTAATCTCCGGCGCGAGTAACGAGGCCTTCCCGAGCGCCAATTGATCCAATAGAGAAACTCGACTCAAAGTCTCCATCAGCATTCGTTTTCACCACATGATCAGCGTAGAATAGCGCGTAGCCTAAATCACTAGTTTGCACAACCGATACCACATCGCCTTGTGTTTTTTGCCATTGGATATTACCAGACGAGTTTGTCTTAACAAACGTGGCTGCGTCAGGCGACGAGGAAGCTCCAGCTATAGCGTAGCCTCCGTCCGAGGTCTGAATGACAGATAACGCCTGTAAGTTGTTGTAGGTTTGTCTCCATTCAACTGAAGGTGCTTCGGCAGCGGCTGACGAAAGAACAGAAAAAATCAAAACTAACGCAATAAATGCTACCGCAATGACAATTCTTATCGACTGCATCGATGAAGAATGCGCAAGGCAGCAGCGTTTCAAAGACTCGCGAGCTCCATTTAATAACACTATTGAGATTTGTTCCGCACTTATAATTTTTGGAAAGACCAACAACGAGCAACAAGACAAAAGAAAAACTACGAAATTTGCTCACTTCGAAAGACAAGAGGTCAACTTTTCTACAGTTAAACCCTGAAAACCGTCCCTAAAAATTTGAAAACGAAACAGACGTAAACAAAGTTCAGCACCTCAAAACATCCGCCTTAACGTTCTTCAGAGCTATAAACAGTTTCTATATAAGGAGGGGCTATAGTCTGTTCCGAGCAGCTAGCCCAACGCCAGTCCAAACATCAGTTACAGCTATTTGTAGTATAAATGAGGGGGCTATAGAAAAAAATCGCAATTTAGCCGCAAACCTCAAAAAAACAACGGTTAAAAACTCACGAACATACAGAAATCTTTAGATAGCTAAACCATCTCTGGTAACATTAATGCCAGCCTCAAAATTTCCATCCAGAAAATTCGTCTCCGTCAACCCAAGCAAATGCACAGGCTGTGGAATCTGCGAGTACGCTTGCGCTCTCGAAAAAGAAGAAAACAACATGAATCCAATCCGCTCACGAATCCGCGTTGTCCGCATGACTCCCATGTTCAATTTTGCTCTCGCCTGCAGGTTCTGCGAAGACGCCAAATGCGTGACCGCATGCCCAGAAAAAGCCCTAACCCAATCCGAACAAACTGGCATCATAATGGTCAAAGAAAAGAAATGCAAAGGCTGCGACTGGTGTGTACAAGCCTGTCCACATGGCGGTATTTCAATTAGCTCTGACACAGGCATAGCTGTAGCTTGCGACCTCTGCGATGGAGAACCAAAATGCGTCGAATTCTGCCCTGAAGAAGCCTTAGACCTCGTATGCACAGACGAAGAAGCTGAAAACCGTTTCAACGAAGCCTTAGAAAGACTTCCCGCAGAAACCGAACGCTTAACCAAAATGGTCAAGAACAAAGATTGGAACCCCCTGCTTGCTGAAGCAGAAGAAAGGTCAATGAGAGTCAACGAAAAACTCGAAGCCTTGAACAAAAAAGCAAACGCCAAAAAACAAAAATAAACCTCAAAAATGCCAATCAGAAGCACCGCTTGGTCCAAAATAGTTTTTCCCTAATCGCACGTCGTTAAACAGTCTTTTCTTCGTAGCCAACCAAAAACTGGTCAATGTCTCTGCCGTTCTGCTCACCCATGTATCCGCCTTCCAAAATGAAGAAAGTGGGCTTTCTAAGCATGCCGATTCTCTTACCTATTTCTCTGTAACTGTTCTCTGTCAACCCGAGAGACGCCAAATCTTTGCTATGCGCATCAAAACCCACCGAAACCGCCACAACCTCGAACTTGCCCACGTCAACCATGCCCAACGCTTCATCCAAAGTCTCCAGATACCTCTGCTCGCCACAATCAGCCGGCAACGGAAAATTCAGACAGTTACCCTCAGAAAAACCGCCAGTGCCAGGATAAAACGGGTAACGATGCAAAGAAACATAAACCACTTTCTCGTCACCCTGAAAAATCTCCTGCGTCCCATTCCCATGATGCCCATCAACATCCAAAATCAACGCCGACTTACCAACGGCTTTCACAGCAACCGCCACGTTATTCACATAACAGAAACCTCGCGTGTAAACACCTAAGGCTGCACCGCTACGCCCTGCATGGTGCCCAGGTGGTCTCATAAGCGAAAAACCGTTAACCTCAGCCGCCAAAAGCGCTCCTCCAGCCGAAAGCCGTGCATACTCGTAAATATCCGCGTAAGCTGGCGTATCCGGATCCTCAACTAAGCCCTTCTTCAGTTTCCAAACATAGTCAGCTTCATGAACGCTCAGCACGTCTTCCTCAGAAGCTGGTGTTGGCTCCAGAAACTCATAGTTTTTTTTCTTCAAAAATTCATGCGCCATCTTCACTCTTTGAGGTCCTTCGATGTGCCAACCGCCATAGTTCAAACATTTTTCTGAAAAAACAATTTTAGTCTTCATTCCAGCTGCATCCATACATAGATAAGCTACGTTTTTCAAATTAAAATACACCTTCCTCTTAAAGGTTTACCGCACTCCAAAACCTCCGGAGAAAACAAACATGATTTCCGAAAACCCCTTTGACGACTTCCGAAAAGAATGCAAAACCGCATTAGCGCATGCCCTCAAGAAAACTCTGCCTGAAGTTAAAGTTGAAAACTTGGCATTCAATAAACCGCCGAACTCTGATTTTGGGCAGCTTGCCTCCTCATTGTGCTTTGAGCTGGCGAAAAAAATCCATCAAAAACCCGGTGACTTGGCTGCACAACTCGTCAAAGCCGTTGGCAAACAACGTTTCTTGCTGCTTGAGAAGGTTGCGGCTGTAGGCGGCTACGTGAATTTTCACGTTAACTTCCCCAAGTTTTCCGCGTTAACCCTCGAATCAATCAGGCAACTGGATTCAGATTACGGTTTTGTCAAAACGGAAAAATCCGTGAAAATAATTGTTGAGCACACCAGCGTTAACCCACTTCATCCCATTCATATCGGGCAAGCCAGAAACCCGATGATTGGCGACGCTTTAGCTCGCATACTCAAGAGCAGAGGGCACACGGTGTCTAGTCATTACTATATTGACGATGTGGGACGCCAATCCTCTGTTGTGGCATATGGTTACGCCAAGCTGGGTAAGCCCAAACCTGACGAGAAGGTGGACCATTTTGTGGGTAAGATATACACCACAACGAGTTGTTTGGTGGAGCTTAACCGTTTGACAAGAGAGCTTGAGCGTGCCAAGGCGGTTTCGTCTTCTGAGGAAGTAGCGAAGCTTACTAAGCAGGTTGACGAGTGGATGTCGATTGCTGCTGAGCTTGAAGGGAAGTTTCCTGTGCTTTTCGAGAAGCTTCTGGCAAAGATAGGGGAGGAAGAGAATCCTGAGGAGGAGATTAACAGGCTTAACCGTGCTTATGAGGATGGAGACGCTGAAGCTAAGCTGCTAATCAGAGAGGTGAGTGAGCTTTGTCTTAACGGTTTCAGGGAAACGCAGGAGCGTGTGGAGATTTGCTATGATTCGTGGGATTGGGAAAGTGATTTCGTGTGGAGCAGTCAGGTTTCAGAGGTTCTTCAAAAACTGAAAACTTCGCCGTTCGTTTACAGCGAAGGTGGGGTGTTGGAGTTTGACGCTGAAAAGGTAGTGCGTGTTTTGGGGCTTAAGGCCAAGTTGGGTTTGAGGGAGGATTATGAGGTTCCGCCGTTGACGCTTGTGCGTGCGGATGGCACGACACTTTACACCACGCGTGATGTTGCTTACACTCTTTGGAAGTTTAGCCGAGCGGAAAGGGTGATAAACGTTATTGGTATGGAGCAGTCGTTGGCGCAGTTGCAGCTGAAGATAGCATTGTACGCTTTGGGCTACGGGAGTTACGCTGACAATTTTGTTCACTTCGCTTACAATCTGGTGACGCTTCCTGGGCATAAAATGTCCAGTCGGCGAGGAAGGTATATCACTTTCGACGAGGTTTTGAACGAAGCGGTTGAACGGGCTTACGAAGAGGTTTCGAAGCGTTCTCCCAAGTTGTCAGAAGAGGAAAAACGTGGCATTGCCGACTTTGTGGGGTTGGGTGCCGTGCGTTACGCTCTTGTTGATGTTGATACTTCTAAACCGGTTATTTTCACGTGGGATAGAGTGCTGAATTTTGAAACCAACAGTGCTCCTTACGTGCAGTACACTCATGCTAGGGCTTGCAGTATCTTGCGCAAGGCGGCAAGGGAGCCTGAAAACGCGGATTTCGCGCTCTTGAAGGATAAATTGGAACGGGAGTTGGTTCTGTTTTTAGCGAGTTTTCCAGATGCCTTTGTCGAAGCCACAGAGTATCTTAAACCCAACATGATATCGGGCTTCACAAACGCGCTTGCTGACAGGTTTAACACGTTTTACAACGCGTTGCCCGTTATCAAAGCCGAATCGAAGGAGCTTAGTGATGCTCGAATAGCGTTAACCGATGCAATTCGCATCGTGCTGCGTAATGCTCTAACGTTGATTGGTGTTGTGGCACCTGAAAAAATGTAACTGCTGTTACTGCGGTGCGATTTTTTGCTATAGCCCCCTTATTTAAAGTGTAAATAGGCTGAAACGCGGCGTCGAATAGACCCCCTCTATAGTTTTCTGCGATTGGCTATTAGACTCTAAATATAAGGAGACAGTTTAGGCGTTGGGGCTTCGAATCGTCACTGATGTCTTATGAAGAAAAGAGTTCTTTCTGAATTATTTCCACGATTTTTTCTGCTGCGTTTCCGTCTCCAAAAGGAGACTTGTCAGGAAGTGGTTTACGCTTTGATAAGGCGGTTTCGATAGCCGCTAAAATGTCGTGTTTTTCTGTTCCGACGACTTGGGCGAATCCTGCTTCAACTGCTTCAGGTCTTTCAGTTGAGAGGCGAATCACTAGCACCATTTTCCTGATGCTCGGGGCTGTAGCCTCTTCTTGGATTCCGCCGGAATCTGTTATGATCAATTCGCTTTTTCTCATTAGCACCAGAAAGTCCAAATAGCCGACAGGCGGCAGAAGCTGAACGTTTCCGATTTTGCTGATTTGGGCGTACATCCTGTTCTGGCGCAATCTCTTTTTAGTGCGTGGATGAACTGGATAAACAACAGGCACAGGTGATTCCGCAAAAGCTTCTATGAAAGTGCTTAGAACTGCTTCGTCATCCACGTTTTCTGCCCTATGGGCTGTTGCTAAAGCAAACTTTTCAAAACGAATTTTATCAAGTATCTCGGACTTTTTTTCTGCTATGGGCAAGTGCTGAATCACAGCGTCTATAACGGTGTTTCCAGTTACGTAGATTTTGCCCCACACGTTTTCCCTTTTCAGATTAGCCTTGGCTGTTTCGGTGGGGGCAAACAGGAACGTCGATAAATGGTCTGTTAGCCGTCTGTTGTGTTCTTCTGGCATGCGCAGGTCAAAACTTCTTAAACCAGCCTCCACGTGGCCGATGGGTATTTTTAGTTTGTTCGCCGCCACTGCTGCTGCGAATACGCTGTTTGTATCACCTTCAACTAAGACCACGGCAGGCGCGGTTTCCCTGAGCAGCTTATCCATGTACGCGATTATCTGCGCCGTCTGTGCGCCCGGTGAATCGACTTTGACTCTGTAGGCGTAGTCTGGCGCTGGCAGCTCAAGGTCTTCAATGAACTGCTGCGACATGTTGTAGTCGTAGTGTTGACCGCAGTGGACAAAGGTTGTTGGAATCTTGTTTTTCTGCAGTGCTCTAACAATCGGCGCCATCTTTACTATTTCTGGTCTTGTGCCAACAACAACCATTACTGTCTTCATGTTTCTTCTCTGTTCTCATGTTTTCTTCAAGTAACCTTCTCGGTGCTCATAGATGGTGCCTTCACGCAACAGCTGCCAGATCATTCGTTCAGTTTCAGCTCTTGGAATCTTGTGCTTCAACTCTAACTCGCTTACGAGCACTGTCTTTTCAACCATACCTGTTTCTCTTTCCATTTCCATTAGAACTGAAAGAACTACCTGCATCTTGTCTCTGACGCTCTTGGGTCTTCCAGTCATTATTAAGTCAATGTCCATTTTGTATGAAGACAAGTCGATTCCAACCTCTCCCAAAGACCGCTTCATAATCGCTATCGCCGCTTCTGCATCCTCACCTGTAACTTCTTTTCTTAGCGCTACTCGGGCTCTTGCTTCAGCTATACGAACGAGAGACTCAAGTTGGCGCGCCGTTATTGCCACAGGCGAACCTTCCGTTTCGCTTGCCGAACGCATCGCCAAATAAAACTCGCTCAGATGCTTCAGCGCCCCCTTGCTCAGCACCGGCTTAATTGTTTTAGCGTAGCTCACGTATTTCCGAATCAGGTCTCCCTCTATTTGTGCTTCTACGGGGCTTGCTCCTCGCCTGTGAATTTCAAGGATATGCTCTGACATTTTCGCATCCGCCTCTTTGTCCGGCACATCTCTCAACACGAAAATCAAGTCGAAACGCGACAAGATTGTTACTGGAAGAGATATGTTCTCAGCCACGGTTCGATGCGGTTCATATCTGCCTAAGGCCGGGTTGGCAGCCGCCAGCATAGCTGTTCGCGCGTTTAACGTGGCGACGATGCCACCTTTTGCCACTGAAACGGTGTGCTGTTCCATGGCTTCATGTATCGCAACCCGGTCTTCAGGACGCATTTTGTCCATTTCGTCAATACACGCTATTCCCTTGTCGGCTAGCACCAGCGCGCCCGCTTCAAGGCTCATGCCGCCTCCTTTCTCCCGTATTACGGCTGCCGTTAACCCAGCCGCGGTGGTGCCACGCCCCGACGTGTACAAACCGCGTGGCGCTATTTTCGACACGTACTGCAGGAGCTGCGATTTTGCCGTGCCGGGGTCGCCGATTAAGAGAGCGTTCATTTCCCCTCTTATGGTGATATCGGGCAGGCTTTTTGATACGCCGCCAAAAAGAAGGTACATGATAGCTTCCTTTATGTGCTCGTAGCCGTAGATTGACGGCGCTATCGAGTTCATTATCTTCTTATGAACCTCAGGGTCTTTTGCAAGTGCAAGGATTTTCTCTTCCTCTTCTGGCGATGGGGGTCTTGCCTCTGGCTCTTTGCCTAATACTTCTATTGAATTGGCGTCTAAATGCAAAATGAAAATGCGCAGTTTCCCAATTCCAGGCCGCGACGGCGCGAACGCTTGAACTATTCCAACTATTGAAACGTGATCGCCAGGTCTGGCAAGATCAACTATTTCGCTTCCAACAAGCTTCACGTTTAACGTGCGTGGAAGCTGACCGGGCGGTAGGTCTTCGGGTCTTTCTTGAAGTCGCAGGTCTTGTGAATCTATGAACGTGGACTCGTCTTGAACGAATTCGAATGGACCGTCTCTTCCGCAATCTGGACTGGCACATACGGGAGGTGCCTTCAAGAACTGCCCTGTTTGCTCCACATTGTTTATTGTTCCGCATCGTTTGCATCTGAAGGCAGCGTTCATTACCATGGGACGGACGGGAGTTGCTCGGACAACTATGCCTTCGACCATAACCAGTTTGCCCATTTGCTTGGAGCCGAGTTTGCGCAGCTGCTCCTTACCCAACAGCCTTACAAACCTAACAGTTACTTTCTCAATTTTCCCAGCGTATTCCGCATCTTCGATCCCGAGCTGGGCGTAAGCCGCGTTGCCCGCATACTGCAAAAAATCGTCTGGTTTTTCCATAAGCCTCTCTGCGAGTCTCTGGTCAAACCCGAAGAGTTCCTCAAAATCAACTGTTATTGATTCTGTTCCAGTTATGGCCATCTGCGAGATTTTCTGACGGTACTTTTCTCTTTTGAAGAACTCAAGGAACCGTTCTTGAGGGTCTACCGTTGCTAACTCTCGCGCCATTCTTCTTATCGTTCTCCTTCAAAGTCCAGTATCTGTGCTTTCCACTCAGTGATTATCTTACCAAGCTGCTCGTAAATGAAACGCTCCTCACACGTAAATTTTTTCTGTAACTGCCCAGTTTGAGCTGGTCCTGAAGACAAAGCAATAATCTTTTTTAATCTGGAATTCACGATGTCCCACGCTAAGTGCTTAGCCTTCTCGTAATCCTGCGCTTTCTCCGGATGCTTTACTATTTCTGCTTTAATGCTTGCGAGGTATCGGCGGAGCTTCGGGTAGAAGTCTTCAGTGAGCTCGGATATTTGACCCGCTATCTGAACCCGTTCTTTCCATTGAATCTTGTAGAGTTTGGTCGCGTCTAAATCGTCGTCTTCACGTAAATGTGCAATTCCCGACGCTGCAAGCTCCTGCGCAATCCAGTAGTAAACTTCATATTCGTTTCCTTCTTCGAAAGGACCTACGGATAACCCCGCAAGATTGATCTCAGGATGATTTCTATCAGCCATAATTCTTACAAGTGAATTTGCAAAGCAAAAATCCATTTTCTCAATTTGCACAGCCATGTCCCTTGTTTCTCCCCTCTATCCTTTTCGATATTACAGTATAGTGAAACAGGATATAAGGAGCACAGTTTAAAGGTTTAGAGCCAACAATTTGCGAGTTTTGATAGCTCGAAGCTTATGGCCACAGACCTAGGGTTCCTATTGCGTGGGCAACTCTTCCCACTCCAAGCATTAAAGCTGCAGTTCTCATATCGCTTTCCTCTTTTTTCGACAACTTGTACACATCATAGAAGGATTTGGTTATCTTGTTTTCCAGCTTCTGGTTAACTTCTTTCAGTGTCCAGTGTTCCCTTGTCAGGTTTTGAACCCACTCGAAGTAGCTCACCGTTACGCCTCCAGAGTTAGCGAGAATGTCTGGAATCAGACACGTTCCCTTTTCGTAGAGCGCCTTGTCTGCTTCTGGGGTTGTGGGTCCGTTTGCGCCTTCCGCCACTATCTTCGCTTTGATCTTGTCCGCGTTGTCCTTAGTTATCTGGTTCTGTAAGGCCGCTGGAACTAGTATGTCACATTTCGTTTGCAGCAGTTCCTCGTTGGTTATGTTGGTGCAGTTTTTGTAGTTTATCACCGAACCCGTTTTTTCCTTGTGGGCGTACACATCAGCGGGCACTAATCCATCCGGGCAATAGATACCACCTGACGAATCGCTTACCGCGACGACCTTGCAGCCCAAGTTGTGCATTATGCTGGCGGCGTTGTATCCGACTTTGCCATAACCTTGCACGGCTACCGTGGCGTTTTTCATGTTTAACTTCAAAAGCTTGGCTGCTTCTTTCGTAACTAACGCTACACCTAGCGATGTTGCGCAGGTTCTGCCTTCGGAACCGCCTATTTCAATGGGTTTTCCTGTGACGCTTTCGGGAACGCTGTAGCCTCTAAGCTGGCTGTACGTGTCCATAATCCATGCCATTGTCTGCTCGTTCGTATAGACGTCTGGCGCTGGAATATCCCGGTGCGGTCCGAGGTAATTAAAAATCAGGCTTACGTATCTTCTGGTGAGTCGTTCCAGCTCGTTCTGCGACATCTCTTTGGGGTTACAACATATTCCACCTTTCGCTCCGCCGTAGGGCAGATCGGCGATGGCGCATTTCCACGTCATCAGCATCGAAAGCGCGGTCACATCATCTAACGTGACGCTTGGGTGGTATCTTATGCCGCCTTTGAAGGGTCCTTTCACGTCCCAGTGCTGCACGCGGACGCCGTGGAAGACGCCTATGGTGCAGTCGTCCAGCTTTATGGTGACTGAAACTCTGATGGAACGTTTGGGGTTTTTCAGAATTTCATGTATTCCTGGATCTAAATCCAGTTTTTCAGCGGCTATCTTAAGTTGTTCCTGCGCCACTGTGAGGGCTGTGTGGTGAGCCATAAAACATCACTATAAGTTAGGTGTCTAACTTAAGCTATTAAGAATTGCTTTTTTGGCTTTGGGCACCTAGAAAAGGAATAACGGAGTCGGGGAAACAAAATGGAGGGATGGAAGGTTGGGTGTTTTATTCCTCCAAGATTTTGTTTGCTTCTTCGCTATATGCGTCCATCACGTAGGGTATGCCTGAGATTCTTGATGCTTCCTCGGTTAACGTCATGAGGTCCTTGCGGGATATGGTTGAGAGCCTAAAGTTTCTGCTTCCAGCCATCAGCTGCTGCAGTCCAACCTTGAACCTTTGACAGTAAGTGTAGATGCCCACCGCACCCAAAGGTATGTCCTTCATCCTTGAACCGAATTTCTCTTCAAGTTCCGAGTAGGCAACAAAGATTTCGCTAGCGCTATTGCCGTACTTGGAAACCGAGGTGGGCAACTTGCCTTCAGCTAACCAGTTACCGATGTTCTTTCCAACCATACCAGGTATCATCAAGCCTCTTCCCATGCAAACCGCCTTAACGTAGGGGGTGCCCATGGCAAGCGCCTTGAACACGCCATCCTCTGACGAGAAGCCCCCAGCCATGGCAAGGTCAGGAACTCTTATGCCCTTTTTCGAGAGTTTTTCGCAGTACTTGTACGTGAGCGCCTGCAGATAGAACGTTGGAATTCCCCATTCGTTCATCATCGGCCACGGACTCATTCCTGTGCCGCCGGGAGCACCATCGATTGTAAGCAGGTCCAGTTTCGCTTCAGCACCGTAACGCAGCGCCATAGCCAGTTCCAACGCGGAGTAAGCACCAGTCTTAAGTGTAATCCGCTTGAACCCTAACCCTCGGAGGCGGTCAACTTCCTCCAAGAAGCCTTCTTTGGTTACGAAACCTAGGCGCGAGTGCCTCTCAAACTCTTTCAGAGCTCCTTTCTTGAAGGCTGCCTGGTTTTCTTGGAGCGTAGGGTCGGGTGAGACAACGTAGCCTCTCTTTTTGAGCTCGGCTGCTCTTTCCAAGGTTTTCAGTTTAATCTCTCCGCCGATGCATTTGGCGCCCTGACCCCATTTCAATTCGATTATCTCAAGGTTATGTTTTGATGAAACGTACTCTGCCACTCCAAATCGTGTGTCTTCCACGTTCATCTGGACCAGAAGTTCCCCGTAGCCTTCATAGAACTTCCTGTAAACCTCTATGCGCCTGTCCATCTCGGGTGACTTTGTGATCTTGCCGTTGCCGTCCAACTCAAGCGCCGGGTCGATTCCGCAAACGTTTTCTCCGCAGACAAGCGTGATGCCTGCGATGGCGGCGCCTATGGCGAAGTGCTCCCAGTTCTTCCGCGCTATCTCCGTGGAGCCTAATGCACCAGTGAATATGGGGACTCGTAGCTTAACTTTTTTGTCCCATCCGTACTCTGTTTCAGTGTCCACTTTTGGGAAAAGGGCGGTGTCTGGACCCCCTTCTACTCCTTCGGGAAGACCTTTTGCGCCTCGGGCGTAGCCTTGAATGTTCAGGTGGGAGTAGTCCACGGGGTAGTTTTTGTCTGCGCCCGCGGTCATTTCCCC
>Ga0307425_1000241_pt1 | contig 34559 bp, 35 predicted proteins | sample SalMarWE160330MG_FD_202152 | JGI IMG/M metagenome (GOLD analysis project Ga0307425, IMG submission 202152) | Salt marsh sediment microbial communities from the Plum Island Ecosystem LTER, Massachusetts, United States - WE1603-30 | ecosystem: Environmental > Aquatic > Marine > Intertidal zone >... | reverse complement strand
CCCCTCTCAATACCATCTTCCGATATTTGGGAATCCATACCAAATGATACTTGAGATCATAAACCGCATGACTCGTTCGCTTTATCGGGCTCATGCCCGACTTATACCACGCTTTATCGCCTTCGGCGACCCTGTTTTCATCCGCCCAGCAGAGCTAGGCGGTATTCAACAAGGGTTTTTTATAAAATAGTCAACCATGGATCGCTTACGGAAGGGCGGATCTATGGGGCTGGTTGGTTTGTGAATATTAAAGAAAGTATTAAGCAAAAAAATGCGCGCAAAAGCAACCGCGTCTTCTATCAATTGATTCTGACAGGTAACGGTTATAAAAACCTATACTTGTTGGCGTACAGGATACTGGAGATTAATCACTGGAAGATGTATTGCAGGTATGATCTGAGGTTTATGCTTTTCTTGTTGAGCCCAAGCTTGTGCCATAAGTTCATCGCCCAAAAACTAACTGAGCCAGTGATCGGTACGGACGGGTCTTCCGGATGAATCCCATAATACCCTGCGGTACGATTAACATAATGCCGACGAGTATTATTCCCTGTATGAGCAGACTGATTCCAGCATATCTCGCGAGCAAAAAGTGTAAAAATACAACGATAGCCGTTCCAACAATCGGTCCATCTTCAGTGCTCATCCCTCCTATGACCGTAGCGAGCATTACAATCATTGTCCACCGTATATTAAAAGCACTTGCCGGTTCTATATATCCTTGATAAATGTAAAAGATACCCCCAGCTATTCCCGTTATGAAGGCGCTAATAATGAAAGAATACAACTTTAATTTGAAAACACCTATACCGCAACTGGCAGCAGCTCTATCATTATCGCGAATCGATGCAAGCCCCAATCCCAGTTTTGAACGCAAAATCAGCCGCATCAAAAAAATCGACGCAATCCCGATAACAAGCGCAAGCCAGTAAAACCCCGCCATGGAAACCCCCGCCACACCTTTTACCATATAGCCCGCACCCCCACCTTGCAGCTCACCTCCGACAGGTCTCCAAAGATAAAAAACAATTCTTAGCGCTTCAGGTATAACAAGTGTCCCGATAGCAAAATAGATGCCGCTCAGTCTAAACACTGGAATGGATATGAGTAGCGCAAATGCAGCAGCTACTACAGCTCCCGCTATTAATCCGACATAAAAAGGCAACCCGCTCCAGGTGCATATTACCAATGTGTACCCTGCCAGCCCAATGAACGCGGGCTGGCACAAGGATATCAGGCCGGAGTAACCAGCAAGTAAATTCCACATATTTGCCATAGCCAGGTAAACAAAAAAGAGGAAGAGGTACAATAACCAACTGCGGGGCATTCCAGCTAACGGAAGCACCGCGAGCAAGACTAGGATTGTTCCGAACGGTATCCATCCGCCTCTCAATCGATGCATGATATCCTTCATATTGCTCCTAACGGCCGAATATGCCTTGAGGCCTTACGGCCAATACTATAATCACGATGCTATACGCACAAAGCATCTGAGCGGCAGCACCAAAGAAATAGCCACCAAGGGTCTGAGCTAATCCTAAGACCATGCCCCCGATAAATGTCCCCAGCATGCTGCCGAGCCCTCCTATGATAACCACGCCAAAAGCGATGATGAGAAAAGAGACGCCTGATTGGGGGGTAAACGGAAACGTCAAGCCAAGAAACACACCGGCTAAAGCAGCGGTCACCATGGAGATAGCAAAGGCAAAGGCGTACACACGGCCGGTATTTATCCCCATCAATTGCGCTGCTCTCCTATCTTGAGAAGCTGCATTAATCGCCTTCCCCAAATACGTCCTGCTGAGAAATTCACGAAGAAGAAGCATCACGACTAAAGCGGCAATAAAGTCGAGCAGATATGCGAAGGGGACACGAACGTTGCCAGTACCAAAACTTGCAAGGGCATAAGACGTTGTTAAACCCCGTGACATGGGCGACCAAACAATCTGTTGGAAATTTTGAAATATGAGGGAGATTCCAAAAGCAATTATCAATGGGGCTTCCATTGATATTGCAAAAGCTCGGCTCAAGAGATATTTTTGAATTGCAAAACCCATGACAAACAAGAGGGGTATCCCGATGACTAGGCTGAGGATAGGGTCAATCCCTGCCATAGTCAGTGCGGCATAAGCAAAGTAGCTGCTGAAAAGGACGAGATCCCCATGAGCCACGTTTATGAGTTTCATAACCCCGAAAACGAGAGAAAGACCGAGGGCAATTAACGCATATAATCCGCCTAAGAGAATACCCATTATGAGCGGGGTAGTTATGTCAGCTAAAAATTCTGAGGCCATCTCTATAATCTCCTAATCAATGTCATACACCAAAATATGCTTTTTTGACCTCCTTCTCTTTCCGAAGATCCGCTACATCGCCGCTTAAGACAACACGTCCCGCTTCCATGATATAGGCCCTGTCAGCTTCATCGAGACTTCTCCTTACATTCTGCTCGACCAAGAGGATCGTAATGCCTCGTTCTCTAATCTTCCTCAAGGCCTTATACACGTTATTAATAACGATAGGGGCAAGGCCGAGAGACATCTCATCAAGAAGCATGAGCTTTGGGTTTGACATGAGACCCCGCCCTAAAGCGAGCATCTGCTGTTCTCCCCCGCTGAGTGTTTTAGCCAGTTGATTTCGTCTCTCTTCCAGTATAGGAAAGAGCTCATATACTATTGTTAAATTTTGTTCTTTCCTGGACCTCGCCGTACGATTGTATGAGCCTAATATGAGATTATCGAGCACGCTCAGCTCTGGGAAAACCCTTCTTCCTTCCGGAACGTGGGAAATGCCACGACCGACTACCTGGTAGGGATTCAGCTTGGTGATGCTCTTCCCCTCAAACTCAATGCTTCCCTTAGCAGGACTTATTAAACCCGATATGACATCCAGGAGGGTGGACTTACCCGAACCATTGGCACCGATAAGAGCCACGATCTCTTTGGATTTAACTTCCAATGATACATCCCACAGGGCTTGAATACCGCCGTAAAATGTATCGATATTGCTAATCTTCAGCAATGTTTTTTGGGGCATTTCCGTACTCTCCGCTTTAACCTTACATCAATCATTAACCGAGGTAGGCTTTGATTACCTTTTTATTTTTCATGATCGCAGCCGGTTTGCCTTCAGCGATTTTCATGCCTTCATCCATCACAATAATCCTGTCAACCGCTTTCGTCATTACTTTCATCACATGCTCGATTAATATAATGGTTATCCCCCTTTTTTTATTCATTGCCTTTAAGAGGTCTAATACCTGCGGAATTTCCGTGTCAGTTAAACCCGCGGCGAGTTCGTCAATCATCAGGAGTGTCGGATTGGTGGCCAAGACCCGAGCTAATTCAAGTCGTTTCAGTGATATTTCCTCTAAATCACCAGCAAGCATATCTTTCTTTTCTGCAAGCCCTACAAACGAAAGTAGGTCAGCAGCCTCATCTTCAGCTGTAGATTTGCCAAGTCCTCGGCCAAATATTGCTGCTACCGCTATATTTTGAAGAACGGTTAATGTAACAAAGGGCTGCGGGATCTGATAAGTTCTGACAATACCACGGTGACACAGTTTATGGGGGGGATAGCCCGTAATATCACTGCCTTTAAACGTTACTGTTCCGGAATCAGGTTTATATTCACCGGCTATGACATTTAATAATGTTGTCTTGCCGGCACCATTGGGACCCATCACCCCTATTACTTCGCCACTCCCCACATCAAAACTGAGGTCTTTAACAGCAACTACTCCACCGAAATGTTTACTTACTCCGGCGACTGAAAGAATCGGTGCTTTCAAGCCTCTATACCTCCCTCAGACCTTTGACAAAAAACAAGATGAAAAATTTTCACGATGCATCCCTTACAAGATAGTGGGTGGGAAGACCGGTTCAGCCGTTGCCGTTATGAAGGCGTACACGGAAGACCGTAGGCATTCATGTGTTTATCTTCCCACCCTCTACCTTACCTCATACTAAGCTTAACTCCATTACGTGGACCTCTTCTTGCGATGGTAGTTCCCCCGTTTATTCGTACGGGATGGGGAACAGTGGATCAGCCGTCGCCTTTATGAAGTCGTGCTTGGAGAAGACTACAGGACATTCCCACACCCACGGATTGTCAGTCTTCTGCCACTGCCCAAACACGATCGGCCCACGGCTAAAGTGGTTCCCTTCAAATTTGATCCGATGACGTACCGTCATCAAATCGGTTTCCGCCAGGGCAGCATTGATCTTTTCTCCGTCAAGTGAGCCAGCCCGTTCGACGGCGTCAATGATGACTTGGATTATGCTATAGCCTGGCCCGATATTTCGGTTTAATGGTTCGTCTTTCGCTTCAGTCCATCGTTCGGCAAGTGATTGCGGCGTTGTGTCGCCAATACCCGGCGAATCACCAAATGAAGGATCCCACCACACCTCACAACCGATGCCGAGCGGTACGTCACCACCCCACGCATTTACATCTTCATAGAAGAGTGGTGCTCTGCCAATGGTAATCATCTTGGGCTTAAAGCCCAGTGTGGCGCATTGTCTCAGCAGTGTCCCAACGAAGGGGGCGGGAGCATTACCCCAGAGTATTTCACAGCCGTATGCTTTCCACTCGTTTATGATAGAAGAAAAGTCTGTAGTCTCCATTGGCGCGAGGCCCAACTTTTTATCTACTCCACAGACATCATACCCTTCGGCCTTCAGTATCCCGGGATTTGCCGCATACCAGCCAACGCCATCTGGGTCATCGGAGGCAAAGAAGGCCACCTTTTTATTGGTCTGGTCACCGTACTTTTGCAGCATGGTCACCCATGTATCCCCTATAGTATATCCAGGCTTTCCACTCCTGAAATCTCCCGGCGGAGCCGGTGCGCCTAAGGCAAAAAGCCCCGTGGCCCAGGTGTATTGCCAATTGCCTTCAACTTCCGAGCGCATACCCATCCAGGGTTCCATGGGCCCGGTCGTATTAATGAACGGAACCTTATACCGGTCAGCTATAGTAGATATGCCGGCATTCATCGGAGGCGGTTCATCACCATATGCCAGGAAGTGTACCTTGTCGTTCACAATCAAGGATTCGGCAAGCGTCCCTGCCTTGAGCGGGTCACTCTCGGTATTGACGATGATGAGTTTGACGGGCAATTTGCTGTCGAACTCCTTCACATACACTCCGCCTTCATTGTTAATATCTTCGACAGCCGCCTCCATCCCAAATATGCCGCCTTCGCCGAAGCCGGCATACATACCCGTTAACGGAGCCGGTACACCGATACGAATTTCTTCTTTTGGTCCCTTCTTACAACCGCTGACAACTAACGCACTTGCCAGAACGACCATCAAAGCAATTACAAGAAACTTTTTCATTGTCACTCCCTCCTTCATGCTTGAATTGTTAAAAAGTTTTTGTCTGTCGCTTCCTCAGGTCAGTACAGGCATCACCTCCTTTCACCTCACCTCGTGTTTAAAATGTGGCTACTTTGCAGCCCGTGCCTGTATCGTCATGATCCAAGGTTATACATGTTTCAATAGCTTTGTCAATGAGAAGACACCATGTACACGTCAACATGATGATTCTTCCCCTGCGTGGGAAGCCCCACGGATATCCGGTATCTCGGATACTATATATGGATACTCACCCTGACAGGCGAGACAGATTTCGCCATCATCACCTGGATACGCTTCGTTACAGCGGGGACACTGGACAATATCACCTCGATGCTTCTTTTCCAGGAGATGAAGCGCAACCGTAACGTGCTGGATGCCGCAAATACGTGCCCCAGCCTCCTTGATCTGTTTCATAAGAAGTTCGAGGTTTTGTTCTTTCTTCGGCTTCAGCTTGAAAAGCCAGTTCTTGATCTCGGGCCATGCTTCGACCTTAGCTGGATCTAAAAAAACACGTATCCCGCCACCGCTTGATTTTTCGTAAAGGGTCAGGGCATAACGACCAATATTAATGACCGTAAGCCAGCCGTTCCCAACGGTGCAGGATGTGAGAAGCTGTATGGCATCTGGTAGACATTTGGCGGTTTCGGAGACAGCATTGAACAGTCCTTCTTCGGGAAGGTGCTGTTTGGCCAGGTCGACCATAAGGCCACCGATCACGACACCCGGGGCGGCAAAGCCATGAAGAGATTGAACCCGCTCAATAAATTCCTCTAAGGTATAGGAACAAATATTCATAAGAGTATCCTATAAAAATATTATCCCGACGTTAAGACTGTGCTTCAAATCGACCTCGACGGTTTTCGTTTCATAACCCGCGTAAGCTATCTGAAGGGTATACCTACCGCTATTCTCCTTAAGGTTATCAAACTTAAAATCGCCGTAATGATCGGTCGTATATTCACCCATCTTTTCGTTGGCGGCATTCACAAGGGTCACGTGAGCACCTTCGGCGCATTCCTCTTGGCCATCTAATCGCACCGCAACACTGCCACCGATAAAACACCGGGTAAACCGATACAGATTCTTGTAATAGACACGAGGGCTGGTTTTATGGTGTGGTTGATAGACCGCAAGCCGCTCAGCCTGAATCATTTCCTTCATCTCGGCGTCCTCGACATGACGCACGCTTAAGGCACCGGTTGGGCAGGACTGCACACAGCGGGTCTTTGCCCATCCCCCATCAAGCAGATGAGCACAGAGGGTACATTTCTGAGGTATCTGAAGCGCTTCGTTCCATGTGATCGCACCGTACGGACACGCCTTGAGAACGTTTTTCTGCCCCTTAGATTTCACGGGATCTATCACAACGATGCCGTCGGCCCTCTTGTATATGGCTCCGTCCCTCGCTGCCTTGATACAGGGGGCATCGTCACAATGCATGCAGGGGACAGGGAGGTAGGCAACATCAATAAAGGGATATTGCCCCCGTTCCTTCCCCTGGATCGTTATCCACCCCCTCCCTCTATCGGGCTGGGGTGCCGAGTATCCCGACCAGTCATTACCCACGTGCTCGTCCTTGCACGCTAAGAAGCAGTTTTGACAATTTTCGCATTTGGCCACATCAATGATCAGATGCCATTTTTTCATCTCAGTTCTTCTCCACACCAGACCACTGCTCTATTTGCACCAGGCATGAATTGGCGGCAATGCTGTGCGATTTTTTTATGATCGGCCGACTGGGGGTCAAGATATTCATGCATCCTCCGCGATCGGGTGACATGCCCGGTTCGCCTATAGGATCATAGACTGCCGCACCTTCATAGGAATGAACCGTTCCTGGCGGGACTCGCTCGGTCAGCTGGGCCGCGCAGATGACAGCGCCCCGGTCATTAAATACCTTGACCAGGTCGTTCTCTTTGATACCGCGCGCCTGGGCATCTTTCAGGTTAAGCCGCACAATCCAGTAGTAATAATCATTAATCAGTACCCGGTGATCCCTAATATCGTTGATCCAGCTATTTTTGCCGTCGCCCATGGTATGAAAGCTGTACCGTGGATGGGGGGTTATGAGCTGCAAGGGATACTTCTTATAGAGTTTTTTCGTGTGATGACCCTCCCAGGCAGGGATATACTTAGTCATCACCGGCCTCTCCGGGTCGTCGGGATCGAAACGGGCCAGGCTTGAACAAACAAATTCGATCTTACCCGATTGGGTCTGCAGTCCCTTGAATACCTGTTCCGTATAGTCAGCGGGCAAAGGAGCAATCTCCGGTGTATCCTTCGGTCTGTCCTCCGCAAACGCCCTGAAGGAAACGGGAGCCCGCAACGCTTCTTTCGGCGCGGGAACGACATAGTAGCCCTTGCGAAGGAAGTCTTTCCACGAGACCGCCTTGGGAACGTCGGTGGCATCGAATAATCGCTTGCACCAGTCAAACTCCGTCACCCCTTCTGAAAACATCGCGGAGAACCCCAATCGCTTCGAGAGTTCATAAAAGATCTGAAAATCTGATTTCGATTCGCCGAGGGGTTCAATGCATTTGTGCTGCATGACGATGACACGGTGGTTGCACTGGTTGAAGCTGTGTTGGATATACCCCCCGCAGTTGGCGAACTCACTGATATCCCACCGTTCGAAGTTAGTACAGGCCGGAAGGATGACATCGGCGAACTTCGCCTCACCTTCAAACCAGATGGACTGATTGACGACAAACTCGAGGTTTTCGGACCGGTACATAGTGGCGTAACGGTTCGTCTCACACATGGTACCCATATGAGAGCCGCCGTATTTGTAGTACATCTTGACGGGCGAGTACCCGGGAGCCGGGTACTCATACCTGCGAAACTGGCCTTCAATCGTTTTGGCGTCAGTGAAATACCCGTACGTGTGGCCATCGAGGATCGCTTCAGGGATACGCAATCTGGGCACCTCCTGATAAACCGTATTGACTGAAGCAAGCTGGGGCATGCGCTGGTAGAGGGCAACACCCATTGCGGTGCCCACAATATCTCCCGAAAGCCCTCCCTCGGCATAGCCGGGGAAGTAGAAGCTCGTGTCGATGGGTGTCCCCTGCTGGGTGCCTCCCATATTGATGCCGGGCTTGCCGAGTCCCTGCATGGCCATGAGACAGACCATAGAGCGGGCCCATTCATTTCCCGTGGCATCACGGCAGGCGCTACCGAAACCGGAGAGTCCCCCTGCGGCGAGGTACGTCTTTTTGGTCCCCCATGCCCTGGCAAGGGCCCTCACATCCTTCGCCGGAATCCCTGCCTCATGCTCCTGCCACTCAGGGGTCTTGGGAATTCCGTCTTCTTTGCCCAGGATATAATCCTTCCAGGAGTCAAACCCAACCGTACGGTTACTCACATACTCTTTATCGTAGAGTCCTTCTGTAATCCAGACATAGGCGATGGCAAGGGCCAGGGCGTTACCCGTTGCCGGCCGGGGGGCAAACCACTTGCCGCCCAACAGAGCCGCCGTATGGTTGTAGAAGGGGTCGATATGCACCATGGTAATGCCGAGCTCTTTGAGCCACTGGCGCCGAACGGTACCTTCAAACGCAGCATAGACGCCGCTGGTCGCTTCGGGATCGCTCGACCAGAAGACCACCATTTCGCACTCCTTAAGGCAATCCTCTACCGTGCCGTAGCTCTCCGGCGCGCCGAGGTGCATACTCTGTCCCCAGTGGTGCATGGCCCCCCAATACCATCCCTCCCAGCTATCGGGATTATGGCCGACGGGTGTCCAGCCTATATTATTGAAAAACCTCAATCTGGCACTCAGCCAGTAGCCGAGGATGCCCCAGAGATGGTGGGAGCCGCTGCCGTTGAGGATAGCCCCTGGACCATGTTCTTTTTTGACTCGTTTGATCTCGTTGGCCACGATATCGAGTGCCTCGTCCCAGCTTATGCGCTCGTAGCCGGAGACCCCACGTTTTTCTGGGTTTCTCTTCCCCTTCGGGTCAAAATCGGCGCGCTTCATGGGGTACAAAAGCCTGTCCGGAGAATAGATCATCGATTTGAATACCTGGGTATGAGGGGAAATGGTCGTCCTGCGGGGAGGGGTAAAGGTCTTGCCCCTGGCTTTGATCGTCCAGGGCTTGGCATCGCTTTTGTCGAACTCAATGGGGGTGATCCGTATGATTTTACCATCCTTCACGTAAACAAAGACAGGGCCGCCATTGGAATTACTCGTATACCGCGTAACCCCCTTCCCCATATCTGTTCCATACGTGACCCCTGCATTGAGCATGAGGCTCAGGGTCTCCATAAACCAACTGCTCAGCTCCTCGGCCCCCTCAAATCCTATCTGAAAGTTCTTCATGGCATTGATCATGGTGAGTTGGTCGCGAGGCGGCAGGAGGAGCTTGACCGCCAAATTGGCACTTCTGAAGGTCATACAGATATCGGGGCGGGGATGAATCCCTTTTTTTGAGATAATCTTACCGCCACGGAAGGTAAAATACCTGCCGACTGAATTATCCTTCACTTTTATTTGTGCGGTGAATTTTTTTTCTTTAAGCCGGTCCTTAAAAGACGGATGGAGCATTACCGTCCTTCGTAGCATGAACTTAAGGACAAGTAGTATTATTGAGAGAATCAGATGAGCCAGTATTGATGACTTTGATAATAGCTTATCTGCTAGAGTTGATCGCATATCTTCCTCTTAGCATATCACACACGTCACCGACTGGTTTAGTTCGTACCTTGTCGTTTGGTCCATTCTAAAAGGTACTCCATAAGACTCTGCCGTACCTCCTGGGCAGTCTCGGGTGGCCACTCCTGAAACCCACGGCCGGTCTTAAAACCAAGATCACCGTCTGCAACCTTCTCCTTCAGGAGTGACGAAGGCTCAGGAGAGCTCTCGAGGTGTTTCAGTATATAATCATGAATTGCCAGCGTCAGATCGGTCCCCACCATATCCGCGGTTTCCATGGGGCCTAACACAGGCAACCTCAGGCCGAACCCATGTTTGATGCACTCGTCCACGGTTGCAGCGTCCGCTATCCCTCGTTCAACAATGGAGATGGCCTCCCGCCAGAGGGCGTGCTGCAGTCTGTTGCCGACGAACCCGGGCACATCCTTGTTTACCCGAACCGGATGCTTCCCCACCTCCTTGAGCAGATCATAGGTTTTATCCATAGCCCAATCCGCCGTATCCTTTCCCCTGATCACTTCCACCAGCGGGATAAGGTAGGGAGGATTCCAGAAGTGGGTTCCCACAATCCTCTCCCTGTGCTCGGCCTTCTCCGCTATCTCGGTAATACTGATCACCGAAGTATTGGTCGCCAGAATGGTTTCTTCGAGACAGAGGACATCAAGGTCTTGAAATATCTTCTGTTTCAACTCCAGGTTTTCAAAGACGGCCTCAATCACGCAGTGCGCTCCATCAGCCGCCTCCGCCATATCCACGGTGGTTGTGATCCGTGACAGGGTGAAATCAATATCCTCCCGACTGCCTATGCCTTTTTCAGCCATCAGGGTCAGGTTGGAGCGAACACCCTCCAGGGCTTTGGATAGGAGCTCCTCCTTGACATCCATCAAAGCTACTGAATATCCCCGCCTGGCGAAGATCTGGGCAATCCCATGCCCCATCAGCCCGGCACCGATGACGCCGACACATTTCGCCTGCGACATAACTGACCTCTATCCTGCGGTGTAACCGCCGTCCACACAAACAACGGCCCCGGTCAAAAAATCGGAGGCCTTTGAAGACAGATAGATAACCGTCCCGATAAAATCCTCCGGCTCTCCTAACCTCCCGATGGGTATGCGTTTCAGAAAATTTTTGTAGAATGCCTGATCATCAAACATCCATTGTGTCAAGGCCGTCCGAAATACCGTGGGCGCGATGGCGTTGACATTAATACCGTGCGGACCCCATTCGCACCCCAGTGATTTTGCCAAAAGATGAACAGCCCCTTTGGACGGGCTATATCCGGTATAGTTGGCCATGCCCAGCTCACCGCGTGCCGATCCCAAAAGTATCACCTTGCCCCCTTTTCCCCGCTCGATCATAACCTTCCCGACTTCTTTGCAAAAAAGCCATGTCCCCTTCACATTGGCATCCATGATCATATCCCATTCCTCAAGGGGCTGGTCAACAATGGGACCCGGCTTGTTCACACCTGCTGCGGTTATCAAGATGTCAATCCCACCGAATTTGTCGACCGTATCTTTGACGACTCGCTTGACATCCTCATGCGCAATGGGTGAGCCTGCACAATAGGCTGCAACACCACCCTCCTTTTCTATCTCTTGGATAAGTGGTTTAAGTTTTTTCTCATCTCGGCCGGTTGCCATGACCTTGACTCCGGCCATGGCCAATGCCAAGGAGGCAGCATGGCCAAACCCGCCGGTTGCCCCCGTTATGAGGGCCACCTTCCCTGAAATATCAAAGAGGTCTTTTAATAATTCCATTCCTTTTTTCATTGTCATTTTTCATCCCTCCCTTAAAGCAGGTGGAAAAAGGTTTGAGTCTGCTCCCCGCGCTACCCCGATCCATTGTTAATGGATACCGGCCATACTCTCGAGCATGGGTGCCTTAATAATTAACCTTATCAATACCTTTAAGCTGCAGGATCTCCCTGGCTTCATCTTCCGTGGCCGGTTCATAACCGAGCTCACGGATTATGCGGATGGCCTTCTCGACCTGTTCGGCGCTACTCTTTGCCAGCACGCCTTTTTCCAGGTAGAGGTTGTCTTCAAGGCCTACTCTCCAAAACCCTCCTTCAAGCACATTGATCACGCCCATGGGGAACTGGAACCTCCCTGCTGCGCACACAGACCATTTAAAGTCTTCACCCAGTAATGTTTTGGCTTCCCTGATCATGTAGAGCAGGTTGTCTCCGCTTGCCGGAATACCACCAAGGATACCCATGACAAACTGCAAATAGATCGGTTTTTTGAGGTATCCTTCTCTCACGAGCTGGGCAACATTATTGATCTGACCCACATCATAGATCTCGATTTCCGGCTTGGTATTCATCTCATTCATGGTCTTTATGTAGATATGGAGAGATTCGAAGTGATTTGAGAAGATAAAGGATTCTGTTCCTAAAAGATAATCCTTTTCCCAGGGGTATTTGAATTCCTTGATCTTCTCGACCACCGGATACAGGGAGAAATTGAGTGAGCCGGCATTAAAGGTGGCCATCTCCGGTTTCAAGGCGCTCACCACAGCGAGCCTTTCTTCCGGGGTCATCGTGTAGCTGCCGCCGGTGGTGGGAGTTACCACTACCTTTGATTTGGCCTTTATGCCGCTCAAGATCTCCTTAAAGATTTCACCACTGGAAGAGGGTGCGCCGTCTTCAGGATTCCTGCCGTGAACATGTACAACGGCGGCACCCGCATTATGAGATCTCACCGCCTCATCTATGATATGTTCCGTGGTGAATGGGAGATATTCGGACATCGATGGTGTATGGATCGCTCCCGTCAAGGCTGCGGTAATGATTACTTTAGACATGTTAATCCTTCCTTCTCCTTCTTATTAATTATTATGCATAATATCTTATCCTCAATCCTCTGTGTCAAGGCCGTCCCACATACTGTGGTCGCGAGGGCATTGAGTTTACTCTCGTTGATCCTTGCCTTCTTTTAATTGTTCCTTCCGGTTGGAGGCAAGGCCATATTCTAGTTACCCCTATGTAAAACAAAGCGGACGGCTTCGGACGTTGCCCCATGCCGGAGAGGACTATTTCTCCGGATAGTTGACCACCACCAGCATACTGGCAGGCAAGTTCGTCTTATTGATAAGCTCCCTTCCCTCATTGGGGCCAATGAAAAGCGAGTCATACTTGCGAAGCACGTACTCATCCGTCTTCGTCTTCACCGTCACCTCGCCTTCAAGCACAAAATAGATCTTCTCCAGCGGGTTATCCTCATATGCCCATTCCGCACCCCCACCGGGCAGAAAATGAGACATGCCCATCCAGAACTTCTGGGCACCTGATTCTTCTTTCCCATGCAGCCTCATGGCCGTCATTCCAAAATGCCCCGGCGCCTCATAAGTCTTTACATCCTTTAACTCGGTCTTTTTCATCGTCTTTGGCCTCCTATTTGGCTTCCTGTCAAAAGTCGGCTCCGTTCAAAAAAACACGGAGAGGCGGAAGGCTCAAAGCCCATATGAACCCATGCGATGCCTAAACCTAGAACCCTCCGCCTCGCACCCCTTTTACTGATCCCCTTCATCCACAATGGCGACAATTCTTACTATAGAGCCGTCGCCTTTCATCCAGCGGATAGGAAACCCTGCAAAGGTAACCCGTTTGCCCGTTACCTTGTCCAGGTCGCCACCAACGTTTTCGTAACCCATGATGTCGTTGCGCAATATCAGGTTATGGCAAGGCTCCCACTCGGGAAAATCTTCCAGCACATCACGCCCGGTCTCCCTTTTATATTCCTCACAGATATCCGGGCGCAGCGGGCCGGGGCCGTGAGGCCCGATGGCCGTAGCAAGGGGGTGGTCAAGGGCCTGCTGGTCGACACCAACACATTTCACGCCTTTCTCAACGAACCACTCACCCGCCTCTTTATATAACCCAGGCGAATAGCAGAAGTATTCGACGCTGTCAGAATATTTATGGTGCCAGCCGGTATTAATCATGACGATGTCGCCCTTTTCGATCTTGGGGCGCGCCTTTTCCAGATCCTCCGGCATAATCTTTTCCCATTTCTTCTTGGGAATAGACACGGCTACGCCAGTGCCATAATACTTGTCCAAGGGGATTTCATCCGTAAACATGCCACCCTCAAAGACATGGGCCGGTGAATCTGCATGGGTCGTGCAGTGCATGGTGGTCGTGATGACCTGTGAGAGCACCCCCGATTTGGCGTGATAATGCATGCGCTCAATCTTGACATCTGCAAAATATGGCCATAGAGGTACCTTGTCGCCAAAAGGATGGCTTAAATCATATAATGTTACTTTTCCCATAGGTTGTCCCTCCTCTTTAAATGTATTACTATATTATATATCACACAGATCAACCCATCATTGGTTTGATTCTCCGTTATAATGGAGTTGAGCTGAAATCTTTGCCGCTGTATCCTTCAATGGAGCAACGATTGGAGAATCGTTGTCCCACGTAACCCTCGGAGAGGGACCGGCTACTACAACAGCTGCCACAGCCTTTTCTTCAAAGTTAAATATTGGGGCGCCGACAGCGTTAATACCAATATCGATCTCCTCATTATCGAAGGAGAATCCTTGCTGTCTGATATCTTGCAACTGACGTTGAAACATCTCCGGGTCTGTAATGGTATTCGGCGTGTAACGAGGCATTGCTCCATTGATGATAAAGCTCTCTCTAGCCTCGGGAGGAGAAAACGCCAGTATGGCTTTGGCCCCGGCTGCCGCATGGATCGGGATCCTATCCCCGATGGTGCCGGCAATGCGGACCCGTTGAGGTCCTTCAGCAATGTACGCCATGACGGTACTGTTTCCTGCAAGCGCTTCCAAAACGATGGTCTCCTTAAGGATATTGCGTAGCTCGTCAATATATGGCTTTGCAATATGAACCAGATTAGTATTGAGAAAATGATTGATAGCCCATCCAAGACTGGTAATGGACGGACCAAGCATGAATTTTTTTGTCTGAGGATTCTGCTGGAGAAAGCCGTACCTGATGAGAATAAGGAGAATACGAGAGACTGTTGCCTTATGAAACCCTAGTTTCTTACTAATTTCTACGGTCCCCATTTCTTGATTGTATGGGGTGAAGGCCAACAGGATTTCAATGGCCTTTTCTATGGAATTAAATTTCCTTATTTTCGTCTCCCATTATAAGACGTAGTATTGTATTATGATACTTGTCTTATAGGCATTTTTGATAAAATTGTCAAGCAGAGTTTTCGAAAGGAGGAAAAATATGGGAAAGATTATCCACACATCCAGAATCACCATTACACGGGTTGAGGGTCCGACTCGCAAAGCCGTGGTCGAAGGATTTAAGGAACCGATATTCTATGGTGTGCATGGAGGCATTAAGCACTTTTACGGGGTTGAACCAAAAGAAGAGCATCCAGCGACCCTTGACCACATCATAGGGGGCGTGGGGGGGTGAATGATGGGAACGTTGGCCACGTTGTTGGCCAAGAAAAATATACCGACCCCCGAAAACCGCTACGCTGCCCACGTGGAAGGTGATATTGAAGATGTGAACGGTGTCCTTAAAATTACCCGGATAAAAGTCCGGTATAACCTTACCATTCCGCCGGGGAAAAGAGATGATGCCCGTCAGGCATTTGAGCAGTATCTTCCGTACTGCCCTGGTGCCCAAAGTGTCATCGGCTCTATTCAAATCGAGCATGATTTAAAGGTCGAGGAGAATAATAGCAACTAAACAAGCTATGCTAACCACTATTGAAGCAGCCTCGTTTTTCCTTTATTATATAGTAAAGGTTATGATAAAGGGCTTGAAAACGTGACGAGTCACAGATCACAGGATACACATCATTTCTTACGCTTCAACCCGAATAATGAGTTTATCTCATGGTTCATGAGCAGCATATAATTCCCAAGATAAAAGACCGCACAGCCGTGATTGGCATCATTGGTCTTGGATATGTCGGTCTTCCTCTCGTGATCCGTTTTGGCGAAGAGGGTTTCAGAACTATCGGTTTTGATGTTGATGACAGTAAGGTCCAAAGATTAAATAGCAGTGAAAGTTACATCAAACATATTCCCTCTGAAACAATAAAACGGCTCAGAGACAACAATACGTTTAATGCCACCTCGGATTATGCCAAGCTCAGAGAAGTCGATGGTATACTCATCTGCGTCCCTACCCCTTTAAACAATACAAGGGAACCGGATGTAAGCTATATCGAGACAACATCCGACGAAATAGCACGCTATCTCAGAAAAGGTCAGCTTATCGCCTTGGAGAGCACGACCTATCCAGGCACGACCCGGGAGATCCTCTTGCCGAAATTGGAAAAGAAGGGGCTCACGGTAGGGAGGGACTTCTTTCTCGTCTTTTCACCTGAGCGGGAAGACCCGGGCAATCCGACCTACAGCACCAAGAATATCCCCAAGGTGGTGGGGGGGATCACCCCTGCCTGCACCGAGGCAGGAAAGACGCTCTATGAACAGATCGTAGATCGAGTTATCGCGGTCTCTGCACCTGAAATCGCAGAATTCGCCAAGCTTCTCGAAAACATATTCCGCTCCGTCAACATCGCTCTTGTCAACGAGCTCAAAATGCTCGCCGACAAAATGGGGGTGGATATCTGGGAGGTGATCGAAGCAGCCTCCTCCAAGCCGTTCGGCTTTATGCCCTTTTACCCGGGACCCGGCCTCGGGGGGCACTGCATCCCCATCGATCCGTTCTATCTCTCCTGGAAGGCCAGAGAGCTCAATTTCAACACCCACTTTATCGAGCTTGCCGGCGAGGTAAACACCGCGATGCCCGAGTATGTCGTATCGAAGATCGCCGACGCCCTCAATCAAGAGGGGAAGAGTCTCAAAAATGCCCGTATCCTGATCATGGGTGTTGCCTATAAAAAGGATACCGATGACATCCGTGAATCTCCCGGAGTGGAAATTATTGATATCCTCAAGAACAAAGGGGCCGAGGTTGACTATCACGACCCCCACATACCTGCCTTCTCAGGGATGCGCCGTTACCCCCATTTGGCTATGAAACGCGTGGAATTAACAGAGGCAACACTGAAGCAATACGATTGCGCAGTAGTAATAACGAATCATTCGGTATACGATTATACATGGATAGTAAAGAATTCGAAATTAGTCGTCGATACGCGAAATGCAACGGCACATATAAAAAACAGTAAGATCGTAAAGGCATGAAAAGAGATATGGATTGAAGATGAAGGCCCTTATCCTTGCAGGTGGTTCGGGAACACGGCTCTGGCCGTTAAGCAGAAAGAACTACCCGAAACAATTTTTGAAGCTCAATAGCAACAAGTCCCTTCTGCAAGAGACTATGGAGAGACTGCTCCATGCATTTTCTCCCGAAGAGATGATAGTGTTGACGAACAGCGAATATAAGTTCCATGTTATACATGACGTACAATCGCTTTTTCCCCTCAACAATATTATACTTGAACCGGTTGCGAAAAACACTGCGCCTGCAATAGCGCTGGGGATAAAGTACTGCCTGGAAAAGCTCGGGTGCGAACAAAACGAGGTGCTCGTTGTCTCTCCCTCAGACCACATCATCAAGCCTGCTCAGCACTTTTGCCACCTCTGCTGCTATCGCCCGTAGCGTCCCTGGTTATGAGCTTCATTTCCGCAAATCACCCGGCTTTGGGGATGTGATTGATGCAGAGCTTGGAAACTGACTCAACAATTGAAACACACATCATTCCCACATGGGCGCGTACGGCAGGGCTGCTGCGGTGCTTTATGTACCGTGGCAGTAGCATGACACCAACCTTCCGCCCCGGCCACTTGCTGTATGTGCGCCCAACTGCATGCGACATAACCCCGGGTGATGTAGTTGTATTTGCCGATCCTTCAGAAAAGGACTACGTTGTGCATCGTGTCGTCTCCGCCACCGATGCCGGTTTGATTACCCGCGGTGATAACAATTCGCGTTATGATCTGCCCCTTGTGTTAGACCAGGTGATCGGAAGGGTGGAGGTGCTGGAGCATCAGGGATGCCTCAAATCAATACGGGGGGGCAGCGGAGGACTCTGGTCAGCGCGGATACGGTGGGGTGTGCTCCAAGTGGGGAAGTGGCTGCGTCATGTCTTCAGCGCGCCTTATCGGGCGCTGCGCCATTTGGACCTGGTACACCGGGCTCTCAACTGGTTATTCTTCCGCCAGTTTAAGGTAGTACATCTTCATACACCTGATGGACCCCTCTTCATAGTCAACCGTAAACAACGAATTGTAGCCCGTTGGTGGCCCCAACAGGATTGTTTCGAGTGTAAAAAACCTTACGATCTTGTGATCCGGCGTGAAGATCTGGCTCAGCAGGTTACAGCAGCTAAATCATGCGTTAAGTGAACTATCATAGACGAGTTCATATGATCGTTGGCCTCTCGCATCACGGTCAAATAATAATCAAGAAATTCCAAAACTCTTAAACTGAGACCCTATCATCAATCAAGCTTTTGTGAACATAAAAAAGGGATCGGCCCACAATGAGCCGATCCCTTGAGATCAGTGGTGCCGAGGGACGGAATTGAACCGCCGACACGGGGATTTTCAGTCCCCTGCTCTACCGACTGAGCTACCTCGGCACTGCATAACTAAGTAGCCCAAAAAGGGGGACATGTCAAGCCCGTCCACATGCATCATGTCCTGGCTTAGGTAAGTCCCCCCTCCCAATAAAAGTGATCCCCTTTTCCATTTTTCAAGGAATTCTTGATCAGCACCTTGCTGAGATCATACATAACCTTAAAGGGTTGTATATCGGTCAAGCTGTCAACGAATCGTGCCTTGTCCATGGCGATTTCTTCGACGACCTCTCCCTTCGCTAATCTATCCATAAGCTCATTATGATACTGCTCTGTTGCTTTCATGGCTTTTTCCAAATGCTGCCGAACATCTCCTTCGATCACGGCATTATGGCTGAGAACAGCCCGTTTGGCCGGAAGGACGGCCAGTTTCCGGATACTGTTGCAGTAATTTTCAAGGGATTCAAAATAATTAGGCCAAAAAATATCCTTTTCAGGGACATAAAATCCTGAGGCGTCGCCGAGCGCCAGGTTACCCTCCTTTTCCTCAAACAAGGAAATGTGGCAGGGTGAATGGCCTGGGGTATCGAAAACGCTCCATACAATGCCTCCACCCAAATCAATCTTGTCCCCTTCCGTGACCACCGAATCAACTGCAAAGGCATAGTCTTCAATAGGCTCCGGCAAAGCATCGATCTCCGACTTTGTCTTCATCAGCTGGGCAATACCGAGATCGACCAGTTGAAATTCTTTGAATAGCTCTGTCTTGCCGAGTATTGTTGCACCGAGGGGGCTTGCCAGGAGTTTTATATGGGGCCACGCGCGCTGAAAATGCGGCACCGCGCCAATATGATCCGGATGGGTATGGGTCAGCACTATATACTTTATATCCTTTGGATCGATACCCAATGATGCTATCTGATCGACCATGATAGTGAACGTAGGGCCGGTCCCCCCCTCGATGATCATCCCTTCCTCTCCCAAGGACAAATATGCGGGAAAGGCGGGCGTGCCCAGTTGAAAAAAATGCGCCGTTATCTCAATCGGTTCATGTCTTTTCGCGTTCATGTAATGTTTATCCTCCCTTGTGTGTTTTCATTCATCGCCGCTGTTGTTGAAAAAAAAGCCATGGGATTTGCCTCCCATGGCCTTCATTATGCAGAAACAAAAATGCCATGGGGACCGTCTGGCTCACCCATGGCGCCCTGCCACTATGCAGAGGTACTCAGGGGCCTGAGCGAGCCCTTGTAAAAATAAAGAAGAAAAAGAAGTTACCAAACTGCATTTTTGACCTTACTCCTTGGTTGTTGTCTTTTTTTTAACCATATCCTTCTGAAATGTCAAGTATTAATTTTGGCTTTTCGGTTGAAATGATAATTTTTGACCTCGATAACCCCTGTCTTTTGCTACAGACATTAATCTTAAAACAATCCACTCCTATCTTGAATTAAAGAATTGCCGTATTATATTTTAACACGTCTAATATGTAACTGAGAACTATACGAAGAGGACATGAAGAAAGGAGTATGATGACAATGAATAAAAAAAGCGTGATGTGGTTGCTGGTGGCAGTCCTTTTCTTTGGGGTTGTCTTGGTCGGTGGATCTCCACACCCCACAGTGTACGCTGCGGAATCGCGTTCCGAAACGCAGCTCATCAAGGATGTTACACCGCAAGAGGCCTATAGCCTGATCCAGCAGAATAAAGCAAATCCCAATTTCGTCATCCTCGATGTGCGGACTCCAAGAGAGTTTGCGGGCGGACACATCGAAGGTGCCGTTAATCTCGATTATAACGCTCCAACCTTCAAGGACGACCTCAACGGCTTGGATAAGACTAAGGCGTATCTTGTCTATTGCCGGACCGCGAGGCGCAGCAGAGGTGCTTTTGACATGATGAAAGCGTTGGAGTTTCAGGAGGTCTACCACATGCTGGGGGGGATAGTACACTGGACCTCGGAGGGGTTGCCGATGACGAAATAAAATCGTAGTCTTTTTTATCTTTGAGTTTCTCGATTTGTCATCTGCGAGGACCTGTTACGGATAGACTCCTTATAATCTGAGGTCAAAGATGACATCTTCCCCTACCCTGCTCACCTTGTAGGTGGACGGCCTCATGGCCTGTTTGAGATCGCCGATCTCCAGGTCGCCGATCCCCTCTATCCCCTTCCCCAAGATGAGGGGGGCCGTAATGACCACCATCCTGTCGACCAATCTTCCTTGCAAGAGGGAGGTAACGATTTCTCTGCCACCCTCCACTAGGATTGAGGAGACACCCCGCTCAGCCAGTACCTGCATCAGGGACTGTAAATCCGCCCGTCCCTTTGGACCCCTTTGCACTACGAGGACTTCCTTCTCCTGTTTCTGTATCGCTTGGACTTTCTTTTTGGTGTGTGCATCTGTGGTGACGATGAGGGTTTGCCCCTCCCCTTGAAGCACCTGGGCGTTGAGCGGGATCCGAAGCCTGCTGTCGAGGACGATGCGCAAGGGATTGCGCCCCTTCACCGATCTCACGGTGAGCAGGGGGTCGTCGGCCAGCACGGTCCCTATCCCGATCATGATTGCATCGTGCTGGGCCCGCAGGCGGTGGGCAAACCGCCGAGAGGGCTCCGAGCTGATCCAGCGGGAATCGCCACGGAAGGTGGCGATCCTGCCGTCGAGGGACTGGGCGTATTTGACCGTAATAAAAGGGCGTCCTGTTCGGGTATAGTGAAAGTAGACCTCATTGAGGGCCCGCGCCTCCTGCTCCAAGACCCCCTCGGTTACCTTGATCCCGTGATCCCGAAGGATCTGGGCACCCTTCCCGTTCACCAAGGGGTGGGGGTCAAGGGTCCCGATCACGGCACGTTTGATCCCCTGTTCAATCAGGACATCGACACAGGGGGGGGTCTTACCCCAGTGGCAGCACGGCTCCAAATTGACGTACAGAGTAGCACCCCGTATCTTCCCCGAGGCCTTTTTTATGGCATCTATCTCGGCATGGTCCTCACCGAATTTGTGGTGATACCCTTCGGCGATGATCTTATCTAAGCGAACAATCACGGCTCCCACCATCGGATTCGGGCTCACCTGCCCCATTCCCCTGCGGGCCAACTGCAGGGCCCGCTTCATATATCGTTCATCTGCTCGCTCAGAAGGCATCTTATAACCTCAGATGGGGGTTGGTGAGCTTTTCTATGTGGATGGTGGAGGTGGGGGTGGAACCGTAATTATGGCCGGGCAACACCGCGGTTTCGTCGGGGAGGGTGAAGAGGCGATGGCGGATAGAGGACTCCAGGGTCTCCCATGACCCACCGGGAAGATCGGTCCTGCCCACACCGCCCACAAAGAGGGTGTCGCCGGTGAAGACCATATCATCCAGCTGTAGGGAGATACCCCCGGGGGAATGCCCAGGGGTGTGGATCACCTTCAAACCCAACTCACCTATAGGAATAACATCCCCGTCCTTCACGAGGACGTCCGCTGGGGGGGAGGGCTCTGCTTGAAAGAGAGAGAGGCTTCCGGAGGAGGGGTGATGCAGGGAGTAGCTCTCCGCCTCATGGATGATAATTTTGGCCCCGGTGAGGCGCACCATCTGGGCATTCCCCATGATGTGGTCTATATGGGCATGGGTATTAAGGATAGAAGTAATCTTCAACCCGTGCTGGTCGGCGAACTCGATCAATTGCTGGGCCTCATCTGCGGGGTCGATGACCAAGGCCTCCCCGGTCTTCCCATCACCGATAAGGTAACTGAAGACCATGTAGTTGCCCACTTCAAACTGTCTGACTATCATATTCCTTGTTGTATCCTCGGTAGTGCGGTACACGAAAGGTCAATTCATTCTAAGATAGATCATCTGTGATGTCAAAGGCCCAACAGTTGAGACCCCTGGGTCGGTGTGGTAGTATTAAAGAAAGGGTTCGAGGGTGAAGGGACCAAGGATTCAAGGGGGTCTTTGACTAGAACCCTGGACCCCTTGGCCCCTAGAATCCTAATGATGATTCTGTGGACCCTTTTTATCAACAGCTTACTGAAGAGCCATGCAATGAATTGAGCCTTAAATGATCGTCCTTGCCATCGAAAGCTCGTGCGATGATACCGGGGCCGCCCTGATAGAGGACGGGAAGCGCATCCTCTCCAACATCCTCTCGTCTCAGGATGAGGTCCATAAGCGGTATGGGGGGGTGGTGCCGGAGTTGGCTTCCCGGCGTCATCTGGAGAACATCGTGCCGGTGCTACGGGGCGCTCTCGATGAGGCCCATACATCACTGGACGAGGTAGATGGCGTGGCCGTAACCCGTGGACCCGGCCTGGTAGGTTCCCTCTTGGTGGGGATCATGACCGCCAAGGCCATCGCCCATGCCAAGGCCCTCCCCCTGGTGGGGGTGAACCACCTGATGGGGCACCTGCTCGCCATCTTCGCGGAACAAGAGGTTCCCTTCCCCTTTATCGGCATGGTGGCTTCCGGGGGGCATACCTCTCTCTATCTGGCTGAGGGTTTTACGGCCTTTCGCCCGCTGGGCAGTACCAGGGACGATGCTGCGGGGGAGGCCTTCGACAAAGTGGCCAAGTATCTGGGGTTGGGATACCCGGGCGGGATGGTCATCGAACACCTGGCCCGCAGCGGTGATCCCAAAGCCGTATCCTTTCCACGGGCCTACCTCGCCAAGGACTCCCTGGACTTCAGCTTCAGCGGGATCAAGACCGCGGTGGTCAACTATGTCCGCGCCCATCCACCTTCCGATGACGGAATGGCCGATATCGCCGCATCCTTTCAAGAGGCCGTGGTGGATGTACTGGTGGATAAGGTGATCTGGGCGGCCCAGCACCATAAGGTGGACAGAGTGGTGGTCTCCGGAGGGGTAGCCTCCAACAGCCATCTGCGGGAGCGGTTGCAGCACGAAGGGGAAGAGCTTAGCATACAGGCGCATTTCCCATCCCCTTTTCTCTGCCGGGATAACGCGGCCATGATCGGTGTGGCTGGCTACCACCTTCTTAACGAAGGCAAGAGGGATGGGTTGGACATGAGCGCCCTCTCCCGCTGGCCCCTCGGCAAGGATTAGGAGAAGGATTAGATCCGTGACCTCGTTGATGCAGGAGCTAAAGCAAAGAGGGGTTTTCCCCAAAAAGCCCCTCGGCCAGCACTTCCTCATTGATAAGGGAATAGCCCAAAAGATCGTCCGTTTGGCCTCTCTTGAGCCTGAAGACACCATAGTGGAGATAGGCCCAGGCATGGGGGTATTGACCTTCCTCATGATCCCTTTGGTAAAACGGGTAGTAGCCGTGGAGGTGGATCAGGAGATGGCTGATTACCTCAGGGAACAGGGAGGGGGAATGGCTTCGTTGACAGTCATGTGCCGTGATGCCTTGCACTTTGATTTCAAGGGGCTGGCTCAGGATGCGGGGGAAAGACTTAAGGTGGTTGCCAACCTTCCTTATAATATATCCACCCCCCTGATCTTTCGGCTCTTGGAAAACCGGGATGCCGTGACCCACTTCACCCTGATGCTCCAGCGAGAGGTGGCACAACGAATCAATGCCCCCTCAGGGGGCAAAGATTACGGCCCCCTCTCGATCTTCACCCAGCTCTATACCTCCCCCACGATCCTGATGCGGGTACCGCCCCAGGCCTTTTATCCCCGTCCCAAGGTTGAATCCGCTCTGGTAGGATTCACGATCCTGGATCATCCCCGGGTGGCAATAGGAGATGCCGAGTTTTTTCGCGCAGTAGTGCGGGCCTCCTTTGCCCAGCGGAGAAAGACCATCCTCAACTCCCTTAAGAACTCTCCGTTGGCCCTCGGTTCCAGGGAGGAGATCGAAAAAGCCTTGAAGACCGTCGGGATCGACCCGCGTCGCCGGGCAGAAACCCTGGACTTGCCCGAGTTCAAGGAACTGGCTGAGGCGCTGAAGGGCTCTAAAGAAACTCGTAACCCTACCTTTGCATCCGGAGGGGAAAGCGCATGAAGGACAATCTGAAAGATACCTGTCTTGCCATTTTTAGAGCTGGGCTTGAGGCTGTGGATCCCTATGAGGCCACCAAGAGGGCCCTTCGTCTTGCAGGAGAAGAGCTTCAGGTGGGGGAACACAGCTATCCTTTGAAGAATTTCAAGCGCATCGTTGTGGTTGGGGCAGGGAAGGCCGGGGCCCCTATGGCGCAGGCCGTCGAGGTAATCCTCGGGGAGCGCCTTGAGGGGGGACTGATCGTCGTCAAATATGGCTACACCGCCCCCCTGAAAAAGGTCAAGATCATAGAGGGGGGCCACCCCATACCCGACGAGGCGGGTCAGCGCGGGGCCAGAGAGCTCCTGGAGATCGTTAAGGGGTTAGGCAAGGATGATCTGGTTTTTTGTCTGATCTCGGGTGGTGGCTCAGCCTTACTCCCCGCCCCGGTGGAGGGTGTGGACCTTGCCGAAAAGCAGGAAACCACCAAGATCTTGCTGGAAAGCGGTGCCTCAATCCATGAGATCAACGCCATCAGGAAACACCTCTCCCGCATCAAGGGGGGGTGGTTGACCAAGGCGGTTGCCCCTGCCACCATAATCACCCTTATCCTCTCCGATGTCATCGGTGACGACCTCGATGTCATCGCCTCAGGACCCACCGTAGGAGACAGGAGCACCTTTAGCGATTGCCTGAGGGTGATCGAGCAATACGAACTCAATGCTCAGATACCTTCTGCGGTGATGACTCATCTGCGCAAAGGGGCCGAAGGCAAAGCACATGAGACCCCCAAGCCCGATGATACCGTCTTCCGCACAGGTCTTAACCTGATCGTGGGGAGCAACATGCAGTGCCTGGAGGCAGCGGCGCACAAGGCAAAGGAAATGGGGTATCAGACCCTCATACTTTCATCTCTTGTTGAGGGTGAGACCCGGGAGGTGGCCAAGGTACACGGGGCCATCCTGAAAGAGATCATCCGTACGGGCACACCCCTTGCCCCGCCGGCCTGCATCATCTCCGGCGGTGAGACTACCGTGACCATCCGGGGGAAAGGAAAGGGGGGACGGAATCAGGAGTTTGTATTGGCCTGCGGTTTGGAGATCGCGGGATGGGAGGGGGCGGCCGTGTTCAGCGCAGGCACCGATGGGACCGATGGGCCTACCGATGCCGCCGGTGCCTTTGCCGACTGGAGGATGGTAAAGCGGGCCCAAGAGTTAGGCCTCGATCCTAACGCCGCCCTTCGGGAAAATGATGCCTATCCTTTTTTTGAGCGACTCGGCGACCTCTTCATCACCGGCCCGACCAACACCAATGTGATGGATATCAGGATACTGATTGCTGTGAATGTGTAATAAGGAAGGCACATTGAAGATCAACTTGAGGAGGCAATAAAATGGCACACAAGAAGGGTATTATAATCTTGGTTGTCGTGCTGGTGTTCATCGCAGCGGTGGTGGCGTTGAGTGTCTCACGGCATACACCATACATCATTGAGCAGATAGCGGGCTCACTAAAACCTCAGGACGTGATCGTCTGGGAGGCTCAGTCGAGCTACTCGGCAGGGCTCCCTCAGCTGTTTTCCCCCGCGGACCATTTTGCACAACAGATCGAAAAGATCACCGATGGAAGGCTCGTCGTCAAGCTGCACCCGGGTGGGGCCATTGTTCCCGCACTCGAGGTATTCGACGCGGTCGATGCCGGGACGTTGGATATGGGCTTTACCTGGGCAGGATGGTGGATCGACAAATTCCCGGCTGCCGCCCTCTTTGGCAACTCATATCCCAACGGCATGCAGACCCTGGAAATGTTGGGGTGGATCTATACCGGCGGGGGATTGGACCTCTGGAACGAGCTGTACAAGGATCACAATATCGTTGTGCTTCCTCCTTATGGGATACTCGGTTCAGAGAACTTTTGCTGGTCTCACAAACCCATTAGTTCGCTGCGGGATTTCAAGGGACTGAAGTTCCGTACAGTCGGCATCTGGGGAAAGTGCCTCGAACGACTGGGGGCGCAGGTCGTCAGCCTGCCGGGAGCCGAAGTCTACCCTGCACTGGAGCAGGGTGTTATCGATGCCTGTGAATTCGGCACCCCGGCTACTGATAAACAATTCGGCTTTCAAAAAATCTGCAAATACCTGAAAGTTCCTGGGATTCATGAACCATGTGCTCCCCTGGAGACGCTCGTAAACAAAGATTCCTGGGAGAAGTTGCCCGATGACCTGAAGCTGAAAGTCCAGATAGCCCTGCACGATAGTTGTTTCTGGGCCTTGAATCGTGCGCTCAAGGAGGATGCTGAGGCGATGGCATTCTTTAGGCAGTACAACGGCTTGAATATTTCAAGGCTTTCTCCTGAAATGATCACCGAGATCGTAAAGATAGGTGATGCGGTGCTGAATGAACAGGCGGAAAAGGACCCTATGTTTGCCAAGATATTAGAATCACAACGGGCATTTCGCAAGCAGGTAGAGCCCTACGCCGAATTGGTAAGACTTCCGTACCCTTATGCGAAATAATCTTATAGGGCACCGTAGGACTTTATAAAACAACCAAGTCCAGTCTCAGTTCACCATAATACAGACCTTTATCGAAATCCCCTCTCTGCCCTTTATTATTCATCAATAATGGCGACAGCCCTTGTCCACCCGGCAGATGCTTTTCGGATCTTGACGGGAAAGCATGAAACCATAAACCCATGTGCTGGTAACATTTCAAGATTGTGTAACTTCTCTAAGTGGCAATACCCGATATCCCTGCCTGCTTTATGCCCTTCCCATATAATGGACGCATCCTTTGCTGCGCTATATTTTTCAGCGGTATGGATAAAGGGTGCGTCCCAGCTCCAAGCGTCTGTACCGGTCAATCGTACGCCCTGTTCAAGGAGATACATGGTTGCCTCATATCCCATGCCGCAACCAGTTTCGACGTAGTCCTCAGAACCGTAACGACTGCCGGCCCTCGTGTTAACCAGCACAATATCCAAGGGTTTCAAGGTATAATCGATTCGTCTTAATTCTTCTGCAACATCTTCGGCTGCGACGACATAACCATCATCAAAGTGCCGAAAGTCAAGTTTCACGCCATGTTGAAAACACCATTCCAACGGTACCTCATCAATAGTCATGGCGCGCTCTCCTCGATTCATAGTTGAGTGAAAATGATAGGGGGCGTCTAAATGAGTGCCATTGTGAGTGGTTAGTTTGACATTTTCTATAGCCCATGCTTCACCGTCGGGCAGTTCTTCCTTGGTGAGCCCTGGGAAAAAGGACTGCATGCCTGGAAAGGATGCTTGATGTTCTATATACGTAATGTGAGGACGCAACGAGGGTGGATCTGAAACAACATCGTTTTCCAAATAAATCGATAGATCAATGATACGTCGGGACATAATGTGCTCCGAATAACCCCTTGTGGTGCCTGAATGATTGCTAGGTCATGTTGAGGTTAGCACTATTGGCTTATTCAAAGGGTAACTACATGCTGTAGACAATTCACCTTCTCCCATATGCAAGGCAGGCGGTCCTATTGACCCACTATCCGCAAGATCTCCTCCCCCCTCTCAGGTGAGAGGGTGCCCTTTTTGATACCGACCTCCACGGTAAGGCGGGATATTGTGCGATATATCTCAGTGAATCTGGGGTCTACTGTCTTGAGGGCCTCTAGGTGACCTCTGATCACACCCACATCCCCCCTGGCAATAGGCCCTGTCAGGGCCTTGACCGGCCCCAAATGCTCTATGTTGCTCACCGTCCCCTTGACCAAGGGGAGGAGGGCCTGAGCGGCATCCTCTTGGGAGATACCTATGGCCTCGAAGAGCTGATAGCTGAGGTACACAAGCGTGACGAGGAAGTTACACGCCACCACCGCCGCCGCATGGTAGAGGGGTTTTTGTTGGGTCTCGATGGGAAGAGGTTTCCCGCCCAAGGTCTTTACCAGCTTCGTTAGGATCGGAATAGTTTCAGGGTCTCCTTCGAGATTAAAGATCGAAGAGGAAATAATTTTCATCGCCTCTTTGACATCGGCGAAGCTCTGTAGGGGGTGGAGGGATGCAATAAGGGCCCCGTGCTCTTTGGCCGCTGCAAGAATGGTTGAGGGGAGGGATCCGCTGGTATGGACCACAATCTGCCCCTGGTGAAAGCCACCTGCCCTGGCAATCCCCTCGCATACTTCCTGGATGGCGCTGTCCGAGGTGGTGAGAAAGACAAGATCGGCCTCAGCGGTAATCTCCTGCGGCGCTGTGGTGGTGCGGACCTCACCCCCCACAAAGGAGGTGGCCTTTTGCAAGGATTCCTCTCTCCTACTGGCCAAACCGACAAGCGTATAGCCCTTTTCTTTCAAAAGAGAGGCCAGGGCAGTACCAACTACCCCTGCCCCGACAACGGCTACCTTGTTCGCCTGCATCTCTTACTTTCTCATTCTAGCTGGAATCCTATACAGCTATAGAGCCCGGGCCACGGTAAGAACAGCCACCCGCTCGGCCCCTGCCTTCAGGAGGGTGCGTGAACACTCATTGACCGTAGCCCCGGTGGTGTAGACATCGTCCACCAATACAACAGATTTCCCTTTGAGAGCCTCCGTATCCTTTACCTGAAAGACCCCTGTGAGGTTTTTCCTCCGCTCACGCTTTTTGAGGGAGCTCTGAACGGGGGTATCCTTGATCTTTTTCAGCACCCTCCCTTCATAGGAAATCCCGATCCTTCTGTTCAGTTCCTTGACCAGAAGGAAGGCTTGATTGAATCCCCGCTCCCGCAGCCGCCGGATGTGCAGGGGCACGGGAATCATCACATCAAGGGGGTACTCTCGGGAAAGGGTTTGAAGCGTAGGTTGCAGCAGGTCACCAAACAACCTCACGAGGGGAAAGACGCCCCCGTATTTGAATGTATGGATCGCCTCCTTGAGCACCCCCTCATAGAGGCCGCTGCTGCGATGGACCTCGAAATGCCTTCTCTCCTTCAGACATGGCCCGCAGAGGTAACCCCCTCCATCCCCGGAGGGTACGGGGAGACCGCAGCGGGGGCAGTACGGGGGGTGGATAGGTTTAATTGCCGTACGGCACGTGGGGCACAGGAGTAGATCGTTCCCCTTTCCATTGAGGAGGGTCTGACAGATGGGGCACACAGGGGGGAAGACGAGGTTCAACAACCGCTGGAAGGTTCGGGAGGGCCTCACCTAAAAATCCCAGTTCATAACCTGCGAGGGATGCGGCATGAGGGGCACTTTGATCTCCTCCTGGGTGCAGGCGCTAAAGGTACCCCACTGATCGCAACTTGGACAGAGGGGGAGCCAATCTTTGACCTCTCTCTGGCAGTTGGTGCACCGATAAGGGACGTAGGCCCCTCCCTCAAGCTTCAATCCCTTCCGGTATTCCGTTGCCGCCTGCTCATAATCTCCCCGATGGGAATATCCCTCAGCCAACAAATAGTGATAGGAGGCGTGTTCGGAAAGGTTCTCCTTCATCTCCTCTAATTTCTCCAGAGCCTCATCGATCATTTCGAGTCTCAGGCAGAGCCGGGCGTAGAAGAAGGGGAAGACGATGTTGTTGGGCTCCTTCTTCATGGCATCCAGGTAGAGGTGAATGATCCCCCGGGGATCCTCCTCGGTTAGGTAGAGGTCCTCTAAGTTGTTCAAAAAGATGATCTCATGGGTCTTTTCAAACCCCTTGCGCCAGACCTTTATTGCCTCTTTTGTCTCGCCGGCGCGATGCAGCAATCCTCCGAGCAGAACATGAGGTGGGCTAAAGGAGGAATCCTCCCTAATGATATCTTTCAACTCTCTTATCCCCCTGTCTTCCTCACCCCTTTCCGCCATAAGCCCAGCATGCTCATATCGCAGACCCCGTTGCAGTTTTCTTTCCCGGTCTATCTCCCCTGGAGGGGTTATCTTAATGATCTTTCGCTGAAGCTTGATGGCCTCTTCCCACTCCTTTTCTTCGATGTAGATGTCCCGCAGATCTCTCATCGCCTCTCGGTTGGTGGGGTTGATGGTGATGATCTCCTGAAAGGTCTTGATGGCACCGGCATAGTCCTTGGTCTCCTTGTAGATCTGGGCCTCTCTAAAGAGGATCTCCAATTGATCAATCTTCAAACCCTTGGCTTTCTCTAAGGTCTCAATGGCCTTTTTGGACTTTCCCGCTCTTTGATAGACCTCAACGAGCTTCAGGTAGATCTTAGGATCATCAGGCCTCTTATTGAGGTACGCCAGGATCTGTTTTTCAGCCTTAGGCAAGTCGCCCTTGAAGAGGGCATCGGTAGCCTGATAAAAAGTTTCCCATAGTTGCTCCCTCACCCTCTGTTCTTTACGTTCTTTTATGGCCCTCCGCACGTCCCTGACAAAATAGATGAGGAAGGTTATCACGGCCCCAATGAGTGCTGCGCCGATGAGCAGGGTGGAAAGGGCGGTCTCCACATAATTCCCCCAGAAATATTGAAATTGGATACGCACTGGATTAAGAGAGTAGAGATAGATAAGTATCCCTGCGAAAATAATGATGGAAAGAAATGCAGTTCTGATGGACATAGGTCTTCCCCCTTTATCTGTGGTAAGGCGTGTTGTTGATAATTGAGAGGGCGCGGTATACCTGTTCTACAAGGACGAGTCTGGCCAATCGGTGGCTGAAGGTCAGGGGTGAAAGGGAAAGGATGGTGTCGCATCGCTCCCTCCACCCAGGACCAAAGCCGTCGGCACCCCCTATTAAAAAAACAATCTCTTTTACCCCGCGCTCCATAAGCCCGTTGAGAAAACCGGCAAAATGTTCTGAGGTAAAACTCGTGCCCCTCTCCGCCAGACCGATGAGATAGCTTTCCTTGGGGAGTAGATTGAGGAATCTAGAGATCTCCCCCTCCTTTTTCCCGGAGAGCATCTCAGCAGCAAAGAAACGCCTGATCCTGCCCACATACGCTTCGATTCCTTCCTGAAAGAAACCCGCTTGTTTCCTCCCCCCAAAGAGGAACGTAAACTTCAACCCTTTTCCTCAAGCGAATTGATCCGTGGGGCCTCTATCCAGAGACCTTCGAGATCATAATAGCGCCGAAGCTGATCATAGAAGATGTGGATGACGACATCGTCATAATCCATCAGGACCCATCTTCCCTCCCTTATCCCTTCTTCCCCCAAAGGTCGAATCCCCTGTTCACCCATTTTTTCCTCGATAGACTGGGCGATGGCCTGGACCTGACGGTCGGAACGACCGCTGCAGATAAGAAAATAATCAGTAAGGGAAGAGGCCTTTTTGAGTTCTAAGATGGTTATATCGAAGGCCTTTTTCTCCAGGGCGGCTTGCGCGCAAAAAATCGATTTCTCCTTGGAGTCTTTAAAGGCCTCTTTCATTTAAAATGTACTATAACAAACAGTGATAAAAAGTAAAAGGGGTATGTTTCACCCTCGGTAGAGTCCCTCTCTCGTTATATACTCCTCCACCTCTTTGGGAATCAGATAGGTGAGGGACCTCCCTTCTCTGACGGCCCTTCTGATCTCGGTGGAGGCAATCCCGATAGGGGTCACGTTGAGCAGATGCAGAGAGTGCCCTGAGGGATGCAGGAAACGATCTCCCTTTTTCTGGAACCCCTCGGACGTGAGCACCGGTGCTCGCAAGGGATCAAAATGGGACCGAGAGATTACGATAAAGTCGCACACCGTGAAGAGCTGAGGGTAATCCTTCCAGGTTTCTATTTCACAGAAGGCATCGGCCCCGATGATAAAAAAGAGCCTCTCCCCTTTTCGCAGGTTGCGATGATAGTGGGAGATGGTCTCGATGGAATAAGATGCCCCCTCCCGTTTTATCTCCACATCCGAGAGGGCGAAGGATGGATTATCGGCAACAGCCAATTTGACCATATTCCAGCGGTGTTGAGTGGAGATGATGGGGCGATCCAGTTTATGGGGGGGGGTGGCGGCCAGGATGAAGATTACCTGACTGAGATCGAAGGCCTCCCATACCTCCTGGGCACAGCGCAGATGCCCCAGGTGGATGGGATCGAAAGTCCCCCCGAAAAGCCCGATTCTCCGCTCTCTTTTGTTAGGAGGTCCTGATCTGTCCATCTCCATAGATGACGAACTTAGTGGTGGTGAGGTCTTCTACCCCCATGGGCCCAAAGGCATGCAGCTTGGTGGTGCTGATCCCGATCTCAGCCCCCAGCCCCAGCTGGTACCCATCGCTGAACCTGGTGGAGGCGTTGACCAGGACGGTGGAGGAATCCACGTCCCGCAGGAACCGTTGGGCATTGGCATAATCCGAGGTGATGATGGCCTCGGTATGCTGGGAGCCGTAGCGGCCGATGTGATCAATGGCCTCCCCGATGTCATCAACTACCCTTACCGCAAGGATCAGGTCGAGGTATTCAGCATACCAATCCTCCTCTGTTGCCTCTTTCACATCTGGGAGGATGTGGCGCGTGCGGGGACACCCCCGTAATTCCACACCCGCTTCCTGTAATTTCTCTGCCACAGGGGGGAGGAAGGAGGACGCTACCTCCTGGTGAACCAGCAGGGTCTCCATGGCGTTACAGACGCCGGGTCGCTGAACCTTGGCGTTATAGCAGATCTCCAGCGCCATTGCCCGCTCGGCCGAGGCGTCGACAAAGACATGGCACACCCCCTTATAGTGTTTGATCACCGGAATGCGGGAGTGTTCCACCACGAAGCGGATCAGACCTTCACCCCCCCTGGGGATGATGACATCGATATACTCCTCCATCTTGAGCATCTCCTCCACACCCTCGCGTTCGGTGTGGGGGATCACCTGGACGGCGGCAGCAGGGATGCCTGCCTTCTCCATCGCCTCCTGAAGGATGCCTCCGATGGCCCGATTGGAGTGGATCGCCTCGGAACCGCCGCGCAGGACCACGGCATTGCCCCCCTTAAGGCACAACCCTGCCGCATCGGCGGTGACGTTGGGTCTGGCCTCGTAGATAATTCCTATGACCCCCAACGGTATCCTCATCTTGCCCACCACGAGCCCGTTGGGCCTGCGCCACATCTTGATCACTTCTCCAACCGGATCAGGGAGCAGGGCGATCTCACGCAGCCCCTCGGCTATCCCTTCGATCCCCGCCTCGGTGAGGGCCAAGCGATCCAGCATGGCCTTGGAGAGGCCTTCTTTTTCGGCCCCTTCCAGATCTTTACGGTTTTCCGCCAGCAACAACTTCCTCTTCTCAACAAGCCCATCGGCCATCAACCCCAAGGCCCGATCCTTCACCTCCGAGGAGAGCCTGGCTACCTGGAACGAGGCCTCGCGGGCCTGCTGAGCGATCTTTTTGACTTCATCGCCAATATCCATTGCTATGGTGCCTCCTAAAGAATCACCAGATTGTCCCGGTGAATCACCTCATCGGTGTATTTATATCCTAACGCTTCCTCAATCTGAGAACTCTTGCGTCGCATGATCTTGATCAATTCGTGGGAGTCATAATTCACCAAGCCCCGTGCAAATTCCTTCTTGCGGGGATTAAGACAGGTGACAAGGTCTCCCCTGCCGAAATTCCCCTCCACCGCTACAATACCAGAAGGCAGGAGGCTCTTTCCACCCTTCATGACAGCCTCATGAGCCCCCTTGTCGAGGACCAGCCGCCCCTTCGGCCTCAGGGTAAAGCCGATCCACTGTTTTCTGCCCGTCAGTTTCTGCCCGCCGGAGAGAAAAAGGGTTCCCGTTGGCTCCCCCTCGAAGATTCTCCCGAGCACGTTGTGATCTCGCCCATTGGTCACAACCGTAGGCACACCGCAACGGGCAGCGAGCTTTGCCGCTTCGACCTTACTGAACATCCCTCCGGTGCCGATCTCCGTCTGCGTCCCCTGAGCCATCGCCTCCACCCTCTTGGTCACCTTGTGCACCAGGGAGATGAGCTTTCCCCCTTGGTCCGGCTTGCCACTATACAGGCCGGGGGTGTCGGTGAGGATAAGGAGGAGATCCGCATCCACCAGTGAGGTGACCAAGGCCGCCAGCAGATCGTTGTCGCCAAACTTGATTTCCTCCACCACCACCGAATCATTTTCATTAATAATAGGGATTATACCCAGATCCAACAGCGTGAGCAACGTGTTGCGGGCGTTGATATACCGCTTCCTGTCCCGCATGTCGTCGTGGGTGATGAGGACCTGAGCCACCTTGAGTCCCCACGGGGCAAAGGCATCTT
>Ga0307425_1000239_pt1 | contig 34589 bp, 27 predicted proteins | sample SalMarWE160330MG_FD_202152 | JGI IMG/M metagenome (GOLD analysis project Ga0307425, IMG submission 202152) | Salt marsh sediment microbial communities from the Plum Island Ecosystem LTER, Massachusetts, United States - WE1603-30 | ecosystem: Environmental > Aquatic > Marine > Intertidal zone >... | reverse complement strand
TTCATCAAATCATCAAACCTCAAAAAGCTGCCGCCGTCATCTTTGAACGTGTAATATGATCTCACTGAAAAAAGATCGGACGTTAGCCCCTCGGCGAGGTCTTGAAACTCTGGATCTACAAAAAGCGCTTCAGGAGTACAATCCTTTAAATTATATCTGATCTCTTCGGCCGAAAGCCGCCAGTTGATAAGCAACAGGATTGCACCCAGGGCTGCGGCAGCGCCGTAAAGGAGGAAGTATTCAAGGCTGTTTTTCCCCAGAACCCCGATCCGATGACCTTTTTTAATACCGGTTGCTTGTAAACCAAAAGCAAGGCGATCGATCATCTCTTTGATTTGGATGAATGTCAGCGATTTGTCGGCGTCAGCCTCGAACCATGCGAATTGGTTACCATAACATACGGCATTTCGAGATATAAGATCATAAAACGTAAAATCGTATAATCCCATAACAACCTCGGTTACCAGGGGTCAGCTGTCAGGGATCGGGGAACAACTTGTTGTGTTTGTTGCCAATCAATTAACCCTGATCCCTGAGCCCTGTTCCCTGAAACCTGTTCTATTCAGGTGTCGGGTGTCAGGGATCGGCCGATGGGCGTTTGTAACCCCCCATTCTCCTCTGATCCCTGATCCCCGGTCCCTGAAACCTGTTCCCTAAAAACTGTCTTTTGATTTATTCAGGAAATGTTGCTTTAAAAGCAATCACTTTTGTCAGGCCATCTGCTTTAAAAATAGCCGCTCCCGATTTAACATAGACCGGAAAGGAAAAATCCGGTGCTCCGGTCCACCATTTCTCGAGAGCATCCCATGGCGACATTTTCTTTTCACTTAACTTCATAGCCCCCGGCAGCAGCAGGGTCAGCAGGGTTTGACGGGTGTCAAACATAGCCGGCACTCGTATCTGGTTGGTCTTACCAGCCGGAATCCACATCGTCTCCGGAGAGTTAACGGTATTAACCTCGAACTCTTCAAAGTTAACCGAAAATGAAAAACCGTCAAGCTGAACCGGGTACTCATTAGGATTTTCAATGTTAAATATAAAAGCCATCATCAATGGAGCACCGTAATTACCGGCGGTTCCCTTGGTGGGCTCTACCTTATTGGAAAAGTAATAATATCCTGTATAGTAGGGAATTTCTACATGACTCAAAGTAACCACAGGATCATTAAAATTTTTCTCAGTCGGTGTTGCCGGCATTCCGGCACACCCCGCCAGCATGGCAGCGGCGACGAAAATACTTAAACATGTAAGTATAATTGATCTTTTATGCATTTTTTCCTCCCTTATTCTATATAAAGGGTTAGGTAAGCCATCGTTTTCTTCGTTTATAGTGTTTAACATCCCGAAAACTCTTACGGCCTCCAACATCGGTAAGGCCAAGGTAGAAATCCTTGATATCTGGATTCTCTCGGAGCTTTTCGGCGGTGTCGTCCATGACAATGCGACCGTTCTCCATCACATAGGCATGGGGGGCAACATTAAGGGCAAGTTTGGCATTCTGCTCCACCAGCAGGATCGATATCTTCTCCTCCTGATTAAGCTTTGTAATAATATTGAAGATTTCATGGATAAGAAGCGGTGCAAGGCCCATGGAAGGCTCATCCAAAAGGATCAGTTTGGGGCTGGTCATCAGAGCACGTCCCACCACCGTCATCTGCTGTTCCCCGCCGCTGATAAATCCGGCGGTTTCATTGCGCTTTTCCTTAAGGCGCGGAAAGTAGTGGTATACCATATCCAGGCCGTCGCTGATGGATCTGCCGAACTTTCTCATATGAGCCCCCACCTTCAGGTTTTGCTCAACGGTGAGGTGTTCAAAAACCCGCCGGCCTTCAATGACTTGAACGACACCCATTTTTGCAATCTTTTCAGCGCCCATTTTATCGATGCGCTGCCCCATGAATTCAATGGACCCATCGGTCACCTCCCCGTCTTCGTGTCGCAAAAGTCCTGAGATGGCCTTTAAGGTCGTACTCTTGCCGGCTCCATTGGCACCCAAAAGGGCCACAATGGAACCCTTGGGAACTTCAATGGAGACACCTTTTATCACCAGAATGACCTCGTGATACTTGACCTCGATATTGTTGATCTTTAAGATCATTTCCTCATTAGACAAAGCCTAAAACTCCTTTATGGCAAAATAGTCAATCAGATTACCATCCAAGCCATTCGTCGGCCCATTTCTTCGGCCAGCGGCCTTTCAAATCGACAACCTCAACGACTTGGAATTTTCCGTCCTTAATTTCATATATCGGAACTTTTCCTGAAATTCTATGATCCGTGGAGGTGTAGTTTAACGGAGGTACACCCAAGCCAATATCAATATTTTTCATGGTTTCAAAACCGTTTTTCAGAATGCTTTCGCCACTTAAGTCGCCGGCTTTATCCGCCCGCTTCATAGCTTCCGAAAGCGCTAGCACATTAGCCCATGCCTGAATTGTATGGACGGAGCGTTTCTCCAGAGGAATGCCCGGGTTGTATTTTTTGGCATACGCCACCACTTTATCCATCATGGGAACATTTTCACCGAAAAATGCACAAACTGCCGCCCCCATAGCGCCTTCGGCTGCCTTGCCTGCCAATTTCGGAAGATTTTCATCAAACCCCCAGTTATTGATAATGTGATCCGCTACAAGACCTAACGCATAGGCATCACGAATGGTTGCTGCCACCGACATCACGGTGTTGCCGTGCCAGACGAGATCCGGTTTGAAATCCTTCATGGCCAGAACCTGGCTTTTGGTATCAATGGCAAACAAAGAAACAGACTGATCCGGGCCGATGTCAAAGCCGAGCAGTTCGGCCTGATCCTTGATGGCCTTGATCGGCGCACTGCTATAAGGAGAAGCGAACATATAAGAACAGACCAAACGAGGTTTTCTTTTCCCGTAATCCTTGTGTTTGGGCCACTTTTTGTCAAACCAGGCTGTGATGGCAGCCCTGGCGTTGGTTGAATAATCACTGGCTGCAAAAAGATTGTAAGGTGTCTTTTTAGGGTCCGTCAGGTGAGCGGAGTAGGAGGCAGACACATAAGGTATTTTATCCTTGGTGATTGTGGGTGACAGCGCTTCTGTATCACCGGTTCCCCAGCCCAAAACCGCAACGCTTTTGAGCCTTTTGAAGAGCTTATACTTGGTGAGCGCCTCGGGGATACGGTAGCCGTAATCAAACTGATACAGCTTTATTTCCTTGCCGTTAATCCCGCCAGTATCATTGACATAATGAATGGCTTCTGCGATGCCCAGAGCATAGTCCTTTCCCACATCTGAAGTCGCTCCCGTCATATCATTGAGCGCTCCCACCTTAATTGTTGCGGCGCCGGCCATGGAAGAAAATCCGACAATCAAAGCCACAATAAATAGGTGAACGAAAATCTTTGACCACGTATTTTTCGCAAACATAATTTCTTTCCCCTTTTTAAGAGAGTAAATGTTCCATCAAGCTTCTTTCCGATTAAGTGTTTGTTTAAATACCACCTCCTTTTATTGTGAGAAATTAACCATAAAACTAATACGAAAATGGCCACAAATTAAAATAGTTCTTCATCTGCCACCATCGATAGGCCAAACCATTGGGTTCAAATATCATAAATACACATATGGCAAGTCCGAAGGCGGCCTCTTTAAGAAACAGAAAGTCCATAAACAGCCTTTCTCCCCAGCTGGTATCCATAAACTGCATAACACCAAGCTGTAATAGCTCCATGACAACAACCATGAATATGGACCCGAAAACAGTGCCGTGGATTGAGCCGACCCCGCCGATGAGAATGACACCCACCAGCCACAAAGACCAGAACCAGGGAAAGTGTTCGGGGCTGATCGCCGAAAGATTGCTGATCCAAAACGCCCCGGCAATTCCACCGATAAACCCGGCTACATAAAACGCGAAAAGTTTGTATTTGAAAACATTGATTCCCATGACCTCTGCGGAAATATCATTATCTCTTATGGCCACCCATGCCCTGCCCACACGGGTCCTGAGCAGATTAACCATCGCTACAATACAAATAATCGTCAAAACAAGCATCATAAAATAGACCTTAAGATCGTTGTCGATAATCCACGGCCCGACTTTGATGGTCCCCGGAGGCAAAGAAAACGCCTGTCCTCTTCCTCCGATCTGGCTCACATATCCTGTAATAATAAAATCTACGGTAATGAACTGAGCGGCCATGGTGGTTAAAATGAGATAAAACCCTTTGACCCTGGCACAAGGGAGTCCGAACAAAACGCTCCATATTCCGGAGACAATTGCTGCGATGAAGATACTGATGGGATAGGCCAAACCCCAGTCCAATAATATTTTCGGCCATGGAAATTCCAAAATAAGCAGGGTGCTGGTATACGCCCCAACCGCAAGAAATGCCGCATGGCCCAAGGTTATCTGACCGCAAAAGCCGATTAACAGCTGAACCCCTAAAGCCCCAAGCACTGTATAGCCGATCTGGTTACAAACACTGAGCCAATAAGAATCTGCAAACAATGGAATAACAACAAACAAAATGATAAAGAGAAGGATCATCTTCCCCTTGATAAACTTGGTCTGCCACCACCCATGATCCTGATGATAATTCTGATGATAAACGCCGCAGGGAAGCCAGGTTGTTGACATTAAAAAACTCCGTTTTTGATTTAAAATTTACGATTGAAAATTGAAAATATATAACCGCAAATGAACGCAAATGAACATAAATATTATTATTATAATTCGTGTTTATTCGTGTTCATCCGTGGTTTCCCTTATCCCTGGTCGCCTTTGGCGCCGCCGAAGGCGGGTAAACCTCTTTCCTCTTTTCTCTTTCCTATTTCTGGTTTAAAGGTTTTGCTCTTTGAAAATCGGAAAATCAATGAATTAAAATCGTCAATTGAATTACACTCGTTCAATCCGCTCCCAACCCCACAATCCATGGGGCTTAAAAAGCAAAAAAATCACCATGAAAGCAAAAGGGGCGACCTCTTTAACACCACCGGGAAAGTATCTGTCCAGATATGCCCCGCAGAGGTTCTGTAATATACCGATGATAATTCCACCCACAATAGCGCCGGGTACGGAATTGAGTCCTCCCAATACCACAGCCGGCAGAACCAGAAGGCCAAGATACCCCACGGAGATATTCAATCCATTAATGTTGCCCAAAAGGGTTCCGCCGACACCGGCTGCCATAAAAGCGATGGCCCAGGCAGCTGCATAAACAAATCTGGCGCTCACACCAAGGGAGAGGGCGGCCATTTCGTCGTCGGCTGTGGCCTGCATGGCAAGGCCCCACCGGGTATATTTAAAAAAGCAGACAAAAACGATTAAAAGAATAATAGCGGCCACAAAACTCCACAGATAAACCTGCCCGATAACGATCTTTCCGATGTGTATCGGTTCAATTGAAAAAACCGGCGGGGTGAACACACGCGTATCGGTACCCCATATGAGTTCCAACGTTCCCTTAAAGAAAAATGAAAGCCCGACGGTGACCATAATCACCGTCAGAACAGGTTGGCCGATGAGTTTGTCCAGGAAAATTCTTTCCGTCAGTATTCCCAAAACCAGTCCTACAATAAGGGATAATAAAACCGCCAGTAAAAAAGGAATGCCCATGGAATAAAAGCTCAAGGAAACGTAAGCGCCAATCAGCGTCATTTCACCCATGGCCAGATTCAGTACGCCTGAACATTTATATATCAGCACCCATCCAAGGGCCACAAGGGCATAGATGCCGCCCACCATAATACCCGTCGTAATGGTCATTAAAAACAGTTCCATCCGTCACTCCATTGAAAATTGATGATTGAAAATTGTCAATCCCTTATCCATTACCTCTTTTCTCTTTCCTATTCACTTTTTACTATTCACTATTCACTATTTACGTTTATCTATTCCTCAACCTTCCTGATATGAAGATCGATAACAATATGGGCCTGCCGCCCGTCTTCATACTTAATGATTGTATCGATGTGCACAGTATCATCATCTAAATAGAGGGCCTCGACAATGTCCTGATACCTTTTTTCCACAAAGGCCCGCCGCAGTTTTCTCGTTCTTGTCAGCTCATCATCATCTGCATCGAATTCCTTGTACAGATTGATGAACTTTACGACCCTGGCGGCTTCCGGGAGGTCCCTGTTTGCCTGCCGAACCTGCTCTTCCACCAGGTTGTAGACTTCGGGCATCTGAGAAAGTTCCTGATAGCTCGTATAATTGATCTTTTTTTCATCGGCCCATCTACCCACCACAGAATAATCGATACAAATGACTGCGGTAATATATTCCTGCTTGTCTCCGATGACCCATGAATCTCTTACATAGGGACTGAATTTCAGGCGGGTTTCAAGGTATTGGGGAGAAAAAGGTCTTCCATCCCGGAGTATAAAGACATCCTTGGTACGGTCAAAAACCACCAGGTGACCGTCATCATCTATAAACCCCTTGTCACCTGAATAGAGCCAGCCGTCTTTTAATGTCTCTTCGGTTGCTTCCGGATTTTTATAGTAACCTAAAAAAACTGAAGGACTTCGGGTTAGGATTTCACCGTCTTCAGTGATTTTTATTTCTGTTTCAGGAATCGGATGACCCACCGTATCGAATTTTATATCACCGCTTCGATGAACCACAGAAATGCCGGCGACTTCGGTCTGGCCATAGATCTGCTTGAGGTTTACTCCCAGTGCATGAAAAAAACGAAAATGATCCGGCCCCATGGCCGCCCCTCCCGTATAAGCATTTCGAACACGAGACAGGCCGAGGTGGTCCTTTATTTTCTCTTGAACGGTAATATACGCCAGCCATCTTAAACACGCCCAGTACCATGGAATTCGTTTTTTCTGAAACTTAAGATCCGCCACATGATAACCGATTTTCGTGGAAAGCTCATAGAATTTCCGTTTGATCCACGTGGCATCCAGATATTTAACCTGTACCGTTCGGGTCATCTGCTCGTACATGCGTGGGGGAGCAAACATCACATGGGGTCCGATCTCCCTGATGTTCTCCTCGGCGGTTTCCGGTTCCTCCGGAAAATTGATGGTATATCCCACTTGCAGGCCACAAGAAATCGACATCATCTGTTCCCCGATCCACGCAAAAGGCAGATAAGAGGCATAATCATCCGTTTCCATACACGGATCCACAGCCATAAGATGCTGCCCCATGGTCAGCATATTATTGTGGGACAAGAGTGCCCCCTTTGGCAACGATGTAGTTCCGGAAGTATAAAAAAGTAACGCCACTTCATCCCCGTGGCCTTTTTTAACCATCTTTTCAAAAAGCTCGGGCTGTTGTTGATCGAGGTCCCGGCCCAGGTTCTGAACGTCCTTTAAACTGATCAGATAGTCCTCGTTGTAATCCCGCATTCCCTTGGGATCATCCCAGATAATTTTTTCCAGTTTGGGGCATTCATTAATTACAGAGATGGCCTTGTCAACTTCCTCCTGGCCTTCTCCGAATAAAATTTTTGTGTCCGAATGGTCGATGATATACTTGACTTCATCAATCAGGCAGTCCCGGAACAGCCAAACGCCCACGCCCCTCGCGCACAACGTCGCTATCTCAGCCCACAGACCCTCGGGACGATTGTCGCCGATCATGGCAACCTTATCTCCTTCTTCAAGACCTAAACGAATAAGTCCCAGGGTCAGGTACTTTACATTTTCAAAATAGTCATGCCAGGTGATGGGTTGCCAGATGCCGAATTCCTTTTCTCGCATGGCGACTCTGCCCTTGCCGTATTTGCCGGCTTTTTCATAAAAAAGCTTTGGGATTGTCAGGTCTTTTGTAATTTTCATGCTATAGTTTTTTCTGCCCTGTTTTATCTCCTCGTTGCATACAGATCCTCTTCACCCAGATATGCCTTGATCACTTCAGGGTGATGTTGGACTTCATCAGGCGTTCCGTCGATGATCATATTGCCGAAATTGAGAACAAAGACTCGGTCGGATAAATCCATGACCACACCCATATCATGTTCCACCAGAATACAGGTGACTTTCCACCGCTCTTCTTCATTAATATCCAAAACAAACCGAGCCATATCTTCGACTTCCTCAAGATTAAGTCCGGCCAGCGGTTCATCCAGGATTAAAAGCTCCGGTTCAAGGGCCAGTGCCCTGCCGAGTTCCACTCGCTTTTGCAGTCCATAGGGCAACATGCCCACAGGTTTATGCCGGATATGTTCAATTTCCAGAAGATCAATAATCTGTTCCTCAATAAAAATTCTGTGTTCAATCTCTTCACGGGCGGTTTTGCCAAGATAAATCGATCCGGTGGTGATACCCGTTTTCATATGGATATGCCGGCCCAGACGAATGTTATCCAATACCGTCATACCACCGAAAACTTCGACTTTCTGAAATGTTCTGGAAATGCCGAGTTGAGCCCGTTTGGACGGCTTGAGTGTGTTGATCTTTCTTTGTTTATAGAAGATATTCCCATTTTGCGGAGAATAAAGGCCGTTAATGATATTCATCATCACCGTCTTGCCGGCGCCGTTGGGGCCGATGACAGAATGAATCTCGCCTTTTCTTACTTTCAGGCTAACGCCGGCCAAAGCGCATACCTTGCCGAAAAACATATGGACATCTTCTAATTCCATCAGAATGTCCTGTTCCTTGGGTTTATTGGATTCTGTCAATATTCTTTACCTTATAATGTATTCGTTCTTTCTTTTTGGGCTTTCTAACAGGTGAACGGCACGTGACTTGACATAAAAAAAGAGCCTTGAAACCCTCCTCTCTAAATATCATTCATTTTATGTTGCCGAATCATACACCATAATCTTTATTAATCAAGTATAAATATACCTATGTGCAGTTTATCCGTATTCAGAAGAAAAGGAAGTCAGACCGATACATCTCTAAACTTGAATCCCTCAAAACACTCACTATAATATAATCACCTTCTGTACGGCTTTGACGATATCTTCAGGCTCATCCATGACCTGCAAAATTTCAATATCCTCCGGAGATATCCGCTTTTCAGAAAGCAGTTTTGTTTTTATCCAATCAATGAGCCCTTCCCAGTAGTCCGAGCCGACCAGAATTAACGGGAAAGGCTTTATGCGGTGAGTCTGAATCAGTGTGACGGCTTCAAATAATTCATCCAGGGTGCCGAATCCGCCAGGAAGGATAATATATGCCGTAGCATATTTAACGAACATGACTTTGCGAATAAAAAAGTATTTGAAGTCTAATTTAACATTGGCAAAAGAATTCGGCTTCTGTTCAAAGGGAAGAATAATATTTAGTCCAACGGATGTGCCCCCTGCTTCTGTTGCACCTTTGTTGGCCGCTTCCATTACGCCTCCCCCCCCACCTGTAATCACGGCAAAGTTGTTTTCTACAAAAAGCCTGGCCAGTCTTTCAGTTTTTTTATAGACTGTATCAGAGGGTTTAACCCTTGCAGATCCGAAAAAACTCACTGCAGGCCCGATTTCATTAAGCGTATCAAAGCCTTCAACAAACTCTCCCATGATCTTGAAAAGCCGCCATGCTTCACCGATACTCAAATCATCAACAAGAAACTGTTTTTCCATTTTATTCAGCAAAGTAAACTAGTGTTATACGTTTATGAAACCCTTTCGATCCGAAAATAAAAGAAGAATTTTAAAGTAATATGAGATCTTTGAAAAATGGACATTTTTGTTCGAGTTTAAGGAAGGCGAAAATTTTAACCACATGAATACATTAGGTATTTCGAGGATTAATCCGCCAAAGTTCGGTGGCGGATTAAAATTTTCGCCTGACACAGAAATCGGACAAAAAGGGGCGTTTTACAAAGATCTCAGATTATCGACATACAGTCGAAATGCTCAGACCCCTCACGTTCCGCCGTTAAACCCGATGGTAACATTGCCTTGTTCCACAATAACCGGAACCTTGCGTATACCATCAGAATATTCCAGCATGGTCTTCATCTTCTTGGCATCCGCCTTAACATTAACGTATTGAACTTCCTGACCTTGCTTGGCAAAAGCTTCACGAGCCTGATTTGTATAAGGTCAGGCATCCTTCCCAAAAATCAATATTTTATCCGCCATGAGACCACCTCACCAAGAAAATTAATTAAAAAAAGATAATAGATATTTCTTAAAATTTCAAGCTATTGTAGGATAGCTTTAAATTAAGCCCTAACAATAATTTAAAGCTTTGTCAATGATTACAGATTGACAAACATCATGGGGGTTGATAAAAATATTTTTTAATTTTATGGTGATGATATCTTTTAAATTTTGGATTCTGTGGTAAAAAAAGCTTCCAGATAATTAGAGTGTTAAGTTGCTAACGTGACTAAAGTTTTGAATTTGTTTTAATCTTTATTAATCAATTGAATAAAGCAACTCCTTAGCCCTAGCCCGGACCTTGCTTCTTAGTGCGCTGCATCGCATTACACGTATATCAAAGAGCACATCCATGGCAAAACTGCACACCCATGCTTACCGGGGCAGACTTTAACTCACTGATAGCGCTTTTCCGGTTCATCCAGAGGACGATGGATAATTCAGCGAATGAACTTTCAAGGCGTGTTACCATAACAAACGATCTCGGGATTCATGCCAGATCCGCAGCAAAAATAGCGAAACTGGTTCAAAACGTAAAATCAAATGTGTGGATTATCAAAGATGGAATAAAGGCGGATGCTTCAAGCATTATCGATATTCTTACACTAGTCTGCCCCAAAGGATCGATAATTACATTAAAAATTGATGATCAATCTGATCTTGGGATTTTAAACAACCTGGTTCAGTTGATTGAAAGTGGTTTTGGAGAATAATCAAGCATGGGTCATACCAACGAAAGTGAAATACGACTGCACGGTATCAATGTCTCTCCGGGTATATGCATTGGCAAAGCATATCTGGTCGGAAAAGAGGGCGTAGATGTTGTCGATAAATACTTCATTAGTAAAGACAACTTAGAAAATGAGATCAAGCGGTTTAAGTCTGCCGTAAAGCATGCCAAAGATAAGCTTCAAGAAATCATTAAAACAACCCCTGAAGAGTTGCGACAGCACATCCATATACTTGAAACTCACAAGATCTTGTATAAAGACAAGATGCTTTATGGCAAAACCATTGAAACCATAGAAAAAAAACTGGTAAATGCTGAATGGGCCCTCAAAAATGTCGTATCTAATGTTAAAAATATGTTCAGAAATATGCCGGACCCTTACCTGCAGGGTAGAATGGCAGATATCGTCCACGTATCTGAAAGCATCATGCAAAACCTGGTAGGCGCAAAAACTTTGGATATTCGTGCTATTGCTAAACGAGTCATTCTTGTGGCTGTCGACCTTTCTCCCGCAGAAACGAGTCAGATACAGCTGGAAAAGATAAAAGGGCTTATAACTGATCTCGGGGGAAAGACTTCACATACGGGAATCATCGCCCGAACGCTTGAAATTCCGGCGGTTTTGGGTCTTGAAAAAGCGACACATTTAATCAAAAACGACGACATTATCATTGTGGATGGAACTGAAGGAATTGTTATTGTCCATCCCACTGATAAAACTCTTATTCAGTTCGAAGAACGGCAATCCAATTACGAAATACATAAGGCTGTCATTACCCGAAGCAGTCATCTCCCGGCCAAAACAACCGATGGTATTAAACTGGAAGTTATGGGTAATATCGAGCTCCCTGAAGAAGTCGTATCAGTAATAAACTATGGCGGAGATGGAATCGGACTTTATCGAACGGAATTTCAATATCTTAGCCAGCTCGGTTTCCCGGATGAACATGACCTGTTCGATAATTATAAAGATGTCGTCGAAGTGATGGCACCGAATCCCGTTACCATTCGAACATTAGATATCAGTGGTGATAAAACGGTTTCCTATGCCTCAAATTCGGATGAAAAAAATCCTGTCTTGGGCCTTCGAGGTATACGGTACTGTTTAAAAAATCCGGATGTTTTTAAGACACAGCTCCGGGCCATATTAAGGGCCTCTGCATTCGGTCCTGTGAGAATTCTCCTTCCAATGATATCATGTCATGATGAAGTCCTTGCAGCAAAAAAGATATTAAACAAAGCAGCCGATTCTCTGGATAAAGAAGGCATACTTTTTAATGACAAGATAGAAGTCGGAATAATGATAGAAGTCCCTTCAGCCGCAATTATGGCGGATGTCATGGCAAAGGATATTGACTTTTTTAGTATTGGGACCAATGACCTTATCCAGTATTCGCTGGCGGTTGACAGAGTCAACACACAGGTTGCACATCTTTATCAACCGCTCAACCCTGCGATTATACGGATGATCAAATTTGTCGCCGATATTGCAAAAGACAACGATGTGGAAGTCTGCATGTGCGGAGAAATGGCGGGTGACCCTGTTAATATACCGATCCTTTTGGGGTTGGGCATAAACAACTTAAGTATGAATCCTCAATCAATACCGACCATTAAAAAAATTATTAGATCCCTCAATGTTAAAGATGCGGCCTTGTTCGTTAAGGATGTTCTTAAAGAGACAACCGAAACAGGCATTTTGGAACTGCTGTTCAGTACCTACGACAATTTTCTTTTTGATTTGGGATACACCGAGCTATAACCTCCCCCTGGCTGTTTAGGCGCTTAACGCCGCAACATCGACAAAATGTTGTCGATGTTTATAAACCTAATTGTTTTTGTAAACTAAAAACAACTGGAAGGAGAATAAAGGCTTTTGAGCTCAAACCATATAAAAATAATTGCTGAAAACAGAAAGGCCAGACACAACTATTTTATCGAAGAGACTTATGAAGCAGGTATGGTTCTTTTGGGAACAGAAGTTAAATCTCTCCGACTCGGCCGCGTTAATTTAAAAGATTCTTATGCTAGAATTAATAAAGGCGAAGTGTTTATTCATCAAATGCACATCGGTGCTTATCCCTTTGCCTATTACGGCAATCACGATCCTTTAAGAAAAAGAAAACTCCTTTTACACAAATATGAAATCAACAAACTCTACGGCAAAGTCAATGAAAAGGGATTTTCTCTTATCCCCTTAAAGATGTATTTCCAGAACGGAAAGGCCAAACTGACATTGGCCATTGCCAAGGGCAAACGTAAGTATGATAAACGTGAGGCGATCCGACGACGTGACGAGCAACGGGACCTGGACAGATCAAAAAAAGAATATTGACGGCTTCGTAAAAACCCCTCCGATTTATGCGAAATTCAGATATTACGATTTATTTTAGAACATAAGCACGGTTCTATATTATGAAAACGAGTTCACATTATGAAATAAATTTCATAGAATTCAATAAAATACTTTAGCATTTTGTTCGCATTGAAAAATATAACCAGCTAATATTTATAAATATAATGCCATATTAGGGTATTGGCATGATTTCTGCTAATATTAAGTCCATGGGAAATCTTATACGTCTAAAAAAAATGAGCAACACGCTTAGCAGACAAGAACTGATTGAGATGGGTAAATCCGCCCGTCGAAAACGGGATCGTCTGCTTGGAGAACGCCCGAAACTCAAAGAGTTCCAAAAACAGATCGACAGATGTCTTGACAATGCCGGAAGTTCGGAAAACCGTATGGCAGTATTAGGAATAATGATTGAAGCCAAGCTAAAAGAACTTCGAAATGAACTGTCGCATCTTTCGCTTTTGATGCGACAATTTAAAATACCGAATCACGCCCCTGATGAATAAAAACCTCCAAAGGTTAAACTTTAAACGGGAGTTTGAGGTGGCATTTAATTGGTTCATTTAACAGCATATCAAATACCGAACTGAACTTACGAAAATGTTTATGGTTCGGAAGACTCCACACCTGTTTTTGGTGACGGCTCGACCGAACTTAAATAGCCTTGAATTAAACTAAAAAGCTATTCAGGGCAATAAAGGCAGGGTTTTTAAATAATGGGCCCTGCCTTTTTATCTTGAGCGCCATGCCCACAGGCGCCATCCATTTCCACCTTGCATTTTCCACAAGGCGTGATTATAGTTTGTTGAAAAGGCGTATGTAACGGTGTTAAGAGAGAATCAAACCAAACAAAGATAAGAGTAATATCGAACGATGAAAGAACATAATGAAAAAATACCGGATCCAAAAGAAATCGAAAAGGAGATCGGCGATTTTTTATCGAAAAAGTTTGGCGGCAGTGTTAAAATGGTAACACCACTGGTTTTGCCCCAGAAAGTCACCACCGAAAAGGGTGAAAAAACTGTTAAAAAAGACAAAAAAATCAATTTTGATTTAAAACCCGAAGAGCTGATCTCTTTTCTTGACCAATATATTGTCAAGCAGGATCACGCCAAAGCAATACTATCCACAAAAATATGTACACATTTTAATCGTATAAAACGATCTGAAAACACTCCAGATGAAACCAACGACATTGTCGGAAGCATTAAAAACAACATCCTCATGTTCGGTCCCACAGGTGTAGGTAAAACATACATCATCAAACTCATCGCCAAAAAAATCAATGTCCCTTTTGTCAAAGGCGATGCCACAAAATTTAGTGAAACAGGTTATGTGGGTGGTGATGTAGAAGATCTTGTCCGGGATCTTGTCAGAGAAGCCGACGGTGATATTAAACTTGCTCAATATGGTATCATCTACATTGATGAAATCGATAAAATTGCATCGAGCCGGAATGTTATCGGCGTTGATGTCTCTCGATCAGGTGTCCAGCGGGCGTTGCTCAAACCCATGGAAGAAACTGAAGTCGACCTAAAAGTCCCTCATGATCCCATTTCGATGATTCAGGAGATCGAACGCTTTCGTAAAACCGGAAAAAGGGAGAAACGATCGGTCAATACCAATAACATACTGTTTATTATGAGCGGCGCTTTTGGCGATCTGGCCCGGATTGTTAAAAAACGAGTTGCGGATCAAGAAATCGGATTTGGAGCAAACCTAAAAAATATTCGGGATGATAGTGACATTCTCAAACAGGCAAAGGCGGAAGACCTCATAGAATATGGATTTGAAACTGAATTTGTCGGCCGGCTTCCGGTCAGAGCCGTCTTTGAAAAATTGACGGAAGACGACCTCTTCGAAATCCTGAAAAACCCAAGCAACCCAATAATACTTGGCAAAAAACTCGACTTTGCAGCATATGGTATTGATATTGTATTTGAAAACAGCGCCCTTAAAATTTTAGCAAAAAACGCCTTCATAGAAAATACCGGTGCAAGGGGTCTTGTCAGTGCTGCTGAAGGAGCACTTCTTGTCTTTGAAAAAAAATTACCGTCAACGAACATTAAAAAATTTCCGGTAACCGCCGCTGACGTTGAAAATCCAGAAAAGTCCCTTGAAAAGATGTTGGCATTATCAAACCTTGATGGACTCTATGAAACATATGAAAAGCTGTTTCTTGCCGAAAAAGAATCTATCAAAAGATATTTAGACTCAAACAAGAAAATTTTTGCCAAGAAATACGGTTTGACACTCACGCAGTCACGGATCGATGTTGTGGCGTCTTACTACGCCAATCATATAATGGATATAGAAAAGGTCATTAAAAAAATAAAATCTTTCTATGATGATATAAAAAAGATGGAATTATATTTCTTTAAAAATCATGACATCAACATCGTCTTGGAAGATGACGCCATTGATTATATTATCGATCAGCTTGAAAATTCCACGTCTGGTCTCGAAGCGTTTTATGATCATATTTCGACCGATTTCGAATACGGGCTCAAGCTGGTCCAAGAAAAAACAGGTAAAAACCGATTTTTTATTACCAAAGACGCGCTGATAAACCCCGAATCTTTTATAAGCAATCTCATTAAAGATGAACTGAGCATGCACTCAAAAACGGGTCTGAAACCAATGATCTGAAATATGAATTTGTTCACTTCACTTAATTTTCAGCAACCCGGTACAGAACAGTTGGCTGGAAATATTTTTTAAAGTATCATCATGATCGGAATATCAAAGCTGTATTGTGGTACTGTAGAACCATCCGATGCCCTTCGTTATGGACGGATGTCGTCCAAACTGCCTTCGCATCTTCTTCAATTTTCCAGTGATAAGCGCCCGGTGGTTGTCTGGAACATTACAAGACGATGCAATCTCAAGTGTGTCCATTGTTATGCCCACGCCAAAAACATCGCTTTTGACAATGAACTTTCAACCAGTGAAGGAAAAATTTTAATCGACGATCTTGCTGAATTTGGTGTGCCGGTCATGCTGTTCTCCGGAGGTGAGCCTTTGGTTCGAAAGGATCTCCCGGAACTTGCAGATTATGCTGTTAAAAAAGGGATGAGGGCTGTTATATCGACAAACGGCACCCTGATAACACCTCAACTCGCACAAACCCTAAAAGATATCGGCCTCTCCTACGTCGGTATCAGTCTCGACGGAATGGAAGAGATTAATGACCGGTTTAGAGGGGTTAAAGGTGCTTTCAGATTGGCCCTTAAAGGGATTGAAAACTGTAAAAAGGCCGGTATAAAAGTCGGTCTTCGCTTTACCATCAACAAATCCAATGCCAATCAAATTCCGGAAATATTCAAACTCCTTGAAGAGATGGATATTCCAAGGGTATGCTTTTACCATCTGGTATATGCCGGTCGCGGATCAGAGCTTGTTAAAGAAGACCTTTCCCACGGGGAATCTCGAAAAGCCGTCGATCTTATCATGGATCTTGCCAAACAACTCCATGACAGGAATCATCCCAAAGAGGTGTTAACTGTCGACAATCATGCCGACGGCCCCTATCTTTATTTGAGACTGCTTAAGGAAAATCCTGAGCGTGCCCGGGAAGTGCTTGAACTTCTTAAAATGAACGAGGGCAACAGTTCCGGGATAGGCATCGGCTGCATAAGCTGGGATGGTGAGGTATATGCCGACCAGTTCTGGCGACATTACAGTTTTGGGAATGTCAAAAATCGACCGTTCTCTGAAATTTGGGCCGACACCTCGGACCCTTTGATGAGAAAACTTAAAGAGAAAAAAAGACACGCCAAGGGAAGATGTGCAACATGCCGATGGCTGGACATTTGTGCCGGTAATTTCAGGGTAAGATCCGAAGCTGTCACAGGCGATGCCTGGGCACCGGACCCGGCGTGTTATCTTACGGACGAAGAAATCGCTTAGAGATCTTTGCAAAGCGTCCCCTTTTATCCAATTTCTGTGTCAGACTCAGATTTTAATCCTCAAAATACCTAAAGTATTACTGCGGTTAAAATCCTCGTCTTCCCCTCCGGGGCGTAGGCCCTATGGGCCGGAGGCTTGAACTTGAACAAAATTGAACGCTTTGCAAAGATCTCTTGATATATAAGATGAAGTATGGTGATATTTCGTTAGTAATAGACTATTTATAAACGGAATGGATAATCTTTTTTTAAAAAGCGTGTCCTGTTTGAGTGGTTTAGGGATCGTTCTTGTTGGGGCGAAGCTGAAAGCGAAGACCAAAGAAAGAACAGACGCATACCAAAACATTTCAAAAGCAAGAAAGTGTTTGATTAAAGACAAATCTATTGTTTTTATATTGATTTCTTTTCTTTCTTTACGATCCTTTAACCGCGAGGCTTGTCCGCCTCAGGCGTGATTACACGGTTTGAATAAAAAGCATTATCCATGGAGCGACTCAACAAATAAAAACTCTCTACTCCCTGAAACAACTAAAACATAGGAGTTGCTATGCTATTTCCCGATTACAGACCGAGACGGTTACGACAAAATGATGCGTTTCGCCGTATGATGCGCGAAACCAAACTTTCAGTTGATGACTTCATTCTTCCGCTGTTTGTCATCAAAGGTAAAGGGGTAAAAAACCCCATTGACGCGATGCCGGGACAGTATCAGTTGTCCATTGACAATCTCGTTAAAACGTCTAAGAAAGCCTATGAGGTTGGCATTCCCGCAATAATGCTGTTTGGAATACCGGACAAAAAAGATCCCCTTGCCACCAGCGCTTATGACAAAGACGGCATCGTTCAAAAAGCGACACGTGCTTTAAAAGACAAGATCCCGGATCTTGTCGTCATCACCGACGTCTGCCTGTGCCAGTACACCGACCATGGCCATTGCGGTGTTGTGGACGGCCATATCATTGATAACGACGCTTCTTTGGATCTTCTGGCCAGAACCGCCCTTTCCCATGCTAAAGCCGGTGCAGACATGGTCGCTCCTTCTGACATGATGGACGGCAGAGTGGCTGAAATTCGTAATATTCTGGATGAAAACAATCTCAGCAACGTTCCAATACTCTCATATGCCGCTAAATATTGCAGTTCTTTTTACGGCCCCTTCCGGGATGCCGCACACTCTGCGCCGCAGTTCGGAGATCGTCGAACCTATCAGATGGATCCCGCCAATGCCATTGAGGCTATCCGGGAAGTAACCATGGACATCGAAGAAGGCGCTGATATCATCATGGTAAAGCCTGCCCTTGCCTATCTCGACATTATCTGTCGTATTCGGGAAGAGATCGATCTTCCCATAGCCGCATACAATGTCAGCGGTGAGTATTCCATGATAAAGGCGGCCGAAAAAATGGGATGGATAGACGGCAAAAAAGTCATGATGGAAACCCTCATGGCCATCAAGCGGGCCGGCGCCGACATGATCTTGACGTATTTTGCCCTTGAAGCAGCGGAAGCATTAAGGGCATAGTATAATGATAAAAACGAATCGCATTTCAACTCCAAAACTTCACTCCCATGGTGAAAATAAAGTCCTATCTTTACGGCTGGTGGCCTGGGAAACTACGCGCAATTGCAACCTCGCCTGCATGCACTGCCGGGCATCGGCGACACAGGGTCCTTTCAGCGGAGAACTCGACACGGATGCATCTTTTCGCCTGTTGGATCAAATCGCACAAGTCGGAAATCCCATCATCATACTGACAGGCGGGGAGCCGCTTTTACGAATCGATATCTTTGATATTGCAAAATACGGTACAGACAAAGGGCTCAGGATGGTCATGGCGCCCAACGGTACCCTGATCACCGAAAACATCGCCAAACAAATGGCAGATTCAGGAATTCAAAGAATAAGTATCAGCCTTGACGGCGCCACCCAAAAGAGCCATGACAGATTCAGGGGCGTGGATGGTGCCTTTGAAGGTGCGCTTCGAGGGATACGGCTGGCAAAAGACGCCGGTATAGAATTTCAGATAAATACAACCATTACCAAGACAAATCTTCATGAAATTCCAAAAATTCAGGATCTCGCCGTAAAACTGGGTGCAGTCGCCCACCACATCTTTCTTCTTGTTCCGACAGGCCGGGGCAAGTATATTGTGGATCAAGAAATAACCGCAACGGAATATGAACGCACATTGAACTGGTTCTATGACCAGAGAGAGAAAACTCCTTTGCACCTTAAAGCCACATGTGCCCCTCATTACTACCGTATCCTTCGTCAAAGAGCAAAGCAGGAAGGAAAATCGGTAACCTTCAAAAGCCACGGGATGGATGCCATGACCCGAGGATGCCTGGGCGGCACAGGCTTTTGTTTCATCTCGCACCAAGGGATTGTTCAGCCATGCGGATTCCTTGATGTGAATTGCGGAGATATTACCCAAGCATCTTTTTCAGATATCTGGAACCGTTCAGATATCTTTTTATCTTTGCGAAATTTTGATAAACTAAAGGGGAAATGCGGCGCTTGTGAATTCAAAAAGGTTTGCGGAGGGTGCAGAGCAAGAGCCTATGAAGCAACCGGTGATTTTCTGGCAGAAGAACCTTTGTGCAGCTATCAGCCACGCCTTTTAGAAAATAGGAAATAGAAATTAGAAATTAGATAATAGATAATCGAAAATAAACGCAAATTTAAAAAGAAGGTAAGAAGATCAGAAGTTTGGAGGTTTAGCGAAATACCAACTTTCTTGCCTTCCCACCCTCTCACCTTCTTGCCTTTTACCTTCTTATTTTCTTATGTTTTCAAAGTATTTTTTTATCCGCGATGTCCCCTACCCTCTTTCCTCTTTTCTAATTCCTCTTTTCTCTTTCCTCAGACCCGATTCAATCCATAACATGAAGTACCTGATACCCATCTTTTTCCAGGGCTTTTCTGATAACTTCTGTATTGCAAGGCAGAAGCCGGAAATAATACTCTCTTTTGCTGGCTTTCTGAGCCGTCATCCCCACATTGATGATGTCTCCGCCATTATCGTTGATAATCTGCAAGACATCTTTAAAGGAACCCGGTTTATCGCCTACAACCAAATCAATGCGTGAACTCGACGTGAGAAACCCCATCATATCGATAAACGTCCGCAGGATATCCGTTGCCGTAATGATGCCAACCAGTTTATGGTTTTCCACCACGGGCATTCCACCGATTTTATGCTTGTATATCAGCTGGGCCGCAATTTCGATGTCGTCATCCGGACCCACAACGATGGGATTTTTTATAATTAAATCACTGAGCGAAACATCACCCAACATGGAAGGAATAAGTCCCTGCTTTAAATCCGCGAGGGTAATAAAACCTTTTAGTTGTTTATCTTTTGCAACAACAGGGAGATGCCGGATGGAGTTAACCTTCATCAACTCGATGGCTTCTTGTATCGAGGCGTTTTCCGTTATGGTAATGGGTTCGGAAACCATTAACGTCCTTATTTTCATGATGTCTTCCTTTGATAAGAATTAAAACTTTACCCTAGCGCTGCAGTTGATTTCCAATTGTCGTGTTGTTTATGCAACGTTAGGATTAACCCAGTGCGTTTAAAACCAGTGTGATCGGCCGGTCTTCTTCACTTTCCCCGGTAAACCTTATGGGACCCGGCCGTCGGTAGTTGTCGTCACCCGGAACAGCCGCAAGCCATCGTTCTCTAAACGCCTTCACGATTCTAAAAGACGCTGAATGGACTTCAACTATACTTTTTTCCAAAACAAGCGCAAGTTTGCCTTTTCTTTCTTCAAGATGCATCAACGGCGCGATGGGAATGCCTATGGGTTCCCATTTTGTAAAATCCTTCTCCAAATTCCTTATGGCCGCCATCTGACCTGTAGCACCATTGGCGATCAAGCTGAAAACCGTTAATCCCAGGTTATAGGTATAGTTACAGTCAAACCGAGTTGGATCGTTGCCTCTGCCGTCATACCCATAAAAATGAATCTGAGTTTTGAATTTTGGCACAGATTTCTGATAAATCTTTTCAACAGGCATAGGAATCTTTTCAGCTTCTGCAATTGCCTGTTCCTTTTCAAGGGCCTGTTTGAGAGTTTTTAAAGAAATGATTGACGGTTTGAGCAATAAAAACTCAGCCTTATCATAATTATCGAAAATTATGGGGCCGAAGACATCCGGGTCTATCCCTCCTTTTTCGAGGACCTTCCGGTAATAAGATTTTTCTATTCCAATTTTATATGACCCGTTTTCTTTTAAAATATTCAGGTAGTCATTCACCAAACCCATGAGCACCTGTTCAGTCTTAACCTGGGAAAACTGAAAATTGCCGTGATTGTCTCTTTCCATGAGAAGACCTTCCTGGAAGAAATCCGGGATATCATTAAACAAATCATCGTCCCTTGTGTTCCAGACAGATAAATGTTGATCTTCCCTCGATCGTCTGGCCAGTCTTCGCAAATATTCCAACTTATCCTCAAGTAATAGAAAATCCATATGGAAATCCGTATCATGGGTGTCGTTATATTCAGCAATAATGGTGTTTAGCTTTATGATAAAAATCTGTATTTCATTGATAAACTCCAGAATTCCCTCGGGAATAACAATTACACCGTAGTTTTTTCCAACGGCAGCTCTTCTGACAATGCCGTCACAAATCACACGAGACAGATGCCTCAGGGTCATCCCATAGGCATTATAATCGATATCATTCTTTTTTGCCGCTTCCTCAATTCTTTGTTCATCGATGTAATCACAAAGATCTTCACCAATAAGGGTCATATTGGCATGGGTTTGCAAAGCAACCTCAAGTGCCAGATGGCTGGCGACCCTTCCCATCACCTTGCAGATGTGCCAGTATTTGACATCTGAACTGCTGTCCGTGCACAGATTGCTGATAGCGTTTGAAAATGCTCGTGCAGCGGTGTGAAAACCGAACGACATGGCGCATAAAACTTGACCATCTACGTCTCTGACCTGTATATCGCCATCAATGGTTTTAGGAACGCCGATAACCTGGACACTGTCTTCGATCATTTCCTGAGCCAGAAAGGCTGCATTGGTATTTGAATCATCCCCACCTACGATGACAAGGGCATCCAGTCCAAGCTTTTTGCAGGTTTCCCTGGACAAGGCCATCTTCTCTTTGGTGTCAATTTTCGTTCTGCCGGTTTTTATCATGCCAAAGCCGCCAAGGTTTCTGTACGCATCAACAAGGCTGCCGGTGGTTTCAATGGCTTCATTTTCAACAATTCCATCCGGGCCGAGCAAAAAACCATAAATCTTGGTTTTCGGATTTGCCTTTTTCGCAGCATCGTATAATCCTGCAATCACATTATGCCCACCAGGAGCCGGACCCCCTGAAAATACAATGCCGATATGTCGTTCTTTGCAGTATTTCTCCTTAAAGGATTCTTCAGGTGAATCCAGACCCGTAATGGTCTGAACCTTATTATGTATGATATGCGGCAAAAGTTTCTTTGCTTCCCTGTCAATATTGAAGTTAAAACGATCATCATCCTTCAATAGCGTATAAGTGCTTTTAAATACTTTGCATTCAGGGGGGACATATTCCCTTCTTTCAATCAATTCCCGGTTAATATTGCTTGTCGCTTCCTGAACCTCAGGATGTTTTAGCAACACCTCAATATTGTTTGGATCTTTATCTTTCATGTTGTTGCTCCATTCAAGGCCATCATTTTTTCTTAGCATACCATCACAATGGCAATGCTGCTTTTCATTATTTGCTAATATTATCTATTCTCCAATGTTTGTGTCAAGGTTATTCAGATGGTATCAACCAAGCTCGCACTCGATAACGCTTATTAAAATATCTTGATTTATATAACTTACATTCCGATTGTTAACCTGTCGTATTTGACACTTTAAAAATCGATGAAAATGTACGAAAATAGCTAAAGAAAAGAGCATTTATCTGGAAAGGAGAGCCCAGGTAACCTGATTACTTCAACCTTCCCACCAGATACCCGTCCATCAACAGATGTATCATATGATGCAAAACGCATACAACAAGGGCGAGTCCGTATTGCGGGAAAAGAGAAACCTGCAAGATGATTGAAAGGGGCAAAGTTTTTTGCCCGCCCATAAAAATAACACTTTCTCTCCTGCCTTTGCCGAGCTTTAAAAATCCGGTAAAAATGCCGGCCACTGCCAATAGTATTCCATGGAAGCTGAAAACCAACAAAAAAATGATTCCCACCAATGCGCCGCTGTTTAGAATCGCATCCCTTGCCTGGGACATGGCCATCCAGACGATGGCCAGTATCAAAAACTGGTTCAGCATTTGCAACCCATGGACAAATCGATCCATAAACGATTCAGCATAAATCTTTATGGCCAAACCTGTGCAAAGCGGCAAAAGAACATAAAACCCGATCTTGATCATGATGGCCGGCTTGTCAATGACGACAACCGTTGATCCGCCCACCAGATTTAACAATAAAGAAAGTACCACCGGTATGGTGAAAACGGCAAGTCCATTGGCCAGTATGGTGATAACTAATGCCTGTGCCATATTGCCGCCGGCCGCACCTGTCATGACAACGCCGCTGCTCAGTGTTGTGGGCATAACGGCAACAAGAAAAATTCCTATGATAACACCCGTATCCATTGGAATAGCGCCAAACAGCGCACCAATAACCGGTGCAACCAAAAAAATAATGATCAGGGCGGCAACGATGCCTTTTAAATCCATCACGCCCGATCTTATCTGCCGGGCATTTAATATCAAACCGGAAAAAAAGAATATCAGGACAATCACGGCATCCGGCCCCCGATGCATTTTCAACCATCTCCCAATGCTCGAAACCGTCTCGCTGGCATCTGCCACTGTCACAATAAAAACAAGAAGAAGACCGATAAGAAACCAGTATTTTTTAACTAAATCAGACAAAATTTATCACTCCGGTGTTATTGCATTCAAGTTTCACACCCTTATACCTAAACTACACCAATACAGTGGAGCAGGCCAGGAAAGTTTTTTGTTTGTACCTTTAACAGTTTGAGTTTATTAATTCCACAAAATATTTTTTTATTGCAATTCTGTTTTGTTTAACATAAAAATGCAGCTCAAAAAACACTGATAGAAGCCTCGATTCCACCACATATTGTATTCAGACAACTAAAATTATACCTCCTATTGTGTTTTTCCCTTTACAAACAGATAAATCCTTGATATTTGATTTAAGATTAATCTCAATAAAAGAGATGGGATAGGCAGAAAAAGATAACAGGAGAGTTAATTGCATGAAACTAAAAAAACTGGAAATAAACGGATTTAAATCCTTTGTTGACAAAGCCAGTATTCAATTTCCTCCAGGCATTTCTGCGGTTGTGGGTCCCAATGGCTGTGGCAAAAGTAATATTATCGATGCAATAAAGTGGGTTATGGGGGAGCAAAGAGTCAAACAGCTCCGCGGCAAATCCATGGAAGACGTCATTTTCGCGGGTTCGAACGGAAAGCCGGCATTGAATATGGCCGAGGTTTCACTCACCCTTGCCAATGACAACGGCTCAGCGCCCGAAGAACTTAAAGACTTTACCGAAATCATGTTGACCCGACGGCTTTACCGTTCCGGAGAAAGCGGTTATTTTATTAACAAACAGCCCTGCCGGCTAAAAGACATAAATAATATCTTTCTGGGCAGCGGTTTGGGCACGACATCCTATGCTGTCATTCAGCAAGGAAGCATCGGCGCAATTACGGATGCCGGACCGGAAGAAAGAAGGATTCTCATTGATGAGGCTGCCGGCGTTACGCGATATAAGTCACGCAAAAATGAAGCCTTGAGCAAAGTCAGAGCCACAAATGAAAATATTCTGCGTGTCAGTGATATCATCTCAGAAATTAAACGACAGATGGGGGGGCTTAAACGCCAGGCAAGAAAGGCTGAACGTTATAAAAAATATCAAAAACGCATCAGAAAACTCGATATATGTCTCGCACTTCATCATTATGATGAATACACACATCAAATAGATGAAGCCGACGCGCTGTTAAAAGATTTAAACAATACAGATATTGAACATTCGACCCGGTTGAAACAACTGGATGCAGCGCTTGAAAAAATCAAGTTCGATCGCGCGGCAAAAAATCATGAAATTTCAGATCAAAAATCCCGCATATTTGAGACACAGCGAAATATAGACCGGATGGAAAATGACAAGGCTCACCTTTTTAAAGACATTGAAAGGCTGACATACGAATTTGTAGAACTTGAATCCGCACGTAAAAACCTCGAAGAAAAAAACAAAGATTTATCGGCCGAGGTTCAAGGAGGTGAAAACCAGAATATAAGTATTCAGTCTGAGATAACATCCGTAAGATCAACCCTCGACAAAGAGCAATCAGCTTCGCAACATGTAAAGAATGACCTCTTAGTACTCAATCAAGATCTTGAAACCTGCAAAGCAAATTTAATGGACCTTGTCGCCCGGGAAGCTCAATATAAAAACATCTATCAAAATGCCTCAAACAGCAAGGAAAGCCTGAAAAGACGACTTAAAAGGATAGATGAAGAAGAACTTACAACACGCCAAAAGGTTTCCAAACTAAAGGACAACAACAACAGGGCCAAAGAACATCTGAGTTCATACAAAACAGAAATCGATGATCTGAGACATCGCGCCGGCATCATCCAGGAACAACTCCACGTAAAAAATACAGCCCTGGGAGAACAGGTCAGGAAAGTTCAAACCCTCGAATTTGAACGAAACCAAGCCAAATCATCTTATACCGCACTAAAGAAAATGGAAGGCAACTTCGAGTGGTATAAAGACGGCGTTCGGGCGCTCATGACAAAAAGTCAGGCGGACAAAAAAGACGTGCTGCCCGGCAGCCCACAAAAAAGGGTTGGTGACGGCATCTTGGGGCTTATGGCGGATATCCTTGAACCGGAACCTGCCTATGCCACTGCGGTGGAGGCTATCCTTGGGGAATCCTTGCAATACATCCTTGTTGAAAGCCAAGAGACTGCTGTGGGCTCCATCGATTATCTTCAGAAAACCGGAGCAGGACGCAGCGGTTTTATCCCGGTGACGTCTGTCAAAAATATGAAATCGAGCCCGGGTCATCAACCGGATCACCCAAAATATCTTTTAAACCATATTGCTATAAAGCCAGGATTTGAACAGATTGCAGAAGCGCTCTTGGGCCATGTTGTCGTTACAACTGATATTAAAGAAGCCATAGACATTTTTAACAGCAACGGCGAGCTACAAACCGTTGTTTCCCAAAACGGCGACTTGATTTCTCATCAAGGTATTATGGTGGGCGGCAGCAAAGACAATTTATCAGGCATCCTTGCAAAAAAACAGGAAATCAAAGATATTGAGGGCAAAATCATTGAATTAGATCAAAAACTTCATTCGTCCAGAGACCATCAAAAAGAACTGGAATCTGAAGTTAGAACTATTGAAAGCAACCTGCAAAAGCTCCGGGAATTGGAAAACAAGGCCAAACATAACGAAGTCGAGGCTGAAAAGGCACTTTATAAAGCATCCGAAGATCTTAAAAACGCCCTTCGGCATCTTGAAATTGTTCGACTGGAACAAGAGCAGCTTATAGGTGAGGAATCTGATGTTGACGAAGAAGTCGCCAAATACAACAAGGCTGTCTCTGAGATTGAAAATCAGGTCAAAAATGCCCAGGGTCTCGTTTCCGAAAAGCTGGAACAAATCAGCATCATCTCATCTGATGTGGAAGCATTCAACCAGAAAATCATCGATCTCAGGCTTGAACTCACCGCCTTAAATGCCAAACTGGAAAACAACAATAACACATTAAAGCGTCTGAAAGAATTCCAAAACGATGGGATTCAAAGGATCGAACAAATTTCAAAAGAGCTTATACAAAAAAAACAAAGAAAGCACCTTTTAGAAGAAAAAATAAAAGAATATGAACAGACCCTTTCCGGCATGTATGATGACCTGAAGCTTCTTGAGAAAACACTTGAAAATAATGAGGCAGATTATCATGAAATTGATGAAAAGCTGAAAGAAAGCGACAGTACCCTATCAGACATCCAAAAAGAGCGAGAAAAACTTCTTCAAAAAATACGAATGGTTGAGCTTGATCAGTCACAGCGGCTGATTAAGCGTGACAACATTAACAATCGACTGGAAGAAAACTATCATCAACCGGTTTCGGTTCTCAGGTCAGAATTTGAAGACCCGGAAACCGGCAATGAGTTACATATCGATGAAGTAGAAGATGAACTCACACGAACCAAAAATAAAATATCAAAATTTGATGATGTCAATCTGGGCGCCATAAAGGAGTATGAACAGCTCAAAGAGCGGTTTGATTTTCTCACTGAACAGCGTGAGGATCTTATAAAAGCACTTGGCGATCTTCACAAGGTGATTAACAAGATAAACAAAATCAGCCAGGAGCGATTTCTTAAGACTTTCAACGAGGTCAACAGTCAATTGAAAGAAGTGTTTCCCCGTCTTTTCGAAGGGGGTAGCGCCAGACTTGTCCTTACAGAACCTGAAAACCTCCTTGAAACCGGTATAGAGTTTATGATTCACCCGCCCGGAAAAAAGCTGACAAGAATGAGCCTTCTTTCCGGCGGAGAAAAAGCACTTTCCGCCATCGCTTTAATTTTCTCGATTTTTTTAATTAAGCCGGCAGCTTTTTGTGTCATGGATGAAATCGATGCGTCTCTCGATGAGACCAATGTCTTTCGTTTTAATGATTTGATGCAAATCATCGGGGAAAAATCCCAGATTATCATGATCACCCACAATAAAAGATCAATGGAATTTGCAGATACCCTTTTCGGTATCACCATGGAGAAAAAGGGGGTTTCCAAAATCGTATCCGTTAACTTAAACCCCAAATAAAATCGTGTGACGATTTTATGAAACTCCCGCCCCGCTGAAAGCGGCACGGGATCATATAAGTGAAAGGCTAAAATTCCTATCCTTAAAAAATTTCCCGGCCTGCTGCACGTTATTGGCGTTGCTGAAAATCAAGGATGTTAAAATTGAGTTATGGCGATCAACTGGTTCAACAAAAAGAAACACAAAACGGAAGAAAAAACACCATCTGATCAGAAAATCGACGACGCTTCGGAAGTATCTGAAACTGAAGATGTTGATGATACCCAAGCTTCTGGGAACAATGATGACCGTGAACACCAGGAATTAGAAAACGAAGCACCCCGTCCTCCTCACACCAATGACCAAAAGACCGATCAGAATGTTTCAAAAAAGTCATCAGGATTTTTTAAACGTTTAAAAAGCGGCCTTTCCAAAACTCGCAAAATTCTTTCAACCGACATCAATGAGCTCTTTAGCGGCAATAGAAAAATTGATGATGAATTACTGGAGGAACTTGAAGAACTGTTAATCACTTCCGACATCGGAGTTCAGACAACCATGGACCTTGTCCAGAGCATCTCCACAAAATCTTCAGAAATAACAGGGCCCGATCAGCTCAAAAATATACTTCGAGAGAAAATTCTGGAACGACTAAACATAGCAATGAAGCCGTCGCAAGAAATTACCGACAAACCCCACGTCATCATGGTCATCGGTGTCAACGGTGTTGGCAAGACAACCACCATCGGAAAGTTGGCCGCGAGATTTTCTGCTTCGGGAAAGAAAGTGATCATCGCTGCCGCCGACACCTTCAGGGCTGCAGCAATAGAACAACTGATGATATGGGCCGACAGGGCCGGTGTTGACATCATAAAGCACAAAGAAATGTCAGATCCTGCGGCTGTTGCCTATGACGGCATTCAAGCGGCTGTTGCCAGAGACGCGGATATTGTTCTTGTGGACACCGCAGGAAGGCTTCATACCCGGAAAAACCTGATGGAAGAACTTAAAAAAATAAAACGCACCATTTCAAAAAAGCTTCCCGGAGCGCCCCACGAGATACTGCTGATTCTCGATGCCACAACCGGTCAAAATGCCCTGTCCCAAGCCGAATTGTTCAATGATGCCCTCGATGTCACGGGAATTGCCCTTACCAAACTCGATGGAACTGCCAAAGGCGGGATCGTTGTCAGCATCTGCAATGCCCTTGAAATTCCGTTGAACTATATCGGGGTAGGCGAAAAAATAGACGATCTTCAAGAATTCGATCCAATTGAATTCGTAAATGCGCTTTTTTAAACCTCACCTCTAACTCTCAGCAACGCCAATACAATACTACAGGCTGGAAAATTTTTATAAGGTAAAATCATATCACCACTAACATTTTTCCCGCTTTTTAACCCTATCACAAATTCGGATGTTGGAATTTAGATAGAAGAATCAAGACAATTATCGTTTGGCGATACGGTATTGAGGTATCACAGAAAAATCAGGGGCTTGATAATGTGACGTCATTGCAAATATCGCAGGTTTATTCGAAAGCTATATGTTGGAGAAATCCAAACGAGTGGAACAGGTCAAATCCATGTGGTTTCCATTAGATATCAACACATCAAGATATTTTGGGGGTTGGAAGAGAAATCCCAACTCCTTTTCAGCATATGGGAGCACACTCTCATCTTCTTTTAAAAATTCTACAACTGATCAAACGGACTTTTAACACCCATGAGATTTTTACATGCCACATGGGTGTAAATCATTGTTGTTCTTAAACTCTAATGCCCTAAAAGCTCCTGAATTGTGCGAATATCATAACCGTTTTCAAGAAGGTGAGTGGTAAAACTGTGTCGCAGTGTATGAGCTGACACTGGTTTAGCAATCCCAGCTTTATCAACCGCTCGCTTGATGTGCCTGTGAAAGTTGCTGCAGTGAACATGATGCCGTTGAACAACTTTCGATCGTGGATCAACAGAAAGTTTATGAGATGGAAAAACCTATATCAAAAAACTGAGTTGTACGAAACCTAATATTTTTTTTGTTGAATATTCAATTGAATATGCTATTTGAATAGGTGAGGTTATTATGCGGCCTGAATAATTAGTACGCAGATCTTGCTTATATTCATTCTTTCTAAAAACTGAAATTCTTTCGCAGCGAATCAATATCTAATTTTGGGCGTCAAGAGTGGGAGACGTTTGCTTTTGACCTAAACAGATGTTCTTAATAAACAACATACACTGCTGAACTCTATATGCGAAAACAACGCCTGCAGGGCAATTTGACCACTGGAGAAGAGATCTATAGCGGACCGTCCCGAACTACCGAGGAGTGAAGTAATGGGTGATCGATTGAGGTTCTTTCTAAATCGCATCCGCGAGCGGTTATGGGTTAGGCCACTCGCAATGTGCGTACTGTCAACGACCATAGTGTTCCTTGCGAAGACGGTGGACAAACCCGAAATCGGTAAGCTTGTTCCGGCGATTGCTCCAGACTCAATAGAAACCCTGCTTAGCATTATTTCTGCAAGCATGTTGGTTATCGCCACCTTTGCTGTTGCCTCGATGGTCACCGCCTATGCTTCGGCTAGCAGTACCGCAACGCCTCGATCTTTTTCTCTGGTCATCTCCGACGACGTTTCCCAGAACGCTCTCTCAACCTTTATTGGCGCCTTCATCTTCAGCATCGTTGCGCTCGTCGCTTTAAAGAATGGCTATTACGATAAAGCAGGTCGTTTCGTGTTATTTGTTCTAACGTTAATTGTTCTTGCCGTAATTATTGTTACGTTCGTGAGTTGGGTGGATCGCATCGCACGACTTGGGCGTCTTGGGGGAACCATCGATAAGGTTGAAGCAGCGACTACTGCTGCATTACAGCAACGTCGATCCACACCTACTCTTCGAGGCGTCCCTGCTGGGCCTTGTCGGAATTGGGGTCAGGCCATTTACGCAGGTACAATCGGATATGTACAGCGTGTTGATGTTACTGCGCTGCAGAAGTTTGCGGAAAAATCGCAGGTACAAATCACGGTAGCAGCCTTGCCCGGTACTTTTTCTGCTCCGGGTCGGGCGCTTGCCTATGTGACCGCAGACTCAGGTGATTTGTCTGATATCGATACAAGTCAGATAGCACAGGCATTCCTGATCGGTGATGACAGAACATTCGACGAGGATCCCCGATTTGGTCTTATCGTTCTTTCTGAAATTGCAAGTCGAGCGTTGTCACCTGCCGTCAATGATCCCGGTACGGCAATCGTCATTATTGGAAAATTCATACGACTTTTTACGCTCTGGGGTGAACCTATCGAAGAAGGCGACACACGAACTCCTGACTGTGATCGCGTGAAGGTGCCTGAAATATCTTTACGGGACATGTTTGATGATGCCTTTACCGCGATTGCTCGTGACGGGGCTGGTATCATTGAAGTTGCGGGGCGGCTGCAAAAGGCGTTTAAGTCGCTGGCATCGATCGGAGATGCCACGATGCGGGACGTCGCGATGCACCATGCCCGCCTGGCACTTGCTAGAGCAGAAAATGTGATAGAGCTTCAGGAAGATATAGAGGTTCTGCGAAAGTTGTCAAAATTTGCCAATTCCGTTTAGCAGAATGAGTTCGCGCGACTAGAAGTGTCGCACTGCCGTAAGTAAGCGGTACGGAACATCCTTGCCAGAAGCAAATCGGAAAAAATAGGCTGTCTACGGCTTGCGAATGCTGAGTTTATGCATGAGGGCGCGTAAAGTGTTGGGGTTGAGCCCAAGGATTTCTGAGGCCCCGTTTTTCCCGCTGACTTCCCAACGGGTATTCTCAAGTATCAGAAAAATGTTGTCACGGTGGTCACGTTCAACCGTTTCCATTGTTTTCGGGGCCGTCTTTAGATCCTTTAGAAGGTTTATCCAGGTTATCCATTAGGCGCAGTTTGTTTTCCGAAGCGTTGTTCACACCCTGTTGATACCTTGCAAAACGTCCAGATATCTAATGATTCCAAATCGATGTGATACTAAAAAAATATCTGGTTCTCAGTATCAGCATTTTAATGAAAACCTGGTAATCCCTTCAACACTGCATCTTGTATAATTTTGTTCCGATCCAGGTCTGTTTTAAATTCACGATGTCTTGCCTTTATTAGTTCCTCGATTATAGATTTTTGTTAATTATTCACTTAATAACTGGTTCCGTCACAGTTAACACATCCGTTTCATTTGGTGATACGGTATTGAGGTATCTCAGAAATTTCAGACACTTGATACATGCTTTCAATTGCAGCTATCTAAGGTCGGAGATGTTGTTACAATCTGTTTTTTTGACTGTTATAGTTTCTTTTTGGTTATCGTCTTCAAAAGAAAATATAGGACAAATCTAACTTAAAAGTTGGTACAAAAAACGGGGGCAGGTCATCTATTTGAACACACTTGTGAAACATTTTTTTTGCTCAACAGTGAGGTTCATCCCTGATAACGCCTGTTTCCTGTCCCGAAGTGAGGGATACCTGCTGCTTCAAGTTGAATAGCCCTTTATGATTCCAAGTTTTTTTTCTTCCGATCAAATTCCTCTTTGTCGATTTCACCTTTTGCATAACGCTTCTTTAAGATATCTAAAGGTGTTTCAATGATCGAGCCATCTGAGCCTTTTGATTTTGAAACCTTAAACAAAAAATAAATAGCAACACCGACTAATACCAGAACTATTAACCACATAAATCCTCCACCATAACCATATCCCATCATATGGCCCCAGTTGCCCATGGGGCTATTAGGACCTTGCGCACAGGCAAAAAATGTTAGTAATGAAAGTATTATTAATATAGAAAATATTCTTTTTAACACCATCTCCTTTATCTCCTTAACTTATTGAATCAAAAACTTTCTTTAACTTCTTTTCGATTGTAGAGGCAATTTGCTCTAATTCAACATTACCAATCATTTTCATAGCTACTTTTGGTTTGATAATTGAAACGACAGTTTTATTTTGCCTTTCGTAAATCACAACATTGCATGGAAGCATCAACCCGATATTTTCCTCAATAAGAATAGCTTTGTGGGCACTTGTCGGGTTACATGCACCCAATATTATGTATTTCTTAAAGTCAATACCGAGTTTTTCTTTGAATTTTTCCGTTACGTTAATTTGTGTTAAAATACCAAAACCTTCCTTTTTCAATTCGTTTGATACTTTATCCAATGTTTCTTCAAACGAAGCGTCAATTTCTTTTGTAAATCCGTAATTAATCATTTTTGAATCTCCACAAAGTCAGCGTTTATAAATTTGATATTTGAACCTTGGGCAAAATATCTTCAACATCCATGCGATGACAAAGCTCCGTGCCAGGCGTTTGCGCGGTTGCCGTTCCCGCAGCGCAGGATAGTCGAAGGCAGTCCGCAAGGTCTTTGCCCTGGGAATGCGCCAGTATAAATCCCCCAACCACCGAATCCCCGGCACCTACGGTGCTGTCTACTTCCACCGAAGGAGCAATTGCCTTTATTTTTTTTTTTGCCCGAAGATAGAAACAGTCCCTTTCATAATTTTCGGGCCATGTATTCATTTGGTCCCTCGCTATTGCATATAGAGAGCTAAAATACTATGCCTTTCCCTGCCGGGCTACTGTCTCGGTGGCCCGTTTGATCTCATCAGGATCGCCCAGATAATAATTCTTAATAGGTTTCAAACTCTCATCCAGTTCGTAGATCAAGGGAATTCCCGTGGGAATATTTATACCCACAATATCGACATCAGATACATCATCGACGTATTTGACAAGGGCCCGAATGCTGTTTCCATGAGCTGATATGATGACCCGTTTGTCTGAGCGAATCAGGGGTACGATGACCTCGTGCCAGTAAGGGAGAAACCTCTCCACAGTATCTTTTAGACATTCCGTTAATGGAAGATCTTTATTGTCCAGGTCCTTATATTTAGGGTCATTACCGGGGGATCTTTCATCTGTCTTTTCCAGCGCCGGCGGCCGGATATCATAACTTCTCCTCCATTTCAGCACCTGATCCTCACCATATTTTGCGGCTATTTCGGCCTTGTTCAGACCTTGCAGGGCGCCATAGTGCCGTTCATTCAATCTCCATGAGATGTTTACCGGTAACCACATGAGATTCATCTCATCCTGGACGATCCACAGGGTCCGGATCGCCCGTTTGAGCACTGAGGTAAAAGCCACATCAAAGGAGTACCCCTCCTTTTTCAAAATTTTCCCGGCCTGCTTTGCTTCCTGGATCCCTTTCTCTGAAAGGTCTACATCCGTCCAGCCCGTGAAACGGTTCTCTTTATTCCAAATGCTTTCACCGTGTCTAAGGAGTACCAGATTTGTCATTACTGTACCTCCATTATGCGACATAGCCCGTCCCCCATACCATCTTTTGTCTCTCAGGAATTCCTGTTTTATTTTTTAGAAAAACACTTTTATCCCTTGATTTAAAATGTTTATGGGAAACAGAACGACTTACGGTATTACTCCGCAGAGGTTTTGCCCAACATCTTTCTAAGCTCCTCTCCCTGCACACTTTCCTTTTCAGAAAGGAGATGGGCCAAATCATCAAGGACAGTTCGCTGCTCCGAGAGGATTTTACGCACGCGTTGATGGGCTTCCTCGACAAACCGCGTGACCTCTTCGTCAATTTGGGCGGCTTTGGCTTCACTGTAATTTTTACCAGGAGAAAAACTTTCCGGGAGAAACATCGGCTGGCGCGCGCGCTCATAGCTTACCAGTCCCAAACGATCGC
>Ga0307425_1000237_pt1 | contig 34692 bp, 33 predicted proteins | sample SalMarWE160330MG_FD_202152 | JGI IMG/M metagenome (GOLD analysis project Ga0307425, IMG submission 202152) | Salt marsh sediment microbial communities from the Plum Island Ecosystem LTER, Massachusetts, United States - WE1603-30 | ecosystem: Environmental > Aquatic > Marine > Intertidal zone >... | reverse complement strand
GCCCGGACAACAGGGTCTTCGAAAGAAAAGAACTCGGAGGGAGTCCCTTCAGCCCATACCACACCCTCATGGAGCATGGCCACCCTGTCGACAATGCCAAAGACGTTTGAAATCTCATGGGTCACGATGATCCCGGTAAAATGAAGTCGCCGATGACAGGAATCAATCAGTTCAATAATCGCATGACCTGTAACCGGATCAAGGCCTGTGGTTGGTTCATCAAAGAGCATGATTTCCGGATCTCCAACCAACGACCTGGCGAGAGCAGCTCGTTTCACCATCCCCCCACTTATCTGTGACGGATACTTGTATTCCGAACCTGACAGACCGACATTGTCCAATTCCTCTAAAACCCTCGCCTGAATACGTTTATCGCTTAACTTAGTCTTTTCCTTGAGAGGAAAAGCAACGTTTTCGAAAACATTCATGGAATCAAAGAGAGCGCCCCCCTGAAATAGAAAACCCAACCGGTCCCTCAAGGCCGTTAGACTTCTCCCTTTAGCCGTGTTCATCTCTCTGCCGTCCACCACCACGCGGCCCTTCTCAGGTTTCATTAGCCCTGCCACGTGCTTCAAAAGTACACTCTTTCCACAGCCGCTTCTCCCTATAAGGGCGAGGACCTCACCCTTCATAATCTCTAATGAAATCCCTCTAAATACCTCATTCCCATCGAAGGATCTGTAAAGATTTTCAATCTTGATCATGCGTATTTCCCTAAAACAGAATCGAAGTCATAAAATAATCCCAGACAAGGATCAATACTGATGAAAGAACAACCGCCTGGGTGGTCGCCCTGCTGACGCCCTCTGAACCGAAGCCCGTAAATATCCCGGCATAATAGCCTTTAAAACAGCATACCCATACAATTATAACGCCAAAGCTGAGAGATTTATAGATTCCCTCCATGACATCCTGCATCTCCACATAACTGGCCATTTCTCCAAAATAGGTGCCTGCCCCGACTCCGAGGAGCTTCCCCCCGATCAAATATCCCCCGAAAATCCCGACCACATCAAAGATGGCGGTCAGCAGGGGGAGAGAGATCATGGCCGCTAAGAGATTCGGGACCACTAAGTAACGGTATGGATTTAAGCCCATCAGTTCTAAGGCATCGATCTGTTCACTCATGCGCATGATCCCGATCTCAGCGGTAATGGCTGAGCCTGCCCGACCCGTGACCATCAAAGCTGATAGGACCGGCCCCAACTCCTTGATGAGGGCAAGTCCCACCATTGGGCCTAAAAAGGCGTCGGATCCGAATTTGCTCAAGCTGTAAAACCCCTGGAACCCCAATACCATCCCTGTAAATCCCCCTGTGAGAAGGATTAAAACGACCGATTGCAGACCTATAAATCGGACCTGCTTGAGGAACCGGTTGAACTTAAGGGGAGGGATGACCATGAAAAGGACGGCCTTCACTAAAAAAAGGCCCATAATCCCCATCCTGCGCACATATTTAAGCGTTGAAGCGCCCAACCTTCTGATAGCAGAACCGGTTGAGGGACTGAGAGGTTGAGTGGTTGACGATCTCTGTATAAGAAACATGGGGCTAAGTCTTGCAGAAGAGGCTTTAGATGTCAAAAAAAATCGACTCTGCAGGGCGAAGTAAGCCTTTATGAGATCAAGATTTTCGCATATCCCTGTGTAATCTCCTTATTTGCTTTTCAAATAACGCATCCTCATGATAATGTATATCGGAATTGAGAAAATATCTGGCACAAGCGCCTTTGATGAAACTGGAGCGAGACCTTTGAAAAATGCTCAATTTCGTTCAAGATCAAGGCGCGTGAGGATTTTAACCGCAGGAATATATCAAATATTTCGAGGACTAAAATCTGAACGCAACGTCCCGCCGACAGGCGGGAGGCGAAAGAGGGTGTTTTTCAAAGGTCTCGGAGTCTGAATGCCCAAGATCAAGATCATTGTTGTCGGCAACACCAAATCGTCTTTTATTAAGGAAGGAGAGCAGTTCTACTTAGAGAGGCTGCGACGGTACACTGACACAAAATGGGTTGAGGTAAAGCCGCAAAAAGTGCGGAAGGGGCGGTCAAGTGAGGAGATATTAGCCGTTGAGGGCCAATCAATAGAGAAGAAATTTCTAACAAGGGATCACATTATAGCCTTAGGGATTAGAGGGAAGGAATATGACTCGGAAGGCTTGGCCGGATGGATTGAACGGCTCTCATTAAACCGGAAAAGCCTCTGTTTTGTTATCGGAGGTCCATTAGGACTATCAAAGAAGATTCTGCACTCTGCAGATGAAATCCTTTCACTCTCAAGACTGACACTGACTCATGAAATGAGTCGCCTTCTCCTCCTTGAACAGCTTTACAGGGCCCATACCATCATCAGGGGTGAAAAATACCATAAATAGTGGCCCAAAAACCTTCAGGCAACCCCTCATTCCTTAGCACCGGCATCTAAGGCCATGGCTATCTTACTCTTGAGCTCCGACAGGTCAAATGACTTTATCACATAATAATCCGCGGCGATTGATTTCATATCCTCCTTAAAAGTGTCATAAGCTGTACAGAGAACAACCGGGAGGTCATAAAACCTGTTTCGAATATCCTGCAGCAGATCCAGGCCGTTGTAATCCACCATCTTGATATCGAGAACCACGAGGTCAGGCTTTTCTTTCTCGATTTTTTCCAACAACAGATTACCGTTCTCTGCCGTAATCACCTCATAGCCCGCATCGCTCAGCTCTTCTGAATACAGGTAGCGGATATGTTCTTCATCGTCAACAATCAGTATTTTTGCCATAATTTAGTCTCCAATATTTGAGATACGGATCGATTGCTTTACAACATACCATACCAGAACATCACAGAATTTGCAAACCGCCCTGAATCCCACCGGCCCCGGCTCTCCTTATCCCACTTCAAACTTTGGTCACCCTACCTCGGGCGAGACTCACTTTATGCATTTTAGGCATTTCAAACTTTAGGCACTTTTCAGTATTGATAAAATCCCCTCCCTGTCTTCCTACCAAACCACCCTGCATCAACGTATTTTCTCAGAAGAGGGCAGGCCCTGTACTTGCTATCACCAAGGCCCTTATGAAGGACATCCAGAATAGCCAAACAGGTATCCAAACCGATCAGATCAGCCAAAGCTAAGGGCCCCATCGGATGATTCATACCCAACTTCATAATCTGGTCAATGTCCTCCACTTCACCTACGCCTTCAAAAAGGGCATACACCGCCTCATTGATCATCGGCATCAATATCCGGTTTGCTACAAACCCCGGGAAATCATTGGCAGGCACAGGGGTCTTGCCCATCTTGAGGGACAGATCCCGGGTATCCTGGAAGGTCTCCTCAGAAGTGGCCAATCCATTTATGATTTCCACTAATTTCATCATTGGGACAGGATTCATAAAGTGCATCCCTATCACCTTCTCCGGCCTATTGGTTGCCCCGCCGATTTTCGTTATCGAGATTGACGAAGTATTGGAAGAAAGAACCACCTCTTCTTTACAATATTTATCTAAGTCTTCGAATATCTTCAGCTTCAAAGCCTCGTTTTCAGTGGCAGCCTCTACCACAAAATCTGCCCTGATTATATCCTCCAGAGAGGTTGATCCCTCTATCCTCCCCAAAACCGCTTTTTGCTCTTCTTCAGTAATCTTCTCCTTCTTGACCATTCGCCCAAGACTCTTTTCAATGGTTGAAAAACCCCTTTCCACAAATTCATCTTTGATATCATTCATTACCACGGATAACCCGCATGCCGCTGCAACCTGCGCGATCCCTGATCCCATCTGTCCGGCACCAATAATGCCCAATGTTTGTATCTCCATTCTTCGTATTCCTCCTTCTATTTGATAACCTGAGCTTACATCGAAATTGTTAAGATCACAAGAACAAACTGAACTTTAGCGTTCAAAGGTTTAGGAGTTGGAGGGGGGGGTACCTTTTGGGTCACAGGAGTCCGCACACGAATTTCGCTACCTGTTCTGCCCCGTTGGGCACCCTCCTCCTGATGCGGGGCATCTCCAACAGCCGGGATACAACGGAAACCCAATCTCCTGTTCGAAGTCTTTTTTCCTCGATGGCAAAACCGTTCATATGCCTTTCTATATAGGCAGCTAAGATCTCTGACTCCCTGAAATGCTCCCTTTTAATATATCCAAAGGGGGCACCGCCGTGATAGACCTCGGCAAGGGTACTGTAGCCCACTTTCCCTACGACCGCATCAGCGGCATTGATCAGATCAGGGTGAAAGAACTTGGAGTGATGCGGCAGGAGAATAAGGTGATCGTAAACACTAAAGGCGTTACTGTCGCCGGGAACTATCAGATAGAGATCCTCTGGCAGTTTCAGTCCCTTCAGGGACCTGTAATTTTCCGGCACACCCCCCATGGTAATCAGCACCATTCTGGCGCCTTCCGGTATTCGCAGGGCTTGCCGGACCTCATCCCCGGCGCTCCTGGCCTTGCGGCTGACCGGCAAGACATTGAGATCAACCGGTTTCAGGGAACACACCGGTTGGGTCTGGACATGGTAATCAGCTTCGCTGAATAGCCTCCCGAGATAATCCACATGGTGTTTTAAGCTATCATAGTGTTCTATATATTCCTGATAAACCCAGTCCCAGGTGAAATTCTCCACCAATACGGAGGGCAGCCCTCCCTCCCGGGCCACCGCGATTCCCATCGGGGCAATGTCACAGATAACAAGCTCACAATTTAGCCTGTCAATTTTCATGGCCAACCCCGATATCTGTGATTCCTCAAAGGGGATGAATCGGTTCAGACGCACAACTGTCCTGGCAAGATCGGCGTAGAGCGGCGTCTCCTGCACCAGTCCGATATCTGTCATAAGGGGATGATAGGTATAAGTGCTTTCGAGAGATTCCTCAAAAAACCAGGGAGGTATGGTCGTAAAAATGTCAAAGTGTATCTTAGGATCTGTTTTATGGACAGCGCCCATGACAGCCGACGCGCGGGCAGCGTGACCAAATCCATGCGGTGAAACAAAATATGCTATTCGTTTCTTGTCATTTGTCATTGGCCATTGAATTCTTGTTCGGCTCCTTGCGCCTAACGCCTTGCGCCATGCGCCGCAATCCGCAATCCGCAATCCAAAGATCGCATTGACTCAAAACGCCTCTTGCGATACATTCCGGTCTGAAACCGTCCAGGGGGTTCCGATGCAAACAGATTTTCTCCTTATCGACAAACTGATACTGATCTTCTATTTCATAGGCGTTATACTCTTCGGCGCCTATTTCCGCAAGAAAAGCAACACTTCGACAGGATTCATGATTGCAGATGGAAGGCTCCCGAGCTGGGCCGTGGGGCTATCAATACTCGGCACCTTTGTCAGCAGCATAACTTTTTTAGCATACCCGGGCCAGGCGTATAACTTCAACTGGGATGTTTTCGTATTTTCCCTTACCCTCCCGGCTGCTGCAATCGCTGCCACTCTTTATTTCATCCCGCTTTACAGAACAAGGGTGAAGGTGTCAGCCTATGAATACTTAGAACAGCGCTTCGGTGCGTGGGCCCGAATATACGGCAGTATAAGCTTCATGTTAGGCTCTTTAGCCCGTATCGGGATGATCCTGTTCTTGGTGTCGCTTGTGCTGCACAACCTGACGGGGTGGTCCTATGCTACAATCATCATTATTACAGGTGCCGGGGTCACTCTCTATACTGTACTCGGTGGTATAGAGGCAGTGGTCTGGACCGATGTGATCCAGGTGATAATCCTTTTCGCAGGGGCAGTGATCACCATAATCATTTTGCTATCCGGTATGCCCGAAGGCCCTGGCCAACTGTTCTCCATCGCTGGACAGCACAGCAAGCTGTCATTCGGAAGTTGGAAGTTCGACCTGATCAGACCCACCGCCTGGGTAGTGGTATTATATGGTATAATTGAGAATTTAAGGAATTTTGGAGTAGACCAGAACTATGTGCAAAGGTATCAGACAACACGCTCCATAATAGAGGCCTCACGTTCCGTTTGGATAGCAACCCTTGCGTACATACCGATTTCCGCGCTTTTTCTTTTTATCGGCACAGCCCTGTTTGCCTATTATTCTGTTCATCCCGGATTGCTTCCACCCTCATTAGATGGTTCACTCATGGGGGACAAGATATATCCCTACTTTATCGTAACACAACTCCCTGTAGGACTTCGAGGTCTCATTATTGCCGCCATTTTTGCCGCTGCCATGAGCAGCATAGACTCATCCCTCAACTGCGTATCCACCCTTTCATTACTTGACTTCTACAAGAAATACTTCAACAGGGGCGCGGATGACAGGGTATGCATTAAAATGCTCAGGGTCTTCACTATCTTATGGGGCGTTTTAGGGACCATCACCGGTCTGGCAATGACCCAGGTCCAGACTGCCTTAGAGACCGGCTGGCAGTTGGCAGGAATAGCCGGAGGGGGACTTGTTGGTCTGTTCCTGTTAGGAATCTCATTTCACTGGGTAAGACGCTGGCAGGCCGTTGTTGCTGTAATCACAAGCGTTGCAAGCATTGTCTGGTCCACTTTTGCCCGCGAACTCCCGGAGCAGTGGAACTGGATGGAATGTGCCTGGCATTCCCGGATGATCGGCGTTATCGGAACCATTACCCTCCTCGTGGTTGGTTTCGGCCTGAGCCTTCTAACATTCTCAAAGAAGAACGAGTCCTAAGGGCCCACTCAAAAATAACTTCACATTTTTACATCTCAGCTTCAGACCATCTTCGGCTGCTGCTCAATCGTGAAGTCCTCGAAATAGTTCACTATTACTGTGGCTTCACTCAATCGCGGCAACCAAATTTGGCCTAAATATGCGCGTCAATTCTGCGAACTTATTTTTGAGTGAGCCCTAACCTGGGAAAAAACCGGGACATAAAAAACCAAGCGTAGACCCCTTTACCGGTTTCCTTTTTAATTATTTTTATGTTTCCTTTCAACTCGCCCTATACTATGATTATTTTTAATTGTGTGATCAATTATCTTCTTTTGAATGTTTTCAGGAAGGGGTAGCGACTCATGGAATATGACGCCATTATGATCAAGGCTGAAGACAACGTGGCCACGGCGCTCGGGGACCTGGCGCAATCGCGGGAATATCGAGTGGCGGCGGGGGATGCTTCGCTCAAGATCAAGGTGAAGGAACCCATTGTTTTTGGTCACAAATTTGCCGTGGTTGATATTAATGAAGGGGAAGACATCATCAAATATGGAGAAGTGATCGGGAGAGCCACCGCCCTCATCTTAAAAGGCGCCCATGCGCATATTCAGAACATCGAGAGTCTCAGGGGGCGTGGTGATCTGGTGAAGAAAGGGGTATAGAATGGAGTTCTGGGGATATGGTCGATCGGATGGTTCCGTGGGTACGCGAAACTATGTGGGAATACTCTCTACCGTGATTTGCGCCAATGAGGTTGCTGAGAATATCTCCCGCCAGGTGACGGGCACAACGGCCTTCCTGCATCATCAAGGTTGTTGCCAGACCCCCATTGACATTGAGCGGGTTAATGATGTTCTGCTGGGCCTGGGCAGAAACCCGAATCTTGCCGCTGTGTTGCTGGTCAGCCTGGGTTGTGAAAGCACGGATGTGAACAAGGTGGCCGCGGCTATTGCGGAAAGCGGAAAACGTGTGGAAATCGTGGTCATTCAGGAGATCGGAGGAGCGGCCAAAGCCGCGGCCCAAGGGATCCTGATTTCCCAGGCAATGGCCGTTGAAGTCAGCAAGCAGAAACGTGAATTGTTTCCCTTGAGCGAGCTGGTGTTGGGATTGAAATGCGGGAGTTCGGATACCACATCAGGGCTGTCCTCTAATCCCGCCGTGGGAGTCCTGTCGGACCTTGTGGTGGAGGGGGGTGGAACTTCCATCCTGGGGGAGGTAACGGAATTCATCGGTGCTGAACACCTCTTGGCCAGGCATGCCAAGGATAAGGAAACAGGCAAAAAAATCCTGGATCTGGTGGACAGGATGGAAAAAAGAGCCGTTCAAATGGGGTTTGATATTCGAGGGGGTCAGCCCACGGGGGGCAATATAAAGGGAGGCTTGACCACCATCGAAGAAAAATCCCTGGGCGCCATTGCAAAGGCTGGAAACGCACCCATTCAAGCAGTATATGAATATGGCGTCAAACCCGGGGTGAAAGGCCTGGTGGTGATGGATTCCCCCGGAAGGGAGCCGGAAATTCTGACCGGCCTGGCAGCCGCGGGCGCCAATGTCATAGCGTTTACAACAGGTCGGGGCGCCCCTCAGGGCTTTCCCTTTGTGCCTGTGATTAAATTAACGGGAAATGAAAACACCTGGAAGAACCTAAGAGATCATATGGACGTGAGCGTGGTTTCTATTATGGAGGGCACCGAAACCCTGGCAGAAGCGGGTAAAAGGCTGCTTTCCGAAACCATTGAAGTCGCATCGGGAAAACGGACCAAGGCTGAGATTTCCGGGTATACCAGTTCCATGGACATCTATATGGTCGGACCGGTTATTTAACATTCATTCATCAATTCCGCTGGTAACGTAAAGAGGTCGTCCACCCTTGACTCATCTATACTTGACTCTCCTCCTTGCTAAGTGTCAGTGACTTTCCCCCGTCCTTTTTGCTGGCGCTGTAAGGGCCTTTCTTTCTCTGCCGGCTCCATATCGAAGATCTGCCTGGGGGGAGGCTATGCTGCCTGTTCCTTTGGCGTTTCCGTCAACTAACGCGACCAACTCACCGACTATCACCTTGATCTGCTCTGCCTGGGCTGTCATTTCTTCAGAGGCCGCTGCCGATTCCTCTGCGTGGGCGGCATTCTGCTGGGTTATCTGGTCCATCTGGGTGACGGCCGTGTTTATCTGGTCTATGCCCTGGGCCTGTTCTTTAGAGCCTGCTGCTATTTCACCAACAAGCTCGCCTACCTTGGAGGCGTTTCTATCAACTTCATTAAAGGCCTCATTTGTTGTGGAAACAAGCGTTGACCCATCTTTTACCTTCTTAACTGTATCCTCAATAAGATCTGCTGTGTTCTTTGCTGCATCTGCAGCCCTGATTGCAAGGTTTCTTACCTCATCTGCCACCACGGCAAATCCTGCGCCTGCTTCACCTGCCCTCGCTGCCTCTACTGCTGCATTAAGGGCAAGAAGGTTGGTCTGAAATGCCACTTCATCAATGGTCTTGATGATCTTTTGCGTCTCTTCACTGGCCCGAGAGATATCCTCCATGGAGGTAGTAAGTTCTGACATGGAGTTATCAGCCCTTGTGATTACCTGGTTTACTTCTTTCATGAGGTTATCTGCCTGGGCTGCATTATTTGCATTCTGTTTTGTCATGGAGGACATCTCCTCTAATGAGGATGATGTCTCTTCAATAGATGCTGCCTGCTCAGAGGCCCCTTCTGCCAGGGACTGGCTGGCAGATGCCACCTGGGTTGAGGCAGAGGCCACCTGGTCAGAGCCTTGGTTCAGGTTTGAGGTGACGTTGTTTAACTTGGTCGCAATTGTCCTGACAGTGAACAGTGTGGGGCCGACAATGAATATTAACAGGATGATAGAAAAAATAATAATACCCCATTGAATTTTACTTAATGTATCATAGAGATTTGTAGCATTATAGGCATAGGCTATCACCCCAACCTGTTTGCCGCTAAAATCTTTAATGGGAAACCCGGCAATCACATACTTGCCAGTTTTTTCCTGCCATTGGCCACGGCTTGCCTTGCTAAGAAAGCCAGGTGATAAGATCTCATCGGTAATTTTTTTGTTCGTAGATGACACAAAGACAAATTTATCGCCGATCACTGGATATTTTTTAGGGTTTTGCAGCTTATGGGCAATGGACAAAAAGTCCTTATTCATATACACCGCTATAAATTCGTCAGCATTGGAGATGCTGTATTTAACCACGGGGTTGTAGCTCGAAAGCACTTCAACCGAACCGAGGTAGCGGCCATTATCGGCCATAACAGGCGCAATTCCCCGAATCGCGAAACCTCCTCTGCCGATTTCAATGCCTGTGATCGGGTCATGATTTCCCTCGCTTATTTTTAGAATAGTATTCCGAAAGGAAGAAAGGTCATCGCTCTTATTCTGCTTCTTATTCCAAAGGCGCAGCAGGCTCCGTGCGGGTGGGAGGTGGAAATGAATGCGGAAATTATCTTTTTGGAGGTTTTTGGTGTAGCCCTTCTCAATGGAGGAAAAATAGGCCCTCAATTTTTTCCTGGCCCCTTCCATGTGCGGGTCATTTTCATTATTGGTATCCCCCTGGTAAGCGTTCAGATAGATTTGCTGGACAGCCTTGGCCTGACTAAAAAGGGAGGCATGGGATAGCATTGTCCTAGAAATACGATCTTCGCTGGTTTCGATATCCGCAATTTTTGACTGAACCATATTTTTTAAGTCCGTTTCAATCATTCCGGATACAATTGAATCTGCAAGAAAATAAAGCAAAACTGCGAGAATTATCGTTGAACCAATTACTGGAATCAATATTTTGGTGCCGATACTTCTGTTTCTGAACATATTTATCCTCTCTCTATCTAATACCTGCTCCCTCTCAGGGCAAAGCTCAGATATTTGCCTTCTCTTTCTGCTATAGCCTTTACCCTAACGTTGCATAAACCTTCGGTCCAAAAACGCTCGCTCTATATCAGGCCATCAAGAAACGCTGGCCCATTTTCAAGACTGTGTCCTATGTTCAATACGCTTTCATCCTTGAAAACGACCCAACGCCCCTTACTGGCCTAATCTAAAGCGTTTTGAACTCAAATTTTATGCAACGTTAGGGTTTACTGCCTGATCTATTCTTTCAGATCATTCTCTCATCTTGCGATGATATCCTTACTTTTGTAGCAAAATACGTGCCATAGGTATCGAAAAAAAGAATTGTAATTATTCAGCCATATTGGCTTTAGGCATTTTGGGCTGAAGCGCCTGGGTTATTTGCTGAAAAACTTAGACATTGCCACAAAACACTGCACTGCAGGCACATAAAATCAGCCAATTGGATCTATAACCATGTGGAATATATGTCAACTATTTGACGGAAACACACACCCGGAGACCTTTGAAAAACGTTTAATTTCGCCTGTAATCAAGGTGGATTACGAACAACTTCGAAGGACAAAAGTGTTACTAAAAAGTTTACCCTTGACCGATCCGGATCAAATCAGTTATTCCCACCGTTGGAAAATGACAGGAAGATGAGCCGCGCAACCGATACAACCGATAAGCTGTTTTCCGCCAAGCCTGAGGGAGAAATCAATGTCCTGGCAACGATACCACACAGTATGGCTCATTATGGGGTTTGGATGGATCTCGCTCTACCTCGTCAGAATGGGTATTGCCCCCGTACTCGGCATGATCATGGAGGAATTCCACCTCTCCTATGCTATGGCCGGATCCCTTTTCAGCGTCATCTTTTTCTCTTACACCCTGATGCAGATTCCATCCGGAAACCTTGGTGATCGATTCGGAAGACGGAAGATCCTGATTTTGAGCACCTCTTTGTGGTTCCTCCTCTCCCTCGCTACCGCTGCTGTCCAGACCCCAAGAAAGGCTGGCAGAGGGAGGCGATCCGTGAGATAAAGGGGTCATCTCAACCAATCCCTATCCTGACATTTTCCGCAAGCCTGGATGAGAACAAAACAATTTGCCGTTCCAAATCCAATGGCTTGAAATTCATTAAAACATCGTGTACTTGTGGGGAACATGGGCCTAAAAATTTTATCAGGTGGAGAAACGGGCGCGGAACGAGCCGCTCTTGATGCTGCCATCAAATGGGGGATTCCCCATGGCGGTTGGGTGCGAAAGGGACGTAAAACCGATGACGGCATCCTTCCAGAGACCTATAACCTGGAGGAGATGCCCACGACGAGCACCTTTCAATGGACCAAACAGAATGTTCTGTATGCCAATGGGACCGTTATCTTTTCTCACGGGAAGCTTGTAGAAGAAATGGCTTCAATCGAAATGATGGTCAAGTTGAACAGCCGACCGCTCCTCCATGTGGATTTCACCCGTATGGGCGTCTTTGAAGCGGCCCAACTGATCTATGTATGGATCAGAGAGCATAAGATAAAAATCCTGAATGTAACAGGAACCGTTGCCGGCAAAGATTCTAAAATTTACCATAAAACAGTAGATGCACTTGAGACTGCCTTCCAAATGGGCATGATCCAGGAAAGCCTGAACCCTTCCCGACACAAGCACACCTTTCCAAAGACCGTTAAGGAAGCCGTAGAACAACTGATTGAAGAACTGCCTCTGAAAACCAGGACCCATATCGCCAGGATGGATGAAAGACAGTTGGGTTCTCTGCCACTGTCTCTGGTTCAATACATGAGAGAAAAGCTCAATTCGTGGCTCGACAGCGACCAGTTGATGGAATCCTGCCGATCCTTTTCAGGGGATGATGACATGCACCAGGACGATGCTCATCTCGTTATTCTAAGGGCGTTGTGGATAACTTTGAAAAAGAGCTACGATATTCGGGTTGTTAAACCCCGGAGGGGATAAGTTGCCTGAATTTCAATTGTTCATGGAGAGGGAGTCTTGGAGAGCAAGTCAATGATCACTTACCCACATATTCTTATAAAATAGCTCAATTCAATCCAATCCGAAGACACTTAGGGCTCGCGCAAAAATAACTGGTGCTCTTCACATTTTCGCATCCCATCTTCAGGTCATCTTCCGCCGCGCCTCCATCGCAAAATCCTCTAAATAGTACGACTATCTCTGTGGTTTTGCTCAATCGGCGCAGCCAAATCTAACCTAAATCTGGGCGCCAATTCTGGGAACTTATTTTTGTGCGAGCCCTTAGCATTTGATCTTCAGCGCTTTCGGGAGAATCGTGAAAGTAAACGCACCGGCTTTCCAGGCCTGCTTCCCGTCAATTTGAAGTGTCAGAGGCCGTTCCAACTTCACATCCAATTGGTGGCCGGTCCTGTACTGGCCGATCCGATTGCCACCAGTGAATGATGTTGCCACTCCAATGGCACACTCAAACAGCCGTGAGTTGATGGAAAGGATATGGAGGAGGCGATCATCAAATCTTGCCCTTGGCGCAACCTTCATTCCAAAGCCATAGTACGGCTGCTTTACGATGATAAGGCTCAACAGGTTTTTCATCTCAAAGGATGTATCATCTATAGTAATTTTCGCGGTGGTCCGCTTGTATTTGCCACAAAATGCGCTAATAAAAGCTCCGAGATAGGTTTTAAAACCAGTATAACCTCGGGCCAGGTATTCGTCGCGAAGCTGGATGATTTTTCCTTCGATCCCAACTGATAATATAAATCCACGCTCTTTTCCCTGGCAATTGACAAGATCGTATTGATGAATTTCTCCATCTCTGATGCGCATGGCAATTTCAGCTAAGCTTCCCTTATACTTAAGGGCGTGTTGCATGGCGTTCCCGGTGCCTAAGGGGAGAAAGGCGACTGGTTTTTGAGCCGTATCAATAGAATTGATGATATCGGAAAGGGTTCCGTCCCCTCCGGCAATGACGAGGACGTCACAGCGGTTGGCAAGTTCCCTGGCGTATTGGCAAAAATCCTCCGGCGTTGTGGTATCCAGACCATGTATTTCCGCATTTAATATCTCAGCGGCCCGAACCAGCACAGAATGCTTCTGAGCAATGCTTTTGTTTCCAGAGGCAGGATTTGCAATAATCGCGTAACGCATTTTGGCAATCAATCAACTGTTAACTTTCTGCAATAACGAGGAAAACGAGAGATCAATATGTTTGGTGTGAACCCGTAGACAACAAGGAGGAAAAAATAAAAAAATCGATTCTCTTGGCTCGCCCTTAATGGGTAACCCCTTATATGGCCGATCAATGTTTTTCAACAAGCTCGATGTACACACCGTTAAACTCCTCGGCCTTGAAAAAAGCCACCCTGGATCCTCTGGCTCCATCGATGATCCGATCCCACAGGAATTCGGCCCCTTGGGCCTTGAGTTTTTGAAACGTCATATCCAAATCTTCCACTTCCAGTGCAATATGATGGATTCCTTCCCCCCTTTCTCTGAGAAAATCCGCTGCCAGACCTGTCGTTGCGGTCGTTTCCACAAGCTCGATGTTGGTTTCGCCGACCGGGAGGAAGGCCACCCGGTTGATGACATTTTCCACGTTGACTTCTTCGATTTCCACCACCTCGAGGTCCAGGAGAGAGGTGTACCTCTTCATGCTGTCTTCAAGTTTGTGGACAATAATGCCGATATGCTCAATTTTCGTCACCATGATATCCCCTCGTGTCCGCCCGTCAGACTCTCTTCAGTTTATATCCGGCCTTTTCTCGATCCCAGGCATCTCCGACTCCGATTTTTCTGAGTTCGAATTTCTGAGTCCGTTCGGTAGCTGTTTTTGGAAATGCCGTAATGAATTCTATGTATCTCGGCACCATGAAATAGGCCATGCGCTCCTCGCAGAATACAATCAGTTCCTCGGGGTCGAGTTGTTCGGACGGCTTCAGAATGACATATATCTTTACTTCATCTTCCCCAAGCTCCGAAGGCACTGCCACAGCCGCCGACTCCAGCACGTTGGGATGCGAATTGACGATCTTTTCGATTTCAAAAGATGAAATATTCTCGCCTCGGCGCCGGATGCAGTCCTTAATTCTGTCCATGAAGAAGAAGTAACCGTCTTCATCCTCATACCCCCTGTCACCGGTATGGAACCAGCCTCCCTCCCAGGCCTCATCGGTCTTGTCGGGCTGTTTGTAGTATCCTGAAAACATTGAGTAAGGTGTAGTCTGTCGAACCACGATTTCCCCGGACTGACCGGTGGAAACTTCCCGGTTGTTTTCATCCCGGATGGCAACATCACAGAACGGCATCGGCTTTCCGATGGACCCCACTCTGATGTCACGAGGCGGGTTGCAGAGGCACACACCCCCGCTTTCGGTCAAACCGTAACCTTCGATGATGGTTACATTGAATCGTTTTTCAAAATCCCTCCAGATCTCCCGGGGAGCGGCCCCTCCAAACGTTGCTCTCGCCGGGTTTTGGGTGTCGTCTTCTCTTTCAGGCTGTTTCATCAGCATAGTCAGCATGCCACCGATGTAGTTGAAAATGGTGGCGCCATATTGTCGAATCTCATCGAAAAACCTGGATGCGGAAAATCGTTCCCTCAACACAAAAGGACGACCCGAATAGAGCGCCCCCATGGTTGTGAACATCTGCGCGTTTGCATGGAAGAGGGGGAGGGTGGTGAAGAAGATATCATCCTCACGGAAATCAATAATTTCTTCAGCCCAGACCCGGCCTGAATTCAAATAGTTGAACTGGCTTATCATTGCCCCTTTTGGAGGGCCTGTCGTACCCGATGTATAAATAATGCCGAGCGGATCGCCGTCATGGATATCTATTGCAGTCGGCGCATTCTGACCCGCCGACGCCATGAGATCATTCAGCGACTCAAAATTTTCCGGTGGATCGGACCCTTCGCTGTGCCAAACTCTTTGTTTAATCCCTTTGAGATCCCGTTCCACGAATTGAAAGGCATCATAAAGACGCTCACCCACGATGATCCACTCGGCGTCGCAATGGTTGATAATGTATGCCAGCCCTTCTCCGCGTAGGCTGACATTGAGGGGAACCATTACGCCTCCGATTTTAGCAAGGCCGAACCACAAATATATAAATTCAGGACAATTAGGGAGGAACAGGCATACATGATCACCCTTATTTACGCCTAAATCCCTCAGCACATTTGCTGCCTTGTTGACTTGCAAGTCCAGATCGCCAAAGGTATCAGCCTGATCCCGAAAGTAAACAAAAGGCTTTTCAGAGATCTCATCGGCCCTTGACTCCAGAAGCGCCTTGAATTTCATCTTTGAACTCCTTAAGAAAGAGAAGTGATTATTTTTGGAATCGGATTATTTATTATCTTGACAGGTTAGTCAATCCCTTAAAAAAGGGCTTTTTGGCCCTCAAATTTTGGTTAACCAGTGATGTCCTCCTATTACCTGAAAGAACTCGTTTCAAGACACAAAGATGAAATCATCCGGGGAATGTCCGATCGTATGGGTACGCTGCCGTACTTACCCTATCAGGAGTTTATTCTCCACTCCGAAGAGAGACGGCGGTGCTTGCAAATATGGGTGGACCCTGTGATCCGGACCAGGAGCGGAAGCGAGAAACAGTTTATTGCGGATCAGGACAGGGTGGGCTATGCTTGTGCCGTTCAAGGTTTCAGATTCGTGAGTCTGGTCGCTTATCAAACGTTTCAGAGCTCCCTCTGGGATGTATCAAAAAAATTCCCATTTGGAGAGTGGCAAAATACGGTTCTGCAATGAAATCAGAAGCTTGTATGACATCCTTCTTAAGGGATTCGATAATATCGCGAGGTCGTTCCTCAAGACACGGGAGGAAAGAATTGCCGAACAGGTGGCCGATTTATCCCTTTTTCAGAGTTGCCTTTGAGTCAGTGAAATGATATAATTGCCCCGTATAACCAATAGAAAGATGCCTGGGTGAGCTGTGCTTGGCATTGCATCTAACAGAACCCGTCCCGAGCGGCCGTTTTGATGGGCCAGACTGCAGGGTGAGATGGAAGCGTTCTCACGCTGACGGAAGGAAGGCCCAAACAAGACGAAAGGTGTTTGCTTATGAGCCTGGATTTGCGTGCTGAGACCTACCGGACCATTGCCCCGATAGGGGATCCCTCTCTGGTGCGTCACCCCGCATTTCTCCTCATACTTGTCGCCATCTTCTTTGCTGTTCTTGCGGCAATCCTTTCAACAGTCCCTGATCTGGCCCAATCCTATGCTACGCTTTTCAAGGCCGTTCAGTTAGGAACCTTCTGTGTCTTTACCCTGGAATATGTGGTGCGCCTTTGGGTTGCCCCCATGGGGTCCCTGGAGCGGCCGTTCAGGGCACTTTGCCGTTACGCCTTTTCTTTCCTTGGTGTGGTGGATTTTCTCGTAATCGTTCCCTTCTGGCTCAGTTTTCTGTTTGTCGTCCCCAATTCGTGCCTCATGATGGTCTCCTTTCTTTCCCTGATCAAGCTGGCCCGGTTTGTGCCCGGTCTTGGCCTCTTCATCTCGGTTTTCCGCAATGAAGCCAGTTCCCTTCTGGCCGCCCTCATTGTTCTGATTGTCGTTCTCATCTTTTCATCCGGGGTGATATACATCGTGGAATCCCCGCGCCAACCCGAGGTCTTCTCGTCTGTCCCGCATACCCTGTGGTGGAGCATTGTGACCATTGCGAGTGTGGGCTATGGGGACATGACACCCCATACGCCGGCGGGGCGCATCCTGGCCGGTTTCCTCATGCTCATCGGCATAGCGGTTTTTGCGGTGCCTGCGGGGATACTTGCCACGGGCTTTGCCAAGGAACTGAGGAAACGGGACTTTATAGTGACATGGAAGACCGTGGCCCAGATGCCCCTTTTCTCCGGTCTGGATGCCAACGCCATCGGTGAGATCTCACGACTTCTGACTTCCCAGATCATTCCCCCCGACACGGTCATTGTTCGAAAGGGAGATGCTGCCCAGGCCATGTTCTTCATCATGGAGGGAGATGTGGAGGTGGAGATAAGCCCCAGACCGGCCCATCTCACGGCAGGGCAGTATTTCGGGGAAATAGCCTTGTTGAAGGACATGGAGCGGACTGCCACAGTCATCTCCATCACCGAGGTCCGTCTCCTGGTCCTGGGTGTGAAAGATTTCCGACGGCTCATAGAAGAAAATCCGCATGTAAAGGCGGCCATTACCCGCGTGGCCGAGAGCCGACTTGCCGAGGGCATTCAACAGCGGTGAGGACGGCACATGTGGAGGGCACCCATTTCACCTTACAGCTTCACTCTCGACAACTAAGATCTCCCCGATGATGCGGGATGTCCCAGCGGCATCCTCGACTTTTGCAATGTTGGGGTAAAGCGTTCAACAATATGGAAAATCTTTTAACAATGGGATGAAGATGTCCGGGCTATATCCTGGGGGGATATGGGGGCATTATGCTTTTTCTTGGGTTTGGAGGTCGAGAATGGATGACTTTTTGCAGTTAGGAAAACAGGCACTGGCGTCACAACCTTTTAGTGCGCTTGTTGGCGCAGAACTAACAGGCTTTTCGCAGGGACGGGTTGAACTGACCATCTCAATCACACCTCAACTGAAACAGCAGCACGGCTTTGTGCACGGTGGTGTGATCAGTTACGCCGCAGATAACGCGCTTACGTTTGCGGGGGGAAGTGTTCTTGGTCCAGCGGTTGTCACCTCAGAGTACAAGATCAATTATCTAAGGCCCGCTATGGGGACCGTTTTGATTGCCAGAGCAACAGTCATCCACTCGAGCAAGACCCAAGCTGTTTGCCGTTGTGATGTATTCGTGGTAGGTGATGGTAAGGAGAATTTGTGCGCCGTTTCGCAAGGCACAATTGCAAGGATCGGCCAGTCTTCAGAGACTCAAGCCTATACTAATGCCGCCGCAGACACGATTTTGGAGCCGCTTGAACCCGTAATGAGTGTCATATGGCCCAATAGAAGGCGGGATTGGGCCGTTTTCAAGGATGAAAGCGTATTGAACATAGGACACAGTCTTGAAAATGGACCGGCCTTTCTTGATGGCCTGATATAGCGCGAGCGTAGCGTTTTTGGACCGAAGGTTTATGCAACGTTAGGGTTAAGTCGATGTCCAGGGTTTAAGTTATTCCGGCATTCGTGAAGAATGATGCTCCACAATCATCCAGCGCTCACCATTCCACCGGTATACGAAGGTGAACCGGGCCTGCACGGCGGATCCATCTTTGAAGGTGAAGGTATAGACGCCCGAGTTGATGGCAAGCTGCCCGAAAGTGCGGACGTTTTCCTCATCGATTTTGCCCACCGGCCCGTTGGCAAGAAAATGGACAAAATAGTCCTCGATTTCTCCGTGGTTGTGGCGAACCTTATTGGACACGGTCGGAAGCAGAATGCCGTTGGTTTCATAGAGAGCTGTGACTTTCTTGGGATCTCCTGTTTGGAGGGTGCTATTCCACTCATCGAAGAGTGCTGTAATTTCATTTTCGCTCATGTTTGATCTCCTATTCAATCTGATGGTTGTGTAGAACTCCGCCGAACGCCCAAGCTCAGCCGAGGCGGCGCGTTAGCTCCGACGTCGGCTGGAGCGCCTTATGTGTTGTTATCAAATGGCACATATATATCTATGACAGAATCAGGACTATTCCAATTAAATCTATAATCATACTGTTCATAATGAATTAGTTCCCTATTTCCATTCAGGGTAAGTCCTGACGCCGGAAGAATTTGCTTATAGATTTGTAGAAATGTTGATTTTATTAGCCGCATATTTCCTTCATGACTGAATCGACAATAACTACCGCCACTGATGCTTATCTTTACAAAATCATCAACCACATGACCAAATGGAATTGCTGTGATGTAAAAGTATTTCCCATCTACTTTTCTGGTGATTCCAAATTTGGTCCATCCTTTTCCCTGGTTAACACCATTGATCTCTAATAGACGATTAAATTTCTGCCAATGCTTTCTAATTATATTGAAATTCCTATCTTGCGAAGTAGTTAATTGAGTAGCAAGGCCAGAGCAGCTCAGGGGTTCAATATTAACAATTTCATAATCCATGAAATATCCCTACAACACATAACGTGGAGGTAACCAGCGGCGGTTTAACAGTAAGTGCCATCCAGAAAGCTCGCAATTGTGTTAACTGCGCTGCCGGTCAAAACGGCCCAGTACTAGCCGTCTGAGTTAAGCGCCTTGATTCCTTTAATTCTGTAGTGCCCGGTTAGTTCAAATTCTAATAAAAGATTTTCCTCTTGGGTACCAGAGCCAATATTGTGTATTACAAGGGGCACTTTGTTTTTACTGAACCGGTCGCTTACAATCATCATATGTGGCAACTGTGGTGGTACTATACATGTAACGATATCCCCACCTTGAAATCCTGCGATTTGGTTAGACAAGGGTAATGCCCACCCTTTCCTTTCAAAAAATGTCTGGAGGTTTGGAACACGTCGATGATCAATGTTTCTATCGGGTTTTTTCAGCCCCCATATTTTAGGATATTTAGAAAAATTATACTTCATATCCTCATGTACGAGTTTTTGAAGATCATAATCGTATGCGACTCGTAAAGCACGTATTATAACATCCGTGCAAACACCTTTGTTAATTGGGACGTCGCCATTAGGGTAATCTATAGCCCGATAGCTGGAATCATATATGCAAGTCTTGCCTATTTGACTTCGAGCAGCTTCCACAAAATCATTTATCCGGCTGGATTCTGCGGTATTAAAAAATACTGCCAATAAAACAATCAGTATTGAAATTGTATACTTTTTCATAGTAATCGAACGGGTAGCTTAAGAGGCGCGACGATAGGAGCGTCCTGCTCAAAGCTTTGGTTCTGTGTTATCTTTGACTTTACGATAGAAATTTATGAATTCGGTTGGTGACAATATTCTTATATCTTCCCTGAATCTTCGTGGATAATGAATCTTATTTCCGGTAACTAGACATTCAGACTCTCCACCAATGGCTACTTCGAGAAAAGGGGCATCGTCTGGATCAGGTAGAATATTTTTCAATGGACTGGTTGGGGCTACTTGGCCGTTCTTTATGATATAGTCTATGAGTAAGTCAACTTGTCCCTTCTCGAATTGAAATTTTGATCTATGAAGAACTTCTTGATACTCTAGTAGCATTCGCGAATCATAAAGCAAAAGAAGCTTCCCCGCCGAAACCATGCGGACAATTTCACCACTCGTTCCGAAAGGAGTAAGAAGTCCGGAAACCAGTACATTTGTATCTATGACAATTTTCATCTTTTACGTTTTGAACGAACTGTCTTTATTTCATTATTAATTTCTTCCAGGGTAATTTTATCCGTCCCTTTACGAACGGATTCATATTGGATTGAGGTCACAGCTTCCATTGCACGCGATTGTCGAAAGGCTGACAAAACTTGCTCCAGGTTGTTCTCATTTACTGATGAAAGTATTGCGATGGGTCTTCCATTGCTGGTAATGACCATATCTTTTTGACCTGGAAGATCTTTCCATACCTGTGATGACTTTGTTTTTAGATCCCTTACACTTAAAAATTTCATAATTTCACCTCCAAATGAGACTCAATTGTATGTTAATATGAGATCCATTTCAAGATTATTTTGCACAGAACAAGTGATTATATGATTTTACGGGTATCTTGCGCTTAAATACCAAAAATAAAAAAGGTTGAGAAGGAAAATGGGGGTATCTCCTTTACTCAGGTAACCCCTACATCTAGTATCAACTTGGAAAGGTTTTGGAATAACACTTTAACCAGTTGAGATTACTCGAATAGTAGCGTCAAAAGAAAAATAGCCAACTAAAATATGGTCTATAACTTATTGAATTTATAAGATGTTACCATTTGCGCGACAGCAGTGTCTAACCACAGTATATTGTGGTAATTTGCGATAACCTGAGTTAAGTGGATACCCCCAATTCAGAATTTGTAATGAAGGTTTTATTCCCAAAAGGACAGAAATGATCCTGTCAGGAGATGATAGGGCAGCATTTGAGGTGATACTTTATGGGGAACCTCTGGAAGAGGGGTTCACGGTTCATAGGTTATGAATTGGGAATTATAAATTATGAGTTTTAGGTTACATTCATGAATTGTTTGGAATCATATCCAAAGTCAAGGAAAAGTCAGGAAGAATCGGTTGAAGAATAGTATTCACCGCCCGCTTCACCCTTGACGCCTTGGGTCTCCCCGAAATCGGGATCTTACGAGCGGCATCCTCGACTTTTGCAACGTTAGGGTGCGTTCATGGTTTTTTCTTTCCCGCAAGCGGTACCGTCAGGAAGAGGCAGGCGCCGTTGACGACGGCAAGGATAAAAAAGAGAAACATATAGCTTTGGAAACGGAGTATTGCTCCGGCAATCAGCGAACCAAGAGTGAATCCACCGTCAATCATTTCCACTACCAGGTTTGAATTCATGGCGCGAAAATGGGGTCGGGAAAAATCGAACACCGTTTGCAAAAAGAAAAGAAGAAGGGGGACAGGATTTCTGGGAAACGTCGATGCAACTATCCCTTGCATGACGACCGATTCCAGCGTATGCTCTTCCGTCCGCACCGTCGCATGCTCTGATGTTTATAATGGTTTTTCCGTAAAAAACGCTTACAAAATATCGTATGGTGATGAGAATGCAACCTTTGAACTTCTGAACCCATGAACGGCTACGAGGTATGAGACGAACTGAAAATATACCTACCATTTGCAGGATGTGTGAACAGGGCTGCGGCCTTGAGGTCACTGTTGAGAACGGGAGACCCGTGCGGGTGAAGGGCGCTAAAGAACACCCTTACAACAGAGGATGGCTCTGTGCGAAGGGAAGGGCGGCCCTCGATTTTTATAATTCTCCCCTAAGACTCCATTCCCCTCTAATCAGAAGGAAGGGCAGATTTCTGCCCGTGGAATGGGATGAGGCCCTGGACTTTGCCGAACAAGGGCTCTGGCGGCTTCGAGAGCAATACGGTCCCCAAAGCCTGGCGATTTATCATGGAGAGGGAACCGGGCACCAGGAAATCAAGTACTATATGAAACGCTTTGCAAATGTTTACGGGACCCCGAATTTTGTGGGGGTTGGCTCCATATGTAATGCATCTCGAACCATAGCCGATACAATTACCCTGGGGGGTGTGACCAAACCGGATATCCCCAACGCCAATTTTTTGATCATCTGGGGTGCTAATCCCTTTGTCTCCCACGAGCCTGCTCTGCCGAGGGAGTTAAGCAGACTCAAGAAAAGGGGAGGACAGATCGTGGTCATCGATCCCCGGAAGACGGAAACCGGTTCCAAGGCAGACTACCATTTGGCGGTAAGACCCGGCCGGGATGAGATTCTCATCCTGAATATGCTGCATGTTATTGTGCGTGAGGGATTGTGGGATAAAGAGTTCACAGAGCAATGGGTTCACGGATTTGAAGAGTTTGTGAGAGAGGTTAAAGAGAATCGATTTTCCCCTGAAGAGGGAGAGGGCTTGACCGGGATTGCACCTGAGCTGGTGCGACATGTTGCCTTTTCCTATGCCGGCACCCGGCCCGCATGCATTTCCGTTGGCAATGGCCTGGAGCATCACGGCAATGGAATAAGCACCATGCGCCTATTGGCGATCATGAGAGCCATTACCGGAAATCTGGATATTCCCGGGGGAGATCTGTTTACACCAAGACCGAGACTGGAGGACATGACCCGGCCACTTCCCGAACCTTCAATGCCACCCATCGGTTTGGAGAAATTCCCCCTGTTCTGCAGGGCCCGAAAAGAGGGTCACGCCTTGTGCCTGCCAGAGGCCATCCTGCAGGGAGATCCCTATCCAATCAAAGGGATGGTGATTGCAGGTGGAAACCCGTCTCTTGAATGGCCCAAGAGCAGCCAGGTCAGAAGGGCGCTCAGGGAGTTGGAATTTCTGATGGTCATTGATGTGGTCAGGTCTCCGGATTCTCAGTATGCCGATCTCATTCTCCCTGCCTGCACTTTTCTGGAGCGGGATGAGCACCGGGTCAACGTCTATCATAATTTGCCTATCATCTCGTTAAGAAGGGAGGTGGTGGAACCCCTTTATGGTTTCCCGGACCAGATGATATGGGTGAAGCTGGCCGAGCGGATGGGGTTTGGGGAATATTTCCCCTGGAAAACCTGCAGGGAGGGTATTGACTATATATTAGGAGGTCTGGATACAACCTATCACGATCTTGTATCCCGGGGTGGGATCTATGAGTATGGAAAAAGAAGATATAAAAAATATGAGGATCAGGGATTCAATACAGAGACGGGAAAGGTGGAGATTCTCTCGGGTCAATTAAAAGATTTCGGTTATGATCCGTTTCCTATTCGCAAGGAGATACTTCATCCAATTGAGGCCTCCGCAGATTTCCCCCTGTTTCTGACAACAGGAGGGAATCTGCTCTGCTATCTCCACTGGCAATACCGATACATATCCCGATTGAGAAGAATGGCCCCTGATCCCATGTTTGAGATCCATCCTGATACAGCGTTTAAATACGGATTGTCTGAAGGTGATATGTCCAAAATAGAGACCTCATGCGGGAAGATCCGGCTCAAGGCCTGTCTTACGGCTAAAATACGCCCGGATACAATCCATATTCCCCAGGGCTGGGAAGAGGCCAATGCCAATGAGTTGACAGGCTCGGAATCGGCCGATCCCGTTTCCGGTTTTCCGAACTTGAAATCCCTGAAATGCCGTATCCGGAAGCAAAAGAAACCGGATCTCAGAGGATCGAGGGGCTAAGATTGAAAATACGGTCCAAAAGGTGATTTGATGACATAAAAAAGGGGTTAATCCCGCCCATGACGGCGGGGCTAACCCCTTGATTTTATTATGGGGTGGATGATGGGACTCGAACCCACGACCACTGAGGCCACAACCCAGTGCTCTACCAACTGAGCTACACCCACCATTAGTTTTCTGAATATAACAGGACATCTGCTGTTTTGCAAGGATATTTTTCCGGTCACCGTTAACAGATTCGGGATTTACCGCGTGCGAACCCTGAACCTTTGAAACCGTGAACCGGTACTAAACATTTGACGCTCCAATAAAACTTCCTTATATTAAGGGACGATGGAAAATGCATTTCTTGATCAGAATTTCTAAGGGGGTCCTCTTTCAGGGTCTCGAGGAGTGTTCGAGTCATGGCAGCCGACAAACAGATTTTGTTCAGAAAATTACCCGCTGTGGACCAACTCTTGGCAAACCCGGTGATTGAAAAGGCCCTGGCATCTCATCCAAAAGGACTTATGCTGAAGGCGATTAATCAGGTCCTTGACGGTCTTAGGGTGGAGATCCGGGATGGGAGTATTGTCGAACCAGGGCCCGAATTGGATGCTCAATCGGTCTCATTGCGAGTATTGGAAAGATTAGAACTGATATCCATGCCGAGCCTGAGAAATGTAATTAATGCCACAGGCGTAGTGGTACACACCAATTTGGGGAGATCCATCTTGCCTGAAAGGGTGCTTGAGAAGTTCAGGTCTATCGCCGGCGGCTACAGCAATCTTGAGTATGACCTGGATAATGGCAAGCGGGGAAGCAGATATGTGCATGTGGAGGAGATCCTCAAGGAGTTGACCTCGGCAGAGGCGGCCATGGTGGTCAACAACAATGCCGCCGCAGTGCTTATTGCCCTTGAGACCTTGGCTAAAGACCGCGAGGTGGTGGTGTCGCGGGGCCAGCTGGTTGAGATCGGCGGCTCCTTTCGCATACCGGATGTCATGCGTAAGAGCGGTGCAAAAATGGTGGAAGTGGGGACCACCAACAAGACTCATTTAAAAGATTATGAGGAGGTAATCGGTCCCCGGACCGCCCTCCTGTTGAAGGTCCATACCAGTAACTTCCAGGTGGTGGGCTTTACTGAAGAGGTGCCCATGCCGGAACTTGTTAAATTGGGAGAACGGCACGGAATCCCTGTAATGGAGGATTTGGGGAGCGGATGTCTTGTTGATTTCTCAAATTACGGTCTAATCAAGGAACCAACTGTTCAGAAATCCTTAGCCCAAGGGGCGGGTCTCGTCACTTTCAGCGGCGATAAACTGTTGGGAGGCCCCCAGGCCGGAATTATCTTAGGCCGTAGGGATCTAATTACAGCCATCCGGAAAAGCCAGCTCACCAGGGCCCTCAGGATTGACAAATTGACCCTTGTGGCCTTAGAGGAGACCCTCAGGCTGTACAGGGACCAGCATCTTGCGATGAAAGAGATCCCTACCCTGGTAATGATATGTCAGTCCTACGATTCCCTAAGGGAAAAGGCCGATCGCCTGTACAAGCTGGTCAGCGATATAAAAAGCAACAACTTTTCCATTGAGCTGATTGATGGATCTTCAAAAGTAGGGGGCGGCGCCCTCCCTCTTCAGGAATTAAAGAGCAGGCTCTTATGCCTCATTCCGGGAAGACTTTCTTCACAGCAAATGGAGGCCCGGCTCAGGGCCTATTCCCCTCCTGTGATCACGAGACTTGAAAGAGACAGAGTGATGTTCGATGTCAGGACTATCCAGGAAAGGGAATTCGATATAACAGCCCGGGCCATCAATGACCTCGCCGTTGCAGAACCCATAGAAGGGGGAGCCTAAGTTGGAGAATATTATTGAAAAAATCTTAGCAAGCTGCCTTAAAACCAATGATGAGTTTGTTAGAGAGAATGCATCAAAGATCGGCATGCTTGCCCAAAAGATTGCCTCAGCGTTCCTGAGAGATCGAAAACTCCTGATCTGCGGAAACGGGGGGAGCGCTGCCGATGCCCAGCATATGGCGGCGGAATTCGTGAATCGTTTTCAGCTTGAACGTCCCCCTCTCCCTGCAATGGCTTTGACAACCGACACCTCAGTGATTACCAGTATCGGGAATGATTATTCTTTTGAGGATGTCTTTTCAAAGCAGGTGAAGGCCCTCGGAGTAGACGGGGATGTCCTCTTAGCCATAAGCACGAGCGGAAACTCGAAAAATGTCATCTCTGCTGTGGAGGTTGCCAACAAGCAGGATCTGTACACAGCCGGGCTTTTAGGAAACAAAGGTGGAAAGCTGTCAGCCGTGGTTGATATAGCACTTATTGTAAAGAGCGATGTGACTGCCCGTATCCAGGAGGCGCATATCCTGACAGAGCATATCATATGCCACCTGGTCGATTACATCCTTTTTCAGAAGCATCTGGGGAGTGAGTAGAACAACCAGATTTTTTTCTTACTCATAATCATAATCTTACTCATAATCAAACATTTCTCAAGCTGACGGCCAGAGAGTATGATTAAGATTACGAGTATGATTATGAACCACGGTGTTTACCATAACGTTAGATCACTTTAGGTATTTATATAATGACCAAACTTAAACCGATATCATTGGATGGTGTAAAATCGTACCCCCTGAAAGAGAGGGAGAGTAAGGTCAATATTGGCGATTTTGCCCGGGCCTGGGAGCCGGGGGGTTCAATGAACCGGTGGTTGGAGTCGTTGCCGCGGATACTTGCGGGAAAAGGTCTCCTCGAAATCCGGGATCGTATGGTCCGGGCGGCATCCTCAAACAGGACCATAATAATCGCCATGGGCGCCCATGCCATAAAGGTGGGCCTCAATCCGATTATTGTAGACCTGTTAGATCGAGGGATCATAAAAGGATTAGCCATGAACGGCGCGTGCATCATTCATGACGCTGAATTGGCCATGGCAGGTAAAACTTCGGAGGACGTGGCCTCGGAAATCGGGACGGGACGATTCGGCATGGCCGAAGAGACGGGGAGATTCCTGAACGAAGCGATATCAGAAGGAGCAGAAAAGGGGTTAGGCTTAGGTGAATCTGTGGGAGCCATGCTTATTCGAGAGGATTTCCCCTTTAACCGGAACAGCCTTTTAGCACGGGCCTATGAGCTTGATATCCCGGTAACTGTGCATGTGGCAATGGGGACTGACATCATCCATTTTCATCCAAGCGCGGATGGTGCATCCATTGGCAAGGCTTCTCATTATGATTTTCGGATATTCTCCCGTCTCGTTTCAGAGTTAGAGGGTGGGGTATTCATCAATCTTGGCTCTGCAGTTATTATGCCCGAGGTTTTTTTAAAGGCCCTGAGTCTTGTGAGGAATCTCGGTCATGAGGTCAAGGATTTCACAACAGTCAATATGGATTTTATTCAACATTATCGTCCCATGACCAATGTTGTTCACCGGCCCACCGTAGATGGGGGAAAGGGATTCAGCATGACGGGCCACCATGAGATCATGTTTCCCTTGTTGGCGGCTGCGGTCATTGAAGGGTTGGACGAAAAGCGATAAGAAAGGAAAAAGATAATGCCTATCTATGAGTATAAATGTTCAAAGTGCGATGAAGAATTTGAGACACTTGTTTTTAGAAGCGACGAGAATGTCGCATGTCCCCAATGCAAGGGAGAAGATGTAAAACGTATGATGTCGACCTGTGGGTTTAAGAGCAGCGGGAGCTTTACACCTTCTTCAGGGTCATCCGGGTGTGCTACCTGCTCCAGCACAAATTGCAGTACTTGCCATTAGATTTTGGACAGGATAACAGGATAAACAGGAATAGAATTCGGTCAATCCCGTTAATCCAGTCAAAAAGGGGTTGATATGTTCCGGCTCGGTTTTGGATATGATGTTCATCGGCTTGTTGAAGGATGCCCTTTGATACTTGGGGGTGTAGAGATCCCCCATGCCTTCGGCCTTGAAGGGCATTCAGATGCGGATGTCCTCACCCATGCCATTATCGATGCAATAATCGGGGCCTTGGGGGCCGGCGATATAGGGCAGCATTTCCCGGACGCCGACCCTAAATACAAGGGCGTATCCAGCCTCTCCATGTTGAGAACCGTAATGGATCTAATCAAGGGTGACGGGTATCGATTGAATAATTTAGATGCAACCATAACGGCACAGGCCCCCAAACTTGCGCCCCATTTATCAAACATGCAGGGAAGATTAGCCGAAACATTAGAGGCATCCATCGGGCAGATAAACATCAAGGCAACGACGAGTGAGGGTCTCGGCTTTTGTGGAAGACGGGAAGGTATGGAGGCCTTTGCCGTAGTCAGTCTTGTGAAGGCCGAACAGCTTAGAGGAGAGAATAAGTGACATTCAGGTTATACAATAGTGCAACTCACAGGAAAGATATATTCCAACCCCTCGAGGAAGGGAAGGTAGGCATATATGTGTGCGGTGTCACGGTGTACGATCTCTGCCATATTGGCCATGCACGTTCGACCATCGTGTTTGACGTTCTTACAAGGTACCTGCGGGCAAAGGGGCTTGATGTTACCTATGTCCGAAATTTCACGGATGTGGATGATAAGATCATTGAAAGGGCTAAACTCTCAGGGAAGGATACCGGCAGTCTGGCCCAGGAGTTTATTGACGCTTTTTACGAGGATATGGGCGCTTTGAGGGTGTTAAACGCGGACGTAGAGCCGATGGCCACCGAACATGTCGATGGGATGATCGAAATGATAAAGGCCCTGATTGACCGGGGCCATGCCTACGTAGAAGGCACGGATGTATATTTTTCCGTAACGTCATTCAAAGGTTACGGCAGTCTCTCAGGGAGAAAATTAGATGATATGAGGGCAGGGAGCCGTATTGCAGTGGATGACAAAAAGAGACATCCCATGGACTTTGTCCTGTGGAAAAGCGCAAAAGAGGACGAGCCTGAATGGCCCAGTCCCTGGGGGCCGGGCAGGCCGGGTTGGCACTTAGAGTGTTCGGTCATGAGCAACCGCTACCTGGGTCTCACCTTTGACATCCACGGGGGAGGTCGTGATCTCCTTTTCCCTCATCACGAAAATGAAAGGGCGCAATCTATCTGCGCCAATGGCGGCGATTTCGCCCGTTACTGGGTCCATAACGGTTTTGTCACGGTCGAGTCGGAGAAGATGTCAAAATCGTTGGGTAATTTTCTGACTATCAGAGATGCCTTAAAGACCTATCATCCGGAAGTCCTCAGACTTTTTCTTATTTCCAAGCAATACAGAAGCCCCCTTGATTTTTCAAGGAATGACGTGTTTGGACTTCAGTCAGGACTTGTGCGGATCTATCGTACGATCCAACGCTTGGAAGGGATAACAGGGCCTGACGAGGAGACGTCTCATGGAGAATCAAAGACGTTTTTGGCAGGGGAGTTTCCTGAAGGTTCTTTCATCGGCAGATTTGTTGATATGATGGACGATGATCTGAACACATCCGGGGCCATCGGTCTTGTCTTTGAAAAAATCAGGGATATGAACAGGGTCATGGATTCATTTGACGGCAAGGCTGATGAGAAAGGCCTTCTGCACCTTAAAAGTGACCGGGATCAATTGAATCTTGTCGGCCGGGTTCTGGGTTTGTTTCAGGAAAGACCGGAGGCTTTTTTTGAACAATTGGCTGACACTGCTACGGATATTGACGATTCACGAATCGAGGATTTGATCAAGGAACGTTCCGATGCCCGGTCACGGAAGGACTGGGCAAAGTCCGATGAAATTCGTGACAGGCTGAGGGAGATGGGCGTTGTCCTGGAAGACGGCCCGGAGGGGACTACCTGGAGGCTTGATGTTTGAGATCGAGACCGATCTTGCGCCTTGCGGAGATCAGCCTCAGGCGATCGAGACCCTTATAGAAGGGATAGACAAAGGGGTTGCCCATCAGGTCCTTCTCGGGGTCACAGGATCTGGCAAGACCTTTACCATGGCCCACGTCATCGCGACGGTCCAGAGACCCGCCCTGATTATCGCGCCCAACAAGACCCTGGCCGCTCAACTGTATGGGGAATTGAAAAACCTCTTTCCCCACAATGCGGTTGAATATTTTGTCAGCTACTACGACTATTACCAGCCCGAGGCCTATATCCCCCAGACAGATACCTACATCCAGAAAGACTCCCACATCAATGATCAGATCGATAAGATGCGGCACGCAGCCACCAGATCCCTCCTTGACCGGGAAGACGTGATCATTGTGGCAAGTGTTTCGTGTATCTACGGCCTCGGCTCGCCAGAGGCATACTACGATATGCTCCTCTGCCTCGAAAACAATACCCGCATGTCGAGGGAAGATGCCGTCAGAAAGTTAGTAGATATCCACTATGAGCGGGGGGACATGGATTTCTTCAGGGGCCGCTTTCGCGTGAGGGGGGATGTCTTAGATATCTATCCGGTCCATGAGGAGGACCGGGCAGTGAGGATCAACTTTTTCGGAGATGTGGTGGAATCGATTCAGGAGATTGACCCGTTGACCGGAAAGGCAGTTGCCATTCTCAACCGTGTTACTATTTATCCTGCCACTCATTATGTCACTACGGTGGATATCAGAGAACGGGCGATCCGGCAGATCAAGATAGAACTCACCGGGCAGGTCGAATATTTCCGTGATTCAGAGAAACTCATAGAGGCCCAGCGTATAGAGGAGCGTACCCGGTTTGACCTCGAGATGATGGCGGAGATGGGTTACTGCCACGGGATAGAAAACTACTCCAGGCACCTCACAGGAAGGGCGCCGGGAGACCCCCCGCCCACGCTTCTCGATTACTTCCCCAAGGATTTTCTGGTAATCATAGATGAAAGCCACATTACAATTCCGCAGCTAATCGGGATGTACAAGGGAGACAGATCCAGGAAAGAAACCTTAGTCGGTTATGGTTTCCGTCTCCCCTCGGCCCTTGACAACCGGCCACTCAGGTTTGAGGAATTTAAATCAAAGGTCAACCAGGTCATCTATGTCTCTGCCACGCCCGGCCCCTATGAACTTGAGAAGGGCGAGATGGTCGCTGAGCAGATTATCAGGCCAACAGGGCTGATTGACCCGGAAATCGAGGTCAGACCTGCCACAAACCAGGTGGATGACCTGTTGGGCCGTATCAGAGAAAGGGTTGAACAGGAAGAGAGGGTCCTTGTCACTACCCTGACCAAGAGGATGGCAGAAGACCTGACAGAGTACTATGCAGACCTGGACGTCAGGGTGCAGTATATGCACTCGGATATTAAGACTATTGAGAGGATGGAGATAATCAGGGACCTTCGATTGGGCGTCTTTGACGTATTGGTGGGAATCAACCTTTTGCGTGAGGGCCTGGACCTGCCGGAGGTTTCTCTCGTGGCCATTCTCGATGCGGACAAGGAGGGTTTTCTGCGCTCTGAGAGGTCTCTTATACAGACCTGCGGCAGGGCCTCAAGGAATGTCAACGGCACCGTTATCCTCTACGCAGACCGGATAACCGGTTCCATGGAGAGGGCCATTAAGGAAAGCGCCCGGCGTCGCAAAATCCAAATGAAATATAACAAAGCCAATCATATTACCCCTGTCTCTATTCAGAAGAATATTGTTAACATCTTAGAGTCCCATTACGAGGCCGATTATGTAACCGTGCCGGTCATTGCAGAAGAGGAAGAGTTGTATATGACCCCGGAGCTTTTAGAAAAGATGATAGAGGATCTCAAGTCTAAGATGATCGATGCGGCATCAAAACTGGAGTTTGAAGAGGCCGCCCTCTTTAGGGATCGGATAGCCGCCCTCGAGCAGAGAGGATTGGAGATTTTAGGCGTATGAATACTCAAAATCCGACCCTCATTCCCGGGTTTCATGGTGTACGGGAGACCTTAATTCAGGGGAGAGTAAGTATCCGGGAAATATGGATCGCAACAGGGAAAAAACCGGGCAGGATAAGAGATATCCTCCGGATTGCAGAAGAACATGATATTCCCGTCTTCTACAAAGAGGTGTCTAAGCTTTCCCGGCTCCTTCCGGATGTGGCCCACCAGGGGATTGTCGCGGTGGCAGAAGAATTTAGCTACGCAGATCTGAACCAGGTCATCGAGACCTCTCTTCAAGACAGGGAACATGCCGTCCTGATTGTCGCTGACCACATCACCGACGAAGGGAATCTGGGGGCGCTGATCAGGACAGCGGCGTTCTTCGGGGTGCATGGTCTCATTATTCCAGGGGACCGTTCAGCCCGGGTCAGCGCAAGGATACTCAAGAGATCGTCAAGCGGCTATCTCCACCTACCTATAGCCAAGGTTGTAAATATCGGAAGGACCTTGGACCTTTTGGTAAAAAGAGGCTTCTGGATTATCGGGGCATCCGGCGAGGCATCCACGTCCATTTATAGCTTTGACTGGGGCAGGGACCTCGCCCTGGTCCTGGGCAATGAAAAGAGCGGGCTTAGCATACCGGCACGGAAACGGTGTCACGAGACAGTCAGCATCCCCTCTTCGGGCCCTGTGGAATCACTCAACGTCTCGGTCTCCGGCGGCATTATCCTTTCGGAGATCGTCAGGCAGAGGGGGTAAGGTCCCCCGCTAAGTATAAACGAACTCGCTGAAAATCCCTCCTGAGCCATTCGGCAATAATAAGCACTTCAATGCCTGCAGTGGCCAGCTTAATCCACCAGATAGACCGGATTCCCCAGCTAAAAAGCCCCGGCAATGTGAAGACTAAGGATGCAAATAGGGCGTTGTCAAAGACCGCGGCAATGAAAACGGGATAGGTTTTGCCAAAACCCTGAAACACGGCAGACAGGGTCATGATCGTTCCCACAATCACGGTCCCTAATGACATGATCGTGAGATAAATAACACCGTAGTCAATGACTGCCCTATCATTGCTGAATATTCCGATCAAAAGGACGGGAAACATCCAGCATAAAATGGTACCTGTAACCATGACAGCAGAAGAGATTGCCCAGCCTATCCAGAGTGTTCTGACAATCCTTGACTCTTTTCCTGCACCGAAGTTTTGTCCGACCATCGCTGCCATGGCCGAAGTAACAGCGACCACCGGCATATATATAGACTGGAGAATACGGAACCCAATCCCTATTGAGGCTAAGGCCGGGGTCCCGAATACACGCACTATCCGATAGGTGATTAGCATGTTCAGGGCAAGTAAAAAATAGGTCAAGCCTGAGGGTAGCCCGATTGCGAGACTCCTCTTGATAATATGCAGATCCAATCGCCAGGGCCTCTCTATTTTAAGATGTTGTCCTCTTATGAAGATGAGATAAACATATATCCCCATGCTGATAAGTTGGGAGGAAAGTGAGGCAATGGCTGCACCTCGCACCCCGAGACGCGGCAATCCCAACAGACCGAAAATCAGGAGAGGGTCCAGGGCAATGTTGAATACCGTGGATAGAACCATTATGATCATGGGTGTTCTGGTATCTCCCATGCCTCGATAGCAAGAGCCTATGACGTGAAGCAGTAGTACAAAGAAAAAGGAGATGGAAAAGACCTGGAAATATTCTACTCCCCACTCCAATGATTTCCCTGCTCCGCCGAAAAAAGCGATGTAAGGTCGGGCAATGGACAATCCTACAAGCGTGGACACAATACCAACCAGTATGGCGAGGATGATACTCTGTTTATACACCCTTGTTGCTTCTTCGTAGTCCCTCCTTCCAAACGCCTGTGCAATAAGGGCCATGCCCCCGATTCCGAGGACAAATGAGAGGCCTAAGATCACAAAGAAGGCATTTCCGGAAATGGAAACAGCGGCCACGGCGTCAGGCCCCAAACGACCCACAAAATAGAGATCTACCATCAGATAAAGGGTGAACATGATCATGGAAAAAGCGATGGGGCCGGAAAGCCGGAGCAATAACTTTGGGATGGACCCCTCTGTAAGATCTAACGGTTTAGTCATTAGCTTGATAGTGTAGGAATCGAATGGGGGGCACAATTCCCTTTATATCGCAATCTGAAGAGATGATCTATCTCTTTTTTTCAGCTACCTTTTCAACAAACGACGGCAAAATTCAGTTAACAAATAGCAAAAATATTTTTTTCACTCGCATTCTACAACTCTATTGAATAGCAGCGTTTTCATCTGTACTCGTATTCAGCAGTACGGTTTTTTCTGTCATACTTAAGCTTGATCTTTCGCGCTAAAACATCCTTGTACAGTTCCGGACCTGCATATTCATCTTTTTCTATGTTACCAAAAAAGCGCTCCATCTTTACAGAATAGAGTGATCGCTCTATTACTCCATTCCCAGGAGAGAATTCAATTGAGATTGCATCCTGGGGACAAACATGCCAACAGCGATAGCAGACCATACATGTATTATGAAACTTAACGGTCTTGTTTTCGATTGTGATACTGTCAGTTGGACATTCATAGACACAATTACCACAAAGATTGCATTTGTCAGGATCACTTTTTGCCAAAGGAGTTATTTTCTTCTTTACCCATGTTAAAGAAGGTCCGAGTATATTGTAAAATATGCCTC
>Ga0307425_1000236_pt1 | contig 34749 bp, 24 predicted proteins | sample SalMarWE160330MG_FD_202152 | JGI IMG/M metagenome (GOLD analysis project Ga0307425, IMG submission 202152) | Salt marsh sediment microbial communities from the Plum Island Ecosystem LTER, Massachusetts, United States - WE1603-30 | ecosystem: Environmental > Aquatic > Marine > Intertidal zone >... | reverse complement strand
GTGCCTTGAATTTGAAGCTTTTTACTTTGCCGTCGAATTTTGATTTTTTTCGCGGCCATTACAATTAAGGAACCAAAGAAGATTATGACGAAAAACGAAGAAAACAAAACCCAAGTGGATGTAGAGTGGGAGAAGCGCATCCTGTGCAGTGATGAAAGCTGTATCGGGGTCATCGGTCCGGACGGACGGTGTAACGAATGCGGACTTCCCTATGCGGGGCCTTTTGATGCAACAAACGAAGAAAGCGTTGCATCGGATGTTGAAGAGGCTGATCCAGACGACGAGATAAACGAAGAAAGTGAAGAAATCTGGGAACATGACACAGAGTCCCCGACGGATGTAGAGTGGGAGCAGCGCACATTGTGCAGCGATGAGAGCTGTATAGGTGTTATCGGTTCGAACGGGCTTTGTAAAGAGTGCGGCAAACCTTATGACAGTGAAATAGTGAATAGTGAATAGTAAATAGTGAATAGGAAATAGGAAAGAGGTCGGAAATCAGAAGATCAGAAGGTGAGAAAGTGAGAAGGTAGAGGTCGGAGGCGAGGGATTAAGGATCAAGGAGTAAGGATTTGGGATCAGAAGTTGGAGGCAGGACAATGGAAGACATAAGTTGGAAGGAGAAAAAAGGTTTTTGCCTCAAATCTCTATCGAAGCGATCCTCAGACCTAACTCCGTTGAAGGCGCTGTGAGCTAAGCGACGCCTTCAATCATTAATCAACAATCACAAATCATCAATCCAATTATCACCCTTCGAGATCCAATGGGCCGGTTTTTAAATCAGCTTGAGGAGACACTTCTTTTTTGTGGTGGGTCAAAACAACAAAAAGCCCGAGACAGAGCATCATAAGGACGGCTCCTGATGGAAAGGCATGCCGGAGCTGGGAAACATCCATCATCAGGCCCGCCAACAGAGATCCCGCAAGCATTCCCAGACTATGCCCCATGGCCAAAAGGCCCATGACGGATCCCATGGCATCGATTTCATTACCTTTTAAAACAGCAAGTGCCATGAGTGCGGGCATAGCAATGCCCCCGCCAAGGCCGAACAATACACTGGCCAACAGAAGATCTTCGGAGCTGTTGGCCCAGTCAAAAGAGAAAATCGCATAGGTGATGATCAGTCCTCCACCGACAATCATCAATTTTCGGTTTACCCGGTCTGCCATAAACCCCATGGGCACATGGAGCAATCCACTGGAAAAAACCCCCAATGTTACCAGAATCCCGATGGATGAGCTTGAAAGTGAAAACTCTACATCAGCCAAAACCGGAAGAAAACTCCAGATGACGCCGATACATGCAGCATAGGCGAGCCTGAAAAGAAAAAGTCCAGCCATATCTCTGTCCTGCAGAACCCATTTCCATGCCATTGGCTCGATTCCCCGGCTGACAACCTGCTCCGATTTTGTTGGCGGAAGCAGAAAGAAACTTAACAAAAAACCTAAAAACGTTAAAAATCCCATGGACGCAAAAGACATATCAAGACTGAAGCGGTCACGGATGACGCCTCCGATCAAAGGACCGATGCTCAGTCCAAGGAACATTGACATATTGAACAACCCCATGGTGAAACCTTCATGGCCTGAAGGTGTTATATCTCCCACATAAGATTGAACCGCCGGCATGATCATCGCAGATGCAATCCCTTGGAGAAATCTTATGGCGATAAGGGATTCGACACTATTTGAAAGAATAAAAGCCAATGAAACCACGGTATAAGCGAAAAGGCCCACAATAATGAATGGCTTCCGTCCTTTTTTATCTGACTGTCTGCCGAAATACGGGAGAAAAAATGTTCTGGATAGGGAAAATGCACCGAATATCAAACCGATATATACACCGCTGGCACCGAGATTACTGGCATAGACCGGGAGTAGGGGAACGACGATTCCCACGCCGGTGACGGTCCCGAACATTGAAAAAAACAGGGTGCCGAATATTTTTTTATCGATTTTTTTCATAAACAGGAAAGCCAGAGATAGGAAATAGGAAAGAGAAAAGAGGTTTACCCGCCTTTCCGCAGGATTCCGGGCTTTTTCGGAGAGGCGACCCGGGATAAGGGAAATCACCTCGCCCGCCTCTCTTGAGCGAGAGCGACCTGCCCGCAAAGCTCTCGCTTGCGAGGCGGGCGGGTGGCGGGCAGGGGATGAACACGAATAAACACAAATATTTTGAAAGATAAGAAAGTAAAAAGGAGAGAAATTTGCCTGCCTTTGACGGCGCTGGTCCGAAGGATTCCGGACTCTTACGGAGAAGCGACCATGGATCAGAAGATCGGCATATTCCGTTGATTTCCAAACTTCTCATTTTCTAACCTTCTCGCCTTCTAATTGCATTTGCGTTCGTTTGCGGTTATCTATTTTCTAATTCCTATTTCCTATTTTCTAAAAAGACGATACCCCTCGGAGGATAGCCAGGGACTATTCATATGGTCCGGATGCTTTACTTTTGTGTTTTTTGGATATCCGCCAGCGTCGACTCGACCAAATTTCTTATCTCTAAAAGTCTGCCCTCTGACAAGGCTTCAAAACGGAGTACGAGAGCCGGCTGGGTGTTGGATGCACGAACCAGACCCCATCCGTCTTCAAACAGTACACGAACCCCATCGATGTCGATGACATCGTATTTTTCACGAAAATATTCGGTCACTTTAGCAACGACGTTGAACTTTTTATCATCCGGACACTCAACGCGTATTTCAGGGGTTGAATAGGTCTTTGGGACATCCGACAAAAGATCTGATATTTTCTTTTGGGTTTTGGTCAATATTTCAAGAAGCCTGCAACTGGCATAGGTGGCATCGTCATATCCGAAATACCGATCGGCGAAAAACATATGGCCGCTCATCTCGCCGGCCAGTTCGGCCTTTTCTTCCTTCATTTTCTTTTTAATCAAAGAATGGCCGGTCCGCCACATGATTGCCCGACCGCCGTGTTTTTCAATGTCATCATACATGGTTTTTGAACACTTCACTTCAGATATAAATGTAGCTCCGGGTTTTCTGGAGAGGATCTCCCTTGAAAAAATGATCATGAGCCTGTCACCAAATATCAGGTTCCCTGTTTCATCAACAACACCGATCCGATCGCCGTCACCATCATATCCGATGCCGACATCCAACTTCTTTTCCTTGACCATGGCAATAAGATCCTGCATGTTCTTTTCCACGGTCGGATCGGCTTCATGATTGGGGAATGTGCCGTCCATGTCACAGTAAATGTCATGTACTTCACACCCGAGACGTTTGAGTATCGGCACAGCCACCACCCCTGCGGTTCCGTTTCCTGCATCTACTCCCACTTTGATCGGTCCGGCCAAGGTGATGTTATTTTCTACAAATTCCCGATAGGGTGTGACAACGTCTGTTATGGATCGAGACCCTTTTCCTATAGCAAAGGATTTTTCATTGATGATGCCAAGAATTTTCTGGATGTCCTTTCCATGGATCGAATCCAAACCGATACAGAGTTTAAAACCGTTATATTCTTTAGGGTTATGGCTGGCCGTTACCATTACACCGCCTTCGGCGCCAAGATGCTGAATTGAAAAATAAAAAACCGGCGTGGGACAAATACCAATGTCAACCACATGACATCCGGTTGACATCAAACCTTCAATGATCTTTTCAGAATACAGATCTGAAGTTAATCTGCAATCCCTTCCCACACTAAGTTTTGAACAGCCGTATTCTCTGAGAAAAGTACCCACGCCTTTTCCAATCAGCACGACATCATCTTCTGTCATGTCTTTTCCAGCAATTCCCCTGATGTCGTATTCTCTGAACATCTCCGGATTCATGACCCTCTCCTTTTTCACTGTTCACTATGGTTTAAAGTGTGTAATTATACCTGAAGCGACAGCATTTTTAAATGGCTAACGTATTACGACAGCTTAAGTTTTTGTACGATTTGTCCGAAGCATAAAGTGATAATCGGTATGTTGTATCTTACAATCTATACATCAATATGATGTAAAAATAAACAAACAGTTCTGTTTTACTATGCTTGAAAGGTCTCTTACTTGCTTGACACTCAAGGTTGGTATCTCTATACTCACTTGATTTTTATTACAAGGCAATTCTTATCAATTCAAATCGTTATTAATTTTGAGACGCAGGGATGACCCAAGAATATTCTATTGAAATATGTAAGACGCTTGAGGCGAGATTCCGTGATGCAGCGTTGCATCGGCCAATGCGGGTCCAGCGTTATGATGAGGGTACCGAGCTTGTTTATGATGTGAAAGCCGTTGCCGGCGCGAATGAGGGAAGAATTCGTGCGGTTGTCGAAAAGTTTATTGGCGGCGGGTTTGCCGGGCAGGTGTACCGTGTAAAGGTTCTTGAAATTGATGCTCAAAAGGGACCTATCGGTGGGATTGAAGTGGGTGGAACCTATGCAGTGAAAATACTGATTCCACCTTCGAACTTTTCCCGTCTGTTTCGGAACGTACTCTATCGGGTTGGTTTTCAGGGACCGTTTCAGCTTCAGGTGAATCCCGTGGCTGCAAAAGCCGGAGCCCTGTGGCAAAAATTTATCCGCCGTGCGGCCAAAATCAGATTTGGCGATGAAAGTACGGTTGTAGATATTCATGCAACTTTTGTGGATCATACCCTGGGAAGCTGCGGCGAGTTCAGTGAGTGGGTCGAGGGGCGTACATGGCGTCTTGAGGTCGATGATCACCTGGATGTTTTGAAAAAATGGCGCAGAGGCAAACAGGTCGATATGACCTGTTTGGGTTCGCCGGAATATCGAGCCAAATATAAATTTATGCATGAATTCGTTAATTTGCTGCATGATATTGGAGGATATGAGTTTGCCAGACAATATGAGTGGTCCACATGCAAGAGTCAGCCAAACTGCCTGAAACGAACAAACACAGATCATGACCCACACGGTGGATTGGTGGCCGTTGACTTCAGGGCGGGTCTCGCGCTGCTGGCGGTTTTGCCAATGAGTCCCGGAGATTTTAAGCTGATTTTCAAAGGACTTAAACGGGGGAGCCTGGTTCAGTTCGATCGGGGAAGTATTCGAAAGCTCGAACGATTTGTTGAAGAATATAAAGACGATTTTGCGGATATGCTTGAGATGCTTCAAGAACTGAAAACATGTGAGGGTATTTATAGAGATTCGGTGCCGGATATCACGCACAATTTCTTCCGGTTGTTTTACAGTGGACGGCTTTGGGCGACGATGCTTGATAGTGCGGTGAATGGATGGAAGGTACAGAATCTTATTGATGATTCGCGGGCGGAAAAGCTCCGGCGAAACAGGGTCTTAACGGTGTTCTTGTCTTTCATTGGTCTAATACCATTTATCGGCAGCTTTTTTCATCGAATAACGGGTCACGAGGGCTGGAGAAACCATTACCAGAGGGTTCTAACCAGTTGGGATTATATGAAAAGGGCCTTTAAAGGCAGGATTGCGGAAAAAATTATTGTCTGGCACAGAGCGGGCCGGGTCGATGGTTCCGGTTCTTTGAAAACCGCTGAGTCGGGTTGGCGTTTTACCGGTCATTTTATGTTGTCGATACTTCCGGTTGGACTTCACAGGTTTATCACGGATTGGCAATATGCAAAAGATCGGCTGGCCCATCTTTTTGTTCGGCCGGTTCGGTTGTATTTTAATTCTCAGCTCCGGGAACAGTGGCTTCGCGAGATGGTCACAGAGGGAAAGAAAAAGCATATTTTAAATGGAGAGGATGCCAAGATTATTCTTTCGCAAATTGATGAGCCCTATATACAAAAATATCTGAAAAGTTTGGCTGTACATATCTGTACGTTACCGGTGACACAAGTTGTTTCCGTGCTGGTGGCCGTTATCTTTGTTGCCATGCATCCTGAAATGTCACGGGCACAGGCATGGGGGATAGGACTTGGAATTTTGGCCTTGTTCCAGGTGGTGCCGATTTCACCGGGTTCTCTGGTTCGAGGACTTTATGTGGTGTATCTGGTGATAAAAGAACGAACTTACAAAGATTACAATATCGCAGTATTTTTAGGTTTTTTTAAGTATATCGGTTATCTGGCGTTTCCGATCCAGATGGCATATCGTTACCCCGTATTGGCTCGATTTATGGCCGGTCACTGGGCCAATGAATCGGTGCACATTGTTCCGGTGTTTGGTGAAAGCGGTGCGTTATTGGAACACTGGGTGTTTTGTTTGTTCTACAACTGGCCGTTGACCCTACGGCACCGTATTCAAAAACGCATTCAATTGCGGGCATCCATGCGGAAACGATTTTGGCACATCGGTGTGTGTGCCGCGGCTGCGGCAGTCATATTCGGGCTGGCGGATGTTGTCTATTTAAGACATATTGGAGAACTTCCCGGTTTAAAGGCGATTTGGTGGCTATCCGTCTTTGTGCCCATGCTTTGCGGTTCAGTTGTAACCCTGGGTTGTGGCGGTGCAACGTTAGGGGAGCGCTTTTTCGGGACTGTTGTTTGTGGCACCATGGTAGGGATACTTTATACGGTGGTGTCGACAATGCTCGTCTTTAGCAGTGGAATTTCAGTCGGTGCCGTGACAACAAACCTGTTGTGGCGGATATTTATCTTTTCCATTTTATCGTTTCTTGGTGCTGTCATTACGGAACTGAAGTTGGGAGATCCGGATCTAAAAAAAGTATGATTTTGCCTTCCCGCTGGTCGAAAATGCCGCTTTCGGTGAGGCGGGCAAGAACAAATTTCCTTCGGCCTGCTACTTATAACACTAACCCGGCGCTCCGGCCCGGGTTTTTTCTTGCCTGATGGATACCGTCCTTTCCACGTCTTTGTAAACCAATTCAATCTTCATTCGTCTTAACCCATACATCGCTCGAAAATCCAATTCATTGAATAGGAGGGAATTACTATGAAAAAAATAATTATTGGCGCATGTATTTTGTTGGTAACAGTAATGTTTTCCCCGGCCATGGCTCAAAACGGCCCGAACGAACGGCTGGATAGACAAGGCGATCGAACTGGTAAACGCTTGGGTAGTGATAGCGACCATACCAATACAAAGTTTGACCGCCAAAGTCAACGCGGTTACCATCGTTTTGATGGCGGAAAAGACTATCGGAGAGGCCAACGTTCGACCCGCTTTTCACACTCAAGGGGTTATCGTGGCAATCATATGTATAGACAGAATAATTTTAGACATCGCAGGCATATTTATTCTCGGTTTAACAACAGGCACAGTAGACATATGTATTCCAAACTTAACAATAGATATCAAAGGCATACATACTCACGATATAACCATAGGAATTATAGACTCCGTAGAAATTGGTAAACTATTTTGTTATCAAAACGTCTAAAGGGCCAAAACAGAATGAAAGGAGGCTCAAATGAAAGCTAAAACAGTAACCATTATTTTTGTGACCACGGTACTGGCATTGATATGGTGTTCAGCGGCTTGGGCAGACCGTTTAAGCAACAGGGATCATCGACAGACACAACGCATCCGCCAGGGGATCCGCAGCGGTGAGATCGCACGCCCGGAGGCCCATAGATTGAAAAAGGAGAAGGGTCGTATCGACCGCGCCTATCATCGGGCATCAGCCGATGGTCATCTCAACTGGCGCGAACGTCAACGTTTAAACAACATGCAGAATCACGTCAGCCGTAATATTTATCGGGCAAAGCATAATCATGTCCGCCAGCGCTATGCTGTCGTGCATAACCACACCGTTAACTGTTATTATCCTGCGATAAAGACCGGTTATGACTTATCGGTGGGCGTCAGTAATATGGGTTGGCAATTCGCCTTCTCAACTGGAGACAGCTACTAGGTTGGCGAAGTTTTGCTGTAAATACTTTGAAAAAAGCAATAAATTTGGCATACCCGGCAAGAATAACCTTCCGGGTATGCCATTTATTCATCTATCCTTTAACCACACCGATGGGTCTTAATCTTGCCACTTTTTTTGAAATTCCGGCGCCATGTACCACTTCAACCACCTGAGAAACATCCTTATAGGCTTCCGGCATTTCTTCGGCCAGGGTGGACCTGCCGGTCCATCGGACAAAAATTCCTTTGTCTTCGAGTTCTCGATTGATGGCCCTTCCTTTGCTCGCCTTTTTAGCGGCTTTTCTGCTTAACACCCGCCCGGCACCATGACAGGTTGATCCAAACGTCTCTTCCATGGCTTTTTGAGTGCCCACAAGAACATATGAAGCTGTTCCCATGTCTCCGGGGATAATGACCGGTTGTCCGGTATGTTGATATTTTTCACAGAGTGCCGAATGCCCTGGGGGAAAAGACCGTGTCGCTCCTTTTCGGTGGACGCAGACAGCCTGTTTTTTTCCGTCGATCACATGGGTTTCTTTTTTAGCAATGTTGTGGCAGACGTCATACACCAGGTTCATTCCAAGATCCCTGGGACCCATGCCCAGGACGTTTAAAAATACGTCACGAGATCTGTGCATTAAAATCTGTCGGTTTGCCCATGCATAATTTGCAGCACAAGCCATGGCATTATAATATCTCATCCCTTCTTTGGATTGAATCATGGCGCAGGCAAGCTGTCTGTCCGGAAGATCAATGCCCAGTTTTTTAACATGCTTGGACATAAAGGCCAGAGAATCGTCACAAATCTGGTATCCCAGGCCCCGTGAACCCGAATGGAGCATCAACGTAACCTGGCCTTTGAAAAGCCCGAACACTCCGGCTGTTTCAGGTTCATAGATGGTTTCCACCACGCCGATTTCCAAAAAGTGATTCCCGGATCCGAGGGTCCCCAGCTGCTTTTTTCCCCTTTCGAGAGCTCTTTGACTGACGGTATCCGGGTCAGCATTTTCCATACAACCCCCTTCTTCCGTGAAATCTAAATCCGACGTGTCCCCAAGTCCCTGGCTCACCGCCCATCGACTGCCGTTTTTAAGGACCTTTTTTACTTCGGGGATGGACAGTTTTATGGAGCCTGTCGAGCCAACACCCGAAGGAATGTCACGAAAAAGGGCATCCACAAGTTCTTTTAACTTCGGCCGTATGTCATTTTCCACGAGAGACGTGACCGCAAGTCGAACCCCGCAGTTGATGTCGTAGCCAACCCCGCCCGGAGAGATGACACCCGATTCCCAGTCAAAGGCGGCAACACCGCCGATGGGAAAACCATACCCCCAGTGCATGTCCGGCATGGCTAACGATGCCTTTAAAATTCCGGGAAGGGTGGCGACGTTGGCCACCTGTTTTAAAGGTTCATTCTGAGAGCTGCCTGCCAGCATCGACTCGGTGGCGTAGATGATTCCCGGTACCCGCATGGCACCTGTTTTGGGAACTTCCCAGCGATATTTGTCGATCTTTTTAACATTTATTGTCATCTTTTGTACCTCATCTCTAAAATGAGTGTTTCAAATTTTTGAAATGGCAATTTAATAATATTTTTAAGGTATTTTGCCATTCTGAATTTCAAGAATTTGAAACCCTTCGGGCTTCGCTTTTAGCTTCGACCCAACAAGTCGGGATTCCCAATTTTTATCCGCCTCAGGAGGATCACCGCATCTCCCCGCAAGCGGGATCTTCGAACTGCGTTAGATGTCGTTCCGCATAGGCGACTATAGCGAAATGACATCTTCCCCCGCATGGCGGGATTTTGCTACGCTCAAGACTTGTCGTAGCGAAGCGGAGATCCCGCCACGCGGGGCTTGTCTGCGGCAACACCGCCAAAGGCGGGCAAGCCTTGAAAATCGCTCAATTTAGGTCATCGATGAATTTGCATTGTGCAACATTGTAGCATTTTTTGATTAAATCGCAATCAAATAATTCTTAACTCAAGTTTTGCATCCTTGAATTTCAGCAATACCAGTACAGAGTGGCAGACAGGAAAAAATATTAAGGTAGTGTCCATCCATAAATGAGAGTTTTTGTTAAAGATCACTTGTCCGGCGTAGCCTTAAGGCGAAGACGGAAGGCATGTGAAAAAAACAACCACAGGCATATGTTTAATATTCCGAGGATTATTTTTTGAGCATAACACAGGAATTGGACAAAAAGACCATTTATGGATGGACACTGATAAAATCATATGTCGAAGATAACTCGGGCTTTCCAACCGGAGGGGCTGCGCTTTACCTGGATTTGATGATAGGTGACCGCCTTTATTTCTGTTTTGATGATATGTCGATCCGACATATACGCATCAAAATAGATTTTGGCGGATATTTTGTTTTCAGACACAGATAATATTTGGACAGATTTTACCAGCATTTCTCTTCCGTTCCACAGGTACAACATCTCTCTGAGCCAGTTGACCATGAGATCGGACCAATCCTCTCCCGAGGCCCTAATGTTGCAGGAATCATCTCCTTTTAATGCATCCATTTCAGTAATCACATCGAACAGGGCCAGGGCGGCATTGGTAAAAAGCTCTTGTGAATCAGAACCAAAAACCTGTATGCCGAAATCGGCAGTATGATCTATTAAATGGTATGTTTTTTTCATCGGGAAAAAACAAATCGATGTCAAAGGACCGATCAATTTTAAAAAACCAGATAAGTTAAAGGTGCCTAAAGTGATCTAAAGTGCCTAAAGTTGTGGAGTCGCTTTCAGCCGTCGTAGCTATAGGCTACTATGGCGAAGTCGGCTTGCTCCACTGAATTTATATATAATTGGCAGAATCCCTTAACTTTAGTTCACTTTAGCTCACTTCAAACTTTAGGCACTAATAAGATGCCTCCCTACAGGAACAGTTCGATGATTACGGTTCTGGCCCTGTAGAATTTTATTTGACTTAATAAACTCAAACAATGATCTGCCCTGTCCTTTCCGTGCTATACCCGCCTAATGCTTGGACCTGATTTTTGAACTCGGAAGAATCGATGGTTTCAAGAAGAATCTGAATGTTTTCAGATTCAAAATAAATTTCGGGAATAACCAGGTCATATTGCTCTGTAACCACCGGGATAAAATCGAGGTTGAGCGCCCTGGCGGCCGCATAAATGCCGAGTGCAACGTCAACCGCGCCGCTCTGCACCGCCACGGCCACGGACATGTGCGTAAATTCTTCATTTTCATACCCGTTGACGTCAGATGGATCGATACCCAGCTGTTTCAATCGGTAATCCAGAAGAATTCTGGTGCCGGAACCTGCCTGACGGTTTAAAAACGTAATATTTTTGCGACCGAGGTCTTCGATGTTCTTGACATTTTTGGGATTGCCCCGTGGCAGGATGAGTCCCTGGTCTCTTAACACCAGATGTACCAGTTTCACTTTCATATCCGGGAGGTATTTTTTGACATACGATAGGTTGTAAGATCCGTCCTGTGTATCGAGAAGGTGAGATCCGGCCAAATGGCACCCTCCTTTTTTAATGGCCATCAGACCGCCCATACTGCCGACGTGGCTTGAGGAGAGGGTAAGGTTTTTTCGCCCGACTCGAATCTGATTTGCCAGAACATCCAGGGTATTGTCGTGACTCCCCACCACAACAAGGGTGTTTTGAATGGAAGATAATGGGCGCAGAAGTTCGGCGGTGACCGGTTCTTGAGGATTTATTCCCTCCGAATTTTTGGGTACGCGGATGATGCCGTCCGCTTCTGTTAAGGATGTGATACAGCCTGCGCCTCTGGGCAGGGGGATGGCCACAATTTTGTTGCCCACTGCTCCCAGTTTTACCCGTATGAATTCTTCAAGGCCAAGTTTTGAAGCGATTTTTCGGGTGGGTTCCACCTGAATCTTTGATCTTTCTTTTTCAGGCTGTCCCAGCATGTAGGATATCAGCGGGCCGACAAACTGTTCAAATGCAACGATGGCGGAAACCGGATAACCCGGAATTCCAAATATCGGCTTATCTTTTATTTCACCGATTAAAACCGGCTTTCCCGGCATGATGGTAACGCCATGAACCAGCACTTCGCCGAGTTCATCAATGGCATGTTTGGTATAATCCTCGGACCCGGCTGATGATCCGCCAACGGTCAACACCATGTCCACATCACTGCTCACGGCATTCAGAATGGCTGTTTTAATCTTCATGGGATCGTCGGTGATCATCCCATGTCGAACAAAGATACCGCCGCACGACTCGACCAGCTTGCCGAGAACAAAAGAATTGGTTTCAATCACCTGGCCCGGCTGAAGATTTTCAACGGTTGTTTCACGCCAGTCAACCAGCTCGGATCCTGTTGGAATAATCAGAACTTTGGGTCGGATCTTTACCGGCACTTCAAAAATACCGCCTGACAGCAGAGCTCCCACACAATACGGTGTGATGACATGGTTTTGGGGAAAGAGGAGCTCGGTGGCCACAATATCTTCACCAACCTTTCGAACATGTTGCCACGGAAATGCCGGAGATTCGATTTTGACTCGGTTTTGGTCGAGGACTTGAACATATTCTATCATGATCACCGTATCGGTATCTTCGGGCATGACATGGCCGGTGTTGACATAAAAAGCGTCCTTTCCGATAATTAACTCCATTGGCCGGGTTTCAGATGCACCAAAGGTATTTGCTGCTTTTACAGCGATCCCGTCCATGGCGGATAAATGAAAATTGGGTGAGGAAATCACTGCCGTTACCGGTTCTGCAAGAACCCGGCCCACCGCGTCGGGCACAGAGGTCATCTCTTTGGAAATCACCTTCTCAGAAAGAAACCGCTTAAAGAGAATCTCTCGCGCTTCATCCAGCGGTTTCATTTTTAAATAAATATTGCGTTTATGGCTCATTGGTCTCCACTTTTATACTTTTTTACATCTAAGATCTGATTCCCTATATTAAGCAAGAAATTAGAAATTAGGAGATAGAAATTAGGAGATAGAAAAGAGGAAATAGAAAAGAGAAAAGAGAAAAAAACACGGGTAAACGCGAGTTGGTCAATTCACCGAATGGTCGATTGGTCAAATCGTAAAAAACCATTTAACGATTCAACGAGTTAACTATTTAACCAAAGTGCTTATCTATTTTCTAATTCCTAATTCCTATTTTCTAAAAAAACATCGATTTGCTTCAAAGGTTAAAGGGGAATTACTTCCACCTCTTCTCCTTCATCCAACCCTTCTGTATCTAACCCGATCTCAATCAAACCGTCGGCTTTAACCATGGTATTGATCAGACCCGATTTCCCAAGAATGGGTTCCGCCCATAGAATGCCGTTTTTTTCAATCAACTTAACCCGAATATAATCTGCCCGTCCCTGAGTCGATGAAATGTTTCGGTTAAGTTTGGCAACAGGGTTAAAATGTCTTTTATGTTCAGGGGAAAGGCCGCCAATATGCTCGATAAAAGGCTTGACGACAATTTCGAAGACCACCATGGTTGATGTCACTTGTCCCGGCAAACCCCATATGGCCTGACCTCCTGACCTGGCAAGAATCGTCGGCTTTCCGGGGCTTATGGAGATGCCGTGAACGAGGATTTCGGATGCAGGGAAGGCAGAGAGGACTTCGATGGTAAAATCACGGGTGCCCACGGAACTCCCACCAGAAATCAAAACCATATCGGATTGGGCCAGGGCTACTGTGCATTTTTCAAAAAGATCGTCAAAATCGTCTCTTACAATTCCATATGCAGTTGGAACGGCGCCGGCCTTTTCGACAAGCCCGGAAAGGGTATACATGTTGATGTCGCGAATCTGCCCGGGAGCAGGGGTATCTTTGATGGACACCACTTCATCGCCGGTAGAAATGATGCCGATAACCGGTTTTTTATAGACGGTGGTCCTTTCTATGCCAAAAGCGGCTAAAAGACCGATTTCCTGGGCCCTTAGAGGCTTTCCGGCGGGGACCAGGGTTTGGCCTTTGTGCATATCTTCTCCCTTTTCAAGAATGTTTTGACCGGGTGCGACACTTTTGTAAACTTCTATGGTTGTTTTGTCGATGGCATCCGTGTGTTCGATCATCACCACGCTGTCGGCGCCATCCGGAAGCATGCCTCCGGTAGAAATTTTGGCAGCCTCGCCGACGCCAATGGGAAAGGCGGGGGATTCTCCCATGGACACGGAACCCTTAATGGTAAGATATGCCGGATTTGCTTCTGAAGCACCAAATGTGGAAGACGCACAAACTGCATACCCGTCCATGGTCGATCGCATGAAATCAGGAAGATCGACATCTGCATCAATATCCACAGCCAGTATCCTTCCCTTCGAGTCCATAAGGAATATGTCTTCGGTTTCAACCCTGGGAAAATCGGATGCGTATTCCAGTACTTTACTCAGATCAGTGACTTTAAAAAATTCCTTCAATTTAAACTCGCTTTGCAGCCATTTTTAAGATTTGCATTCAAATAAAATAGTACTATTTCGTTGAAAGGATATAGTATGTTGACGGTAAATGTGTCAAGGCATCCACCAGCAATATTCACATTTAACCTTAATAAGATGCAAGATTAATTAATAGTCCGATGATAAAAACGTTTTCTCCTTGAAAAAATTGGTTTTTTTCATTAAAAGATTTTGTATGGGCTATGTTTTTGACTTCAATGATGCGATCTATTACGAAAAGCGGCTTAATGATACTAAAAACAGGTTTGCCGCTGATCTTGAAAAACGCTTGATACTCAATGCGCTCAAGCCTGTGCACGGAGAGAGCATACTCGATATTGGATGTGGTACCGGTTTCGGTTTGCAGACTTTCCTTGATGAGGGGCTCCAGGTAACAGGACTTGACCCGTCGCCTTACATGCTTGATATTGCATCAAAAAACATAAAAAATCGTTCAGATCTCCATCGAGGCGTTGCAGAGGATCTTCCGTTTGATGATAATTCCTTCAACTATGCCAGCCTCATTACCACCCTTGAATTTGTGGAAGATCCGAAAAAGGCCCTCGAAGAAGCATGCCGGGTGGCCAAAGACAAAATATTTTTAGGTGTTCTTAACCGTTATGCCATCAAAGGGGTTCAACGACGCATCAAAGGAGTTTTTACGCGGACCATCTATAATCACGCCTGTTTTTTCAGTATCTGGGAACTCAAAGCTATCATTCGATCTCTATTGGGAGATGTCCCCATATCCTGGAGAACCGTATGCCAGTTTTCAGCATCTCCAGGCCAGATCACCAGTAAAATAGAACAATTTCCACTGATTCAGAAATGTCCGTTTGGTGCCTTTATCGGTATGGGAGTGACCCTTGTTCCCCGCTATAGGACCACGCCGCTGACCGTACCCTATAAAAGAAAACACAGCGCCGGTCCAGTAGCAGGATAAAAAAGCTGAGATCTCAAAGCTGAAAACTAAAAGCTCAAAGCTGAAAGCGAAAAAAGTAGGAAACTCAATGCTCGGGTTTCACTCTAAAATCAGGAGTGCGAAAGATGGAAGCTTATCTTTACGAGTCATTAAAGGATAACGAGGTTAAATGCAATCTTTGCAACCATCGCTGTAAAATAAAAAACGGCCGTCGCGGAATATGCGGTGTTCGGGAAAACCGGGCAGGTGTTCTGGAAACAATGGTTTACGGAAAAGTCATTGCCCGACATATCGATCCCATTGAAAAAAAGCCGCTGTTTCATTTTCTGCCCGGGAGCCTTTCTTATTCGATTGCGACGGTAGGGTGTAATTTCAAATGCCGTTTTTGCCAGAATGCGGATATTGCCCAGATGCCGTCGGACCGCAATGGGAGGATTGTGGGTGACGCCTTCACACCGGAGGATGTTGTTGCAGCGGCGTTAAAGGGGGATTGCAAAACCATTGCCTATACCTATACGGAACCCACCGTTTATTTTGAATTTGCTTATGATACGGCAAAACTGGCAACAGAAAAAGGTATTCGAAATGTCTTTGTCACCAACGGCTACATGACCGAAGAAGCACTTCAGATGATACATCCTTTCCTTGATGCAGCCAATGTCGACTTAAAGGCTTTTACCGAGGATTTTTACAAGACCACATGCAAGGCAAAGCTGGTACATGTGAAAGAGACCTTAAAACAGATGAAGTCTCTGGGCATTTTCGTCGAGGTGACAACGCTGATTATTCCAGGATTGAACGATGACAGAAAAGAACTTGAAAATTTGTCGACTTTTTTGGCAGATGCGTTAGGTCCGGAAACGCCTTGGCATATCAGTCGATTTCATCCCACCTACAAGCTAATGGATCGTCCTATGACGCCAATTGAAACCCTGTTAAGGGCGCGTGACATCGGTATAAAAGCTGGCTTGAAATATGTTTACACCGGCAATGTTCCCGGCGAGAGCGGAGAAAAGACGTTCTGTGATCAGTGTGGTCATCTTTTGATAGACCGGTGGGGGTTTTATGTCCAAAACAACTGGATAATAAATGGGAAATGTCCACAATGCGGTTCAGCGGTGGATGGGGTGTGGGAATAAAATCGTGTTACGATTTTATAAAATAAGAAGATAAAGAGCAAAAAAGTGAGTCCACCACAACACCGGCGGATAAAAAGGTGGGAAGGTAAGAAGGTCGGCATGTTTTAGAGCCTCCGACCTTCTGATTTTCTAACCTTCTTAACTTCATGTTTTCCGTGACCTTCTCATTTTCTAATTATATTTGTGTCCATTTGTGGTTATCTATTTTCTGATTCCTATTTCCTAATTTCTAAAATGGACTTTTCGCTTTGAGCTATTTTAGGTCCCGTACCGGCAATACCCGGTAGTCTCTATTGTGTATCATTCGGTCTGAATAATGGTACCCGCGATGAAAGTTGAAAATATATGCCTGAATTGCCGATGTCTCCGATGTCCAGATCCAGCCGCAGCTTAGTTTTATATCCGGAACGATCTTGACCTTCTGGCCGCAATCCGTTTCATACCCTTTATATTTTTTATCCTGGACATAGAGGCTTTGAAGCTCTGCCAATGTGGGAAGCCGCCAGTTGTCGTATTTTTTTTCAAGGGTGTCCGGGAAGGTATATTTGATCCAAAGATTGGCCTGTTTCCAGTTGATATTGCCCTGGTTGTCGGTTTTGGCCCACATCACCCCCAGTTGATGATCCGTCACCGTACCGTCACCATTATCCGTAAAACGATCACCCGCCAAAACCGGTGTGCCGAATAAAAACATACACATTAAAATGATCCATATAGGGGTTGATTTTGTTCGGGACATGGTTGTCCTCCTTCTATCCGCGCACTATTTTTTTTCGCAGCCGTTCGGCGTTTTGTTCATCCCGATGGGAAAGGACGGGAACCGGCGAACGCCGGAAAAGCTTTTCGGCCACCGCTCCGACAAAGATATGTTCGAGATCCGTGCGTCCCTTTACCCCCATGACAATCATATCGACGTTTTCCGTAACGATCAGTTTCAACAGCTCGTTGGTTGGGTTGCCGACTTTGAAAATTGTTCGGACATGTTCACGATCAATATCTGAATGTTCCATGAAACTTTTCAGCGTGCTTTCCCGTTCCGCCTTAATCCCTTCCACATAATGATCGCTGTCGACTTCGTATCCCATGGATGCCACCATTTCCACCGCCGAAATATCCCTGGAATTGATGATGCTGGCCACGACCAAATGAGCATCCAGGTTTTTTGCGATTTTAACGGCATAATCGAAGGTACCCTTTGAATAAGATTTAAAGTCGAGGGCCACCATTATTTTTTTGATGTCGCTCATGAATTTTTCCTTTTCATTTACCTTTTAAGACTCATCAGTTCTGTTTTTCAGTTTCGTCATGTTGCAGGAACGGACGCTTTTATTGGGATGCGGGGTCTTTGCATCAGATAAAGGAGACCGAAGACAGCCAGTCCGATGAAACATACCCAGTAACGCTGGTCATATGGAAGACCGATCCATGAGGCAATCAGAGCTGGGCGCATCATGACGACGGTGACGAACAGAAAAATCGGTATTTCATAGAATCGATTTTTTGCCACAAACCATCCCTGCGTAGCGGAAGCAAATGCAAAATTGCCGATACAGGCCATGGCAAAAATCAGGATTGCCCAAGGCCAGCTGTAAATATTGTGAAGAATCAAATCGCTGTTGAAAATGAACATAAACGGCAAGATAGCGGTTCGGATATCGTACATGAACCCCTGGACCCCGGTGGCGATGGGCGGCGATTTGGCGATGGCTGCCGCTGCATAGGCGGCCAGTCCCACGGGCGGCGTATCATCGGCAAGAATCCCGAAATAAAAACAAAAGAGATGGGCGGCCATTAAAGGCACCATGAACCCCTGGCCGTGGGCAATGGTAACCATGGCCGGTGCGGTCAAAGACGCCATGACAATATACGTCGCGGTGGTGGGAAGTCCCATGCCGATGATCAGGCTGGCGAAGGCGGTTACCACAACCATGATATAAATGTTTCCGCCGGAAATGGTATCGATGATCTGGGTAATCAGTCCGCCCAGACCCAGGGCTACCACGCCAACGATGATGCCGGCGGCGGCCGTGGCCAGGGCCACAGCGACCATATTTCGTCCGCCGGCGGCAAGGGCTGAAAAAATGTCGACAATGCCTTGCTTGAATGCGGCGCCCATAGACTCCTTATTCAGATAAGCCTTGACCGGACCCTGAATCAGCATAATCGCGGCCATGACAATTACGGCTTGAAATGCGGCACGTTCAGGGGTATGCCGGGCAATGACCAGCTGGTAAAGAAGAAACAGCACCGGTATAATATAGTGGATGCCGCTGAACAGTGTGCTGAAAAACGGGGGAAGTTCTTCTTTGGACATCCCTCTTAAGCCGGCTTTGGAGGCCTCGATATGGGTAATATACAGCAATGCCGCATAAGAGGCAAATGCCGGAATTGCGGCAGCTTTAATGACCGCAATATAGGGGACGTTGACGTATTCGGCGATAATAAATGCTGCGGCACCCATGATGGGCGGAGCGATTTGTCCGTCCGTGCTCGCGGCCACTTCTATGGCCGCAGCTTTGGTAGGCGAATACCCGACCTTTTTCATGAGCGGGATGGTAAAGGTGCCGGTGGTGACGATATTGGCGATACTCGACCCATTGACAAGCCCTGTGAACATGCTGCCCAAAACCGCCGCCTTGGCCGGGCCGCCTTTGAACCGGCCCAAGAGGCTCAAAGCCAATTGAATGAAATATTTCCCGGCGCCGGCTTTATCCAGCATGGCGCCGAAAAGCACATACAGATAGACAATGGTGGCCGAGACGTCCAAGGGGATGCCGTATATCCCTTCGGTGGACATGGTCATCTGCCCCATGAACCTGTTGAGTGAAACGCCTTTAAAGGCGATAACGTCGGGCATATAAGGGCCAAAAAAGGCATATACGCAAAAAAGCGTGGCGATAACAGAAAGGGCAGGGCCGATGACCCGGCGGGATGCTTCCAGCAAAAGCACCACCAGGGTCAGTCCGATGATCGTATCCCTGACGATAGGTGTGCCGTAGCGCGTCGACATTCCGGTATAATCGATGGCAATATAAAGTGCCGAAAAACAGGCCATAGCGGCGACGATATAATCCAGCAGCGGAATCTTGTCTTTTTGGGAGAAATAGTTAAGACCGAAACGGGTCTTTTTAAAAAGGGGATAATTCAGAAAAACGATCAGCATGGCAAACCCCAGATGGATGGCCCGGATAAATGTTGAATCGAGAACCAGCCAGCTGGGGATGGAAAGTTGAAAAAGACTCCAGATCACCGCAATGAAAGGGATAACGTATTTTTCAGGCCCTTTGGGTTTTCTGCTGATGCCTTCTTCTTCTTCAGCCAGACGTTTGGCCAATTCCATTCCGTCGTCTGTTTCATTCATGTCGATTTGGTTCATGGGTTTCACCTAATTGATCGTTTAATAATTTTACGGCCAATTGAATCTTAACCATTTATTAACTGGCTGCCCATCGGCAAAATCTAAATGAAATCTTGAGATGTTGGAATATTGGGAAAACCTTGGATTTAAAAAACCACATACTTCCGGAGTTTGGGAAATATTAAAAAACGGCGGCGGGCTGTTCGCCCGCCACCTGTGTGTTATCGATAAAAAAGTTACGGGCTTATTTCATTAAGCCGGCTTCCTTAAAATATTTCATTGCGCCCGGATGGATCGGTGCGGAAAGGCCTTCCAACATGCTCTCTTTTGTCAGGACCTGATATGCCGGATGCAGTTTTTTGAAATCTTCGAAATTGTCAAAGACTTCTTTGGTAATGGCATACACAACGTTGTCCGGAACTTTGGCTGATGTAACGAGTGTGGCTTTGACGCCAAAGGTCGGGACATCGGCATCATTAACGGCGCCAGGATAAAATTCAATGGGGATCATGGCTTTGGCATAGTACGGATATTTTTTTAGTAGTTTTTCAATCCCTAAAATGGAAGCAAAGCGCACTTTTCTTTTACCGGAGGTCGCTTCTTTGATGGATCCGTTGGGATGACCCACGGTGTAGAAGAATGCATCGATTCTACCGTCCTGGAGGAGTCCGGCCGATTCAGCCGCCTTGATCCCCTCTGCCTGAAGATCTTTTTCATAATCGAGTCCTACTGCTTCCAGTGCATCAATGGAATTTTGACGTTGGCCGGAACCGGGATTGCCGATATTGACTCTTTTGCCCTTAAGATCTTTGATGTCTTTGATATTTGCATCAACGGCTGCAATCAGCGTGACGGATTCGGGATGGATGCTGAATACGGCCCGAAGATTTTTCTGAGGACCTGCATCTTTCCATTCGGCAAGGCCGTGGATGGCCTGATATTGGCGGTCGGATTGAACCACGCCGAATTCCAGATCACCGGACATGACGGCATTGACATTAAAGACCGAGCCGCCGGTGGATTCAACGGTGGCCCGGATGCCATACTCTTTACGCTTGTTGTTGACCATTTTGGCAATGGCGCCACCGGTGGGATAATAAACGCCGGTGATGCCACCGGTACCGATGGTTACAAAAGTGGTTTTAGCCTGCGCGGGTGTCGGCGTTCCTGCCATAAAAATGGCAAATCCAAAGACCAGCGCAATGCCGATAATTAAAACTTTTTTCATTTGGACCTCCTTACTCAATAATTTATTTTGGTTTGATAAAAAACAACTGTTCTTTTATGTTGTTATCTCCTCCTTTCGTTGTTTCATTGTCATAAAAAAGATATAAAACCTAATTTGTTTTTTTGTATCGATAAATAACCAGTGTAATTTAGATACTATTGTGGAGTTAGATTAGATATTTGATGAATACCATTCAATTAATCATGTGAAATCGCTTTTAGTCAAGCTTTAAATGTAAAATGTTTTTTTCCTGACGTGTTAAGAGAGCATGGCAAATAGTGTATTGTCAGAATGTTTGGATCACAGGGCCAATGCACTTGAATTCCAATGTAGGGAGAACGCTCCACGACGGCGTATATCTCATTCCAACCGACTAAAACTTGTGCTTAAGCACCCGTAAGTCCGAGCCGAGTCTGAGTTATTAAGGACAATTTTTCGCTAAATTGTGCCATTGATTTTTTTAGTAATAATTTCATACAGCTCGGCCTAACGCGTGCTAAAGCCCTTCAGACAGTCAGTCGGTTTCCAAGAGAAACACGCCGTCGCTAAGCTACACCGCAATCAAATGTGTTTACCTTGATGTTGAATATAGGGCTATTGCATAATCTAAATGCTTCATTTAATCTAAGTTGAAGATGGAAAAGACAAATAAAATAGAAAAAAAATCTTTGGTGAGTGTTATCATTCCGACGTACAATCGCGGCTGGATCATTAAAGAGGCCATTGATTCCGTTCTGGCACAAGATTATACAGAATTTGAGTTAATTGTTGTGGACGACGGTTCTACAGATCAAACATCTGAGGTTTTAGATTCCTACAGGAACGATATTAAGGTTCTTTCCCAGAAAAATAAGGGGGTGAGTGCCGCCCGTAACCGGGGGATTGCAGAAGCATCCGGAAAGTTTATCACTTTTCTCGATTCGGATGATCTCTGGCTGCCCAAAAAACTTTCCGTGCAGATTGAATTTTTTAATCAAACGCCGGATGCCTTGATTTGCCAGACTGAGGAAGTTTGGATCAGAAACGGACTCAGGGTCAACCCCAAAAAGAGACATAAAAAACCTTCGGGGATGATTTTTAAACCTTCTCTGGAATTATGTCTTGTCAGCCCATCGGCGGTAATGATCCAACGAAGTCTGTTTGACAGAGTAGGGGAATTCGATGAAACTCTGCCGGCCTGTGAAGACTATGATCTATGGCTTAGAATCAGTTGCAGTTTCCCGATTCATCTTATTGATACGCCGCTGATTATCAAACGGGGCGGACATGGCGATCAGCTTTCCAAAGGGGCCGGTCTCGATAAATTCAGAATCAAAGCCATTGAAAAAATCATCAAGAGCGGACTTCTGTCAGATGCTCAACACCGGGCGGCCGTTAAAACACTTAAAAAAAAATGTGATATCTATGCCGCCGGATGCCGAAAACGGGGACGGGAAGATGAAGCGCGGTATTACACATCGCTTTCAGAAAAGTTTGGGTAGCGCCTGAATAGGAGGATATGTTTATTTAAATCACAAATTCCAAGCCCCAAATAACAAATGAGCCTCAAATTCGAATATTTAATGAACAAGCCTTTAAGCCCTCAATAGAAAAGAGAAAAGAGGAAAGAGGATAGAGAAGATCAGAAGGTTTGCAGATTTTCTTGATTTCCAAACTTCTCACTTTCTAACCTTCTTATCTTCTAATTACATTTGCGTCCATTTGCGGTTATCTATTTTCTAATTTCTATTTCCTCTTTTCTAAAAAAATGAGCCATAGTTTGGATTTTCGAATTTTGTTTATAGGGGTTTGTTTGATAATTGGAATTTTTAATTACGCCATCCTTTCGATCTCTTTCAGCTTCTCTTTCAGCCGTTTTTTTGAAATCGGAACCGATGTTTTTAGCTCCTGGGCAAAAATTGACACCTTATACTCTTCAATCATCCAGAAATACGCTTCAATGGCATCCCTTTTTTCTTTTGAAGTGGTTTCAGAAAGTTCTTTCAGGAGTCGATTCAGGCTTTCGGTAAACATCTGAATGTCATGGGATTTTGCCCGGTCCTTTTCGAAATCAACCACAGCCCTCCGGGCTCGTATTTCCAGGGCCTTCATATATCTGACGAGATGAATCATCCGGCCGGCATCATAAAGATCTACAAAAGTTTCAGGCACCAGGTTGGAAAGTTCGGTTCTTAAAGCCTTTAAAAATTCCAGAACAGCCCTGTTGGCATTGTGGGTGGTTTCAAGGGTATAAATTGTGGTTCGTGTCTCATGATATGCTTCGATAACCGGAAGACATTGATTTAATAATTCTCTGCCTTCAGAAAGAATGGATGGTTCGACAGATTTTGCATGGGCAAAAAAGTCGTCTTTGGACCGGATGTTTTTAAAGAACAGCTTTTTGATGATACGTTCAACCATCCTTTTTTCAAAACGGGCCGATCCACCGAAATAGTTGGATATTTTTTCCATATGCTTTGGCAGTTTCAGCGTCTTTTTTAAAAATTTCAGATCTTTTGAAAAATGGAGGACAAAAAGGAGGGCAACTCCTTCTTTGTGAGATTCTATGGCCTTTTCACTGTTTTGAAAGAGTCGCAGATTTACGCTTTTTTCTTCCGGGTCGTCTTTTTGAAGTCCGGGATAAACCCGCCATTGGGTCATATTTATGTCTTTAAGATCGATGTGCTCAGGTAAATCCGGAAAATCCCAATGTGTGATATGGGTTCGCTCCCATTTATTTTTTGCAGCTTCCATTTCAGAGAATTCAACCGGCCCGGCTTTTTTTGAAACATGACAGCTTAATATGTTCGGATCTCTGCTGGAAAGGAGTTCTTTGCCCTTAGCGTCTGTAATCGATATCCGCATTTTTAAATGATCCGGAAATAAATCATCCGGCCATGCAGATGATGGGATATCGATGCCGAAACGGGCGTAGATAAAATTACCAAGTGCCGTAATCAAAGAGGTTTGGGTTTTTGGCATTTCATTAATGACGGTATCCACTGTATTGGCCACAGGGACCAGTTTTTTTCTAAAGGTTTTGGGAAGACCTTTGATGAGTGTGGTTATTTTTTCCCTGTAAAGACCGGGTACCAGCCATTCGAGAGATTCAGAAAGAATCGCACCTGTCATGGGGGCGGGAATGTTGACAGTTACACCGTCATCGCTGCTTCCAGGTTCAAATCGATAGGTGCAGTCAAGGCTAAGACGTCCTAAATCGATGCGGTCCGGGAAAAGAGACAACTCTTTTTCATCTGGGGCATATCGGGTAATGTCTTCAGGCTTCATCCGGAGGAACTGGTCGCTTTTATTTTGTTTTAGATATCTTCTCAATGTTCGGATATCATAACACCCTTTGAGCCGTTTGATGTAAAAGTCGAACAGATCCGCCTCGTCAACCAGAATGTCTCTTCTTCGAATCCGGTCTTCCATATTTTTGACGTTGTCAATAAGGTTCTGGTTGTAAAGCATAAAGGCAAACTTTTCTCTGACATCACCCTCAACCAGGGCACTTTGAATGAAAATCTCCGTTGCCTCCTCAGGGTTTATCCTGCCATAGGATACCCGCCGTTTGGGGATGATAATAAGACCAAAAAGGCTGACCTGTTCATATGCCGCCACTTGGCCTCTTTTTCTTTCCCAGTGTGGATGCAGATAGGTATATTTACATAAGTTTCCCCCCAGTTTTTCCAGCCATGCACTGTCGATATTTGCACATGTCCTGGCGAACAGCCGTGATGTCTCAACCAGTTCGGCCGCTACAATCCATTCTTTTGCTGTGTTGAACAATGATGATCCCGGGAAAATCATCACTTCTTTTCCTTTTGTCGCCTGAAAGATATTCTTTTCTTTTTTCATTGCGATGTTCGACAATAAACCGCTCAACAGCGATTTGTGAATGGCGGTGTAATGATCACTGAACTTGGTGTTCTCAATGGTATTTTTTCCTGTTTGCTGCCTGGGTAAAGCGTGCTTTGTGATTCGACTCTTTGTAACGGTTTTGTTTTTGTCATTTTGACCATACTCTTTAAGGATTTCAGAAAGCTGCACATGGATATCACGCCATTCTCTCATTCTTTTGAAAGAGAGATAATGGGTCTTGCAGAATTTTTTTATGCGTCCGGTTGTTTTTTCTTTTTTTAATATATCGTGGTATTTATTCCAGATGTTGAGCAGGGTAATAAAATCGGAAAAAGGGTCACAGAACAATTTTTGTGCCTGATCTGCTTCTTGTGCTTTTTCAGCAGGTCGTTCCCTTGGGTCCTGAATACTTAAAGCAGAAGCAATCACAATAAGCGCTTCAAGACATCCTTCGGCCTGAGCTTCAATAAGCATTCGGGAAAACCTGGGATCAACCGGCATCTTCGCCATAAGCCTCCCTTTTTTAGTCAGAGAAAAACGCTGCTTTTTTTTTTGGTTTGATTCCAAAACGATGGCGCCCAGTTCGTACAAAAGATCGAATCCGTCTTGAATGCTTTTAACAGCAGGTTTGTCGATGAAAGGGAAATTCGATATATCACCGAGTTTTAGGGAAATCATTCTCAGAATGACCTCGGCGAGATTGGCTCTTAAAATTTCAGGCGATGTATAAAGAGGGCGGCTTTCAAAGTCCTCTTCAGAGTAAAGACGGATGCATATCCCGTTTTCTACGCGTCCGCATCGCCCCTTTCGCTGATCGGCGCTGCTTTTTGATATGGTCGTAACCGGAAGAGAGGTGGTTCTCGATCTTGGCGTGTATCGGGAAATTCGTGCAAGCCCTGTATCGATGACATATTTAACCCCGGGGATGGTGATGGACGTTTCAGCGATGTTGGTGGCAACGATGATCTTTCTCCCCAAACCCCGTGAAAAAACGCGAGACTGCTCCGAAGCCGAAAGCCTTGCAAACAGCGGCAAGATCGTTACGTGTTTCTCGTTCTTTTCCCTGAGGAGTTCACAGGTCTCACGAATATCCTGTTCTGTGGGCATGAAAACAAGCATGTCTCCGGAAACGGTTTCTTTGAACAGGCGATCAACAGCGTCGACAGCCATATCAACATGGGTCTGTTCGTCATTGTTTCCGGATTTTGAGTCCACTGGTAAATAGCGGACGTCTACAGGGTACATGCGACCGGATACTTCGATGACCGGAGCATGGTCAAAGGCTTTTGAGAATTTTTCGGTATCAATGGTTGCAGAGGTGATGACAACCTTAAGGTCTTTTCTTTTTTTTAAAAGGGTCTTTAATATACCCAGGATAAAATCGATGTTCAGGCTTCTTTCATGGGCCTCGTCAACAATGATGGTATCATATTCATTTAAATACGGATCATTTTGAGTTTCAGCCAGCAAGATGCCGTCTGTCATGATCTTGATAAATGCATTGGGGCTCGTTTTATCCTTGAATCTGATTTTGTAACCGACCGACTTGCCCAACGCTTCTCCGAGCTCCTCGGCAATCCTTTTTGAGACTGTCATTGCGGCAATTCTTCTTGGCTGGGTGCAACCGATCTTTCCGTCGACCCCGCAACCTGCGGCGAGACAGAATTTCGGTATCTGTGTGGTTTTTCCGGAACCGGTCTCCCCAGATATGATGACCACCGGATGGTTTGAGATAGAATCTATGATGTCATCTTTTTTGGATAGAATAGGAAGGGCGTCGTTATAGATCGGTTCGGGCCGGTTGATTTTGCGCCACGATCTTTTTTTAATGGATCTTTGAAGCTTTTTCTCAAGAAGGATTAGCCTTTTGTTAATCTTTTCATTGGGCGGTGTTTTCGTTTCCCATGGTTTAATGCGAGCTATTTCACGGCCAATTTTATGTCTGTCCGCAATCAATGATTTTGGTAAAAGCGATTCAATTTTCTTCAACATGTTATCTTTTTCCATGTTGAAAGGATGAAATATTTTCAGGAAGATTTACCATATGGGTTCCTTGAAATTCAAGGCAGCGGCCGATGCAATAGGCTTCAGGCAGCTTTTTTTTAAGATTTTTAAATACATCATCCGGACAGGCAAACAACAGTTCGTAATCTTCTCCTCCGGCCAGGACCATTTCTTCGGGTTTCAAGTGGTACTTTTCGCAAAATGAAACAAGTGCCGGGTGGAACGCACTCGACCTTAAATCGAATTCTATTGAAACTTCTGAAGCTTCTGCAATCCTTTTTGCATCACCGGCAAGGCCATCGCTGACGTCAATGACACAGCCCACCTGGTTTTCGGCCAACACATGGGCAGCATCGAATCGGGCTGACGGTGCTTTGAATTTTTCAATCAGTTCTTTAAACGTATGATCTTTTCGGATCAGTGAAAAGAGACCGGCACGGGCAAGACCCAGCGGCCCTGTGCAATAGAGACCATAACCGGGGAGCGCTGCGGAACGCCTCGGAAAGAGGTCTTTTCGCCCGAGACCCACGGCAAAAAGATCTAATGTTACTTCAACCCCAAGGGAAATATTGCCGCCGCCCAATGTGCAATTGTGTTTTGCAAGGGATATTTTAACCCCTTTGTAGATGGTTTCCACAATTTGGTCCGGGATATAGTCCGGGAGCCCGAGGTTGACAAAAAGACTTACAGGCGTTGCATAAGAAGCTGCCAGATCACTGAGCGCAACCTCAACGGCTTTGCTGCCCACCTCCTGGGGTGTCTGCCAGTCAAATCTGAAATGAACCCCTTCTTTTTGTGTGTCTGTTGTGATGACAGGACGATCCAATGATTTTAAAAGACAGGCATCATCACCGGGAGCGACGTCAAGAAATGGGTCTGACGGCATATCTTTAGTCAGTTTCTCGATTAACGCAAACTCATCATTCCAAGGTGACACAACCGTGGAAGGGGGAACGCATCCACAGGCTGAAGAGACCTGCAAGGCCTTTTGAAAGGGGTCTTTTGCCCGGGTAATGACGCTGATGACCGCAACGCCCGCAGCACCTTGCTCGATACAGGATTCAGCGGTGTTCTCATCAATACCTCCAATGGCAACGACTGGAACCGGTGATGCCGTTACCACAGCTCTTAGACCCGAAAGACCAATAACTTTTTTTGCATCTTTTTTGGTCTGGGTTGAAAAAACAGGGCCTGCGCCGATGTAGTCACAACCTGACAGATCCGTATGATGGAGCTCATCCATATTGGATACGGATATTCCAACGATGGACTGCGGTCCTAAAATACGTCTGGCCAGGGCCGGGTCTTCATCTTCTTGACCCAGGTGAACTCCATCGGCTGAAACCGCCTTGGCAAGAAGGATGTTGTCATTGATAATAAAAGGAACCGTATTGCATTTACAGATGTTCCTTATGGCGGCAACCTCTTCGAAAAATAGCGAAGAAAAAGATTTATTGCGGTATTGTATGATGGTTGCTCCAGCCAGGATGGCCTTTGGCACCTGCTGTATCGGAGGAAAACCGGGAACATCTTGTTCGGTAATAAAATAGAACCGAAGTGCTCTTTTTAATTGATTCATCAGCATCTTTGTTGTAGTTCACAAAACGGGTTGAAAATTCGGTAATATTTTAGACTTTTGAAAACATTACCGCTTCAGGTATAATTAAATTATCACAAATCGATATCCTTGCAAACCTTAAACTCGGATTTCACAAACGGCACCGAATATGTTGAACAACAAAGATGTTAAACTATGCGACTGAACCGATGCCTGCGCAAACAGAATTTCTCCATCGACATTGACCGTGTTGCCGGCCTAATCGCCAATACGCAAAAACAAAGCGGTGAAATACCCTGGTGTGACGGTGAAAAAACAGACCCGTGGGATCATGTAGAGGCTGCAATGGGGCTTAGCATTGGCGCATATCTCAAAGAGGCACGGCGGGCTTACGAGTGGTTGGCCCAGATACAGCTTAAGGATGGAAGCTGGTATGCTGCTTATGTCAATGGTGTTCCTATTGACAGGACACGGGATACGAACCTTTCATCCTACATTGCTGTTGGTGTTTTTCACTACTATCTCATCACCGGCGATTTGATTTTTTTGAAAAAGATGTGGCCGGCGATAACATCGGCCATAAACTTTGTCCTTGACCTGCAGGGCCCCGGCGGCGAGATCTGTTGGGCCATAAGCCCCCAAGGGAAAATTGATTCCGCAGCACTGTTGACCGGTTCCAGCTCCGTCTATATGAGCATCAAATGTGCGCTGGCCATCGCAAAAATACTCGATGAAAACATGTCGGTATGGGGAAAAGGACTGGTTAGGTTGAGACATGCCATTGTGAATCTGCCGGATCGCTTTAATAAGGATAAATCCCGATATTCAATGGATTGGTTCTATCCAATTTTGTCTGGGGCTGTCACCGGACAAAGGGCACAGCAGCGAATCGATACATCTTGGGATAAATTTGTCATCAAAAATAAGGGCGTTCGTTGTGTATCCGACCGGCCCTGGGTGACGGTTGCAGAAACATGCGAACTTTCTTTGGCGTTATCTGCCACAGACAATATGCATCTTTCAGAAACAGTGTTTAGCTGGATTCGGAACAGGACCAACTCGGACGGGTCATACTGGTGCGGGTTTACATGTCCGGAAATGACCATCTGGCCCAAAGATAAAAACACATGGACCAATGCCGCTGTTCTGATCGCAGCGGATGCTATTTACAAACATACACCGGCGTGTCGACTTTTTAATCACCGGTTCTGGAGCGGCTCAATGCAGAGCCTTTGAAAGGATCCGATGTCCTTTGGGCGTCAAATATAAAAGCAGTCTGTTTTCTTTGCTTAATCTCTGCTCGACAAAACCTTTTGCCATCAGTGAAGAGAGCGTTTCATTGATTTTTTCGTTGATCAATTCAGAATCTTTTAAAAGATCCACAAGACTGGTGTGCGCATTCTTTTTGTTGGAAATCGATCTCAGTATTTTGAGTTCACTTGCGGACATTTCGGTCCGATCCATTTTGCCTTTCAAAAATTCCCGTTGAGACGTTTCAAAATCATATTCTGTTTTAATGGGAATAATAATGGTATTATCTTTTTTATCTTTTTCGGTTTTCTGTGATGGTTTAACAAATAACATCTCTTTAAACCTGCATAAGGTAAATGCGAAAATAAGACAGATACCGTTAAAGACCAGCAGATTGATCGGATTTTTTTGTGCTGTGGCCAGCAGATTACTGGAGATGATATTTAAAAAGAGCGGAACGGTTAAAGCTGCGGCAATTCCCAGCAAACAGCGACCAAGAATCGCCTGTAATACCCGTGAGTTCTGATTTTCGCTGAAGAAATGGTTCGTTAACCCCGCCAGTATTCCGGATATTACCATGATGCCCAACACCAGGATTAAAAAAGTGCCTGAATAAGATGTCAATTCCAGCGTCTCTTTTACCATCTGACCGCCCATCTATGTTCTCCAGTTACTTTTGAGAAATTAAAAATCTACCCAAACTTCAAGCTGACCTTTTTGTGCCTCTGGATATTTATGACTTAAGTTAATGACTTTGATCTTGCTTTCATTAAGATTTTTAACAGATTGAATAAAACCGGTTAAATGTTTTTTTAAAATAAATGCACCTTTTCTATCTTGATTATGAAAGTAACGAATATCTTGATTCTTATAGTTAACCTTTTGAATCCCTAAGACCTCGAATCCATTTTCTTCGAGAAAAGCAGAAAAATTTTCTATAAGCTTTTTATTTTTTATATCCGAATAATGCAGATATACCGTGTATTTTTTAGGTGGTTGACTGTGTTGAGGTTCATTTAACCCGACCGGTTTTTTTTGAGAAGATGGAGGTGGTATATCGCCGGCCTTGGTTTTTTCATTTAAAGCATTTACTGTTTGAGCTAATTTTGTAATGTCTGAATTTATCTTTTGCAGATCAGACACGACGACATCCGTTTTCTTTAAAAGTGTTTCCGATGTCACGGAATTTTTGTCCGTTTTTTCCCAAGTCAGACTGATGATCAAAAGTGTTATACTGATCCCAAGCACTAAACCCGCAAGCAGCCACAGCCAGGCAAATCGCTTTTTCAGTGACAGTGCAACCGATTTTGATAAAGTGTTAACGAGCAGTTTTAGCTCATGGACAGAGATTTCAACATTTGATGGATCGTTATTCATTTTAATTTTTGCCTTTTTTGATATTTATCAAAAAAAGGTGTATATATTTCGGATCGAGATCGTCGCGGGACACTTTCCCGTATTCGCTTTCGATTTCTTTGAAAAAATTTTCAAAAGATTGCCCCAGCCTCTGGGAAATCTCGTAATGCTTGAGTCCCGTCTTGCCTGATATCCAGTCTAAAAGCGATTCTTTTATCGACAGACTCGTTTTGCGCGGTTGTTCTTTGCCGGCCCAAAGATCATCAAGAAAGCCTCGAAACTCATCAAAGGTCAAGGGAACAAGTTTTTCCGGCAAGCCTAAGGCATGCCTGGCCCAGAGAGTCAATATAAAATTTTTGTATGTCAGGTTGCCATTCGCTGTCGGATCTGGTTCTATTGAAATTAAGGAAAAAAGCTCATCAAAAGCAATAATTTCGTTGAGTATGGTTTCTGTTTTTTTGATGTCATCAATGGAGATAAATTCTCTGTAAAGTTCTCCTGTTTTATAGTTGTCGTAAAACAACGGTTTTTTAATCAGAAGTCCTCCCAGCACACCCATCCATTCTTCGTCCCAGAAGCCCAGAAGCAACCCCTTGCTGCTAAACCAGCTTTCTTTCAGCCACGTTTCGGCCCGCCATTTCAGCTTTAGAGCAAGTCCGAACCCTACTCTGAAGATACTCGAAAGCGGATAGTTTTGTATGAGTGCGGTGAAATGCCCCATAACACGTTTATCGTCATCTTCTGTCAGTTTCTCAAGCCCGATATTCAAATAACCACAGGCTTTTTTAACCATATGTTTAAGTTCATCTTTTTCCCGGATGATTTTCTGATCTGCGGAAATAATCCGATTGCAAAGGCCGGCAAATTCGGTTTGAATCTGTTCCAAAACATCGTCCGTTTTAATATTTTTCAAAGCGATTGTGAAAAAATTCTCTTCTTCTATCACCCCGGTATGATAGAATGGAACAGGAAAAAAGAGTTTTTGTCCTGGATCCCCAGTCACAAATTTATTGGCCTGGCTTTTAAAATCGCTAACTTTCATCGGCTGGTAAATACCAATGGCTTCTTCATACGGGAAAAATCCTTTTTCAGCCAGTCTGACATTTCGCAACCTGTAAGCTTCCTCTTCAGACTCGGCAGGTATAACAGTGGAAGACTCCAGCAGCATGTTTTGATAGGCGATGTGATCATTGTCTGCAAGCGTTTTGAGATATTTTAAAAGAAAAGCATCGCGATGTTTTTTATGGGTTTCATAGGATTCTTTTTCATCTGATTCAACAGCTATCAGTTCGTCGAGAAACCTTACATAGAAAATATCGTCCAATGTAATAAATGCATCACCGAGTTCGGAGGGATCCTGATCGGTTTCTCTGATTTTTACGTCAATATTTTTGGATAAATATAATTCCATGCATTCGGTTTTTTGATCCAGAGACCATTTGATAAAGCGATTCGGATCGACTTTAAATAAAAGGTCAAACCATCTTGTCATTGATGTAAGTTCAATTCGATCCTTTTCCCAAACTTCGAGATCAACGATATATTCCCACTGCTTGTCGGATGCCAGATATAAAAGTGGATGAGAATCTTCAATTCCAATGTCGTGAATTAAAAAATAAAAATCTTCTTCTGAAAAAGAATGGACAAGGGCGGTGGATTGCGACGAGTTTAAAATGGCGTTAAGCATCTCTTCAGAGGGCAGAGATAGAAGTTCTTTTCTTTGCCGGGCGAGATTTTCAATTCGAGCAATAATCTTTTTATTTTCTATTTTTTCATCCATTGGCTGTTTATATCTCACAGAAGAGGCGAAATTCGAACCCCAATTCCATATAAAACCGGATCATCTATACCTGCTGGTTCCAGGGCGCAAATTTGAAAAGCAGCAGTAAGCCGGGAATCGCAATTAAGGTACAGAGGATAAAGAAGGTCTCCCAGCCCAGATGTTTAACCATAAATCCGGTGGGTGCCGAGGCAATCACCCTCGGAACACCCATGAGACTGCTGAGCAGTGCATATTGAGTGGCGGTAAACCGTTTATCGGTAATACTCGCCATAAATGCCACAAAAGCGGCGGTTCCCATTCCACTGCAAAGGTTCTCAAATGTAATAACTGCCGATAGTGCAAAAAGGCTGTTGCCGATTCGTGCCAGTATCGCAAAGCCTGCGGTGGAAATCGCCTGAAGAAAACCGAAAATCCAGAGGCTGCGATTGATTTTAAGCCGAAGCATCATCACGCCGCCGATGATAGTTCCTCCCACGGTAGCCCAGAATCCGAACAGCTTTACCACGGTGCCGATTTGAGTTTTTGAAAAGCCGATATCGAGATAAAATGGTATTGTTATGGCACTGGCCATGGTATCGCCGATCTTATACAAAAGAATAAATGCCAGTATCCACAGGGCACCCTGCCGGTTGAAATATTCAATCAAGGGCAGCACGACGGCTTCTTTTATGGTTTTCGGAGCCCTATCATGAATGTCAGGTTCCGGCGCCAGAAGTGTGGTTAGAACTCCCGGCAGCATACAGGCCGCCATAATCTGATAGACCATTGAAAACGGCATGTGATCGGCCATGATCAGACCGCCGCCGGAAGCCAGCAGCATCCCCACCCGGTATCCATTGACATACAGAGCTGCGCCCAATCCTAGCTCTTCATCTGGAAGATCTTCTCTCCGGTATGCATCAACAACAATGTCCTGTGACGCACTGAAAAAGGTTACCAGAAAAGCGATAAAGGCCACCATCCAAGGGCTTTTTCCCGGATCAGTGAATCCCAATCCTGAGATTGAAAATATTAAGGCCACTTGAGCGACAAGAAGCCATCCTCTTCTTCTACCCAAAAACGGCAGTGTAAACCGGTCCAGAACAGGGGCCCAGAGGAACTTTAACGTATAAGGCAGACCCACAAGCGCCATCATACCGATAACGGTCAGATCCACCCCTTTTTCTTTCATCCATGCCTGAAGTACGGTAATGGTCAGAAGAAGCGGCAGGCCGCAAGAAAAACCCATCAAGAGGGCGACTAACATACGGCCGCTGCAAATGACTTTGAGTATGGGTCTAATATTAAAATTCCTCAAGTTGAGACGGCGTTACCACCGAACCATGGGTTTTTTTCAGTGCTAATAGACCTTCCTTTTGTTCTTTTAAAATATCTAACAGTTTGCCGGAAATACCGGTTTCTTTACCATATGCTTCTTTCTGCATGTTCATTCTGGCAACAATATTGTCAATATATAAAGAAAACTGCTTCAAATATAACTCTTTCGTATAATCCTTGTCGATGATTGATCGGAAAAGATTTTGAAGATCGTCATACTTCGGGAGATATCCTATGGGGGTTTCAATGGCACTGACTTCTTTGTGAGCCAGTCTTTCCAGCCAGGCCAGCCAGACCTTGACATCCCTTTTTTCTCCGATAAGTTTTTTGGAGGTCCCGCCTCTGGCTTCGTGAGTCAAAAAATAATTCAATCCAGCCATCACGGGCTTTTTGTCTTCTGCGATTTTTTTGTTCCCGAAAAATTCAAATTGAGCATCCAGATAATCAACCAGAGAGCCGGGGATGAAGGGGGCATTGGCCCATGGGGCCCGTTTAACTCCGGTTGCGCCGACTTCCGTTGCTGTTGCTGCGGATACGATGCAGGCGCCGATGGAAACGCCCTGATCCGAGTTTTTCGCCACCCATACAGGAGGCATGGTATCACTATCTCGGCCGCTGTAGGTAACCACTCTTGTTTCAACACCGTTTGGGTCCTCGGATGTTTCCGAATAATTTGGCAGAGCGGAAGAGGTCAATGTGCATCTTGAGTTGGGGTGTGACATCGGTATTTCTTTTCCATTTTTGTCGGTCATTCCTTTTTCCCAGTGGCCCTGAAAATTCTTCCCTTTAAGTGGAGGATCTTCACCGTTT